>Ga0075351_1000087_pt1 | contig 11759 bp, 16 predicted proteins | sample Sandmound_ThreeS_3_FD_120091 | JGI IMG/M metagenome (GOLD analysis project Ga0075351, IMG submission 120091) | Natural and restored wetland microbial communities from the San Francisco Bay, California, USA, that impact long-term carbon... | ecosystem: Environmental > Terrestrial > Soil >... | reverse complement strand
GATCGAGGCGACCCGGTCCGCCTTTTCGCAGGACGGGGGATTGGTGAGCAAGGAAGAGCGCGAGGCGATCGAAACGGCAATGCACTCGCTCGAGGAGCTGCTGGCCGGCACCGATCACCGCGCGATCAAGCATGCCGCCGACGTGCTCAACCGCGCCACCGAGGACTTCGCCGGCCGGCGGATGGACGCGGGCATCAAGCGCGCGCTCGCCGGCCGCAAGATCGGAAGTTTTTGATGCCGAAGCTGAAGGTCCTTCCCGGGCATGCCATTTGCCCGCAGGGCGCGGAGATCGACGCCGAGCCCGGCAAGTCGATCTGCGACACGCTGCTCGAGCACCACATCGACATCGAGCACGCGTGCGAGAAGCAGGCGGCGTGCACCACCTGCCACGTGCTGGTGCGCCGGGGCTTCGACTCGCTCGAGCCGGCCGAAGAGAAGGAGGAGGACATGCTCGACAAGGCCTGGGGCCTCGAGGCCGTGTCGCGCCTTTCCTGCCAGGCCAGGGTGGCCGACGAGGACCTGGTGATCGAGATCCCGAAGTACACGATCAACTACGAGCGTGAAGGCGGAGGAAAGAAATGAAGTGGACGGATACGCAGGAGATCGCGATCGCCCTTTACGAAAAATTTCCCGAAAAAGACCCGAAAACCCTGCGCTTCACCGATCTCCACAAGTGGGTCATGGAGCTCGAAGGCTTCGACGACGACCCGAACCGCAGCGGCGAGAAGATCCTCGAGGCGATCCAGGCGGCCTGGATCGACGAGGCGGAGTAGCTGGAAGCCTACTTCTTCTTGCGCAAGTCGCCCCACAGGCTGTCGAGCCGCGAGTAGCGGCCGCAGCCGCTGACGTAGAACGAGTACTGGAAGGCGTTCTTCTTGTAGTAATCCTGGTGGTAATCCTCGGCGGGATAGAACGGGCCTGCCTTGGTGATCGGTGTCAGCAGCGGCTGGCGGAACGGCTTCTGCTTCTCCCACTTCGCCTTGGACGCCTCGGCGAGGCGCTTCTGCTCTTCCGAGTGGTAGAAGATCTCGGGCCGGTACTGCGAGCCCGAGTCGCAGAACTGGCGGTTGGTGACCGTCGGGTCGTGGTTCAGCCAGAAGACGTCGAGCAGCTGCTCGTAGCTGACTTTCGCCGGATCGAAGGTCACCTCCACCGCCTCGGCGTGCCCCGTGCGTCCCGAGGAGACCTGCTCGTAGCTCGGGCCCTTCACCGTGCCGCCGGTGTAGCCCGAGACCGCCGAGATCACGCCCGGCACCTTCTCGAACGCCTCCTCGGTGCACCAGAAGCAGCCCGCGGCGAAGGTGGCCTTCTCGGTCTTTTGCGCCAATGCCGGGAAGGCGGCAGCCGCCATCAGGATAAGGATGATTTTCTTCATTGGGCGAGCTCCCTTAGGACGGCGTCGATGACCGGTTGGTCGCGCAAGCATAGCCGGACCTTACGCAGAGGGGAGGCTCTCCCGGCCCTGACATACGCGCGGGCGCAGGTCTCGAGCGGTACCGCGAAGATCCCGGCCGAGACCGCGGGGAACGAGACGCTGTTCCAGCCCTTCTCAATGGCCACGGAAAGGGCTGAGGAAATGGCTTTGAAAATCTTGTTCTCCTCGTCGCCTTCGCCGAAGCGGGGGCCGATCGCATGGATCACGCCCTTGAAGGGCAGGTTGCCGGCCGTGGTCGAGACAGCGCTGCCCGTCTCGAACACCCCGTGGGTCCGCACGAGCGCGTCCGACTCCTTCTGCAGGGCGGGACCCGCGGCGCGCGAAATGAGGCTGGCGACCCCGCCCGCGTGGGCGAGGGCGCCGTTGGCGGCATTGACGATCGCGTCGACCGGCTCCTCCAGCAGGTTGCCGCGCACCACCTGGAAGAGCCGTCCGGGGCCGACTTGCTCTTCGGCGAGGACTTCTATTCGACTTTCGCCTTGCCGCGCAGCCCCTTCACCAGCTCGTCGATGCGGATCTGCGTCAGCTGCTGCTGGATGCGCGGCCTCACCTCGGCAAGCGAGGGGAAGCGGCCCGAGCGCACGTCGTCGAGCTGGATGACGTGGTAGCCGAAGCGCGTGCGCACCGGCATCTCGGTGTACTTGCCTTTCTCGAGCTTCATCATCGCTTCCGAGAAGCTGCGGTCGAAGTCGCTCGGTCCGTGCCAGTCGAGGTCGCCGCCGCGGTCCTTGCTGCCCGGGTCCTTCGAGTTCTTCGCCGCCAGCTCGTCGAACTTCGCGCCCTTCTTCAGCTCGGCGACCACCTGCTTCGCCTGGTCCTCGGTCTCGACCAGGATGTGGCGCGCGCGGTACTCCTTGTCGCCCTGCTCGGCCCTGACCCGGTCGTACTCCTTCTGCACGTCGGCGTCGCTGACCGGGTGCTTGCGCACCCAGTCGCGCAGGTAGGCGCTAATGATGATCTCCTGGCGGGCGAGGTCGAGCTGGCCGGCGACCTCCGGCGAGCGGGCAACGCCCGACTTCTGCGCTTCCTGCATCAGCACCTCGCGGTTGACCAGCTCCTCGCGGATCATGGAGCGCGTCTGGTCGTTGTCGGGGGCGCCGCGCGCCTTCTGCTGGTTGAGCAGCGCTTCGCCGCGGGCGCGCGGGATGGCGACGCCGTTGACGGTCGCGAGCGGCGCGCCTCTCGCCGCGTCCTTCTTCGCGGGCTCCTTGCTCGGCAGCGTTTGTGCCGGAGCGAGCATGGGGGCCGCCAGAAGGGCGGCGGCGAGGATACGGATCTTCATTGCTTTCCTTTCGCTTCTTCGGGAGTGCTCGCCGTGATGGCGAGCGCGTGGATGGGATTGTGCATCAGTTCGCCGATCGCCTGATAAACCATGCGGTGGCGCGCCACCGGGCTCTGGCCGGCGAAGCGCGCCGAGACGATGGCGAGGCGCCAGTGCGTGCCGCCGCCTTCCCGCCAGCCGGAATGGCCGGCGTGCTGCGAGCTCTCGTCGACCAGGTCGAGAGAGAGCGGCTCGAGTGGCGCGAGGCGCTGCCTGATCGTCTCGGCGAGGGTCATGGTTTCTCTTCGACGTATCGGGCGAGCACCAGCGCCTGGACGACGACGAACACCAGCATCAGCCCCATGCCGCCGAACAATTTGAAGTTTACCCAGAGGTCGGTCGGGTAATTGAAGGCGACGTACAGGTTCGCCGCGCCCATGAAGGCGAAGAAGGCGATCCAGGCGACGTTGAGGCGCGCCCAGATCGGCTCGGGAAGCTGCATCTCCTGCGACAGCATGCTGCGGACCAGGTTGCGGCGCGCAAGCGCCGAGCCGCCGAGCACCGCGCCGAACAGCCAGTAGAGCACCGTCGGCTTCCACTTGATGAAGGTCTCGTCCTGCAGGGCGAGCGTCGCGCCGCCGAACACGACGATGATCGCCAGGCTGGCCCAGAGCATGCCCGGGATGCGCTGGCGGCGCAGCTTCAGCCATGCCACCTGCAGCACCGTGGTGCCGATCGCGACCGCCGTGGCGACGTAGATGTCGGCGAGCTTGAAGGCGACGAAGAAGAGGACGACCGGGAGAAGGTCGAACAGAAACTTCATTCAGGAAGCGATTCTACCGCGCTCGCGTGCTGACCGACGCGACCCTGATCCTGCCGACCAGGCCGACCAGCGGCACCAGGTCGCCGGGCTGCTCGCCTTCGATCAGCTTGAGATGCGTCGCGTCCGCCCGCGGCTGGCCGAAGGTCGCGTCGACCGGTTGCCAGCCGCGGCCCGCGATCCACGCTTCGTTCCAGGTGTGATACAGGAAGCCGCCGTGCTCCGGGGAATAGACGATGCCGTTGACGATGCGCGCCGGAATGCCCAGCGCGCGGGCGAGCGCGGCGAAAAGGTACGCGTGCCCCTGGCATTCGGCGCGTCGCTCGCGCAGCACGTCCACAGCGGTGAATGAATCGACCGCCTCCTTGGCGATGTTGGCGTCCATCCAGGCGAGGATGCGGGCAATCCTGTCGTCTTCGTCCGTCGCTCCGGCGGCGATCGTCTTCGCGAGCGACGCGATCTCGGCCAGGTTGCTCGGCGCGGCCAGGGTCGGTTTCAGATACCTCGCCGGGTCGCCCTGCGCGAGCGGCGCGGTGCGGTCGATGACGCATCTCGAGTTGCGGCACGTCTGCCCGCCGTCGCTCGGCAGCTCGAACCCGGCCGGCACGCCTTCCAGCACGATCTCCATGCGCGCCGCGGCGCGCGCCTCCGGCAGCGGCCCGGCCCGCAGCAGGCTGAAATCGACCATCGCGTCGCGCTTGTTGAGGCTCGCTTCGACGAGGTAGCGCCGCGCCGACGCCTCGTCCTCGAGCCCGGAGATGAGCACGCCGTTCAACGCGATCTCGAGCAGCGGCCGGCCGTCAGCGCTGATCCAGCTCGTGGACTCCATGCCGAGCAGGCGCGTGACCACTTTGAACGCCGGCCCTTCGAACAGCGGGCTCGACTCCCATCCGAGAACCTCCACCTCGGCTTCGGCGACCTTCTGCGTCTCGCCCTCCAGCACCGAGAAGCGCGACCTGCGGCCCACGGCGAGCCCGCGAACGACCGGCAGGTAGCTGAGCGCGCTGGAAGGGTAGAGGGGCTCGGTCAGCGGCAGCGTGCGCTGCTCCTTGCTGCCGCTTGCCTCGATGATGATCTTGAGCTGCTTGCCGTCCGCGCTGCCGCTGACCTTGAGCGGGCTGCCGTCGATCTCGTGCTCGTAGGCGAACGTGGCGAGCGTCAGGTCGGGGCGGACGCGGTCGAGCGCGTGCAGGTTGACGCGCTTGTCGATGCCGAGGAAGCGCAACCGGATCGCCGCCTCGGACTCGATCTCGTAGAGCCCGGGCGCATCTGCCGCCGGGCGCAGCGTGCGGCGCGTGAAGCCGATCTTCTCGCCGTTGAAGACCACGCCGACCCAAAGGTCGCGATGCGGCCACGTTTCCAGCGTGACGCTCGCGGGAGGAGGCGCGGCGCCCGCGTCGCGGAAGTATTGCGTGGCGCAGCCCGAGAGTGCCGTGAGAAGCGCGAGCGCAAGGAATCGCATCATTTCCAGCCGCCGACGGCCTTGCGCGCCGCGTCGTTGTTCGGCCTGACGACCAGGCCGCTCGCCGAGACTGTCACCGTGTACTCGGCGCCCTCGGCCATCGGCACGAACGCGGCGCTGCCGTAGAGCGCGTCGACCAGCGGCAGCCAGGCGTGGTAGCGCTTCGCCACCGCCCAGAGGTCGACCGGCTCCTCGCTGGTGGCGAGCGCGTACACGGTGCGTCGCGCCGTGCGCTCCTGGATGACGTCGCCATAGCGGCCCGAGAGGCGCTCGAGGCGATAGAGCGTGTCGAAGCCGGCGATGGTCGCGAGCGGACGCCACTTCAGGACGCGCGCGTCGATCTGCCATTCGTCGCCGCGCAGCTCGAAGTGCCGCGCGGCGCGGCCCGGGGGCTCGAGCGTCAGCGCGTACTGGCGCTCGCCGAGCTGTCGCAGCGTCACCTTGGCGGCGAGCTGTTCGCTGGTGAGCCGCCGGTAGCCGTGCAGCGAAGCCGCGACCAGCCCCGCCGCCACGCCGAGCAGGATGAAGAAGGCGCCGAGGAGGAAGTAGAACGCGCCGCCGGCGAGGCGCAGCTTGCGCAGCCGGCGCAGGGCGAGCAGCTCGAGCGGCAGCGCGATCAGCACGCCGAGCGTGGCGAAAGCGACCAGCAGGGTGCGCGGGTCGAGCTGCGAAAGCCACTGCACGGCAGCGCTCATACTTTGATAAGGTCGCGCAGCATGTCGGGAAAGCTACCACCGCGCCTGGGCATCGTCATCCTCGTAGTTGTCGCGAGCTGCTTCGCGGCCAACCACCTCTCGGCGCGCATCGCATTCAACCACGGCGCGAGCGTCGCGGCCGCGGTCGCCGTACGGGCGAGCGCCACCGCTCTCTTTCTCGTACTTTTGCTGAGAATCAAGAACATTCCGATCGGGCTTCCTGCCGGGGCGCGCGGCTGGGCGCTGCTCGCCGGCGTGCTGATCGCGGTGCAGAGCTACTGCCTCTATTCGGCGGTCGCCCTGATCCCGCCGGCGCTGGCGCTGCTCGTGTTCCAGACCTCGCCGATGCTGTACGTGCTCATGACCTGGGCCTTCGGCAAGCAGCCCCCGCGCGCGAGCGCGCTGCCGGCGATGCTGCTGGCGCTGGTCGGGTTGGCGCTGGCGCTCGACATCCGCACCGACCAGCTCGCCGCGCGCTGGGACGAGATCGGCGCCGGCGTGAGCTGGGCGTTCGCGAGCGGCGTCAGCATGGCGCTGGTCTATTTCATCAACGCCGGCCCGCTCGCCGGGCTGGACGCGCGGCTGCGCACTTTCGTCATGACCGCGGTCACCGCGGCGATCGTCGTCGTCGTCGCCGGTGTCGCCGGAGCGCTGCGGCTGCCCGGGGACGGCGCCGGCGCGGCCGGCCTCGTCAGCCTGACGATCTTCTACTGCGTGGCGATGATCTCGCTCTTCGCGGTGCTGCCGCGGGTGCCGCCGGCGAGCACCGCGGCGCTGAACTTCGAGCCGATCGCGCTGCTCGGGCTGTCCTTCGTCGTCCTCGACCAGCGCGTCAGCGCGCTGCAGCTCGCGGGCGCCTTCCTGACCGTCGGCGCCATCGCCTGGCTGGGCGCCCTGAAGCGATAACCGCAGGACAAAGGAGGAACGCGTGGCATTGGTCAAGCTGATCGAATACGCAGAAGCGGGCCCGCCAGTGCGGGCGGTCTACGACGACATCATGAAGACGCGCGGCGTCGACTGGGTGAACAATTTCTGGAAAGTCCTCGCCAACGACCCGGCGCTGCTCGCGCGGGTCTGGGCGCAGGTGAAGCAGGTCATGGCGCCCGGCGCCCTCGACCCGCTGGTGAAGGAGATGCTCTACGTCGCCGTCAGCGCCACCAACGGCTGCGAGTACTGCACGTTCTCGCACACCGCGGCGGCGCGCAAGAAGGGCATGAGCGACGCGATGTTCCTGGAGCTGATGGCGGTGGTGGGGCTGGCGAACGAGACCAACCGCCTGGCGAACGGCCTGCGTCCGCCGGTGGACCGGCAATTTGTTCCCTAGTCGGCGGTGACGATGGATTCATCGCTCGCATAGAGCTTTTCGACCAGCGCGGCGCGGCGCGCGAGCACCGCGCGCTGGTTGAGGTAGCCCTTGTCGGTGATCTCGTTGGCGTCGATCGAGGGCGGCTCGGACAGCACCATCAACCGCCCGATGCGGGTCGAGCTCGGTTCGCCCGCAAAGCCCTTCAAGACCTGAAGGAGCCTTTCCATGACGTCCGTTCCCTTGGCTGCAGGGCTGAGGAATACGAGCGCGCCGATCTCTGCCCGGTCGTGCCCGGTGATCACCGCGTCCTGGATCAGCGGATCGCCGGCGGCGATCAGCTTCACGCGCAGCGCGCCGACGTGCACCCAGGTGCCGGTGGAGAGCTTGAAGTCCTCGGCAACACGGCCGTCGAACACCAGGCCCTTCGCCGGGTCGTCGGGATCGGCGAGCTTGGCGGCGTCGCCGATGCGGTAGAAGCGCTCCTCGTCGAACGCCGCCGCGGTGAGGTCCGGACGCTTGAAGTAGCCCGGCATCACGTTCGGCCCGCGCACCCGCACCTCGAGCTTGCCCGCGTTCGGCACCAGCTTCAGCTCGCACTCGGCGGCCGGCAGGCCGATCACGCCGGGGCGGTCGATCGGGAAATGAACGGACGTCGCCAGCGGCGAGGTCTCGGTCGAGCCCCAGGCGGAGAGCAGCGCAAGATCGGGGTTCAGCTTCTTGATTCTGTCCCACAGGTTCTGCGGCAGCGCGGCGGCCGCATAGAAAAGCACGTCGAGGTTGCGGAAGAAATTGCGCCGCAGAGCTTCGTCCTTTTCCAGGTAGGGCAGCAGCAGGTCGAAGCCGCGCGGCACGTTGAAGTAGAGCGTCGGCGAGACCTCGCGCAGGTTGGCCACCGTCTTCTCGACCAGGCCCGGCACCGGCTTGCCGCCGTCGATGGTCATCGTGCCGCCGTTGCGCAGCACCATGTTGAAGTTGTGGTTGCCGCCGAAGGTGTGGTTCCAGGGCAGCCAGTCGACCACCACCGGCGGCTTGTCCTCGAGGAACGGCCAGGCCTGCGCGATCATCTGCTGGTTGGCGCACAGCATGCGGTGGGTGTTGATCACGCCTTTAGGCAGGCCGGTCGAGCCCGAGGTGAAGAGGATCTTCGCCACCGTTTCTTCATTGATTCTTGAATATTCTCTTTCCATCAGGGAGCCTGGATTGACCTCCAGCAGCTCCGCGATCGAGACCGGCTTGGCGCCGACCGTGCCGAGCGCCAGCTTGAACTTCTCCGGATCGTCGGCATAGACGAGGCCCGGCTGCACCAGCTCGAAGATGTACTTCAGCTTGCCGAAGTCCTTGGACATCAGCGAGTACGCGGGCGAGATCGGCGCCACCGGCACGCCCACGTGCATCGCGCCCAGGGCGAGGATGGCGTGGTCGATGCCGTTGTCGGAGAGGATGGCAACCGGCCTGTCTTTGCTCAGATTTCTCTCGAGAAGAGCCTGTCCGACTCTGCGCACCGCGCCGTAGGTCTCGCGGTAGGTGAGCTTGCGCCAGCCGTCGCCTTTCCGCTCGCACAGGAAAGGCCGGTCCGGGGCGCGGTCCGACCAGTCGGCGAGCCATTCGGTGACGCAGCGCGCGTACCGGCCGAGCTTCTGCGGCGAGCGCACGATCATCGATCCGTCGGCGCGCTTTTCCACCAGGACCTTCGCCGGCGCGAACTTCAGCGTCGAATGCATAATGGCGATTGTATGGAAATCAGGCGCATCGCTGGCGCGTTGGGCGCGGAGATCCACGGCATCGATCTTTCATCGCCCACCGACCAAGAAATATATTTCATCAAGAAAACCTGGCTCGAGCATCTGGTCGTCTTCTTCCGCGACCAGGATCTGTCGCCCGCCGAGTTCATGGCGTTCGCAAAGCGCATCGGCAAGCCGATCGAGTACCCGTTCGTCAACGGCATCGACGGCTTTCCCGAGATCATCGAGGTGAAGAAGCTCGAGCACGAGAAGGTCAATTTCGGCGGCATCTGGCATTCCGACACCGCCTACCTCGAGGAGCCGCCGATGGCCTCCATGCTGCTCGCGCGCGAGGTGCCGCCCGCCGGCGGCGACACGCTATTCGCCAACATGTACACGGCGTACGAAACCCTGTCCGAGGGCCTGAAGAAGCTCCTCCTGCCTCTCACGGCCGTCAATGCTTCCTCCAAGGCCGACGTGACCCGCACGCGCGAGGATCGCACCGGCGGCGCGGACAAGCGCAGGGAATACGTCGCCGAGCATCCCGTCGTTCGCACCCATCCCGAAACCGGCCGCAAGGCGCTCTACGTGAACCTGGGACATACGGTGCGCTTCAGGGACATGACCGAGGAGGAGAGCGCGCCGCTCCTCGACTACCTCTTCCAGCACCAGGTCCGGCCGGAATTCACCTGCCGCTTCTCGTGGCGGCCCGGCTCGCTCGCGCTCTGGGACAACCGCTGCACGCAGCACAACCCGGTGAACGACTATCACGGCCATCGCCGCCTGATGCACCGGATCACGCTCGCGGGCGATCGCCCGCGCTAGGCGCCTAGTCCGGCACGACGAAAAAGGTCTTCTCGGCGAGCTTGCGCCCGCCGACCCAGATCTGCAGCGTCCATTCGCCGCGCGCCAGCGTCTCGGCGCTGCGGAAGGTATAGCCGACGTGGCCGCCTTCGCCGATGTTGTAGGCCTGCGAGCCCGAGAGCTGCTCCTTCCAGGCGCCGGGCGGCAGCCGCAGGATGGCGCGAAACGGGGCAAGCTCGCCCGCGGGCGCGCCTTGCAGCACGACGTGGCAGCCGAACTTCACGCCGACGCGCGCCGGGATGCGCGACGTCTCGTTGACCAGGCGGTTGTCCTGGACGATGGTGCGCTTGCCGCTCCCCGACTGCGTGTCGTCCTCGCGCCGCTCGACCTTGCTCTCGTACACGCCGCACTGCTGCAATTCGACCTTCGATACGACCGGCGCCTGCGCGATGGCCGCGCCGGCAAAGGCGAGAAGAGCTAGCGCAGCAGGCTTTCGCAAGCGGCGATGCTGCGCAGATGCGAGTCACGCATCCGGGTAAAGAGGCTTTTCGCGTCCTGGTCGAGGCGCGGCAGGGCCTCCTCGAAGCGCTTCACCGCCCAGCGCAATCCCTGGACGAGGAAGGCGATGCGCTCCTTCGGGCCCTTGACCGCGACGGCCTTGGCGTAGAACTCGCCGGTGGCGTGGCTGTAATCCACGCCGGCCTTCTTCAGCAACTCGCCGATCAGCGCGCAGTTGTGCGCTTCCTCCTCGTGGATCCTGCGCAGGGTCTTCCATTGCGCGCCGTTGCGAGGCCAGTCGTCCATGAACACCACGAGCGCCTTCGCGCCGGCGCGCTCGGCGGCGAGCATCTCGTTGAAGAATTCAGTGGAGTGGACGCTTTGCACTAGTGCAAATTCACGTACTCGTATTCCAGCGGAAGGTTGTTGATGCCGCGCTCGGGCGGGGCGATCCACCCGGCCATCTTGCCGGGGGCGACCACCTTGTGCATCAGCGACTGGATGAAGGCCTGGTCCGTCTCGGTGGGAATCCAGGCGCGCAGCTTCTTCTCGTATTCCTCCTTCGCGATCAGCTTGCCCTCCGGGCTGACCGGCAGGCCGGCCCACGGGCCGATCGAGCGGCGGAAGCGCGACGTGGGGAGCGTCAGGCGCAGCGCGTGCCCGGCGCGCTCGATCTGCCGGTTCCAGCGCTTCAGGCCGATCTCGCAGTCCCTGAGGTAGGACTCGCGCATCACCTCGTTCAAGGCGTTCAGCATCGGCACGTCCTGCTCGCCGTCGGGCATGAGCAATTTGATGCTCTTGCCTCTCAAGACATGATCTTCGTACTGGGTCTCGTCGGGGCGGCCCTTCATGCCGCTGGCGAAATTGGTCGCCGAGTTGGAGGAGATCTCCGAGCCGAAGAGATCGAGCGAGCTCGAGCACCAGTAGTTGAGGTAGCGCTGCACGGTGGGCAGGTCGATCGCGCCGTGGGCGCGGATGCGCGCCGGGTCGTCGGTGCCGAGCTCCTTCATCACTTCCAGCGTGCGCTTCACCACGCGGCTGATGCCGGTCTCGCCGACGAACATGTGGTGCGCTTCCTCGGTGAGCATGAAGCGGCAGGTGCGCGACAGCGGGTCGAAGGCGCTCTCGGCGAAGCTTTTCAGCTGGTACTTGCCGTCGCGGTCGGTGAAATAGGTGAAGCAGAAGAACGACAGCCAGTCGCGCATCGGCTCGTTGAAGGTGGTGAGGATGCGCGGCTTGTCGGCGTCGCCGGAATGCCGCGCCAGAAGCTCCTCGGCTTCCTCGCGGCCGTCGCGGCCGAAATAGGCGTGCAGCAGGTACACCATCGCCCAGAGGTGCCGGCCTTCCTCGACGTTGACCTGGAACAGGTTGCGCAGGTCGTAGAGGGAAGGGCAGGTGTGCCCGAGCATGCGCTGCTGCTCGACCGAGGCGGGCTCGGTGTCGCCCTGGGTGACGATCAGGCGGCGCAGGGTCGAGCGGTATTCGCCCGGCACCTGCTGCCAGGCGGGCGCGCCCATCTGGTCGCCGAAGCCGATCTTGCGATCGGGCACGGCATCGGCGAGGAAGATGCCCCAGCGGTAGTCGGGCATGTGCACCGCGCCGTAGTGCGCCCAGCCCTGCGCGTCGACCGAGACCGCGGTGCGCAGGTAGACGTCGGCGCTCTCGAAATCGGTCGGCCCCATCTCGTGCCACCACTGCAGGAAATGCGGCTGTCAGTGCTCGAGGGCGCGCTGCAGCGTGCGGTCGTTGGCGAGATT
>Ga0075351_1000086_pt1 | contig 11803 bp, 10 predicted proteins | sample Sandmound_ThreeS_3_FD_120091 | JGI IMG/M metagenome (GOLD analysis project Ga0075351, IMG submission 120091) | Natural and restored wetland microbial communities from the San Francisco Bay, California, USA, that impact long-term carbon... | ecosystem: Environmental > Terrestrial > Soil >... | reverse complement strand
GTGGGCGCGAGCACGATCGACTTGGTTCCCACGAGGCGCGCCGCGAGCCCGCCGAGCACGATCGACTTCAGCGCAATGCAATGAACGACGTCCGGCCGCTCCGCACGCATGATCCGGACGAGCAGGAGAAACGCGTGGACCAGTTTCAGCGGATCGAGGCTTGCGCGCTCCGCCTGCAACGGCAGGACGCGCAGCCCTTCGCGGGCAATGGCGTCGCCATGTTGGCGGATACGCGTCGCGACCACGACCTCGAACCCGGCCGCTTTCGCCGCGCGCGCCATCGGCAAGAAATGCGAAACGAAAAACCAATCTTCAGTCACCACGTAGAGGAGCTTCGGCATGAAAGGCGTGACCGCCGTCGGGTGCTGACTGAATTGAATCGACTGGAGCGAATTCCGTTCCGGTGGAACCGGAATTCGCTCCGGTTCTCCTTTGGCGGTCGCATTTTCTGCGGCGAACCGGTTTCCACTTCGCCGGAAAATGCTCTAGCCGCTAATCGCGGCAACCATAAAGGAGATTTCGGTCGAGGAAAGATCGATTGCTGCGAATGGCGAACGTATCAACCGGGTGCCGAATAGCGATAGGCGCCAAGGCACCCCACCGCGAGATCCATGAACGGACACCGAGGCGGTCAGATCAGCGGGCGTGGCCTATGTCCCGGCGGTGCGCTTATGGTGATCGTGGAGAAACTGGGCAAGCTCTTCGCGAAGGCTTTCGTCGCGCTCCTTCTCATGGCCGGCCATGACCGCCCGTTCGAACAGGTCATGTTGCACATTCTGGGGAAGGTCGCTCCATGCGGCGATGACCGCACGCCCCAGAACGAGCGAAAGTCTATCGATTTGATCGCCTGCATTCATCAAAGGGCTCCTATCGTTCCCTTGAAAGGAGAGAGTATGGAGTAGGAAGCTGGCTCCCGATCAAGCGGAGAATCAATCCTCCTGGGCATGGAAACGGCTCAGGCCCTTGTCCTTCCACCGCGCGTTTCTATGCTTCGCGCCCTGTGCGGCACACCTTAGCATCAAAACCACGGCAACGGGCGACCGCAACGTCAGCCCGCAAAGCCCCCCGCATCGAGGAACGCCTGTTCGTCGGGCGTCGTCGTGCGCCCAAGCGCCGCGTTGCGGTGAGGAAAGCGGCCGAAGCGGCGGATGATGTCGGCGTGCGCCTCCGCGTACGTCACGCCCTCGGAGTCGTCAGCCTCGCGGCAGAGCTTGATGCAACGCTCCTGATCGCGGAGGTCCTCCGAATGCATGAACGGGATGTAGAAAAAGCGCCGCTCCGGGGTCGCGAAGGCGCAGTCGAACCGGTGCGCAATCGCGCGCGCGGCCGTCCCACGCGCGAGCGGATCGGCGGCGAAAGCGCGCGCCGTGCCGCGGAACATGTTGCGCGGGAACTGGTCGAGCACGAGGATGAGGGCGAGCGCGCCCTCCGCGGTCTGCTCCCAATCGGACAGTTCGCCGGCCATGCCACTCTGGTAGGTCGAGAAATACCGGCTGCGGATAGCCACATCGACCTCCGCATCACGCACAAACCATTTGTCGGGACCAAGCGCACGCCAGTACGCAAGCACCCCTGCCGGCTCGGCGTTTTGCGCCGATCCGCCGCGAGCCTCGGTCACAACCACACCTCGCCGGCCTTGATGCGCGAGTAGAGCTCGGCGTCGAGCGGCACGAATGCTTTGACCTGCGGATCGTTGAAATAGAGCTGGTCGGTCGTCTGCGCCGGATCAAGACAATCAGCCGCCAGATCCGCCCTTTTCAGCTTCGTCGCCGCGGCGTCGGCCCTCGACCTGTGAATGCGCAGAAAAATGGGGCGCGCATGAACCGGGAGGTGCTTCGTGATATGCGCGTGCAGAGCGGATACATCGATCCAGTCAGGACAGAACAGCGTTGCCGCGCCAGCGCGGCCTTCGTGATCCGGCACACGCAGCCCGTAAACGACCGCGTCGTCGACACCGGGGAATAAGCAAAGCGCTTGCTTGACCTCCGTCGTCGATATGTTTTCGCCTTTCCACCGGTAGGTATCGCCAATACGGTCGATGAAATAAAAATAGCCGTCCGTGTCCTGCGTCATCAAATCGCCGGTGCGGAGCCATGCGTCGCCCGGCGTGAACACGTTGCGCAGGATTTTTGCTTCGTTATCGTCCTCATCGACATAGCCGGCAAACCGGCCTTTCAGGCGGCCGATCGCTTCCCCATGCTCGCCCGGGAGACACCGCATGCAATGGCCGCGGCTGTCGCGCAGCGGAGCGCCTTTCTCGACGTCGAAGCGGATGATCGCAGTCGGAAAGCGCCGTCGCATCCACCAGGGAATACGGCCGATCGCCCCCTCCTTCTCTTCGAAATTGAACAGCGTCACATTGCCTTCGCTCGACGCATAGAATTCGAGAATGTGCGGGATGCGGAATCGCGTTTTGAACTCGCGCCAGATTTCGGGCCGCAACCCGGCGCCGCAGCACAGGCGCAAGTGATGCTGACTCTCCTGCGGGTGCGGCGGCGCGCGCAGCAGGGCCGAAGGGATTTCGCCGACATATTGCAGGATCGTGCAATCGGTCCGGCGCACGTCACGCCAGAAATCGCGCGCAGTGAATTTTTCGCGGATGACGACGCTGCCGCCGCGCGCAAGCAGCGGCCCGATCGCCAGGACGCCACCCAGCATGTGATACATCGGCAGACAGTCGAACATGCGATCGGTCGGCCGCGCGCCGAGGACGCCGGCGAAGCCGAGAACCGCGCGCATCAATCGCCGGTGATCGATAATGGCGGCTTTGGACAAGCCGGTCGCGCCCGCCGTGAAGATGTAGAGCGCCGGATCGGACAGCGTGACGCCGCGGATCTCTTTCCCATCAAGCGGTCCGCCGGGCAGGTGGTCGATATCGCTGTCAATGCAAGGAAACTGGCTTGGACTCTTTCCCTTGATCCAGATGCGGGGGGTCGTTTTGAGAAAGGGCTCGGCGCTGACGATCTGCGCGGACAGTTCGGCCGCAACGATGACATGCTTCGGCGCGACGCTGTCGATGCAGGCGGCAAGGCTCTGCCCGACGAGATTGGTGTTGACGAGCGCGACCACGCCGCCGGCCCGCGTGAAGCCGAGCCAAGTCGCCACGTATTCGGGCCGATTCGGCATCAACAAACACACGACGTCGCGCTTCTCGAGGCCGTGCGTCAGCGCCCAGCGCGCATGACGGTTCATGCGATCGGCCAAACCGCGATAGGTGAAGCTCTCGCGTTCGGATAGGAGCGCCGGTCTTTCGCCGTGGCGCACGGCAAGCTTGTCGATCAGCCGCGGAAAAGTCCGTGTCTGCGTCCTGGCGAGCGGCCGCACCGCGCGGAGCGCGCGAGAAAATCCGCGCAGACTGGCGATGTCGGCCCTAACCCATTCGAAAAACCGCATTTTGCCATCCGCAACTCAGTCTTGTGATGCGATGCGCTACCGGTCGATGCCGCCAAAAGGCGTCAGCGGGTTTTCGACGAGCGCAAGCCGGTCCGGCCGGTCCGGCGCAGCCGACGACAGGAACGCCTGAAACAGCTCCTTGATCTTCGGCTCCGCGGCGGCGCGAACGATGAATATAAGGCGCGTGCGCCGATCGTCGTCGGGCCAGCGCGCAAGTCGCGCCGGCGGATGCAGGAGATGCTGGACCCCGTGGACCACCAACGGCGTGTCCGGCTCCTCGCTGAGCTTGACCACGCCCTTGAGGCGGAGGAGGTCGGGCCCATGCACCGAGCGCAGCAGCTCCAGGAACATGTCGACGGCGGAGGCAGGAAGCGCCGCCTCGGTTGCGAGGCTGAAGGCGCGAATATCGTCATTGTGGCGGTTCACGTCGTGGGCATGCGCATGATGATGATCCGGTTGCGCATAGGCTTCCTCGGCAAGCCAGCGCCTCACGTCGGGACTTTTGGTCGCCGGATCGTACAGGCCGCAATCGAGCAGGCGGGCGGGCTGCGCCTCACCCCGCGCGGCGTCGAGCCGCGGCGCCGCCGGATTGATGGCGGATAGGCGGGCCAGGAGTCGCTCCAGCGCGGCCCGCTGGTCGGCGGTCTCGAGGAGGTCGGTCTTGGTGAGCACGAGCCGATCGGCGACGGCCGCCTGCTTGACCGATTCGGGGTGCGCATCGAGCGTCGCCATCGCGTTGACCGCATCGATGACCGTGACGACGCCGTCGAGCCGGAAACGCATGAGCAGATAGGGATGCGCCATGGTCGTGTGCAGAATCGGCGCCGGATCGGCGAGCCCCGTCGTCTCCACGATGACGCGGCGAAAGGCGGCGCGACCATTGTCGAACTCGCGCAGAAGCTTTTCGAGCGCGGTGACGAGGTCTCCGCGCATGGTGCAACAGAGGCAGCCGGTGGTGAGCATGACGAGACCGTCGTCGCGCACATGCTCGACCAGCATGTGGTCAAGGCCGATCTCGCCGAACTCGTTGATGAGGACCGCGGCGTCGGCGAGCGCCGGATCGCGCACGAGCCGGTTGAGCAGCGTCGTCTTGCCCGCTCCGAGAAAGCCGGTGAGCACGGTCAGCGGGATCGGCGCGACCGGCCCCAGCGACGGGGCGTCGCCGGAACTCCTCATTGCACCTGTGGCTTTGCGGCCGTGACCGCGCGCTTCGGCTTGCTCGCAACCGGCCGCGGCCGTGGGGTTGGCTTGCCGTCGGCCGAAGCAGGGGGCTTGGCGGCGGCCGCAGCAGGCGGCTTGGCGGCGGCCGCGACAGGCGGCTTGCGCCGCTTGGCGGCAGCCCCAGCTTCACCTGGCTTCGCCACCGCGACGGCGCGCGGCGGCGGGCGTGTCGCACCGATAAAGACATCGATCGGCGGGTTGGCGGGGAGCGTCTCGGCTACCAGACTCGACGGCTTCGGCCCGTACGCCTTCGCGCCGGAAAGCATCGCGGCAAGGCCTTGCTCGTCGCTGCCGGTCCCTTCATCATCGTCGTCGGCGGCTTCCGCGGCCGGACGGCGGCGGTGTTTGCCGCACATCGCCTCGCGCAAATCGGGCGGCGCGGCACTGATCGGCTGCAGCCCGTAGACCGTGCCAAAGGACGGCATGAGCCAAGTCAGACCGTTGCTGTTGAAGGCGGTCTCGAACATATACGCCGCCTTTGCCGCCCGCACGGCCGAGGACTGCGCGCCCAGCACCACCGCAATGAGCCGCCGGTTCCCGCGCGTCGCAGACGCCACGACATTGAAGCCCGACGCGCAGATATAGCCAGTCTTCATCCCGTCCGCCCCCGGATAGCGAACGAGCAGCGAGTTCGTGTTGCGGATGATGCGTTTGCCCAGCCGGATCGCGTGAATATTCCAATAGCCGTCGTATTCCGGGAATTCGATGAGAACCGCGCGGGCGAGGATCGCCATGTCCCGCGCCGAGGTGATCTGGTTTTCCGCCGGCAATCCGTTCGGGTTCACCCAGTTCGACTGCGTCATTCCTAGGCGCGCCGAGGCGCGGTTCATCTCATCGGCGAACCGGTCCACCGACCCGGCGACGCCTTCGGCGATCACCACCGCGATGTCGTTCGCCGATTTGACCATCAGCATCTTGAGGGCGTTGTCGACAGTTACGACCGTCCCGGTCCCGAACCCCATCTTGGTGGGCTGCTGGGCTACCGCATTCGGCGACACGCTTAACGGCGTGTCGAGCGTGATTCGCCCCTCCTTGATCGCCTTGAGCGTCACGTAGGCGGTCATCAGCTTGGTGATTGAGGCCGGATACCAGGGATAGGTGGCGTTCTCCGCCTTGAGCACCTTGCCAGTGTCGGCCTCGATCAGGAGCAGCGCCTCCCCGGACGCCTGTGCAGGCCCGGTCCCAAGGCCCGAGGCCAGAGCAAGTCCGAGCGCAAAAACAATTGTGGCAAGCGGAGAGGCAGGGTGCATGGGTCCGGTCCCGTTGATCATCGCTGCACCCCTTCGTTCCCGGGGCCCGTAGTTCCTAATCTACCCTAACTGGGGCCCTGAAAGCAAAGCGTCCGCTCCGGCCGGCGGCGCTGTCGCATGCTGGGGAGGCAATTTGGCGGTGTTGCGACCGCCGTCCCCTGCCACCACCTTCGGCGGACTCCCGCGCCGGCGGCGACAGGGGGCGCTGCGGGACCGAACCCCCGGTCCCCGGCCCCCTTAATCGCCTTTTCTCATGACCTAGATCAAAATATCTCGCGCAATTTTTGGCACGTTGCTGGGTAGCGTTCATACAAGCGCGCGCGACAGGTCCGCAGACGGCTTGCGGCGCGTAAGGGCGGGCCCAGGATATGACCAATATCCCCACTGAACTTTTGCGCACATTGCCTGCGGTGGTAGACTTGCGCAGCTTCACCAAAGCCGCCCGCGCGCTCGGCGTGACGCAGCCTGCGGTGAGCGCCCAGATCAAACGGCTGCAGTCCCTGCTCGGCTTCGACCTCTTTGACAAGAGCGCGCCCGGCGTCAGCGTGACCGAAAAAGGCAAACGGATCGTCAGCGAAGCGCGTCGCTTGCTCGCGATCAATGATCAGATCGTGTCGCTCGCCCGCGCTCCACGCGGGGTCCATGTGCTGCGATTCGGACTGCCGGGCGACTTCGTCGGCATGCCGCTGTGGCAGAAGCTGGTCGCCTTCCGCAACCGCCGGCCGGACACGCGCCTGATCATGAAGACAGGCGACGGTCCCGCTCTGGTCGAGGAACTGCGTCAGGGCGACCTCGATGTCGTAGTGGCGATGTCGAGCGCCAAACCGGACCAAGCGGTCGCTCACCTCTGGCGGGACGAGATGGTGTGGATTCGCGCCGCGTCGAGCACGCTCGATCCGACGCGACCGCTGCGGCTGGTCACCCGCGGCGATCAATGCATCTTCCACAAGCATATGATCGCCGCGCTCGAAGCGGCCGCCCGCGACTATGAGATCGTGTTCACCTCGGCGCATGTCGATGATCTGACCCAGGCGGTCGCTGCAGGCCTAGGCGTGACGGCGCTGCCGCGCACGCTCTCGACCGGCGCGCTGGTGTGCGAGGACGACGCCCTGCCGAAGCTTGCGGACGTCGAATGCAGCATCTGGGTGCGCAATGACGATACCGATGCAGGCGCGAGCAAAGACCTTGCCGCGCTTCTCGCCGAGGCGCTCAAGCCTGCTCCGCAGATTCCGCTTGCTACCCGCGCGGAGAAGGTCGGGACCTTGCAGACGATCGGCCGGCGCGCCCCCGCGGCGTGATACGACGGGATACGCGCTGACCCGACCCTTTGGGGAGCCTAACAGCGCCCCTATTGAATCGCGCAGATGAGCACCAGCTTGCCGGAGGGACCGCGCTTCGGCGGCGTATAAATGACTGCCCGATCGGATTCGATGGTGAACGTGCCGGCCGGGTTCAGGGCAAAGGCGTTAATCAGCCGCTCATTCTGCTCGCAGCTCGCCGAGCATGCGGCTTGCTGGCAGGTGAATTCGGCGAATCGGACCGCGCCGCCCCCGCCCGCTGAGCCGGCCGGCCCCGCGGGTCCTGGCGGCCCGGGCGGCCCGGCCGGTCCCGGAGGCCCAGCATCCCCCTTGTCGCCCTTAACCGCGTCCTGACCGCAGCCCGCCATGACGAGCGACACCGTAACCAGCGAGAAAACAAGTTTGCGCATCGATCGCAACTCCTGCGCTCCCTTCACCACAATCGAGACCTAGTCTGATCGCCAGATTCCTTTTCCCGCGCCCGCCCTGCGGCGGCTCCAACCGATTCGTCGGTAGCAGAAGATAGCGCGAGGCGAAAGCGCGCCCACGCTGCTGCCCACACATCGTTCGACAATCACCCTTCGCTTCGCTATCGCCGACACGACGATCAGGCCGACAAAGGAGGCAGCCTCAACATGGCTAACGCGCAGACATCATCGACCGTCGAGATCGCGATCGACGGAGCAATCGCAGTGGTCGCGCTCAACCGTCCGGAGGTGCGCAACGCCGTCAACGAAACCTTGCGCGCCGAGTTCATCGCCGCGCTCGCACGCGTCGCCGGCGACGACGGCGTTCGGGGCGTGGTGATCACCGGAAACGGTCCGGCGTTTTGCGCCGGCGGTGACATCGCCGCCATGCAGCAGAATCTGAATGCGGCGCAGGGAGAGCTCGCCTTCAATGGCTGGCGGCGCCAACGGCGATTGCACGAAGCGGTCGGCGCGCTGCATCGGCTGACCAAGCCGACGATCGCCGCGGTCAACGGGCCGGCGATCGGGCTCGGCTGCGATCTTGCGCTGTGCTGCGATTTCATCATCGCCGCCGAGCATGCGAGCTTCGCCATGAGTTTCATTCTGCGCGGCCTGGTTCCGGACGGCGGCGGCCTTTACTTCCTGCCGCGCCGCGTCGGGCTCGCGCGGGCGAAGGAGCTGATCTTCACCGGCCGGCGCGTCGACGCGCGGGAAGCGCTTGCAATGGGAATGATCGACCGGGTCACGACTTCGGCGACGCTGCTCGCTGAGGCGCGCGCCTGGGCGGCCGAACTCGGCACCGGCTCGACCACGGCGCTGGCGCTCGCCAAGGAAATCCTCAACAAAACATTCGAGCTCTCCGACGAGGACGTGTTCGCGCTCGGTCGGCAGGCGCAGGCGGTCTGTTACACGACGGACGAGCACCGGGAGGCGGTGAAGGCCTTCCTCGCGAAGACGCAGCGCTGAATCGCGCCCGAATGTCGTGTTGCCCCTTCCTTTCTTGTAGGGCATTCCGCTGGCTTTCGCGGCCGGGTCTATCCGCTTCCGAGAACGCGCCATGAAATTCGCGACCTTCGTCGGACATCGCAAGACGCCGCAACTTGGCATTATCGACCTTGAGCATCGCGCGGTGCTCGGATTGGCGGCGGCCAGCGAACATGTGCACGGCCGCATCGATCGCGACTTCGCCGACATGCTGTCGCTCATCGACGCCGCAATCCCCGGCCTCGAACGCGCCGCCGAGCTGGCGCGTGCATGGCCGGCCGAAGCGTCCGAGGATCTCGATGACGTAAAGCTGCTCGCTCCCCTCCCGATTCCGCGCCAGATCCGCGACTGCATGGCCTTCGAAGAGCATGTGCGCAACAGCCGCAAGCAGGTCGAGCTGCGCACCGGCCGCCCCCAACGCGTGCCGGAGGTTTGGTACCAGCGTCCGGTCTATTTCAAATGCAACCGCTTCAATGTGATCGGACACGACGCCGACGTGATCTGGCCGTCCCATTCGGATTGGATGGACTACGAGCTGGAACTCGCCTGCGTGATCGGCCGGACGGGCAAGGATATTTCCAAGGCAAATGCCGCCGCCCACGTGTTCGGCTTCACCATCTTCAACGACGTCAGCGCGCGCGACGTGCAGTTCGACGAGATGAAGGCCGGGCTCGGGCCAGCCAAGGGCAAGGACTTCGATACCGGAAACGTGTTCGGCCCGTGGATCGTGACGCTGGACGAGATCGGCGATCCGCACCTGCTGGCGATGGAGGCGCGGGTGAACGGCGAGCGCTGGGGCGGTGGAAATTCGCGCGCAATGCACCATACTTTCTGGGACATCATCGCCTATGTCTCGCAGGCGGAAACGCTGTTCGCCGGCGAGATCATCGGCTCCGGCACGGTCGGCACGGGCTCGGCCCACGAATCCGGGCGCAAGCTCGCGCCAAACGATGTCGTCGAACTCGAGATCGAGAAGATCGGCGTTTTACGCAATCGTATCGTCAAGCCGTAACGCGCGCTCTTTGCCGGTGGAGTAATGCCCGGCCAACGCCGCCGAGACCCAACGTAAGGGCACCGTCCATGACGCTGCTATTCCGGTTTGTTCTTCCGTTTCCTGCGGTCCTGCTCGCGATAACCTGCGCCGCCGCCCAGAGCGCGCCGCCGACCGGCGTGCGGACCGGGCCTGAAGCCTATGGCGATTGGCGCACCGACGCGCCCGGCGTGCGCCGCCTCATCCGGCCAAACGATCTGCCGGCGCCGGGGACGTCGGCGAGCGCGCACGCGCGCGTGGTGGCGCGGCCGGCCGGCGCCGAGTTGAAGGTTCCGCCCGGCTTTACGGTTGCGCCGTTCGCCCGCGGCCTGAGCGGCCCGCGCCAACTGCGCGTTGCGCCGAATGGCGATGTATTCGTCGCCGAAAGCGGCGCCGGCCGCATTCGCGTGCTGCGCCCGAACGCGGCCGGAACCGCCCCGAGCGAGAACGCGGTGTTTGCGGACGATCTCGATTATCCCTTCGGCATCGCCTTTTATCCGAACGGCGATAATCCGGAATGGGTCTATATCGCGACTACGAGTTCGGTCGTTCGCTTCCCCTATCGCAATGGCGATCTGAAAGCGCGCGGGCCGGCGCAGACGATCGTCGCGCAACTGCCGACCGGCGGGCATGCGACGCGGGACGTGGTGTTTTCCCCCGATGGGACGCGCATGTTCGTCTCGGTCGGCTCGCTCTCCAACGTCTCCCAGGGCGGCGGCAAGCTCGGCGACCTCGCGCGGCGTCAATGGGAGGCGGAGCACGGAGTAGGCGCGACCGCGGGCAGCGAGACCGACCGCGCCACCGTTCTTGTCTTCGATCCGCAAGGCAATAATCGCCGGAATTTCGCGAACGGGGTGCGCAATTGCGTCGGGATGGCGATTGCGCCTGCGACCGGCGAACTGTGGTGCTCGACCAACGAACGCGACGGGCTCGGCGATGACCTGCCGCCGGACTATGTCACGCGGATTCGCGAGGGCGCGTTCTACGGCTGGCCCTGGTACTATATTGGCGCCAACGAGGACCCACGGCACCGCGGCGCCCGCCCCGACCTTGCCGGCAAAGTCACCGTTCCGGATACGCTCATCCAGCCCCATTCCGCGCCGCTCGGGATGACCTTCTATGCCGGGTCGCAGTTTCCCGCCGAGTATCGCGGCCAGGCCTTCGCCGCGCTGCACGGATCGTGGAACCGGGCGAAGCGCACCGGCTACAAGATCATCCGCATCGTCCTGCGCGACGGCGTGCCCACCGGCGAATATGAGGATTTCGTCACGGGCTTCGTGACTGACGACGGGCGGGTCTGGGGACGGCCGGTCGGCGTCGCCATTGCCAAGGACGGTTCCTTGCTGTTTACCGAGTACGGCAACAACACGATCTGGCGCGTGTCCTATGTCGGCGCTGGGCAGTAGCGCCTTTTTCCGGCGAAGCGGACGCCCGCAGGCCGCAGAGAATGACTGACCTGATTTCGGTGATCGTGGCGACGTACAACCGGCCGGATGCGCTCGACGCCGTGCTGCGCGGCCTGTCACGGCAGACCGACCGCGGTTTCGAGACAGTGATCGCCGATGACGGCTCCGGGCCCAAGACCGCGCAAACGGTCAAGCGCTGGGCGGCAGCGATGGATACGCCGCTCACCCATGTCTGGCACGAGGACCTTGGCTTTCGACTTGCGGAGATTCGCAACCGGGCGATTTTGCGCAGCCGCGGCGTCTATTGCATCTTCCTCGACGGTGATTGCATCCCGCGGCCGGACTTCGTCGCCGCGCATCGCCGCCTCGCCGAGCCCGGCTGGTTCGTCGCCGGCAACCGCGTCCTTCTTTCGCGCGCGCTCACCGAGCGCGTCATCGCCGAAGGTCTCGAGCCGGAGAACTGGGGGCTCGCAAAGGTCTTGCGCCAGCGGCTCTCCGGCGGCGTCAATCGGATTGCGGCGCTCTTGACGTTTCCGCTCGGCGCGCTGCGCAGGATCAACGCCACGCGCTGGCAGGGCGCGCGCGGCGGCAATCTTGCGATATTCCGCCGCGATCTCGAACGGGTCGACGGGTTCGACGCCGCCTTCAGCGGGTGGGGCCGCGAAGACTCCGACATCATCGTGCGCCTCGTCCGCAGCGGCATCAGACGCAAGGACGGTCGTTTCGCGACCGGCGTTTTGCATCTGTGGCATCC
>Ga0075351_1000085_pt1 | contig 11861 bp, 7 predicted proteins | sample Sandmound_ThreeS_3_FD_120091 | JGI IMG/M metagenome (GOLD analysis project Ga0075351, IMG submission 120091) | Natural and restored wetland microbial communities from the San Francisco Bay, California, USA, that impact long-term carbon... | ecosystem: Environmental > Terrestrial > Soil > Wetlands... | reverse complement strand
GATTGATGCGCTGGTCGGGCTCGTCGCCGCGGACATGGAGCGGGTCAACGCCACGATCCTGTCGCGGACGGGGTCGGAAGTCACCATGATCCCGGAAGTCGCCAATCACCTGATCTCGTCGGGCGGCAAGCGGCTACGCCCGATGCTGACCTTGGCCATGGCCAAGCTCGCCGGCTATGCCGGCGACGGCCATATCAAGCTCGCCGCCGCGGTCGAGTTCATGCACACCGCGACGCTCCTGCACGACGACGTGGTCGACGAAAGCGAAATGCGGCGCGGCAGGCTTGCCGCCCGCAAGCTCTGGGGCAACGAGGCGAGCGTGCTGGTCGGCGATTTCCTGCTCGGCCAGGCATTCAAGCCCATGGTCGAAGTGGGCTCGCTGCGCGCGCTCGAGATTCTCTCCTCGGCCGCGGCCGTGATCGCCGAGGGCGAGGTGCGGCAGCTCGGCACCGCCAAGAACACGTCGACCACCGAGGATGAATACCTCGCCGTGATCCGAGCAAAAACCGCCGAACTGTTCGCCGCCGCTTGCGAGGTCGGTCCGGTGATCGGCGCCCGGCCCAAGGCGGAGCAGGCGGCCTGCCGCTCATTTGGGATGAACCTCGGCATCGCCTTTCAACTGGTGGACGACGCCCTCGACTATGGCGGGAAGGCGGCCAAGCTCGGCAAGAATGTCGGCGATGACTTCCGCGAAGGAAAAATCACGCTGCCTGTGGTGCTCGCGTTCCGCCGCGGGTCGGAACCCGAACGCGAGTTCTGGCGGCGCACGCTCGGTCAAGGGGAAGCAAGCGCCTCCGACCTCGACCACGCGATCGGCCTGATGACGAAGCATCGCGCGCTCGACGATACATTCATGCGCGCCCTCCATTACGGGGCGATCGCCAAAGACGCGCTCGCGCTGTTTCCCGCTTCGCCGATGAAAGAAGCGCTGGAAGAAGCCGTCGAGTTCTCGATTGGCCGCACCCACTGAGCGGCCTGGGCGCACCCTTTTGCGCCTATTCGCCCCAGGCAGCGAAAGCATCGGCAAAAGCGCGTTCGCCGGGGGCCCCTTTTTCGATCGCCAGGATCGCGCGACGGCCATTGGCGTAGACCACCGGCACGTCGAACCAGGTGCGCTCCTTCAGAAGCTGGATGTTGCGTTGGACGTCGGCTTCCGCGGACGATAGTCCGATCAGGAAGAAGCCGTCGGTGACCTTGACGGCGAGCCCGGCGAGGGGGACGCCGCGGGTCTGCTCGGCCTGCTTCATCAGGATGCCGGGAATGTTGGCAATAGCGCCGTTGGGGGAATCCGCCGGCGTTGTGAATACGATTTCAATGGTGTGGCTTGCCGGCAGCGCCCTGTCGGTGTTGCGGCGAAGCGACCATTTCACCGTGACCTTCGGTTCGGGAATTTCGATATCGGCGCGCACCGCCACATCCGCCGACTGCCCAGGTCCGGCGGAAACCTGTTCGGTGCGCCAAATCGCGGTTCCGACGAAGCGCTTGCCCGATGGAGCGGCGGGGTCTTCTTCGTAGAGGACGACGCGTTGCGCCGCCGCCGGTCCGTTTTGGGTACGCCCATTCTGTCCCGGCGCGCCGATGCGATCGGTGATCTTGGTGCGCGCGGACGGCGTTGTCTCCGGCGCAGCCGGCGTCTCAACGGTGGCCTGACGGTGGAACAAACCGGAAATACTCGGCCATTGCCAGTAAACGAGGCCCGACAGGCCGAACACGATCAGGATAATGGCGGCGGCGCCCAAGACGAGGCGATTGGAGGCCAGAGCCAAGAGCGAGCCGATGCTTTCGCCGATGCCACCGCGCTCCCGGGGCGCTTCCTCGACGCGAGACGGGAACGGCGGCTCTGACGGCTCGGCCTCTTCATCGCCGATATCCGGCGGCGGCCCTTTGTCCCTGGGAGCGAAAGAGTGGTCGCCTGGCTCGCCACTGGTGGGCCCGAGCTCGGCGTCGCGACGGGCGGCCAAGGAGGGTTCGGCTAATCCGGCGGGCCAGGGAGCGGAGTCGCGCCGCGGCGCTGGCGGCCGCAACGGAAATCGCCGGGATGGCGGCTGCGGGCTTTCCGGCTCGTCGTGCGGCGCTGCGGGCCTTTCGTGCGACGCTTCGGGGGGGCTGACCGCGCCGGTGTCCATCGGGGCGCTTCGGGGAGGAGCAGCCACGTCTCGCGGCCTGTCAGCCGGGGGCTCGCCCGGCGGCCGTTCGCCCGTGCGGGCGCGCCGGGCCGCGTCGGCCTCCACCTTGCGAATTGCCTCTTCGAGAGCAAGCCGCTCCCGGGTGATATCCGACTCGCTGAGCGGAGGATTCACCGACCGCAGCTGGGTCACAAGGGCGTTGCGGGCGCGTTCGTAGAGAGTACGGCGCGCCTCGCCGGTATTCTTCTCAAGGCCGGCTACGGCCTTGGCGATCAGCGGATAGTAATTGGCCATTGCAAGTTATTGTCCCGCAAGTCGCCGCCCCCTGCTAGTTTTCGAATGGGTTTCGCACGAGTATCGTGTCATCGCGCTCCGGACTCGTCGAGAGCAAAGCCACCGGGCAGCCCACCAGCTCCTCGATCCAGCGGACATATTTGATCGCCTGGGCGGGCAGGTCCGCCCACGATCGCGCGCCCGCGGTTTGCTCCTTCCAACCTGCGATTGATTCGTAGCACGGAACCACCTGCGATTGAGCATGCTCGCTTGCTGGCAGATAATCGATGATTCGGCCGTCAAGCCGATAGCCCACGCACACTTTTATCTCATCAAAACCGTCAAGAATGTCGAGCTTGGTGAGGGCTAGTCCGTCAATGCCGCTGGTGCGCACGGTCTGCCGCACGAGCACGGCGTCGAACCAGCCGCAACGCCGCCGGCGGCCGGTGACGGTGCCGAATTCCCGGCCACGGTCGCCGATCAGCCGCCCGATCGCGTTGTCCTGCTCGGTAGGAAACGGTCCCGCCCCGACTCGCGTCGTGTAGGCTTTGCAGATGCCGAGCACGTAGCCGATGGCCGAGGGGCCGAGTCCGGAGCCGGTCGCGGCTTGAGCGGCGACCGTGTTCGATGAGGTGACGAACGGATACGTTCCGTGATCGATGTCGAGCAATTCCCCCTGCGCCCCTTCGAACAAGATGCGCTTGCCTTCCCGCCGTTTGTGGTCGAGCAGGGCCCACACCGAATCCATGAACGGCAGGACGCGCGGGGCCACCGCAGCGAGTTCGTCATAGAGGGCTGCGGCGGAGAATTCCGGGAGGCTGAGGCCGCGGCGCAGCGCGTTATGGTGGGCCAGCAGGCGCTCGAGCTTCGGCTTGAGCGACCCAAGATCGGCGAGGTCCATCAGCCGGATGGCGCGCCGCCCGACCTTATCCTCATAGGCGGGGCCGATGCCGCGCTTGGTGGTCCCGATCCGGGTGGCCGACGTCGCCGCCTCGCGGATCGCGTCGAGTTCCTGGTGCAGCGGCAGGATCAGCACGACATTTTCGGCGATTCGCAGGATCTCCGGGGTGATCGCGACGCCCTGCGCGGTGAGCCGGTCGATCTCCTCGATCAGGGCCGTGGGGTCGAGCACGACCCCGTTGCCGATCACTGAGAGCTTCCCGCGCAAAATGCCGGAAGGCAGCAACGACATCTTGTAGGTCGCGCCGTCGATGACGAGGGTGTGGCCGGCATTGTGGCCGCCCTGGAAGCGCACCACGATGTCGGCCTGCGCCGACAGCCAGTCCACGATCTTGCCTTTGCCTTCGTCTCCCCACTGGGATCCGACGACTGCGACGTTGGCCATTGGAATCCTTTATCCGTCAGGCCGCGCGCGAAAAACCAATGTCCGCCGCCGCCGATGATCGGTTATTTCCTTCGGATACGGAATGAATCCGCACCACGCAAGGCAAGTCAAAAACGCAGCCGCTTGGCCTGCTGCACATGCGGCAGGGCCAGGACCTGTTTCAGGAGCTCGTCGGGGACCTCGCCGTCGATCTCGACGAGGGCGATCGCGTTTCCACCGAGCTCGTCGCGGCCAAGATTGAACGTCGCAATATTGATCTGGGCGTCGCCGAGAAGCGAAGCGAAGCGGCCGATGAAGCCGGGCTTATCGACATTGGTGACGTAGAGCATGGAGCGCCCGAACTCGGCGTCCATCCGGATGCCCTTGATGTTGACGATGCGTGGCCGCCCGTCCGCGAACACGGTGCCCGACACTCCGCGCGTCATCCGTTCCGTCACCACCGTCACAGTGATCAGGCTTTCGAAATCGCCCGCCGCGTCGCGCGTGACCTCCTCGACCATGATGCCGCGTTCCTTGGCCGAGTGCGGGGCGGAGACGAAGTTCACGTCGGCGAGCATTGGCCGCAGCAACCCGGCCACCACCGCCGAGGTGAGTGCGCGCGTGTTCATCTGCGCGACGTGGCCGTCATAGGCGATCTGTACTTTTTTGAGCCCCGTCTCGGTAAGCTGACCGGCAAACGAGCCAAGCTTTTCCGCAAGCACGATGAACGGCTTGAGGCGCGGCGCCTCCTCTGCGGTAATCGAGGGGAAGTTGACCGCGTTCGATATCGCGCCGCTCAACAGATAGTCGGACATCTGCTCGGCGACCTGCAGCGCGACATTCTCCTGCGCCTCGGTGGTGGATGCGCCCAGATGCGGCGTGCAGACGACATTCGGGTGGCCGAACAGCGGATTGGCCTTGGCCGGCTCCTCGGTGAAAACGTCGAACGCCGCCCCGGCGATGCGCCCCGCGTCGAGCGCGGCGCGCAGCGCGACCTCGTCGACCAGCCCGCCGCGCGCGCAATTGATGATCCGCGCGCTCGGCTTCATGGCGGCGAGCGCGTCGGCATTGATGATGTTGCGGGTGCGATCGGTGAGCGGCGTGTGCAGCGTGATGAAGTCGGAGCGGCGCAACAGCTCGGCCAGTTCCACGCGTTCGACGCCGAGATCGCGCGCCCGCTCGGGCGACAGGAACGGGTCGCAGGCGATCACTTTCATCCGCAGCCCGTGGGCGCGATCGGCGACGATTGAGCCGATATTCCCGCAGCCGATAATGCCGAGCGTCTTGCCGGTAATCTCGACGCCCATGAAGCGGTTCTTCTCCCACTTGCCGGCCTGGGTCGAGGCGTCCGCCTGCGGAATTTGCCGCGCCAGCGCCAGCATCAGCGTGATCGCGTGCTCGGCGGTGGTGATCGCGTTTCCGGAGGGCGTATTCATCACGATGATGCCCTTGGCCGTCGCCGCCGAGATATCGACGTTATCGACCCCGATGCCGGCGCGTCCGATCACCCGCAGCTTCGTCGCGCGCTCGATGATCTTGGGCGTGACTTTGGTCGCCGAACGGATGGCGAGCCCGTCATAATCGCCGATCACGGCGGCGAGTTTTTCTTTGTCCTTGCCCAAGGTGGGTTGGAAATCGACCTCGACGCCGCGGTCCTTGAAAATCTGGACCGCGGCGGCCGACAGGGAATCGGAGATGAGAACCCTTGGTTTCATGTGAGTCCGTTTGGCGATTTGAGCGGCGGTCGAGTGAAGATGGTCGGTGGGCGTCAAGCGCTTCGGTCGTCACGCCGCTTTCGGAAGCGCGGCCTTCGCCTCGGCGTAGGCCCAATCGAGCCAATGCGTCAGCGCCTCCACGTCGCGCGTCTCCACCGTCGCGCCGCACCAGATGCGCAAGCCGGGGGGGGCGTCGCGGTAGGCGCCGAGATCGTAGCCCGCGCCTTCCTTTTCGACCGCCGCGACGATCGACTTGGCGAAGGCCGCCTGCGCATCGGCGGGCCGGCTGGTGACGTCGGGATCGACAACCTTGAGGCAGACAGAGGTATTCGAGCGCGTCGCGGGATCCTTGGCGAGAAAATCGACCCAGCGCGTGCGCTGCACCCAGACGGCGATCGCCTGCGCATTCGCGTCCGCGCGCGCGATCAGTCCCTTGAGTCCGCCGACCGACTTCGCCCAGGCGAGCGCATCGAGGTAGTCCTCGACGCACAACATCGACGGCGTGTTGATCGTCTCGCCCTCGAATATGCCCTCGATCAGCTTGCCGCCCTTGGTCAGGCGGAAGATTTTCGGCAGCGGCCACGCCGGCTTGTAGCTTTCCAGGCGCTCAACCGCCCGCGGCGAGAGAATAAGCATGCCGTGCGCAGCCTCGCCGCCCAAGGCTTTCTGCCAAGAGAATGTCGCGACATCGAGCTTTTCCCAGGCCAGCGGCTGCGCGAAGGCGGCCGACGTCGCGTCGCAAATGGTAAGCCCGGCGCGATCCGCGGCGATCCAATCGCCGTTCGGCACGCGCACGCCCGAGGTCGTGCCGTTCCACGTGAACACGACGTCATTGGTCCAGTCGATCTTGGAGAGATCGGGCAGCGTCCCGTAATCGGCCGTCAGCACCGTCACGTTTTGGAGTTTGAGCTGCTTGGTGACATCGGTCACCCAGCCCTCGCCGAACGATTCCCAGGCGAGCATCGTCACCGGGCGCGCGCCCAGCATCGACCACATCGCCATCTCGACCGCGCCGGTATCGGACGCGGGAACAATGCCGACGCGATAGCCGGCCGGCAGCTCCAAAACCTCGCGCGTCAGATCGATCGCCCGTTTCAATTTCGCCTTGCCAAGCTTGGCGCGATGCGAGCGTCCGAGCGCCGCCTCGCCGAGGGCACCCAAGCTCCAGCCGGGACGTTTGGGGCAGGGGCCCGAAGAGAAATGCGGCACATGCGGCCGCGTAGCGGGCTTCGCGTTCGACATGATCTATCCTTCCAGATAGCTGCCCCTCGTTGGGGAGGGGTGGCCCGCGGGCGGGGATAGGGGAGCGACCCATGCAAGTCAAGCCGCAGTGGAATGTTAGCCATGACCGGTCGCCCTTGCAGTCGTGCGCGGCGCGGCCTATGTCGGGGTCCTCGCCGGAATTGGCGGCTTCACGCGCGTGACCGAGTGACGCCGGGACGCCTTCAAGGGGTTTTTCGGATCGTCGCTCAGTTGCGCGACGCCGTGCGCGGACGGGGGTGTCTCACTTCGCAAAAAAAAGCTCGATTGATCTGCTTTAATCGCATTCTTGCGCTGCTCTCGCGGTTCATCGTCTCGTCCTTGCTTGGTGTTCCATGGACATCGAAAAAAGTCCGCTGCTTACCGATCTCTACCAATTGAATATGATGCAGGCCTATCTCACCAATGGGCTGACGGACACGGCGGTATTCGAATTCTTTGTGCGGCGGCTGCCGGAGCGCCGCGCCTTCCTGCTCGCGGCGGGGCTTGAGCAGGCGCTCGATTTCCTCGAAGGGCTGCAGTTCAGTGACGAGGATGTCGCCTATCTCGCGGGCACCGGGCGTTTCGACCGTGCGATGCTCGACTACCTGAAAGCGTTCCGCTTCACCGGCGATGTCGATGCGATGGCGGAAGGCACGGTGTATTTTGCCGACGAGCCTATTCTGCGGGTGACGGCGCCGCTGCCGCAGGCGCAGCTCCTGGAATCGCGGCTTATCAATATTTTGCATTTCCAGTCGCTGATCGCGAGCAAGGCGGCGCGCGTGGTTCTCGCAGCGCCCGGCAAGGTCCTCATCGATTTCGGCCTGCGTCGCGCCCATGGCGCGGAGGCGGGGCTGATGGCGGCGCGCGCAAGCTATATCGCCGGCTTCGCCGGCACCGCGACCGTGCTCGCGGAAGAGCTTTACGGCATTCCGGCTTACGGCACGATGGCGCATTCCTATGTGGAGGCGCACGACGACGAGATCGCCGCCTTCGAGAGCTTCGCGCGTGCGCGCCCCAACAACCTGACCCTGCTGATCGACACCTACGACACCGAGGTGGGGGCGAAGCGGGTGGTCGAGCTTGCTCCGCGGCTGAAGGCGGATGGCATTGTCGTCCAGGCCGTGCGCATCGACAGCGGCGACCTCATCGCGCTGTCGCGCCGCGTGCGGCAGATTCTCGACCAGGGCGGACTGCCCGATGTACGGATTTTCGCGAGCGGCGGTCTCGACGAGGAGTCGATCGCGGCCATTGTGCGGGCGGGCGCTCCCATCGACGGCTTCGGGGTCGGCACCAGCCTCACCACGTCGTCCGATTCGCCGACCTTCGATTGCGTCTACAAGCTGCAGGAGTATGCCGGAGTGCCAAGGCGCAAGCGCTCGGCCAAGAAGCAGACTTGGCCCGGCCGCAAGCAGGTGTGGCGACGCTATGCGCCGAGCGGGGCGATGGTCGCCGACGTGCTGTCGGTCGAATCCGACCGCCAGGAGGGCGACCCGTTGCTGCAGCCGGTCATGCGGCAAGGCCGGCGCCTGGGGCTGAAGCCCTCGCTCGGCGACATTCGCGCGCGGGCGGCGGCCGAGCTTGCGAGCCTTCCGCAGGCGCTGCAACAGCTCGAGCCCGAGCGCGTTTACAAGGTGCAGGTCGGCGAGGCCTTGACCGCGCTCACCGCCGAGGTCGACCGCAGGATCGCGGCCCATCATTGAGCCGCGCAACTGTTTTGTGTTTCGCGCGACGGAGTTCGGACCGTGATCGACAGAACGAAGCTGTACATCAACGGGGCATGGGTTGCGCCCGACGGCAAGGGCGAAATTGCGGTGCGGAGCGCGTCAACCGAAGAGGTGATCGGCCGCGTTCCGGAAGGTTCGGTGCGTGACCTCAATGCGGCGGTGCGGGCGGCGCGGGCCGCCTTGCCCGGCTGGATGGCGGTGCCGCCGGCGCAGCGCGGAGCGTTCCTCGGGGCGATCCATAACGAATTGAAGGCGCGCTCCGAGGAGATCGGCAAAATCATCGCCGGCGAAGTCGGCATGCCGCTCAAGCTCGCGACGCGGATTCAGGTCGGCTCCCCGATCGCCATTTTCGCGATGTATGCGGGGATGGCGGGGCAGTTCGAATTCGAGAGCCGGATCGACGGTTCGCTGATCGTGCGCGAGCCGGTCGGAGTCGTGGCCGCGATCACGCCATGGAACTACCCGTTGCACCAGATCGCCGCGAAGATCGCCCCGGCGCTCGCCGCCGGCTGCACGGTCGTGCTGAAGCCCTCGGAAGTCGCCCCGCTCAACGCCTTCGCGCTCGCCGATGCGATCCACGACGCCGGCCTTCCGCCCGGCGTGTTCAATCTGGTGAGCGGCCACGGCACCGTGGTCGGCGAGGCGATGGCGACGCATCCCGACGTCGACATGGTGTCGTTCACCGGCTCGACGCGGGCGGGCAAGCGCGTCGCCGAACTTGCCGCCCACAGCGTCAAGCGCGTCGCCCTCGAGCTTGGCGGCAAGTCGGCGTCGATCGTCCTCGATGACGCCGACCTCGCCGCCGCGGTGAGGGGCACGGTCAATGCCTGCTTCCTCAATTCGGGTCAGACCTGCAGCGCGCATACGCGGCTCCTCGTCCCGGAGAGCCGATACGACGAAGCGGCGAAGCTCGCGGTCGAGGCGGCGGCGGGCTTCACGGTCGGCGATCCGTTTGGCGGCAGCGCCAAGCTTGGGCCGCTCATCTCGGCGGTCCAGCGCGAGCGCGTGCGCGACTACATTCGCACGGGGATCGACGAGGGCGCCGAATTGCTGATCGGGGGTGCGGAAGCGCCGGAGGGCCTCGACAAAGGCTACTACGTCAAGCCGACGGTGTTCGGGCGCGTCGATCCGCATGCGACCATCGCCCAAGAGGAGATTTTCGGGCCGGTGCTCGCGATCATCACCTACAAGGACGAAGATGATGCGGTCCGCATCGCCAACGACACCCTGTACGGGCTCGCCGGCGGCGTGTGGTCGAAGGACCCGGAGCACGCGTTGAGCGTCGCGCGCCGGCTGCGCACCGGCCAGGTCGACATCAACGGCGCGCCGTTCAACTTCCTCGCGCCGTTCGGCGGCTTCAAGCAGTCCGGCCGCGGGCGCGAACTCGGCCGCGAAGGCCTCGAAGAATATCTCGAATACAAGGCGATCCAGATCAAGCCGGAGGCGCCGTCGGTGTAACGCCCAACTGGGCGGCGCGGCGGGCGGCGGCGATCTGGGTCAATTGCTGCAGGTAGGCGATCTTGTCGTCGACCGTGCGCTGGATATGCGCGACCTGCTCTTCGTCGAGATGGCGGTACTTGCCGATCAGCTTGAGGTAATTGCCGATCGGCTCGCGATTCTCCACCGGGTGCGTGAAGCGCAATCCGTTGGCGGGATCATACTCCCACAGCGCAATGAAATTGGTGCGCACCTGCATGCGGCACACTTCCGTCGTCATGCTGGAAGGAAAACGCCAGCCGGTCGGGCAGGGGGCGTAGACATGCAGATAGGCCATGCCGGTCTGCGCCACTTCGATCGCCTTGGCGAGCTTCTTGTAATAATCCTCCAGGAACGCGGTCGAAGCGGTCGCGACATAGGAGCAATTATGCATGGTCATGATCACCGGCAGGTTCTTGGCCTCGGTGGGCTTGCCATGCATGTGGCCGCCGACGGGCGTCGTCGTCGTCCATGAGCCGTAAGGCGTCACCCCGGACGACTGCATGCCGGTGTTCATGTAGCCTTCATTGTCGACGCAGATGAACAGGATCGGATCGTTGCGCTCGGCCGCGCCCGAGACCGATTGGAAGCCGGCGTCGGAGGTGCCGCCGTCGCCCGCGAGCGCGATCGCGGTGACCTTGCGCCCGACCCGGTCGTACTGCTTTTTCACGCCGGCGAGCATGGTCGCGGTGTTGGTGAGCAGCGAATGGAAGATCGGCACCTTCGCGCCGGTCTGCCCGTTGTAGCCGACGGTCCCCATGCCCGGGATGCAGCCGGGGGGCGCGGCGACCACCGCCTCCGGCCCGACCATGCGCATGGTGTGGCGTATCAGGAGTTCGGAGTTGCAGCCGTGGCAGGCGGCGAGCCCGCGGCAGAACAGGTCTTCCTTGTCCCCGAAGACGTTGAAGATCTGCGCCTCGGTGCGGTATTCGAGTGCGCCGTGCGGGCAGGCCTCAACGCAAGCCGGCTCGCCGTCGCACAGGTCGCATTTGGTCACATGGCCGACCTCCGCCTCGTACACGATGCCGGCATAAGCGCAGCCGGCGGTGCACAGCAGACAGTCGACGCACTTCTCCTCCGCCCAGTCGATCACGCCGGTATCGCCGTTCTTGGCGAGCGCGCCGGACGGACAGTCCATCACGCAGATCGGATCGGCGCATTGCCGGCAGAGCGCGAGCTCGAAGCCCTCGCCCGAAGCGGCGGGCATGATGCGGATGCGTGAATGCGCGAGATCGCCGGCCGCCGATTTGGTCTCAGCGCAAGCGATGACGCAGTCGCCGCATCCGTCGCAGCGGCTGGCGCGAAACTGCAAAGTGGAAAAGCAGGTCCCCATTGCGCTCTCCTAGCGCCAGAGCTGCGACATCAATTGCCGCCCGGTGGTGCGCGGGTCGGCGACGAATGCGGCTTTCACCGCCGACAAGTCCACGCGCCTGCGGATGAGCTGCCACATGATGCCGGCATCGACGAAGTCGTTGATGGTGGCGATGCCGACCAATTGGTCGTCCCTGAATACGATCCGACGGTAAACGCTCTTTTCGTCGTCGACGCTTTCTGCGATTTCGCAGTCGACGCCGGCCTCGCCGCGGCCGACCGAGACCGCCTGCTGGCCGAAGAAGCTGTAGGTGTTGAGCGGCACCGCGCCGGGAAATGGAACGAGCGCGGAATCGTCGGCCATGTCGAGCCCGGCGATGCGGCCCTGCTCGACCGCATTCGGCAGGATGCCATTGACGACCTTCCCGCCCCACAGGCTGCCCGCCTCGGCCACGTCGCCCGCCGCCCAGATGTTCGGCAGATTGGTGCGCATGCGATCGTCGACGAGGATGCCGCTGTTGATCGCGATGCCAGACCCATCAAGGAATCTGACATTAGGCTTGGCGCCGACGCACACCAGCAGAAGATCGGCGACGATCCTGCGTCCGTCATCGAGTGCGGCGAGGCAGCGGTCGCCGGCGCCGTCGACGCCGACGATGGTGCGGCCCGT
>Ga0075351_1000084_pt1 | contig 11997 bp, 12 predicted proteins | sample Sandmound_ThreeS_3_FD_120091 | JGI IMG/M metagenome (GOLD analysis project Ga0075351, IMG submission 120091) | Natural and restored wetland microbial communities from the San Francisco Bay, California, USA, that impact long-term carbon... | ecosystem: Environmental > Terrestrial > Soil >... | reverse complement strand
GCTCGGTTGTGGCAGTCATCACCGTGACCGGGCCGCCCGCTGCCGACCGGCGGCGGAGTATGCGATAACCCCGCCCGTCCGGCGTGCGGTCTTCAAAGCTCTTGCCGGACGGGTTGCGCAGACTTTCCACACGGCGGGCAACTAACTCCTCGACACTGCCTTCGCCGTAGTAGCCGTTCTCGGCAAGGTAGCGAAGAAAATCGGGATAGGGACGGCCACGCCGAAGAAGCTCGGATGGCGCCTGGTACATTTCTTTGAAACGCTCGTTACAGAAAACGATCCGCAAATCCTGATCTGTGTAAACCAGCGCTCCCGGCATATTGTCGAGCGCCAAGTGCAGATGGTCGTCCACCCCAAGCAGGAGATCGGGATCATCGGCCGCTGACGGTTGTTGGGCCATTAGTGCCCCGTCGAAGATCGAGGGCGGTGCCATGCTATCGAGATCGTTAATGATAGCACCAACCGGCATCCTGCTAAACGACTTTGGGAGCGCCTTTACTCTAGATCTGAAGACGCGAGGCTACGGTGTCCTCGGTGTCGTGCGGATGGCAGCCGATGGCGGCAAGAGCGACGCGCAGGCCGGCGGCGGCGGTCTCGACGGACATGCTGGGCGCGCCGAGATTCTGCTCGAGGGCTGCGACTTCGGGCAAGTGGGGCAGATGCACCCAACCCGCGCGAATAGCCAGGCCCTTGACCGCGATGTGGTGCAGAATGCCGTACATCAGATGATTGCAGCAAAAGGTGCCGCCCGTATCAGAGATGTCGGCCGGGATCCCGGCATCGCGCATGGCGCGCACCATGGCCCGAATGGGCAAGGTCGAACGGTGGGCGGTCGGCCCGTCGGGGGCGGTCAGCACGTCCTGCAGCAGCTTGCCGTCATTGTCGCGGAGGCCGTAGCGGGCATTGTCGTTGAGATTTTGCGCAATCCTCTCCACCGTGATCATAGCCCGCCCGCCATACTCACCCATCATGACGACGACGTCGGGCTGAAGCTCGGCGACGGCGGCCTTCACCACCTCGATGCACGTGAAGTATGTGTTCGGCACAATTCGCGACACGATCGTCGCGCCGTTCACGTCTTCTCCGTCGAGATATCGTGCCACCTGCTCCGCCGGATTGACGGGCGTGGCGCCAAACGCCTCAAAGCCGGTCAATAGAACACTGCGCATATACTTACTCGACTCCGTCTTGCTGGCTCGTTACCGCCAACGATAGTCCAGTTCGGAATGCCCGCAATCCCAGTTCAGGCTAGCCCCAAACTCGCCCGGGCTTGCGATTCGATCGGCTGCAACATAGATATGATCCCATACGCGCCCATATGGAATGCGCGGTGTCGTCAATGTCAGTGACAGCGCTGATCGCAGACTTGACGCCGAAAGCTCTTCTCCGCAAGAAACTGCTCCGCGCTGCCTCGCAAGGAGCTTCACGCGCACGCCAGAAGAGCCGGGTACGCTGTTGAATTTTTCGAATCGGCTATGATTGCTCGCAGGTCGGGCGGTCGTTGACGCTCGGGATTGAGTTTCGGAGGAACTTTAAAATGACGCGGCTTGAAATTGCCACGGCCATCGAACAGATCGTGTCCGCCGTGCTGTCGGAGCACGACAGGCATGGGGACATCGACGTCATTGCGCGCGACGCAACGCTGCACGATGAGCTTGGCATGGATGAGGCCGACATCATCGAGGTCATGCTCCGCGCGGAGGACCGGTTCGGCGTAACCTTGCCCGACGATGCTATCGGCTTCTCCTCCACTCTCACGGACATCGTCACTCTCGTCGCGTCGCGTCTGAGCGATAGAGAGTCTCCGACGCAACCGATCGCGCCGCTTCATCTGGCAAGCCCGTCGATCGCCCCGGAGGCCTGAAACGGCGCCGTACTCAGACGACAGCGACACGATGTGCCGGATCGTCATCGCCGGCCGCCGCCGAAGGCGCGGGAGATCTGGGGCGGCGCGGAAATAGGTGACTGGTTCAGACCGTCCAAGAACCTGCGTTCGCGTCATTCGTCGCCAGCGAACTCAGCTTAGCGAACGGGCGAGCGTCCGTTTCCCCGGCGTTAAAATCGCGCAAGCGGGCGACAACCATCACGGTTGATAGGCGTCATCTGAGCGCGCCTTCGGTTGCCACGCGATCCCGCGAGCAATGAGATGAGCTGCGGCGGCCATCTCGTTTGCGATCTGCCTCTCCTTCGCGCTCCCGCGGTTGCGGGCGGTCGGCGCGCTTGAGCGAACGCTCCTGCTCGGCTGCGACTGGGCCAATTCGAACTTCACAAGATAAGGGAGCTGTGATGCACTGATAACGGCGAAGCTCCGCGAAACGTTTCAGAACGGAGAAGAGGTTATGGCCGCCGTGTGCCTTATGCTGCAGTTCGCCACCATGGATCGTGCGAAATACGACGACGTGATGAAAGCGCTTGACTGGAAAAACTCCGGCGCGCCCAAGGGTCTGATCAGTCATATCGCCGGCCCTATGAAAGTGGGCTGGGGTGTCGTGGACGTTTGGGAATCACAAGAGGATTTCGACAACTTCCTGAAGACAGACCTGAGGAAGGCCTTCACTAGGGCGGGCGCTCGAATGCCGGAGATGCAAGTCTTGGCTTTTGATGTGCACAACCAATTTCCGTGACGGAATATGAGGTTTGCAGCGTCACGTCGCTGTTGAGCCCGCTTATCGGCAGGTCGCGAGCGTTGCCCTGCCCTCCTGTCCGCAAGCTTCAGGCGCCGGATCGTGACGATCGTCTTGCTCTTGATGCGCCGGCTCCGCTTGCCCCTCGTGATGAGGCTCGTGAGCGCTCTACGAAGTATTACGAATTGGAATGCTCCGCAGGGATTTTTCCCGATTCCCGCGCAACTCTGGTTATGGTTGATTTAACCAGTCGATGGCCAGCCGAGCACGGGGATACAAGCTGGCGCATCCTCGGGACGCCCAAAGCCGGGCACACACGTCCTGGCGATTGCGATTCCGGCTAGGCCTTGGGGGTCGTGCGCTAGCGCCGCGTCCTTCGACGTTTCCTGCGCCCCCTCGCGTGCTGAGCCGCGGATGTACCGGTGAGCCGCGAGCGGGGAGTCGGACCAGCCTTCCCTGCAGTCCGTCTTTCTCCCAGTCACCTGGACGCGCGCCAGCCGCGTCCGCGTTTGCTCCCGCGGCCGGACGCTGCGGGCGTTTGCGCCGCTTCGGAAGCCGCCTCACTCCTCCTTGTATCCGTAGGCAGGCACGTTGCCGGAGGCGCCGTAATATTTATACGGCAGGAACTTGCCGGACATGGTGATCTTCACCCGATCGCCCTTGGGATCCGGCTGCCGCTCGATCGCCAGATCGAAGTCGATCGCCGACATGATGCCGTCGCCGAACTCGTCTTCGATCAGCGCCTTCAGCGCCGGGCCGTTGGCCATGATCAGCTCATAGAAGCGATAGATCAGCGGGTCGGTCGGCGGCATCGGCACGCCCGCGCCGCGCATCGGCACCTCGTTGAGTAGCGCCTGCTCCGACTTGGAGAGCCCGAACAGTTCGGCAGCCTTCGCCGCCTGCGGCTTGGTGAGCTTCATCTGGCCGAGGAGAGCGCCGGCGACGAGCACTGGCGAAAAGCCGCCGATCGCCTCGCAGACATATTTCCAGGTCCAGCCCTTCTCGCGTTTGATGTCGAGGATCTTTTCGGTGAGATCAGCGCGCGTCATCGCGTTCTCCTTCAGCGGTTATGCGTGATTATCCAGCCCACGCTTGCCCAGGGGAATCGTGTGGTCTCCCCTCGTCCGCCGCTGCTGCGGAGGCGCGGGCCGCGCCGGGACGCGCTGGCGCGCCGACCCTTGTCTCGGCCGCGATCACGGGCTCGATCGCGCCGGGCCGCACCACCGGCACGCGCCGACGGTCGAGCTCGTTTTTCGCCGCGTCATCATAGCTGCGGCTGCGGGTGACGAGAAAGTCAACGATGTGGTTGCGGACGGCGTAGTAGAGCGGGTGCCGGTGTACGTCGTGGCGATGACGGTCTTGTGGCAACGGATTTTCCACGATCTCGGCGAGCACCGCCTGCGGGCCGTTGGTCATCAAGACGATGCGGTCGGCGAGATAGATCGCCTCGTCGACGTCGTGGGTGATCATGAACACGGTCTGGCCGGTGGTCAGGCAGATGCGGCGGACCTCGTCCTGCAGGGTGCCGCGGGTGAGCGCGTCGAGCGCGGAAAATGGTTCGTCCATCAGCAGGATTTTCGGCTCGATTGCGAGCGCGCGGGCGATGCCGACGCGCTGCTTCATGCCGCCGGACAGCTCGGCCGGCCGTTTGCGCTCGGCGCCGGTGAGGCCGACGAGGTCGATGAATTTCTGCGCATGCTCCTCGACTTTATGTTTCGACCAACGCCGCCACTTCGACGCCACCGCATAGGCGACATTGCCCATCACCGTGCGCCAGGGCAGCAGCGCGTGGCTCTGGAAGATCACCGCGCGGTCGAGGCTCGGGCCCTCGATCGCCTGGCGGTCGACGATGACGACGCCGGCGCTCGGCGTGTCGAGCCCCGCGAGGATGTTGAGCACCGTCGTCTTGCCGCAGCCCGAATGGCCGATGATGCAGGTGAATTCGCCGCGTCCCATCGCAAGCCACAGGTCCTCGAATACGGCGGTCTCGCCGCCTGCTGCAGCGGGAAACCGCTTCGCAATGCCTTCAATGGAGATGAACTTGTCTGTCATGCGATCCCGAGTGCTCTTACCCTCCCCTTGAGGGGGGAGGTGAGACGAAAATCGAGCCTCTCCCCCATCCGCCTACTCCGGAAAGGTGACGAGGCGCGTCAGCCGCGCGAGGATCTGGTCGAGCATCATCCCGACCAGACCGATCACCAGGATGGCGGTGATCACATTGGTGATGGAGAGATTGTTCCACTCGTTCCACACGAAGTAGCCGATGCCGGTGCCGCCGACGAGCATTTCCGCGGCGACGATGACGAGCCAGGCGATCCCAATCGAAATGCGCATGCCGGTGAGGATGGTGGGAGCCGCGGCCGGCAGCAGGATGGTGAAGATACGGCGGGTCACGCCCACCTCAAGCGTCTGCGCGACGTTGATCCATTCCCGCCGCACCCCGACCACCCCGAACGCGGTGTTGATCAGCATCGGCCACACCGAGCAGATGAAGATCACGAAGATCGAAGACAGATGCGAGTCCTTGATGGTGTAGAGCGCGAGCGGCATCCAGGCGAGCGGCGAGATCGGCTTGAGCACCTGAATGAACGGGTCGAGCGCGCGGCTCATCAAGGGCGACATGCCGATGAGAAAGCCGATCGGCACCGCAACCGCGACCGCGAGGAGATAGCCGATCGCGACGCGCGCAATCGAATAGGCGAGCTGGATGCCCACCCCCTTGTCGTTCGGTCCGTTGTCGTAGAACGGCCGCTTGACGTGCTCCCACAGCTTGGCGCCGACGTCGAAGGGACCGGGCATCGCCGATTTGCCCTGGGTCGCGGTGAGGCCCATGAGCTTGGCGTATTCCGGGTCCATCTGCTCGACCGGACCCGCGCCCCGCGTCGCGAGGTGCCAGGCCAGCAGGAAGGCGACAAATAGTGCGACCGATAGGACGGCCGCGCGCCAACCCAGTGAAATGCTCATGCGATGTCGCCGCTCATTTGCATTGATACGGATGCGCCCCCTCCCAGCCCTCCCCCGGTTGGGGGGAGGAAGTCGCGCACAGCGCGACAGGTGGGGCGGAATAGTGTCGCGATGACATGAGAAGCGCGCTCCGCTCGCTCACGCCGCCTTCTTGATCGCGAAGCTCTTGATGTAATCCTCGGGTTTCGCCGGATCGAAGGTCTTGCCCATGACCACGAAACTCTTGGACGTGGTCGAGGGCGGCGCAAGCCCGAGCTCCTTCATCAGTTTCGCCGTGTCGGTGGCGAGGTAGACATCCTGCGCCACCTTGGCGTAGTCGACGTCGCCCTTGATCTGACCCCAGCGCTTCATCTGGGTCATGATCCAGACGGCAAAGGACTGCCAGGGGAACGGATCGAAGTCGATGCGGTCGGGCACCTTCTGCACCTTGCCGAGGCCGTCGGCGAACGTGCCGGTCAATACCTGCTCGACCACCGTCACCGGTTGGTTGAGATAGTTGGCCGGCGCGATCGCCTCGGCGATCTGCTTGCGGTTTTCCGGCTTGGTCGCGAATGCCGTCGCATCGATGATCGCCTTGAGCAACGCCGCGTAGGTGTTCGGCGCTTCGGTGACGAACTCCTTCGAGGCGGCGAACGCGCAGCACGGATGCCGGTCCCAGATATCCTTCGACAGGATGTGGATGAACCCGACGCCATCGTAGACCGCGCGCTGGTTGACCGGATCGGGCGCAAGAAAGCCGTCGATGTTATCGGCGCGCAGATTGGCGACCATCTCCGGCGGCGGGATGGCTCGGATCTGAATGTCCTGGTCGGGATCGATGCCATGCTCGGCGACGTAGTAGCGCAACAGATAATTGTGCATCGAGTAGTCGAACGGCACTGCGAACTTGAAGCCCTTCCACGACTTTGGATCGCGCCTGTCCTTATGCTTGATCGCGAGCGTGATAGCCTGACCGTTGATGTTCTCCACCGCCGGCATGGTGTAGGGAATCGGCTGCGAACCGGCGCCGAGCGTGATCGCGATCGGCATCGGCGACAGCATGTGGGCGGCGTCGTATTCCTTGTTGATCGTCTTGTCGCGCACCACCGCCCAGCCGGCGGTCTTGATTACGTCGACGTTGAGCCCGTGCTTGGAATAGAAGCCCATCGGATGCGCCATGATGATGGGCGTCGCGCAGGTGATCGGAATGAAACCCACCTTGAGGTCCTTCTTTTCGATCGCGCTTGATTGGGCGAATGCATCGGTCGCGGCCCGCAGCGGGAAGAACTGCGAGAGCGCGGCAAGCGCGGTCGAGGCGCCGACCGATTTTAGGAAAGTTCGCCGGGCGACATCGCGAGGAAACATCGCTCGCATGACAGCCGAGGCGACGACCGACTCGTAGCGCTTGTCCTCGCTGTCGGCGATGGCGTTGCGCAATTGGAGCTGGGCTTCGTGGTCGTGCTCGATCTGGCTCGCGTGCCGGCCGCAGCTGCAACCTGTGGTTAGCTTACGCGCGGAATCAAGCGGGTCGTCGAAGATCGACATCGAGACGGCCTCCATCGTAGTGCCGGCGCCCCCGGCAGCGGTTTGCAAGCCACGTGCCATGCCCGTGAGCAGAGTTTCAGCGGTTCAAATCGTTTCCGCGCCTGAACGGCGGAACCGTTCGTGCACGCGCAAATCTCCGGCGCTGGCGAATTGAGACCTGGGATGTGGGTGATTTTTGAAGATGAAAGCGTCTATTGACCGACTGACTGCAGAACAGAATTGGCTGCTGACTGCCTAATAAAGTCGCGCTGCCCAATAATAGGGCAGCCTCTGCTGCCGCCGCCAACCCTCATGATTTAATTCGCGCGCGAGGCAGGCTTTCGCCGGATCAGCCCTCGCTGAGCGGCAACCTGACGCGGGGCGCTCGCCGCCACCGGACGAGCGCACGCACCTCGCGCTCAGGCGCGGATCGACGCGCCCTTATTGCATTGATTTGTAAAACCCGCGCCGAGGCCGGATCACGCGGAGCGAATGTATTCGCGCAGCGCGTTCGATTCCTGCTCCATCTGCTCGAGGCGCGATTTGACGACGTCGCCGATCGACACGATGCCGATCAGCTTTCCGTCCTCGATGACGGGAAAGTGCCGGAATTTGCCTTCGGTCATGCGCTGCATCAAGTCGACCAGCTTGTCCTGCCGGCTGCAGCTCATGACTTTGCGGGTCATGACTTCGGCGACCGGCGTCTCGAGCACGGCCGTGCCGCGCGCGCTCAGCGCGCGCACGATGTCGCGTTCGGAGATGATGCCCACGGTCCGGCCGTCCGCGCCCGTCACCACCAGCGCGCCAATGCCATGGTCGGCCAGGGATTTCGCGGCATAAGCGATCGAGGCCGTCGGCTCGATGGTGAAAACGGTTGCTCCCTTGCGGGACAGGATGCTGTGAACGGTCACGCTCGCCTCCTTGAACAATACCGGAGCACAAACCAGCGCCGCTTTGCCGCTTACCGGGCGCAGCGACCCCCCGCGCGGGTTTGCCCTTACCCTAAGCGAACGAGCCGAGCAGCCCGCGTGCTCCGGCGGGCAATGGGATAAGATCATCCACAAATCTGCAGAGCGTGCAAGGCGCAGCACGTCCGTCGTCACCGCGCCAAGCGCAATGGGTAGATTGTTCACTGCGGCTTTTTGGCCCTGGCGGCGGCGGTGACGGGATCGAACAGCGGAAAAAGCAAGAGCCCGGCAAGGAATCCGCCGATATGCGCCTGCCAGGCGACCGGCTGGTCGACCCCAAGCAAGCTCACCGAGCCGACCCCGAACAGTGCGTTGAGCCCGAACCAGACAACAAGGAAAGCGAGAATGCGTGGATCGCGTAATGCCTCGCGCAACGGCACTGCGGGAACGTGGTAGATCGGCGCTTCGGCGCTGCGAAAGACGCCGATGGGCCCGCCAGCCTGGAAGACGAACCGGATCGCCGCCGCCATGAACCCGGACACCGCAGCCGACGAGCCGATCATGGGCAGCAGTTCGCCTGGATGGGTGAGCAGATGCACCCCCGCGCCCGCGGCCGCCGATGCGGCGAATAGCGCGAGAAATCGGGCGCGTCCGAACCGGCGCGCCACCGCGGTTCCAAACGGCAGCAGCCAGATCACATTGATGGCGAGATGGGTGAGGTCGCCGTGGATCAGGGCGTAGGTCACGAAGGTCCACACATCGGCGCCGAGCCCGCCCGGCAGCGTATCCACCGCGAGCATCTCCGGCGTATAGCGTGCCGGGATGAAGGCGAACAGCAGAAGAAACTCGACGTCCTGTTGGGACGTCAGAATCAATTCGCGCACGGCGTGGACGACGCAGAAAACGGCGATCGTCAACACGATGACTGGCGGAACGTTGAAAAGCGGCTCGGAGGGTCTCGTCACTGGTCCGTTCCAGGGGGGCCCGGTTCAAATAGGCCAGCCTTGGCGTCATCGCAAGCAAGCCGGCAATCCGCAGGGCCCGCAAGCCTCGTCGACGGCAAGCCCGCGTTAACCTTAAATCACCGTAAATGCCCGCGCGCCGTGGGCTTTCGTGTCTACGAGGGCGGAGCAGCAAAGACCCGTTTGCGCGGTTGTGGTCACTCAGAGAGGATCGCGCCTGCGCTCTCGATCCCATCCACCAGAGGTGGCCTACACCCGGCGTTAACGCCGTCCATCCTAAGGTCGTCCGGTCCGATGATGAGGCGGACGAGCGATGGCGATTGCTGACCGCAAGCCGAGCCTCCTTGGCCTTCCCGACGAACGGCACGATCATCAACGCGTCGCCGTCAATGTGCTCGGCCGCTACATGCTCGAAGATCGACGCGAGTTTCCCTGCCAGGTGGTCGATATGTCGCCCGGCGGAATGGCGGTGATCGCGCCCGTGAACGGTCATGACGGCGAACGCGTGATCGCCTATGTCGATCAATTCGGCCGCCTCGAAGGGACTATTGTCCGCGTTTTCGGGAACGGGTTCGCGATCAGCTTTGCCGCTACCGCGCGCAAGCGCGACAAGCTTACGGCGCGGCTCGCGCGGTTCGCCAAGCGCGATACCGTTGACGCGGCCGCAGAGCGTCGCGACGACTAATTCCTCCCAACAATCTGGCCTTTCACGCATCACGGCGCCGCGCTTCCTTTCTTCGCCGGCCGTCTGCAAGCGTTGGGTTTGCGGAGCGCCGCACCAAAGCAGGCCAACGCCTGGCGCGATCATTGTTTAGAAACCACGTCAGCAGCTAGGTGCGTCGGCGCGACCCATCCGCGAAGGCCTCATTTCGTGCCGCGACCGAAGACGCGGAGCCGCGGGCGCACTTGCTGCGCGTGTTCGCCAATACGCGCCGGCACGCAAAACGCCCGCGTTGACGGCTCTTCTCGGCCGAAAGCTAAAATTTGAATCAAAAATGCTATCACTACGCAATACTTGCGATAACCTCACCGAAACTCCGTGTAAAGTTTGGCTTTACTGTCATTAGTTCAATTTGATCGGATCAATTTAGCGCCGCTGCAAAGCTTTCCTGCGACGGTCGACCCTAAGAAGACGGGAGAGGGGTCGACGATGAACATGTGCCTGCGATGGGTTGTTTCGGCCCTATTGAGCGTCGCCGCGCTCGCCGCAGCGTCATCGCCCGGCGCCGCGCTGGAGCGCCCGCTTTATGTTTCTGTCGGTAAGATCACACGCGCGCCGATCGGCTGGGTTTCCTTCTGCGCCGAGCACAAGCAGGAATGCGCTCCGACGCCGACCGCTCCGCGCGATGTGGTGCTGACCGATAGCACTTGGCGCGACCTTGTGCGCGTCAACCGCTGGGTCAACGAAAGCATCCAACCCCTCACCGACATGGATCATTGGGGCGTGGCCGAAAAGTGGTCCTATCCGGACGACGGTTACGGCGACTGCGAGGACTATGTGCTGCTGAAGCGCAGCATGTTGATCGCCGCCGGCTGGCCGCGCGCGGCGTTGCTGATCACCGTGGTGCGCGATGAGAAGGACGAAGGCCACGCCGTGCTCACGGTCAAGACTGACAAGGGTGAGTTCATTCTTGATAACCAGGCCGAAGATGTCCTGCCGTGGAATCAAACCGGCTATCGCTTCGTGAAACGACAATCGCAGCCTGATCCAAACACCTGGGTCGCGCTCGGCGACTCACGCCCGGCGCTCGCCACCGCCGCCTCCCGCTGAAAAAGACGACGGGTTCAGCACAGCTGCACTGAATCAAACCGACGATGACTTACGCGAAACCGATCTCCGGGTGGGACATCTCGCCGCTTCCGCCAAGTGCCATCATCGCACATTCACCGAGATTGCCTTACATGGAATGAGCGTGGCATTCATCTACATCCGACACTTGTTTCTCGGCGGGGGAAGCACACTTTCGTCCAACGCGATTTTTCGGAGCGTCAGTGCGCGTTTGCGGAAAAATTTCAGGACGCTGTTAGATAGCTCAAGATCGCCGGGCCGCGCGACGAGGCGGCCCGCGCCTGCTTAGCGTCAGGTCGAGAAGTTCGTAACGGGTGAAACCAATCCGATCAGGCACTTTCCATGTGGGACGACGTACTCCTTTACGTCATCATAGGCTTCGTCGCGCAAATGATCGATGGCGCGATCGGCATGGCCTACGGCGTGACGGCAACCTCAGTGCTGCTCAGCCTCGGCATCGCGCCGGCTACCGCAAGCGCTTGCGTGCACGCAGCCGAAACCTTTACTACCGGAGCCTCAGGCATTGCCCATTGGCGCCTTGGCAATATTGACCGCAAGCTGCTGCTGCGTCTTGCGGTACCGGGTATGATTGGCGGCGCAATCGGCGCCTATGTACTCGCCGAGCTCCCAGGGGAAACCTTGAGGCCCTACATCAGCGCCTACCTCCTTCTCCTTGGGGTGTTCATCGTATGGAAAGCGCTTGCGACCCGTCCCATCGAGACGTCACAGCCTCGCGCAGTGGCCCCATTGGGGTTGTTCGGCGGTGTGGTTGACGCCATTGGCGGGGGCGGATGGGGCCCGATCGTGACCTCAACGCTCCTTGGCCAAGGCACGAAGCCGCGCCACGCCATCGGCTCAGTCAACATCGCCGAATTTTTCGTCACGCTGACCATATCAACGACGTTCTTTCTCACCGTTGGCCTGAGCCTGTGGCCCATCATCGCAGGTCTAATCATCGGGGGAGTTATCGCGGCGCCGTTCGCGGCGATGGCGACCAAACACATTCCAGATAAAGTCCTGATGCTCCTTGTCGGCTGCGTCGTCGTGCTATTGAGCCTGCGCACAATCCTCATGGCCTTGGCACCGGGTCCGTAAGGGTCCGAGTTGGCTCAATCGCGTCGCCTTGGCCGGGATCGGACGTTATTGGCGCATCGCGGACCCGGGTTGGACATCTCGCCATTTCCGCGATGTGCCACAACCTGCCGCGAGTAAGCGCAGCTGAGTGTGTAAAGATCGCGGTAGGGACG
>Ga0075351_1000083_pt1 | contig 12034 bp, 13 predicted proteins | sample Sandmound_ThreeS_3_FD_120091 | JGI IMG/M metagenome (GOLD analysis project Ga0075351, IMG submission 120091) | Natural and restored wetland microbial communities from the San Francisco Bay, California, USA, that impact long-term carbon... | ecosystem: Environmental > Terrestrial > Soil >... | reverse complement strand
GCGGATCTGCCCGTCGCTCATCTGCGTGATGCGGCGAAACGTGTCGCGCCAGAGGCTGGGCGCGAGGAACGGCAGCACCCCCTCGAGAATCAGCATCAGCGCGAGCGCCATGAGAAACACGGAGCCCACGGCTCACCGCCTCGTCGATGGCTTGCCGAGCGAGTCCCTGAAGTAGCGCAGGAAGTCTGAGTTGCTCTCGAGCAGCATCAGGTCGTTGCGGCCGCGGAAGACGCTGCGGTACGCGTCCATGCTGCGATAGAAGGCGAAGAACTCCGGATTCTGGTTGAAGGCCGCGGCGTAGATCGCCGCCGACCTCGCGTCGCCCTCGCCGCGCACGCGCTGCGCGTCGCGGTAGGCCTCGGCGACGATGATCTCGCGCTGCCGGTCGGCATCGGCGCGGATCTTCTCCGCCTCCGCCGCGCCGGTCGAGCGCAGCTCGTTGGCGATGCGCTTGCGCTCCGCCTCCATGCGGCGGTAGACGGATTCGCTCACGTCCTGCGGCAGGTCGACGCGCTTCAGCCGCACGTCGACGATCTTCACGCCGATGCGCTCGAGGTCCTGGTCCACCTTCTGCCGCACGCTGGCCATGATGTGCTCGCGCTCGCCGGAGACCACGTCGTGCAGGATGCGCGCGCCGAACTCGTCGCGCAGCACGCCGGCGACGGTCTGCTTGATGCGCGTCATGGCGCGGAACTCGTCGCCCTGCACGCTGACGTAGTACTGCTTGACGTCGACGATCCGCCACTTGACGAACGAGTCGACCAGCACCGGCCGGTTGCCCTGGGTCAGAAAGCGCAGCGGCTCGGCGTCGTCGAAGGTGAGGATGCGCATGTCGAACAGGCGCACGTTCTGCAGCAGCGGGATCTTGAGGTGCAGGCCGGGCTTCTGAATGACGTCCTTGACCTCGCCCAGCTGGAAGACGATGGCGTGCTGCCGCTGGTCGACGGTGTACAGCGTGCCCGAGATGAGCAGCAGCACGACGATGACCGCGGCGACGATCGGTCCGAGGGCCTTCATCGGTCCACCCGCTCGCGGTTGCGCAGCGTCTCGCGCGAGCGCGGCCCGGGCTCGCCCGCCGGCGGCGGCTCGGCGGGCTTCTGCGCGGCCTGCGACTCGGTGAGCGGCGCGCTGCCCGCCTGCTGCATGATCTTGTCGAGCGGCAGGTAGAGCAGGTTCCCCGAGCCGCGGTAGTCCATCATGATCTTGTTGGTCGACGACAGGACTTCGCGCATGGTGTCGATGTAGATGCGCTCGCGCGTCACCTGCGGCGCCTTGGCGTACTCGGTGAGCACCTGCTTGAAGCGCGACGCGTCGCCCTCGGCGTTGGCGATGACGCGCTGCTTGTAGCCCTCGGCCTCCTGCAGCAGCCGCGACGAGGTGCCGCGCGCGCGCGGGATCACGTCGTTGGCGTAGGCCTGGCCCTCGTTCTTCTGCCGCTCGCGGTCCTGGTTCGCCTTGACCGCGTCATCGAACGCCGCCTGCACCTGCTCGGGCGGCTGCGCGTTCTGGATGGTGACGGTGCTGATCTGGATGCCGGTGTTGTAGCGGTCGTGGATCTGCTGCATCAGCTGGTGGGCCTTGTTGGCGATGTCGACCTGGGTCTCGTACAGGATCGCGTCCATGCGGTTCTTGCCGATCACCTCGCGCATCGCCGTCTCGGCGATCTGCATCGCCGACTCGTCCGGCCGGCGCACGGCGAAGACGTAGGCCTGCGCGTCCTTCACCAGGTACTGCACCGCGAACTGCAGGTCGACGATGTTCTCGTCGTCGGTGAGCATCAGCGATTCCTTCAGCACCTTGGTGCGCACGTTGTTGCGATAGCCGACTTCCAGCGTGCGCACCTGCGCGAGATTGACGATCTCGTGCGACTGGATCGGCCACGGCAGGCGCCAGTTGAGGCCCGAGGTCGTCTCCCGCGAGAACTTGCCGAACGTGAGGACGACGCCGCGCGTGCCCTCGACGACGATGTAGAAGCCGCTCGCGAGCCAGATCGCCACCGCGACCAGCAACAGCAGCCCCGCGCCGCCGAAGGCGAAGCGCCCGCCCGACGAGGGCGGCTCGTCGCCGCCGCCGCCGCGGCGGCGGCCGAACAGCTCGCTGAGCTTGCGGTTGAAGTTGCGCCACAGCTCGTCGAGGTCGGGCGGGCCCTGGTTGCCGCCGCCCGGGCCGCCTCTGGAACCATCGGGCCCGCGGGAACCGCGTCCCCAGTTGGGGTCGTTCAACGACATGAGTGGAATCTGATCTAGTGAGGTTGCAGTGACCGGGCTTCGGGAGCGCTCGCCTTGCGCGATTGCGCGAACTCGGCGATGGCGCCGCGCAGTGCCTCCACCCCTGCTCCGGTGCGCGCGCTCACGAAGACGCGCGAAATCCTACCATATTGATCCCTCTCGACGCCGGGTTCGAGACCAGCGGCATCGATCTTGTTCATGACGAACAGCCGCGGCGCCTCTCCCGCCGGGATCTCCGCCAGCACTTCGTCCACCGCCCGCGCCTGATCGTCGCGCGCTGGCGAAGACGCGTCGACCACGTGCAGCAGCAGATCGGCGTGCACCGTCTCCTCCAGCGTGGCCCGGAATGCCGCGACCAGGTTGTGCGGCAGCTCGCGGATGAAGCCGACGGTGTCGGACACCGTGATATTGCCGGCGCCGGAGAGCCAGACGCGCCGCGTGGTGGTGTCGAGCGTGGCGAACAGCTGGTCGGCCTCGTACGCCTTGGCGTGCGCCAGCGCGTTGAAGAGCGTCGACTTGCCGGCGTTGGTGTAGCCGACGAGCGCGACCGAGAGTACGTCGCCCCGGGCGCGGGCGCGGCGCTGCACCTGCCTCTGTTTCTTGAGTTGAATCAATTTGGTTTTCAAAGTCTTGACCCGCTGGGCGATGTAGCGCCGGTCGAGCTCGAGCTGCGTCTCGCCCGGGCCGCCGGTGGCGCCGAAGCCGCCGCGCTGGCGCTCCAGGTGCGTCCAGCCGCGAATCAGGCGCGTCGACAGGTGCTCGAGGCGCGCCAGCTCGACCTGCACCTTGCCTTCGGCGGTCTGCGCGCGCTGGGCGAAGATTTCCAGGATCACCTCGGTGCGGTCGAGCACGCGACGCTGCACTTCCTTTTCGATGTTGCGCTGCTGCGCGGGCGAGAGCTCGTGGTTGAAGACGACGAAAGCCGCGTTCAGCTCCTCGGCGGCGGCGCGGATCTCCTCGACCTTGCCGCTGCCGGCATAGAACTTCGGATCGGGCCGGGCGCGCCGGCCGCGCACCTGGCGGTGGCGCAGCACGCCGGCGCTCTCCACCAGGCGGACGATCTCGGCGACGCCCTCTTCGTAGGCGTCGTCGCCGAAATCCAGGCAGACGATGACCGCGGCCTGCGGGTCAGCGGACGCTATTCGGATTCCTTCTCGCCGAGCGAGATCGCCCGCGACGGCACCACCGTGGAGATGGCGTGCTTGTAGACCATCTGCGTCACCGAGTTCTTGAGCAGCACCACGTACTGGTCGAACGACTCGATCTGGCCCTGCAGCTTGATGCCGTTCACCAGGTAGATCGAGACGGGAACGTGCTCCTTGCGCAGCGTGTTGAGAAAGGGGTCTTGTAGCAACTGGCCCTTGTTGCTCATGTTCTTCTCTCTTGGGGGTGTTGTCGCCATAACTGTAATGGATTTCCCCGGGGTTTACTACCTTGAAAACTAGCGCGAAAACCGCGTCGGCGGCGTGACATCGCCGCACTGCGCACGGTGGCGCAGCGCGTGGTCCATGAGCACGCAGGCGAGCATCGCTTCGGCGATCGGCGTCGCGCGAATCCCCACGCAGGGATCGTGCCGCCCCGTGGTCTCGATGCTCGTCGCGCGGCCCTGCTTGTCGATCGTGCGCCGCGGCAGGCGGATGCTGGACGTGGGCTTGAGCGCGATCGACACGCTGACGTCCTGGCCGGTCGAGATGCCGCCGAGCACGCCGCCGTTGTGGTTCGAGGCGAAGCCCTGCGGCGTCATCTCGTCGCCGTGCTCGCTCCCCTTCTGCGCGATCGCCGCGAAGCCGGCGCCGATCTCGACCCCCTTGACGGCATTGATCGACATCATGGCGGCGGCGATATCGGCATCGAGGCGTCCGTACACCGGCTCGCCCCAGCCGACCGGCACGCCCTGGGCGACGACGTTGACGCGCGCCCCGCAGGAATCGCCGCTCTCGCGCAGCTCGTCCATGAACTTCTCCAGTTCCGGGACGATTTTCGGATTCGGGGAAAAGAACGGGTTCTGATCAACCGCATCCCAGGTTTGAAAATCAATCTTCCTGGGGCCGAGCGCGGCCAGATAGCCGCGGACCGTCACTCCGTATCTTTCCTTGAGCCACTTCTTCGCGATCGCGCCGGCGGCGACGCGCACCACCGTCTCGCGCGCCGAGGCGCGGCCGCCGCCGCGCGCGTCACGGATGCCGTACTTCTGCCAATAGGTGTAGTCGGCGTGCCCGGGACGGAACTTGTCGGCGATCGCCGAGTAGTCCTTCGAGCGCGCATCCTCGTTGCGCACCAGGAAGCCGATCGCCGTGCCGGTGGTCTTGCCTTCGAAGACGCCGGAAAGAATCTCCACCGCGTCGGATTCCCTGCGCTGCGTGACGTGGCGCGAACTGCCTGGTTTTCTCCTGTCCAATTCCTTTTGCAGATCGGCGACCGAAAGTTCCAGTCCCGGCGGACAGCCGTCGACCACGCCGCCGTAGGCGAGGCCGTGAGACTCGCCGAACGAGGTGACGCAATAAAGAACGCCGAAGGTATTGCCCGACATGCGGAAATCATCTCACGAAAAAGCGTCGCGTCTCGAACACGCCCGCAGCGAGCGCCTTGCCGTTCGATCGCAGACTTCGCTTCAGCACGAAATCGAACAGCAGCGGGTTGTGCTGGCGGATCTCCGTCAGCACCGGCGCCGCGCTCTCGGCCACGAGCTTGAGCGAGACGAGATAGTCGACCGAGAAGATCGGCATCAGCCCCGGCAGCGGATAGTCCGAGCCATTCAGCAGGCGCGCATGCCAGTCGCTGCGCTCGACGATGCGCGCGAGCACCGGCCCGGCGCGGTTGAGCTGGGTAATCGCGGCGATGTCGCCGAAGCAGTTCTTCTCGTACTTCTCGAACACCCGGACGAAGAGCGAGAAGCTGTCGACAACCGGTCCCGCCTCACCTTTGTCGAGGTCGCGGTCCTCGCCCAGGGACGCGCAATGCGCGATGACCACGCGCACCCCTTCGTCGAGAGCGCGCCGCAGCCGCAGCGGGTTGCCGTAGTCCTGCTTGTCGCTGCCGGTGACGGCGCGCTCCTCGCCGCAGTGGACGATCAGCGGCAGATCGAGCGATCTCAGCCTGGCGTAGAACTTCTCGCAGCGGGGCGAGGCCGGATCGATGTTCATCGCCGACGGCAGCCACTTCACCGCGACCGCGCCGTCCTTCTTCGCACCCTCGAGCGCGTCGAGCGCGTCGCCGCGGTAAGGATGGATCGACGCTGCCCATTCGAAGTACCGGGCATGCTTCTTCGCCGTGTCGCGTGTGTAGGCGTCGGGGACGTAGAACATCGTGTGCGCCATGTCGGGCCGGCCACGATCGTCGTGCGAGCGCTCGAAGGCGAACAGCAGCATCTTGAATCCCGGCCCGCCGGTTGCAATGAGGCCGTCGATGAGGTTGTGCATGCGCTCCACGTAGGCGCGGTCGACGCTGCCCTTCTCCTCGTGGACGCAGCCGGCGTTGAGAAAAAACAGCCGCCGCGCGTATTCGCCCGGGTTGAGCAGGCTTTGCGTGCGCGGATTGACGTAGATGCCGCTGTCGGAGTCGCCGGTGCCGATCAGGTGCGAGTGGCAGTCCCAGACGGCGCCCGGCTCGAGGCCTTGCCACGCCGCCTTCACCAGCTCGTGATCGGCGAGGCGCCGGGGCAGCTGCGCGAGGCAGGGATTCCAGACTCCCTGCTCGGGCCAGAAGCGCCAGGCAGCGAGAGCGCCCGCACCGGCGAGCGCGGCCGTTCCGAGAAGAAACTTCCTACGCAGGCCAGTTCTTAATGTAGCCCTTGAGCATCTTGTTCTCGAAGTCCTGCTCCTCGAGAACGGCCTTGGCCACGTCGCGGAAGGAAATGACGCCGAGCAGCTTGCCGTCCTGCATCACCGGCAGGTAGCGCGCGCCGCTTTCCAGCATGGTGCGGCGCAGGTCGTTGACCTCCATGTCGGGCGTCGCCGTGACGGGGTCGCTCTCCATGATCTCCTTCACCTTCAGGTCGCCGAGCTGGCCGGCGCGCGCAGCGAGCGCACTCAGCAGCTCGTGGAAGGTAAGCATGCCGACCATGCGGCCCTGCTCCATCACCACCAGCGAGCCGAGGTTCTCCCTGGCCATGGTGCTGACCGCGTCCACTACCCGGCCCGCGGGCTCGATGCTCAGGAGCCGGCTGCCCTTCACCCGCAAAATCTCTTTGACTTGCATGGTGGACCTCCTCGCGTCTCTTGGAGAATACTCTTTTCGACCATGGTGCAAAAGACCGCGATCCGCGACCGACATCAGCGCGCCAGCCGGCAAACGGGAAGGATTCCTGTTCGTGCGAACCGACGTTTCGAGCGAGCCGTCGGTGCGCGCTTGTGTGCGCACCGTTGCGAAGCGCTTCGGCCGGCTGGACGCACTGGTCAACAATCAGAATCAGGGACAGACCACGTTTCCCTTAGCGTATAGCTGGCGAAAAAACGTGGTCTGTCCCTGATTTTCTTCGGTCAGGATTTACCTCTAGCGCACGAGAATCGTGGCGAGCAAAAGCAAGGTCCCCATGCTCACCACATCCGTGGCCGTGGTGAGGAAGATGCTGGATGCCGTCGCCGGATCGAAGCCGAGGCGTTTCAGCGTCAGCGGCACCAGCGCACCGGAAAGGCCGCTGGCGATGCACGAGAACACCATCGCGAGCAGGACGACGAAGGCAAGCATGAACGGCTGCTCCTGATGCTGGCCGAGCGCGGTGATGTACATGCCGGCCGCGGCGGCGAGCCCGACGCCGACGCCGTTCAGGCAGCCGACCCAGGTCTCCTTGGCGACCAGCGGGCGCGCTGCGCCGGGCTTCATCTCGCCGAGCGTCATGCCGCGCAGCGTCACGGCGAGCGCCTGACAGCCGGTGTTGCCCGACTGGCCGGCGAGCACCGGCAGGAAGAGGGCGAGGATCACCAGGCGGTCGATGGTGTCCTGGAAATAGCCGACCACCGCGGCGGCGAGGAACGCCGTGAGAAGGTTGAGCTGAAGCCACGGATGGCGCAGCTTCAGGCTTCTCCACCAGTGCGTCGACAGGCGCTCCTCCTTGTCGATCGCCACCAGGCTACCGGCCTGCAGGGAGATCTCGATCGCCTGCGCCTCGAACATGGTCTGGCCCCGCACCAGGCCGCGCAGGCGGCCGTCGGCGTCGGTCACGGGATAGACGGGGAAATGCCGGTCGAGCACCAGTCGCATCGCGTCGGTGACCGGCATCGTCGCCTGCAGCGCGAACGGGTCGCGCAGCATCACCTCGTTCAGCGCCTTGTGGTGCTCGCTGAACAGGAGATCGCGCATGGTGACGATGCCGAGCAGGCGCTCACCGCGGTCGACGACGTAGATGTAAGTGATGAACGCCATCTTCACCAGCTCGCGCAGCGACTCGATCGTGTCGCCGACGCTCTGCTCGGGAGGATAGGCGCCGATCACCGGCTCCATCATGCGGCCGATCGCTCCCTGCTCGTAGAGCGCATTGCGCTGCCATTGGCGCGACACTTCGTCGGGCGCGGCGGCGAGCGCGCGGGCGCGCGCTTCGGCCGGCAGGACCGCGAGCACGTCCTGCGTGAACGCGGGCCGCAAGCGGCTGAGCTCGGCGACCATTTCGCCACCGCTTTTGCCGGCGATGGCCGCGGCCAGATCTTCGGCTGAGAGCGCCGCGAGGTCCGGAGTCGGATCGATATTGTTCACGCTTTTGTCCCCCTGAGGCCCGTCAAAGTTTACGCCGGAAATGGCACAATGCGCCCATGAGCCAGCGGGCCATCGCCATCCGACTCGCCGAGCCGCGCGACGCGCAAGCCGTCGCGCTGATGTCGCGCGACTTCATCGAGTCGGGCCTCGGCTGGAAGTACGACGCGGCGCGCGTGCTGAAGGCGATCCGCGACCGCGAGACCCTCGCCATCGTCGCCTGCGAGGACGGCAAGGCGGGCGGTGCCGCGCCGTCGGCCGCCTCCTCCAGCACGGTGCGCGCCGGGCTCGCGGGCTTCGCCTTCATGGAGCTCGGCGAGGAGCGCGCGCACCTCGTCCTGCTCGCGGTACGCCCGTCGCACCGGCGCCTGGGCATCGGCCAGCGCATGCTCGACTGGCTGCTCGACTCGGCGCGCGTCGCCGGCATGGCGAGCGTGCATCTCGAGCTGCGCGCCGGCAACGACGCCGCGCGCCGCTTCTACCGCGCGATGGGCTTCTACGAGACGGTGCTGGTGCCGGGGTACTACCGCGGCGTCGAGGGCGGCCGCAAGGAAGGCGCGCTGCGCATGCTGCGCGTGCTGCGCGTGCCGGGGCCGGTGCCGTACAACTGGCGCCCGCCGCGGACCGAAGATAAAGACAGCTAAGGAATGATCGCCAGACCGAAGCGCAGCTGCGCGGTGTGCCGCATGTTGTAGTCGCGCAGCGATTCGCCGTAGCCGTTGAAATACTGCGCGTAGAGATAGCCGCTCAGCGCGCCGAACTTCAGGTCGCGCGCGCGGCGCGCCAGATCAATCTGCAGGCTTCCCTTGTGCGCGGTGCCGAGCCTGCCGAGCAGCGTCAGGATCCAGTTGTCGCCCGAGTCCCAGCGCACGCGCCAGTCGACGTAGCCGCGGTACTCCTGGATATCCGGGTTGTCGCTCTTGTCCAGGTACGCGTAGGCCTTGGGCGTGAACTCGTAGTTGCCGAGGCTCGCTGTCTTCCAGCGCCACTCCGGCTGGATAAAGGCAATGTTGAGCGAGCGGGACTCCTCGCCCGCCTGGCCGTTCGACTCGTGCTCGAGGCCGAGCCGCAGCGCGTCGATCCAGATGCGATCATCCGTGCGCAGCCAGCGCCAGAAGAGCGAGGGTCGGTAGCTCGTATCGAAGAAGGGCTTCGACTCGCCTTCGAGATCCCAGAGCGAGGTCTGCGTGTACGCGAAATAGAACCCGGTGAGCCAGGGCTGGTCGCGGCCGTAGCCGGCGTCGGCGTCGAACAGGCGGTACTTGAACGAGAGCTGGAAGCGCGCGCTCCAGTGGCTGCTCGCGCCGATCACGAAATACATCGGCTCGTTTTCCGAGAGCGGCGGTTCCTGCTCGCTTTCCAGCGTGCCGGTCAGCTTCTGCACCGCGTCGCCGCGGGCGACGATCAGCACCACGGTGTTCGATGGCGGATCGGCGACGCGGATCGCCACCGAGCCCGAGGCCGACGGCGGCAGCACCGCGCCGTAGCGGCGGCGCCCGTGCGCGGGCGGCGACAGCGCGCGCATCGTCAGGTCCACCTCGGCGGCGCCGCGGCGCAGGCGCACGCTGATGCTGTCGGGAAGCTCAGCGCCCTGCGGAGCGACGAGCACCAGCTCGAAAGGCGCGCCCGCTTTCGCCCGTCCCGATTCGGACACCAGCAGCCAGTCGGCCGATTGGGGAAAAACTGCTTGAGAAAAAACAAGAAAGGTGAGCGCCAGAATCCTCACGCCGCGCTCCAGTCCTCGGCGCCGGCGAAATGCTCCAGCAGGAAATCGACGAACAGGCGCACCTTGGCCGAGAGATGCTTGCGGCTCGGATAGACGGCGTAGATCGGCAGCGGCGCCGGCATGAAGTCCTGCAGCAGCGGCACCAGACGGCCGGCGCGCACCTCGGGTCCGACCATGAATGCCGGCTCGAAGACGATGCCGGCGCCGCGCGCCGCGGCCACGGCGAGCAGGTCGCCGTTGTTCGAGTGCAGGTTGCCGCTGACGCGCACCGGGCGCTCGCGGCCGTCGCCATCGCGGAAGGTCCACACGTTGCGCGGGGTCACGTACTCGTAGGTGAAGCAATTGTGCCCTGCCAGATCCTCGGGCACTTGCGGCGTGCCGTGCTTCGCCAGATAGTCCGGAGAGGCGCAGGGCACGATGCGTGTTTCGCCGAGCTTGCGGGCGACGACGTTGTGCGGCCCGGCGGTGCCGATGCGGATGCCGAGGTCGAAGCCTTCCTCCACCAGGTCGACGACGCGATCCGAGAGCGAGACGTCGAAGCGCACTTCGCCGTGCCGGGCAAGGAAGGCGGCAATCGCCGGCGCGACGTGGCGCACGCCGAAATTGACCGAGGTGGTCAGCTTGATGACGCCGCGGGGCACGACCGCAGCGCGGCTCGCTTCCTGCTCGGCCTCTGCGAGGTCGGCGAGGAGCTGGACTACGCGCTCGTAGAACGCGCGCCCGCCCTCGGTCAGGCTGACCTTGCGGGTGGTGCGGTTGAGGAGCCGGGTCTGAAGGTGCGCCTCGAGCTCGGCCACATGTCGGGAGGCAGCTGAGGTGGAGAGCCCGAGCCGCTCTGCCGCCTTCGCAAAGCTTCCCAATTCAACGACTTGGGCGAAAGCCTGGATGGCGCTAAGACGGTCCATTGTCTCGAATCTCGGGATTATCTATTGCTTTGAGAACCCTTTATATCACCACGGGATGCATCCATAGTAGATACATGAAAAACGTTCTCAGCATCCATCGGCAGCCGGAAGGTCACTGGGTCGGCGACGGGTTCCCCGTCCATACCGTGCTCGACTACGGGCGTCATCCCGAGCTTTCGCCCTTTCTCCTGCTCGACCACGCGGGCCCAGCGGACTTCCCGCCGGCGGAAAAGCCGCGCGGCGTGGGCTGGCATCCGCACCGCGGCTTCGAGACCGTCACGGTCGTGCTCGACGGCGAGGTCGACCACGAGGACACCGCCGGCAACGGCGGCCGCATCGGCCGCGGCGACGTGCAATGGATGACCGCCGGCTCCGGCCTGCTGCACAAGGAAATGCACAGCCCCGAATTCACGCGGCGCGGCGGACGCTTCCACGCGCTGCAGCTCTGGGTCAACCTGCCGGCGAAATCGAAGCTGTCGCCGCCGAAATACCAGACCCTGCTCGCGCGCGACATTCCGTCGGCGAACCTGGCCGGCGGCGCCTCGGTACGCGTGATCGCCGGCGAGTATCGCGGCGCGAAGGGCCCGGCGCAGACGTTCACGCCGGTGGACCTCTTCGAGCTGCGCATTCCCGCGGGGCGCGACGCCGACCTGGCGCTGCGCGACGGTTTCTCCGCGGCGCTCTACGTCGTCAGCGGCGCGATCAGCGTCAACCGCGAGACCGCGGGCGAAGGCGAGCTGATCGTGCTCGACCATAAGGGCAGCGACGTCGCGATCGAAGCGAGCGCCGACGCGCTGGTCTTCGTCATGAGCGGCCAGCCGATCGACGAGCCGGTCGCCGGCTCCGGGCCTTTCGTCATGAATACCCGGCAGGAGCTGGAGAAGGCCTACGCCGACTACCACGCCGGCCGCATGGGCCGGATCCCGACCAAGGAGATCGCATGATCGATTCCCGCACCGCCCCCTGGGCCGCCTTCGTGCTGCGCATCACGCTCGGCGTCATGTTCATCGCGCATGCCCTGCTGAAATATTTCGTGTTCACCCTGCCCGGCACGGCGAAGTTCTTCGAGTCGCTCGGCCTGCCGGGTCCGCTCGCCTACGTCGTGTTCTGGACGGAGCTGGTCGGCGGCGTCCTCATCCTCGCCGGGCTCTACTCCCGATGGGTCGCCGCGGCGCTGATTCCGGTCCTGCTCGGCGCGGCCTGGGCGCACGCCGGCAACGGCTGGGTGTTCAGCGCGCCTAATGGCGGCTGGGAATACCCGGTGTTCCTGGCGATGGCCGCGCTGGTACAAGTCCTGTTGGGCGACGGCAGGTACGCGCTCATCAACTTCATCCCCACACGCAAACTGCAAGGAGAATTCGCATGAAGCTCTACTACGCCCCCGGCGCCTGCTCGCTGTCGCCCCACATCGTCGCCCGCGAGCTCGGCATCAACGTCGAGCTGAAGAAAGTGAACAACAAGCAGCAGCAGGTCGCGGACGGAGCCGACTT
>Ga0075351_1000081_pt1 | contig 12095 bp, 10 predicted proteins | sample Sandmound_ThreeS_3_FD_120091 | JGI IMG/M metagenome (GOLD analysis project Ga0075351, IMG submission 120091) | Natural and restored wetland microbial communities from the San Francisco Bay, California, USA, that impact long-term carbon... | ecosystem: Environmental > Terrestrial > Soil >... | reverse complement strand
GCCGCCGAGCTTTCCCGAAGTGATCGGCGCGATCGAGGCGTGCGCGAAACCGGTCGTTGCGGCGATGCACGGAACGGCGCTGGGTGGCGGCCTCGAAGTCGCGCTCGGCTGTCACTATCGCGTCGCCGTTCCGGGCACGCGCCTCGCGCTTCCGGAGATCAAGCTCGGCCTCATTCCCGGTGCGGGCGGCACGCAAAGGCTGCCGCGCCTCGTCGGAATCGAGAAGGGCCTCGCCATGATCCTATCGGGAGATCCCATTCCGGCCGAGGAGGCGACGGCCGTCGGGCTGGTCGATGCGATCGTCGACGACCTCGACGCCGCCGCGATCAAATTCGCGCGCGAGATCGCGCAAAAACGCCCGCTTCCGCGCGCCCGCGACAAGTCCGACAAGATCGCGTCGTTCGTCGCCGACCCGGCGGCGTTCGACGCGCTCGCCAAGCCTTATCTGAAGCGGGCGAGGGGGCTCAATGCGCCGGCGGCCGCGATCGACGCCATCCGCGGTGCGCTGACGCTGAGCTTCGACGAAGCGATCGCGCGCGAACGCACCATCTTTGTCGCGCTGCGCGACGGCGAGCAATCGAAGGCGCTCCGTCACATCTTCTTCGCCGAGCGCGCGGCGGCCAAGGTCGATCTGCCGGCCGGCGTGAAGGCGCGCAAGGTCGAGCGCGCGGCCATCATCGGGGCGGGCACGATGGGGGGCGGCATCGCGATGTGCTTTGCCAATGCCGGCATTCCGGTGAGCCTGATCGAGATGTCGGCGGAGGCGCTAGCGCGCGGACGCGACGCGATTGCGAAAAACTATCGCGGCATGGTCTCCCGCGGCGGCCTTGCGCAGGACGAGATGGATCGCCGCTTGGCGCTGATCGAGAGCGCGACCAACATGGGCGCGGTGGCAGCGGCCGACCTTGTCATCGAAGCCGTGTTCGAGGATATGGAGGTGAAGCGCAAGCTGTTCGCCGATCTCGATCGGCTGGCCAAGCCAAGCGCGGTGCTTGCGACCAATACCTCCTATCTCGACGTGAACGCGATCGCGCAGGCAATCGCGAGGCCGCAGGACGTGCTCGGCATGCACTTCTTCAGCCCGGCCACTATCATGCGGCTAGTCGAGGTGGTGCGCGCCGAGAAGACCGCACCCGACGCGCTCGCGACCGCCGTCGCCGTCGCGCGCATGATCGGCAAGGCTCCGGTCGTGGTCGGCGTTTGTCACGGCTTCGTCGGCAACCGCATGCTCCGTCTGCGCACCGTCGAGGCCGAGCGCCTTCTGCTCGAAGGCGCGCTGCCGCAGGACGTGGATGGCGCGCTCACCGATTTCGGCTTCGCCATGGGACCGTTCGCCGTGAGCGACCTCGCCGGCCTCGACATCGCCTGGCGGATGCGCAAGGCGCAGGGACTGCGCGCGGAGATCGCCGACCGGCTGTGCGAGATGGAGCGCTTCGGCCAGAAAACCGGGCGTGGCTTCTATCTCTACGAGGCCGGCTCGCGCACGCCCAAGCCCGACCCGGAGGTGGAGCAGCTGATCGTCGAGACGGCGGCCCGGCTCGGAATTACGCGCGCCCCGATCGCTAAGAACGAGATCGTCGAACGGCTGTTGTTCCCGATGATCAATGAGGGCGCGCGCATCCTTGAAGAAGGCATCGCCAAGCGGCCGGGCGACATCGACGTCATCTGGGTCAACGGCTACGGCTTTCCCGCCTGGCGCGGCGGGCCGATGCACTACGCCGATACGCTCGGCCTCGGCTACATACACGACCGCCTCATCGCGTTTGCGGCCAAGACCGGCGACAAGCGCCACAAACCCTCGGCGCAGCTTGAGCGGCTCGCGGCCGTGGGCAAGGGGTTTGCGGCGCTGGGCTGAGGAGGCGGCAGAAATCAGCTTCGGATGCTCGTTGAACGAGCCGAAGTCACCGTGACGCGGGCTGGCGCGCGGCGCGCACGCCGGCGGCAAGCTCGCGCACGACAGTTACGACGGACTCCACGGCGTCTCCCGTTGCCACACCGCTTGTGTCGAGCGTCTTCGCCAAGGCGGCGACAAGCGCCGAGCCGACGACCACCGCGTCCGCACCGCGCGCGATGCTCGCCGCATCGGCCGCCGTGCGCACGCCGAAACCGACAGCGACAGGAACCGGCGTGTGCCGCTTGATGCGGGCGACTGCGTTCGCGACCTTGGCGGGGTTGGGCGCGGCCATCCCGGTGATGCCGGTGATCGAGACGTAGTAGACGAAGCCCGAGCTGTTCGCGAGCACGGCGGGCAGCCGCTTGTCGTCGGTCGTGGGCGTGGCGAGGCGGATGAAATTGAGGCCCGCGCGGATCGCCGGCAGGCACAGCTCCTCGTCTTCCTCCGGCGGCAAATCGACGATGATGAGCCCATCGACGCCCGCCGCCTTGGCGTCCGCCAGAAAGCGGTCGACGCCGTAGACATAGATCGGATTGAAGTAACCCATCAGCACAAGGGGGGTCGCATCATCGGTGGCGCGGAATGCGCGGACCATGGCGAGCGTCTTCGCCAGCGTCTGGCCTTGCTTGAGCGCGCGTTGGCCCGCGGCCTGGATGGTCGGACCGTCCGACATCGGATCGGAAAACGGCATACCGAGTTCGATCACGTCGGCGCCGGCTTTGGGCAGGCTCTTGAGAATGGCGAGTGCGGTCGCTTGGTCGGGATCGCCGGCCATGGTGAAGGTGACGAGGCCGGCGCGGCCTTGCTTCTTCAGAGCGGCAAAACGCGCATCGATGCGGGTCATTGCAGCGCTCACAGCCCGTCCCCCAGATGCGCCGCCACGCTGGCGAGGTCCTTGTCGCCGCGCCCGGACAGATTGATCACCATCAGATGATCCTTGGGCCGCGTCGGCGCGAGCTCCATCGCCTTGGCGAGCGCATGCGCCGGCTCGAGCGCCGGGATTATCCCTTCAAGCCGCGAGCACAGTCGGAATGCTTCAAGCGCTTCTTCGTCGGTCGCTGAGAGGTAGGTCACGCGCTTGATGTCGGCGAGCCAGGCATGCTCGGGGCCGACGCCCGGATAGTCGAGGCCCGCCGAGATCGAATGCGCTTCCTTGATCTGCCCGTCGTCGTCCATCAGGAGGTAGGTGCGGTTGCCGTGCAGAACGCCAGGGCGCCCCCCCGTGATCGAAGCCGCGTGCAGCCCGGTCGACAGCCCATGCCCGGCCGCCTCGACCCCGTAAATCTCGACTTGCGTATCGTCGAGGAACGGATGAAACAGCCCCATCGCGTTCGAGCCGCCGCCGATGCAGGCGATGAGCGAGTTCGGCAGCCGCCCTTCGGCGTCGAGAATCTGCTCGCGCGTTTCGTCACCGATGATCGATTGGAAATCGCGCACCATCATCGGATAGGGATGCGGACCGGCGACCGTGCCGATGCAGTAAAACGTCGTCTCGACATTGGTCACCCAGTCGCGCAGCGCCTCGTTCATCGCGTCCTTGAGTGTTTTCGCGCCCGAGACGACGGGGCGCACCTCGGCGCCGAGCGCCTTCATGCGCAGCACGTTCGGCTGCTGCCGCTCGACATCGACCTCGCCCATATATACGATGCATTCGAGCCCGAATTTCGCGCACAACGTCGCCGTCGCGACGCCATGCATCCCGGCGCCCGTCTCGGCGATCACGCGCGGCTTGCCCATGCGCCGCGCCAGCATGATCTGGCCGAGCACATTGTTCACTTTGTGCGCGCCGGTGTGGTTTAAGTCTTCGCGCTTGAGATAGATCTTCGCGCCGCCGAGATGCGCCGTGAGGCGCTCGGCGAAATAGAGCGGGGAGGGGCGACCGACATAGTTCGCGAGATGGTCTTCCATCTCGCTTCTGAATTCGGGATCAACCTTCGCCTCCGCATAGGCCTGCTCCAATGCGAGGATGAGCGGCATCAACGTCTCGGCGACGAAACGGCCGCCATAGATGCCGAAATGGCCGCGTTCGTCGGGACCGGTGCGGAAGGAATTGGGCTGCTGGACGGTCATGTCCAACGAATAGAAGCTTCCGCGTCCGATATCAAACGCCGCGCGCAAGCCTCGGCGCGGCGGGCTCCGCCCCGGCGGCGCGGGCGGTGTGGAGGAAAGCCCTGATCTTGTCGGGGTCTTTGTCGCCCGGCGCTCGTTCGACGCCGGAGGAGACGTCAACGCCGAGGAAGCCGCGGGTTCCGCCGATCAGCCTGATGGCGTCGGCGACATTGTCCGCGGTCAAGCCGCCGGAAAGCATGAACGGCGCGCCGAGGTCCGCGCCTGCAATCACCCGCCAGTCGAACGGCAGGCCGTTGCCGCCCGGCAGCACCGCGCCGGGCTCCGCTTTCGCATCGAGAAGCAGGCGATCGGCGGCGCTCGCATAGGCGCGCGCCTGGTCGAGGTCGGCCGCCGTGGCGACGCCTACTCCCTTGACCACCTCGATACGATCGAGCCTGCGCTTCATCGCAGCGAGGCGTTCCGGCGTTTCCGCGCCATGAAGCTGGAGAAAGTCCGGCTTGAGGTCGCAGACCGCGTCGAGCAGCCGCTGGTCCGGGTCGACGAAGACCGCGCCGATGGCGATCTTGCCGCGGGCCCGATCGAACAGCCGCTGCGCCTGCTCCACGCTGAGATTGCGCGGGCTCGGCGCGAAGAAGACGAAGCCCGCCATGTCCGCGCCCGCCGCGATCGTCGCGTCCAGCGCTTCCGGCGTCGTCAGCCCGCAGATTTTGACGAGCAGGGTCATGTGTCAGAACATGGATTGCGTAAGGCCGCTCCGGGCAAAGGGGAGAGCTTCCCCATCGGCTAGAATGGCCGCATCCTTCAAACGCTCACGCGGCCGGCGGTAGCGCGCGCGGTGGAGGCCATTGCGGCGGCGGTCGCGTGTCGACCGGGCGCTCGGCTACGGCTGCGCCGCCCTCCGCTTGTCCCGGCGATGCAGCAGCGTCGCCGGTTGCGCCTCCTGCGCGGCGCCTCAGCCGTCCGATCTCCGCCTCGGCGCGATGGAGCTGGGCCTCGACGCGGCGCGAACGCCGCCGCCATCGGCTCTGTTTGAGCCAAGCGGCAATGCCGCCGATCAGCACGCCCGCGATCACCAGCAGGAACACGAGCAGGAACAGCGGGAGCTGCACGCGATAGGCGGGGTCGGCCGCGTTGAACGGGTCGAACGAGATCGCCACGGTCTGGCGATTCGCGACGGCGAGCGCCACAATGAGGACCGCGAGCGGCCCGAGGATGAGAACGGCGAGAGCTCTGCGGATCATGACGACGAGTGCACGGCCGGCTGGTCTGCGGCCTCTCCCACGGCTCCATCGTCGCGGTTCAATCGCTCCCGCATTTCCTTGCCGGTCTTGAAGAACGGCACGCATTTCTGGTCGACTGCGACATGCGTGCCGGTGCGCGGATTACGGCCGGTGCGCGCCGGACGCTGCTTGACCGAAAAGGCGCCGAACCCACGCAACTCGACCCGGTCGCCGCGCGCCAGCGCGGCCGTAATCTCGTTGAGGATCGCATTGACGATGTTTTCCACGTCCCGCTGGTAAAGATGCGGGTTTTGCGCGGCAATGCGCGCGACAAGTTCCGATTTGATCATCTGTCGTTTTCCGCCGGATCAACGACGCGACCGACTGTAAGAACCATCCGCGCAGCGATCGCAGGGGCGCGGATGCCGCCGCTTAATTCGTCAACTGAGGGTGCCAAAGCGCCAGAAGACCGTCAAGGTTGAGTCGCTCCAATGTTTGGACCGCGCCGGCCTCCTCGATCCGCTGGGCGAGCGTGTCCAGGCCGACGCTGCGGAGGACGGCTTGCCCAAGATGGAGGAAGGGCAGGTCACGAAGCCGGGAGCGCAGCTCCCAGTCGCGGATGGGGAGGTTCGCAGCGACCCCCTTGGTCTTGACCAGCCAGTCAACGGCCGTCTGCTCAAAGCCGATCGCATCGACCAGCTTGAGTTCGAGCGCCTGTCGTCCGGTGAAGACGCGGCCGTCCGCTACGTAATCGAGCGTCGCGCCGTCGAGCCCGCGCCGATCGCGCACCATGCCGCGGAACCATCCGTAAGAGTCCATCACCAACGACTTGATCGCCTCGCGCGCCTCCGGAGTGGTCGGCTCAAAAAGGTTCGGCACCGCCTTGAGAGGCGACGATTTTATCTCTTCGACCTTGACGCCGAGATTGGCGAGAAGCTCTTCCACCTTCGGGTACTGGAACAGCACGCCGATCGAGCCGACGATCGAATTGCCCTCCGCCACGATGTGATCGCCCGCCATCGCGGCGATATAACCGCCCGAGGCGGCCGTGCCGTCGACGACGATCGCCACCGGCTTGCGTTCAGCAAGCCGGCGCAAGGCGGCATAAAGCTGCTCAGCGCCCGAGGTGGTGCCGCCGGGGCTGTCGACGTGGACGATGACGGCGCGAGCGGCGCGTGATTTCGCCAGCCGCTCGATGGCCTCGACGCGATCGAGATCGCCGCGGATGATGCCCCGAATGGAAATGCGCGCGATCTGCGCCGAGCCCGCCTCGGTCAGTCCGAGCCCGCGGCTCCGCAAGGCGGCTCCCGCCAAGACGATAGCCACAATGGCGACGACGACAGCGACCACCCGCCAGAACGTGAGTTTCCGCCGCATGCGGCGGCGATCGACGATGGCATCGGCGTCAAGCGACATCGGGTGGTCTCCTCATGAGAGGATGGCCGGCGAGGCCAGCCCGCGCACTCTATTGTGAGCGGGACATGCGCCGACGCCGCAAGGGCGCCGGCGCAGCGTTCCTACTCCTTCTTTTCGGTCGCGCGCTTGAGCGCAGTTCCGAGAATATCGCCCAGCGTCGCCCCCGAATCCGACGAGCCGTATTGGGCAATAGCCTCCTTTTCCTCGGCGACTTCCAGCGCTTTGATCGATACAGACACCTTATGCGACTTGCGGTCGAACTGGGTGACGCGGGCGTCCACCTTCTGGCCGACGGCGAAGCGATCCGGTCGCTGCTCGGACCGCTCGCGCGCGAGCTCCGAGCGCTTGATGAAGGCGGTCAGGTCGGAGCCGACGATTTTAACGTCGATGCCGCCTTCCTTCACCTCGGTGACCTCGCAGGTCACTACCGCGCCCTTGCGCAATTCGCTCGCTTCCGCGAACGGATCGCCTTCGAGCTGCTTGATGCCGAGCGAGATGCGTTCCTTCTCGACATCGACGTCGAGCACCTGCGCCTTGACCTTCTCGCCCTTCTTGAATTCGTCGATCACCTGCTCGCCGGGCCGTTTCCAGTCGAGATCGGACAGGTGCACCATGCCGTCGACATCGCCGTCGAGCCCGAGGAAGAGGCCGAACTCGGTCTTGTTCTTGACCTCGCCTTCGACCAGCGAACCCGGCGGATATTTCTCGACGAACACCTCCCACGGATTGCGCATGGTCTGCTTGAGACCGAGCGAGATGCGGCGCTTGACCGGATCGACCTCGAGCACCTGCACCTCCACCTCCTGCGAGGTGGAAACGATCTTGCCAGGATGCACGTTCTTCTTGGTCCACGACATTTCGGAGACGTGGATCAACCCTTCGATGCCGGGCTCGAGCTCGACGAAGGCGCCGTAATCGGTGATGTTGGTCACGCGTCCCGTCAGCCGCATGCTGACCGGATATTTCGCCTCGATCCCCTGCCAGGGGTCGGGCTGCAGCTGCTTCATGCCGAGCGAGATGCGGTGCGTCTCGTGATTGATCTTGATGATCTTCACCTTGACATGCTGGCCGATGGTCAGCACCTCGGTCGGGTGATTGACGCGCCGCCAGGCGATATCGGTCACGTGCAGCAGGCCGTCGATGCCGCCGAGATCGACGAAGGCGCCGTAATCGGTGATGTTCTTGACGACGCCGTCGATCACCTGACCTTCTTCGAGGTTCTGCACCAGTTCCTGGCGCTGCTCGGCGCGCGTCTCCTCGAGCACAGTGCGGCGCGACACGACGATATTGCCGCGCCGCCGATCCATTTTGAGAATCTGGAACTGCTGCGGCACATTCATGAGCGGGGTCACGTCGCGGATCGGACGAATGTCGACCTGGCTGCGCGGCAGGAAGGCAACCGCCCCGTCGAGGTCGACGGTAAATCCGCCCTTGACCTGATTGAAGATGACGCCCTGAACCTTCTCGTTGTTCTGGAAGGCCCGTTCGAGCTTGCCCCAGCTTTCCTCGCGTCGCGCTTTGTCGCGTGACAGCACCGCCTCGCCGAGCGCGTTTTCGACCCGTTCGAGATAGACCTCGACGGTGTCGCCCACCTTGATCTCATTCTGTCGTCCCGGACCGGCGAACTCGCGGATCGGCACGCGCCCTTCGGTCTTGAGGCCCACGTCGATGACCGCGAGGTCTTTCTCGATCGCGACCACGGTTCCCTTGATGACGGATCCTTCCTGCATATTGCCGTGGTGGAAGGACTCCTCGAGCATGGCGGCGAAATCTTCGCGCGTGGGCGTGCTGGCGGCTTGAGCGGTCTGGACCATAGAATCTCCGTAACGGGACGACCGGCGGGCTGGTGTTAAGACGACATCCTGACCGTTCGGACCGAAGGCCCCGTAGACCTTCGGCTACCGCCGCATGTCGGCGGGCCGGCCCGATCAAACCGAACGGTCGGGACGATGATTGGTTCCGAGCGCCGCAGCCGCTTCCGGCGCGGGAGCAAAGGGAACGGTCTCTCAGCCGCACACATAAGCGCGAACTTGGGAAACACAAAGGTCGCCGCGCGGACCTGATCCGACGGCGGACCTATGTTCACTTTGCTCGGGCGGCTTCGACGATCGCAACAGCGGCCCGGAACGCGGCGTCTATATCGAAATGCGTGGTATCGAGCAAGTGCGCGTCGGGCGCAGGCGCGAGGGGGGCGACCGGCCGCTTGGTGTCGCGTTCGTCGCGGCGCAATATGTCGGCGAGAATGTCCGCCTCGCTCACGGGCTGACCAATGGCGGAAAGTTCCAAAAAGCGGCGCCGCGCCCGCGCCTGCGGCGCCGCGGTGACAAAGATTTTCACATCGGCGTCAGGACAGATCACCGTGCCAATGTCACGTCCATCGAGCACGGCGCCCGGCGGTTCGGCGGCGAAATTGCGCTGGAACGCCACCAAGGCCGCGCGCACCTCCGGTATGGCCGAGACGATCGATGCGGCCTCGCCGATCGCATGGCTTTTCAGGCGGCCGTCGAACGTCGCCGGATCGAGCCGCCGGGCGGCTTCCGCCGCACGGGCGCGATCATCGAGCGGATGACCGGCGTCAAGCAACGCCTTCGCCACCGCGCGATAGATCAGCCCGGTGTCGAGGTGGCGCAGCCCGTAGTGCTCCGCGAGACGCTTGCCCAGCGTCCCCTTGCCGGAGGCGGCCGGCCCATCGATGGCAATGATCATCCCAGGTCGCCCCCGAGCCCGCGCATCGTCTCGACGAAGCCGGGAAAGCTCGTCGCAATGAAGGACGCATCGTCGACTGCGACAGGCTTTTCGCTCGCGAGCCCCATCGTGAGCGCCGCCATGGCGATGCGGTGATCCATGTGTGTGACGACGAGACCGCCGCCTTCGACGCGGCCGCGTCCATGCACGATCAGGTCGTCGCCGACAATCTCGACCGCAACGCCGTTGACCCGCAGCATCGCCGCGGTCGCGGCGAGGCGGTCGGATTCCTTGACGCGCAGTTCCTTCAGGCCGCGCATGGTCGTTATACCTTCGGCGAAAGCCGCGGCGACGGCGAGGATCGGATATTCGTCGATCATGGACGGCGCGCGCGCGGCCGGCACGTCGATGCCGTGCAGGGCGGATGAGCGCACGCGCAGGTCGACAAGCTCCTCACCGCCCTCGACGCGCCGCTCCAAGATATCCACGGACGCGCCCATCGCCGCGAGCGTGGTCAAGAGGCCGGTGCGCAGTGGATTGATCAGCATGTCGGTCAGGATGAGATCGGAACCCGGCACGATCAGCGCCGCGACCAGCGGGAAGGCCGCCGACGACGGGTCGGCGGGCACCGCGATCGGCGCGGGAACAAGCTCCGGCTGACCGGTCAAGGTGATCCGGCGGCCCTCTGCGCCGTCCGGCGCGATCGTCAGTTCGGCCCCGAAATGCGCGAGCATGCGTTCGGTGTGGTCGCGCGTCGCCTCCGCCTCGATCACCGTGGTGGCGCCGGGAGCGGCGAGGCCGGCCAGCAACACCGCCGACTTCACTTGCGCCGAGGGCACGGGCGTGCGGTACACGATGGGGATCGGGTCGCGCGCGCCCGCGAGCGTGATCGGCAGGTGATCGCCCTCATCGGCGGCGATCACCCGCGCCCCCATGCGTAGAATCGGCTCGAGTATCCGCTTCATCGGCCGGCGACGCAGCGACGCGTCGCCGTCGAACGTCGCAGTGATCGGACACCCGCCGGCCGCTCCCATGACCAGGCGGCAGCCGGTTCCGGAATTGCCGAAATCGAGCGGGGCGCTAGGAGCGGCAAAGCCTCCGACGCCGACGCCGTCCACCTGCCACTTTTCCTCGCCGCAGCGTTCGACGCGGGCGCCGAACGCGCGCATCGCCCGCGCGGTGTTGATCACATCCTCGCCTTCGAGGAGTCCGGAAATCATCGTACGCCCGACCGCGAGCGCGCCGATGATCAGCGCGCGATGCGAGATCGACTTGTCGCCGGGCGCGCGCAGGCGCCCTTTCAGCGGCCCGGATCGGCGGGCGGCGACGGCGGTTTGGGAGCTTGGCGCTGGCATCTTCGGCATCAAATCAGCGCGACCTCTTAAAGCGAATTCCTTTCCGGTGGAATCGGAATTCGCTCTCGGTATCCTTATCCTTTCGTGGACGCGTTTTCTGTGGCGAACCGGTGCCCACCTCGCCGGAAAACGCTCTATCGGGCTTTTCTCGGCGCGCCCACAGAAATCTTGCGGCATCGCGAAGCGGCATGGGGCGAGGCAGCCGAACGCGGCCCTGCGGCGAATGCGGCCGAATTGCGTCTTATCTTATGGTTGATCCAGAGCGGTCATATCTAAAGGGCGCGCCACCGTCGTTCGGCGAAAAAATACGCGGGACCTCGCAATTCGGCGTCTGCCGCCCCACTTAGAGCGGACCCCGATCATCGCCGTGATTGAGGCGCTCCTGCTCGGGTTTGGGCGAAGCGCCACCTTGTGGGTCGCCGCTATTGACACCGGGCGCGCAAGCCGCCAAGGGGAGGTTCGCTTTTCAACCTGCCGTGAGGATTTCCGACCGTGGCGAAACCCGAGCTCGGCACGAAACGCCTCTGCGCCTCGTGCGGTGCAAAGTTCTACGATTTGAACCATGATCCGATCACCTGCCCGAAATGTGGCACGGTGCATGAGGTCGCGCCCGTTCCGCAACGCGGCGGCCGGCCCGACGTGGCCCGTCCCGTGCCGCAGGAAGCGGAGCTGCCGGAGACCCACGAGGCGGAATTCATTTCGCTCGAAGAGGCGGACGCCGAGGCGGAAGGAAAAAAGAAAGTGACCGCCGGCGAAGAAATTCCCGACGTCGAGGAGGAAGTCGAGATGGACGAGAGCCTCGACGACGCCGCCTTCATCGAAGAAACCGAGGAGGAAGACGCCGATGTCTCCGAAATCCTCGGCGGCGATATCGAGGACGAGGAGGAGACTTGATCCGGGGTTCCACCCCCGGTAATCATCGGCGGCTGGTCAGGCGCAGACGCCGGCCCGTTAGGCCGGCGCGCTTTCGGACGGTCATCGCCTGACCGCAGATTTCCCATAGGGGCCATAGCTCAGTTGGGAGAGCGCTTGAATGGCATTCAAGAGGTCGGGGGTTCGACTCCCCCTGGCTCCACCAGTCTCATTCGCTTTTTGACCCTGCGTCCTATTGAGCGTCGGCCCGATTGCACCATTGTGCCGGGAATTTCTTCAGCTTGAGCTCTTTCATCATGAATTCGGTCCCGTCCTTGAAATCAGGGATCGTAGCGCCCGACCAGTACGCGGTCTTGCAGGTCGCCGTTTTGCAGCCGCCGCCCGCCGTGATCCATTCGCCCGTTCGCTTGATGTCGCAGGCACAAATCGCCTTCTTCGGATTGGCGGGGTCGACCGTGCACGGGCTGTTGAGGCACCACGTCCAGGGCGTGCCCGACGGGCATTTCAACACACGCTTGCCCCCCGCGAATTGCTTGGGCGAGTACGTGGAATAAACCGTGCGCACGCCGGCGGCGTCGGTGC
>Ga0075351_1000080_pt1 | contig 12100 bp, 10 predicted proteins | sample Sandmound_ThreeS_3_FD_120091 | JGI IMG/M metagenome (GOLD analysis project Ga0075351, IMG submission 120091) | Natural and restored wetland microbial communities from the San Francisco Bay, California, USA, that impact long-term carbon... | ecosystem: Environmental > Terrestrial > Soil >... | reverse complement strand
CGGATCTGGCGCGACATCGGCCCATACCGCAAGCATTCCGTCGCCGGCAATGTCGCTCGTCTCGCCGCCGACGTCGACGACTACCTGGAACAGCGCCTGGAAATACTCGTCCATGATGCGCGCCAGCTCGTCGGCCGGCCGGCTCTCGGCGAACGTGGTGAAGCCCTGGAGATCGGTGTATACGCAGGTGCCGTAGACCGTCTCGCGCAACTGTCGCAGGAGCTGGCTGAGCTTCTGGTTGTCGTTGACGATACGGTCCACGACGCGCGGCGGCAGCAGCGCGAGATTGACTTCGTGGCTGCGGTCGCGTTGGCGCTTGAGCTCGAGATAGCGCGACGCAAGCCCGGCGGTGACCGCCGCCGGCGCCGCGACCCCCAGTGGCATGAGCAGCGGCAGCCAGAGCGCCTGGCCGTGGAAGACGCCGAGGGCGACGGCGAAATAGCCGAGCATTCCGGCGAGACAAAGAGAGAGACCCGCCATTGGGCGAAGGACAATGCAGAGCAGCGTGCACACCAGCCCTGCGCTGAGCGTGATCAGCGCGCGGCTCCAGGCGCTCGCGGGCTCGATGGCCGAGCCGTCCTGGAGGTTGGCGTAGGCGGTGGCGGCGAGCTCGACGCCGCTGAGCTTGATGCTCTCGGCCGTCGTGAATGGAGTGGTGAAGTGTTCGATCGGCTCTGGTTGCTCGTGCTCGGCGAAGCCGATGAACAGGATCTTGCCCTGCAGGCTGCCGGGCGCCGGACGCTCCGCCTCGGACCCGGCCACGAGCGCCTCGTAGCGCAGCGTGCGGAACGCACCCGGTGGGCCGTAGAAGTTGAAGTAGTGATCCGGCGCGCCCAGATAGATTTCGGTCAACCTGCGCAAGCCTCGGCCATGAGTGTCGCCCGGCTCGGCCTGCCGCGACGCCAGCAGCTCGCGCAGGCGCGCGGCGGCGCGCGGATCGGAAATCGCGACGTGCCGGATCAACCGCACCGACCCTTGCAGCGCTCCGTCGGCGATCAACCTCTCGGGGTCGGCGGGCATCAGGTCGGCGTTCTCGAACGCGGCCGCGTCCATGAGCTTGCGCAATTCGGCGTAATCCGCCAGGGAAGTCGCTTGGTGCACTACGGCCGGGAGGCACGGCCCGGACCACCCGTGATCTTCCTTGAAGGTGCAGAACTTGTCGGCGCGCTGCAGCTGATCGCCCACCACCAGGAAGGGCGCAACTGCCAGGGCCGCGGCCGTGATGTCGCTGGCGATGGGCTGCGCGCTCTCGCCCACCGTCGGATCACTCTTGATCTTCTGCACCAGCACTACCTTGCCGATGCGTCGCATCTCGGCGGCCAGCACCCGGTCCTGCTCCCGGAACATGCCGCTTGGATCGTTCCGCGGCCGGAAGGAGATGTCCATCACCAGCGCGTCCGGTCCGGCGGCCGCGAGCGTGCTGAGCGCGCGCGCATGCAGGCAGCGCGGCCAGCGCGTCAGGATCTCCGGCGGATCGGGGTTGCGGTAGCCGAGCAGCGGGCCGTCGCGGCGCACGTCGCCGCAACGCTCGAACTCGTCGGCGGCCGCGCGCAGGAAAAGGCTGCTGGTAGCCCTGCCGTCGATGGGAACGAGCAGCACATTCTCGGGAGCGGGCCGTGGCCCGCGCGCGCGGAAGAGGACATACAGATCGAAGCCCTCCTGCCAGCTCCACGCCACGGGAAGCACGCTGGCGCCAGTGGCCAGGAGTGCCAGGCCGGCTCCGACAGCGAACGCCCGGGCACGCCAACCCTGCAACCAGCGCAGGAGCGGCGCGCGCGGCTTCATCCGCTTACCGGGCCGACTTCTTCCAGAGCTCCCACGGTCGCTCAAGCGTCCCGCGGTTAGAGACCGTCGAGCGCCTGCCTTCCTCGTCGCTGAGAAACTCGATCGGGCCCTCGAGCTGGCCCGCCTGCCACTGCAGGCGGGCGTTCATCTCGGTGTAGATGGCGCGGAACACTGCTTCGGCGACGCAGTCGCCCACTACCGTCATGCCGTGGCCGCGCATCAGGACGCAGGTGCATTTCCCGAGCGACTGCGCTAGGGCTTTCCCGAGGGGGATATCGCGGATAAGAAGGTCGTTGTCCTGTCTCTCTTTCCGGATGTCGAAGACGGGGACGCCGGACCAGAGGAACGAGGCCATGTGGTAGACGGGCCGTAGCTTGCTGCGGGTGATGCCGAACGGAACTACCGACGGCGAATGGCTGTGCACCACGGCCATCACTTCCGGCCGCGCGCGGTAGATCTCGCCGTGGATATAGCGCTCGAGGAAGCCTTTGCGCATGTCGCCGACGACTTCGCTGTCGGCGTCGTGCTCCATGATGTCCGCCGCGGTGACCAGGGCCGGCGCGCGCGAGCGCGACATGATGAAGCGATCGGGACGCCTGTCGCTGCGCGCGCTCACGTGGCCGTAGGCGTCGAGCACGCCCTGTTGCGCGAGCACGCGGCTGCCGGCGACGACATCGTCGATCAAGGCCTTGCTGGCCGAGACCTTCGACTTCTTCAACGCCGCGCCGGCGGCGTGCCGCCCATGTTGGTGTCGTACCCCGGCAGGACGCGCACGTCGACGACGCACACATTGCCGTTTTTCACCTCGCCAATAGCCTTTTCCAGGGAGGCTTTCAATTCAGAAACCTTCGTAACAGGACCAATGCCAATCGCACCCTGGGCGCGGGCCATCATCGCGAGGTCGATGTCGGGCTCGTCGATGCGCTGGCCGATCCACTTGTTCTCGACCGGCCGGCTGCGCTCCTTCGCCACGCGCTCCTGGTGCATCTCGTCGTTGTAGAAGGAGCGGTTGTTGGCGACGAGGAAGAGGCATGGCAGCTTGTAGTGCGCCGCGGTCCACACCGCGGTCACGCCCATGAGGAAGTCGCCGTCGCCGCAGATGCCGACCACCATGCGGCGATTGCCCTTCAGCGCCAGCGCCGCCCCGACCGTGAGGCCGGGCCCCGCGCCGACCCCGCCGCCGCCGTCGGCGCCGAGGTAGTCGAGCGGATGGCGGAAGTGCCGGTAGGCGCCGTTCCAGCCGAGCGGCAGCTTGGTGAGGCAGATCTCCATGCCGCTTGTCACTTCGTTGAAAGCATCGGCGAGCGCCCGAATGGAGAGTCTTGCTTCTGTATCTGAAGGAAGTTCCTGTCTGGAAGAAACAACCGCGGGCCGTGCCCGTACCGCATCGAGAAGCATAGGAACAGCCACGTCCGGCTCGCAGAGCATGTAGACGTCCGAAGGCGGCAAGCCCTGGTAATCCATGCTCCAGCCGCGGTGCACGTGCTGGTCCAGCGAGACGCGGATCACCTTGGCGCCGATCGGCGCATCGCCCCAGGCCGCCTTGAGCGTCCCCGCCGTGTCGACCCAGTCGAGGCAGAGCACCACGTCGCAGTCGCGCAGCAGCTTGCCGTCCGGGAACGTCGCCGGCGGTGCGGCGTGCAGCGGGTGATCGGTCGGAAACGCCGCCCCGGTCTTGATATCGGTGAACACCTTCGCCTGCAGCTTCTCCGCGAGCGCGATACGCGCTTTCCATCCCGCCTCGCTGCGCGACACGCGCCCCATGAGGATGGCGGGATTCTTCGCACCGGAGAGGAGCTTTGCAGCTCTTTCGATCGTTTCCTTCCCCGGGAGTACTGGATCGGGAATCTGGAAACGTGAAACATCAGGCACAGTCGGCAGCGGGCCGACCTTGGCCTCCTGCAGCGCAGCGTCGAGATTGACGTAGGTCGGGCCGCGCGGCGCGGTCTGCGCGATCTGCGCCGCCCGCATCAGCGCTTCGTAGGCCGCCGGTACGGATCCCGGCTGGTTGTCCCACTTGGTGTAGTCGCGCACCAGCGCGCCCTGGTCGGCCGCGGTGTGGATCCAGTCGATCCAGGGGCGCCGCTTCGCCGCATCCCAGGGGCCGGTGGCGCCGAGGATCAGCATCGGCACGCGGTCGCACCAGGCGTTGAAGATCGCCATCGTGCCGTGCATCAGGCCGACGTTGGAATGGAGCACAACGCCCATCATCCGGCCCGAGGCGCGGGCGTAGCCGTGCGCGATGGCGACCGCCGACTCCTCGTGCAGGCAGAGCAGCATCTGCGGACGCTCGTTGCCGAGGTAGTTGACCAGGCTGTCGTGCAGGCCGCGGAAGCTGGCGCCGGGATTGAGCGCAAGGTAAGGCACATCGAGCGAGCGCAGCATCGCGGCGATCGCGTCGCTGCCCCACAGCTCCTTCTGCGCCGGCACGGGAACCGGCACGTCGCGCTGCAGCTCGCTCGCCACCCTACTCGCCCTTGATCCCGGCGGTGCTCATCACCTTGCCCCACTGCGCGTAGTCGCTGCTGATGATCTTCTTCAGGTCGTCGGGAGAGCCGGTGGCGAGGTCCATGCCCTGCGGCACGAGCTTCGCCTTGACCTCTGCCGAGTTGAGGATGCGGCTGACCTCGGCGTTGATCTTTGCGACGATCTCCGGCGGCGTCTTGCCGGGCACGAACAGGCCGAGCCACGGATAGAGCGCGTAGCCCTTGACGCCGGCCTCCTCGACCGTCGGCGTGTCGGGCATGCCGCCGAAGCGCCGGTCCGCGGCGGTGGCGAGGAGCCGCAGCTTGCCGCCGCGGATATTGGGCAGCAGCGAGTTCGCGGCGCCGATCCAGACCTGGATCCGTCCGGCCAGGAGATCGGCCACCGCCGGCGCCGCGCCTTTGTAGGGGACGTGGTTCATCCGCGTGCCGGTGAGCTGCTGCAGCAGCATGCCTCCCAGGAATTGCGGGCTGCCGGTGCCCGAGGAGCCGAAATTGAGCTCGCCCGGCTTCGACTTGGCATACGCGACCAGCTCCTGCACCGACTTGGCGGGCACGTCCGGATGCACCACCAGCAGGAACTGAATGCGCGCGAGCAGCGTCACCGGCGCCAGGTCGGTGAAGGGATCGAACGGCTGCTTGCCGATGTGCGGATTGACCGTGAACACGTTGTCGGGCGACAGGAACCAGGTGTAGCCGTCGGGCGCGCTCTTTGCCACCGCGTCGGCGCCGATGTTCTGGCTGCCGCCGGTCCGGTTCTCGACCACCACCGGGTGCGGCCAGACACCCTGCAATCCCTGCGAAATCACGCGGGCAATGGTGTCCGGCGAGCCGCCCGGAGGCAGCGGCACGATGAGCTTGACCGGCCGATCGGGAAAACTTTGCGCCGCAGCAACGCCGCTTGCCACCGCCAGCGCGAGAAAAATCAGGACACGTCGCATCCGCGATCCTCCCTGTTCCACTTCCGGCAGCTTACCGCGCAGCGGCCATTGTGCAAGAATGATTTCGGATTTCCAGAGGAGGAATCATCCATGCTGACCCCCGAAGAGCTCGCGAAGCTGCAGCCTGCCGAAAGTCTGTTCCCGTCGCCAATCCCGGTGCAGTTCGTGTCCAGCGACGAGTACATGCCGCCGCCGCAGACCGCGCAGCAGAAGGAATTCGAGGTGCGCGTGAAGCAGATCGGCGCCGAGCTGGCGAAGAAGCACGGCATGACCCGCCGCCGGTTCTTCAAGACCGCGGGCGGGATGGCGGCGGCCTTCGCGGCCATGAACCAGGTCTACGCCAAGGGCGCCCAGCCTTTTTTCCATCTTGAAAAGAATGAACACCTGAATCTCGAGGTGGCTCAGGCGCGCGCCGACTCGCTAAAGAGCCAGTTCGTCATGGACATGCATACCCACTTCCTGCGCGAAGGCACGCCGATCAAGACCTTCGTCGCGCAGCGCGAGACGGTGGGCAAGGCAGGCTGGAACCCGGCGCTGGTCGGCAAGCCGCAGACCATCGAAGACCTCATGTTCCCGAACTACGTGAAGGAGATCTTCCTCGACAGCGACACCAAGGTCTCCTGCATCAGCGGTTCGTATTCCGAGGACCCCGTCTACAACTTCCTCACCAACGACCAGAAACGCGATGCGCGCGACAAGGTGAACAAGGAAGCTGGCACCCGCCGGATGTTCTCGCACGCGATCTTCACCCCGGGACGCCCCGGCTGGCTGGACAAGGTCGACGAGGAGAACGAGCGCCTCAAGCCCGATTCGTGGAAGGGCTACACGATCGGTGACAACACCAACAAGCACCTTTCCAAGCATCCCTGGCGCCTCGACGACGAGAAGCTGATGTACCCGTTCTACGAGCGCCTGGTGAAATGGTCGAAGCAATACCCGGACCGACCCGGCCTGAAGAACGTCTGCTTTCATAAGGGCCTCTTCCCGCCGTCGGTGGAAGCGCAGTTCCCGCACCTGGTCGGCTATTGCCACGTCGGCGACGTCGGCAAGGTGGCGAAGGACTGGCCGCAGCTCAACTTCATCGTCTACCACTCCGCGTATCGCTGGGCCGGCGGCGGCCGTCCCGCCGACGGCGCTGCGCAGTGGGAACGTACCGGACGCGTCGAGTGGGTCAACGACCTCGCCGACATCCCGGCGCAATACGGCGTGAAGAACGTGTACGGCGACTTGGGGCAGATCTTCGCCTGGACCGCGGCCGCCGAGCCGCGCATGTGCGCCTTCATCATGGGCTCGCTCATCAAGGGGTTGGGCGCGGACCACGTCGTCTGGGGAACCGATTCGCTCTGGACCGGCGCGCCGCAGTGGCAGATCGAGGCGCTGCGCCGCCTGGAGATCCCGGACGACCTGCAGAAGAAGTACGGCTTTGCGCCGCTCGGAGCGGCCAACGGCCCGGTCAAGAACGGCATCTTCGGCCTGAACAACGCGAAGCTCTACAACTTCACGCCCAAGCAGCAGGCCGCGGTGCTCACCGACAAGCTGGCGCGCTGCAAGGACATCTACGACCGCGAGGGCGGCGACCGGATGAACCTCGCCCACGGCTACGTGAACAAGGGGTAAACGAGCGCGATCTACTCGGGGATCGTGCCGAGAAGGTATGCCGCGTCGATGATCGCCGGCGGCGGGCCGAGCTGGCCGAACCAGCGGCGGAAGATCTCGTCGATCTCGCCGCTGGCATAGACCTGCGCCAGCGCGGTGTTGACCGCGAGGCGCAGCGCCGAATCGCCGCGCGGCAGGACGATGCCGTAGGGCTCGATCGAGAGCTGGTCGGCGAGCAGCGAGAAGGCGCGCGGATCCTTCGCCTTGGACGCCGCGCCGACCAGCAGCAGCCGGTCGCTGGCGAACGCGTCCGCCGCTCCGCTCTCCAGCGCGACCAGCGCTTCGTCGCTCGAGTTCACCGGCAGCAGGGTCGTGTTCAGCTGGCGGCGCTTGATCTGCGCCGCGATCGCGCGCTCGTTGGTGGTGCCGCGAATCACGGCGATCTTCCTGCCCGCCAGGTCCGAGAGAGAACGCAGCCCCGACGCGGACCTGACCATCAGCGCGGTGCTCTCGACGAAGATGACGCTCGAGAAGTCGACCTGCTTCATGCGGCCGAGGGTGATCGTGCTCGAGCCGCATTCCAGGTCGGCGTTGCCTTTCGCCACCACATCGAAACGCGACTGGACGGTCACCAGCACCCAGCGGATGTCCAGCTCCTCGACCTTGAGCTGCCGCGCGATCGAGCGGACCACGCGCTTGCACAGGTCGACCGAGAATCCTTCCGGCGGGTTCCTGCCCATCATGAAGGCAAACGGCATCGCGTCGGCGCGCACGCCGATGGCGATCGTCCTGGTCTCGGCGATGCGCTTCAGCCGGCCTTCGAGGGCCTGGGCCTGAGCGGCGCCGACAACGAGCAACGAGGCGATCAAGCCTGCGACGGCACGCAACATGAACCCCCCTTCTTTAGATCGTACACTGAACATATGTATACGGCAGATCAGGCGCTGGCGCGCCTCGTCGCGGGTAACAAGCGCTTCATGCGCGGCGAGGCGCGCTTCCCGACCGTGCGGAAGGAGGTGCTCGCCGCATTGGCGAAAGGCCAGCGCCCCTATGCGACGATCGTCGGCTGCAGCGATTCGCGCGTGCCGCCGGAATTGCTGTTCGATGCCGGCTTCGGCGAGCTGTTCATCGTTCGCGTAGCCGGCAACGTCATCTCCCCCGAGGTCATCGGCAGCTTGCAGTACGCCGCAGTGCACCTGCGCACGCCGCTGTTCGTCGTGCTGGGGCACGAGGGCTGCGGTGCCGTGCAGGCCGCCCTCGCGACCATGTTCCACGGCGCGCGTGAGCGCAGGCGCATCGCGACGCTGCTGAGCAGCATCATCCCGGGCCTGAAGGGGATCCGTGCCGGCGGCAGCGCGGCAGCCCGTCTCGACGCCGCCGTCGAGGCCAACGTGCGCTGGTCGATGCACCAGTTGCTCGAAACCCCCGAGGTCAGGGTCCGGCGCATCGAAGGCAAGATGAAGCTGGTCGGCGCGGTCTACGAGCTGACCACCGGCCGCGTGAGGTTCCTCGCCTAGCTCGCTGGACGCAGCTTCCGGAACGCGGCAAAGAGCGCCAGGTCGTAGGCGATCTTCAGCACGCCGCAGGCGACGAGCGGCGCCGCCATCGCGCCGGCGGCGAACATCGCCCCGGTCATGGTCGGGCTGAGAGCGGCGGCGAGGCTGCGCGGCACGGCGGTGAAGCTTGCTGCCGCCGGGCGCTCCGCGGGCGTCACCACCGTCATGACGAAGGCGCCGCGAGCCGGCACGTCCATCTGCGACAGCAGGCTGCGTGCGAGCAGCAGGCCGAGCGCGAGCTCGAGACCGGGCGCCAGCGCAGCGCCGATGAGAAAGAGGCTCGAGGGGATGTGGGTGAACACCATCGTGTTGATCATGCCGATGCGCCGCGCCAGCGGCCCGGCGGCGAGCTGGGAAGCCGCGCTCAGCAGGCCTGTCCAGAAGAAGAACGCACCAGCCATTGCCAACGACAGGCCGAAGCGCTCGAACAGCCACAGCGCGAGCAGCGAGTTCAGCACCAGGCCGCCGGCGAAGGCGTCGATGCTGAACAGCCCGGCAAGGCGCCAGACGATGCCGCGGGAGGGGCCGAGGGGCGTCGCCGGCTTCTCCTCGCCGACCTTCGGATCGGGCAGGCCAAGGTAGAACAGCCAGACCGCGAGTCCCACCCCGGCGTAAAGCACGAACATCCCGCGCAACGAGATTCCCGACCATTCCGGCAGGCCGGATGCCAGCGCCCCGACAGCGCCCGCGATCGAGCCGAGGAACGTATAGCGCGAAAACACCGAAGTACGGTCCGCCGCGGTGGCGAGCATCGAATGGTCGAGCGGCATGAACACGCTCGCGTCGCCGCTGCTCGGGTTGAGGGTGCCGACTGCGGCGACGACCAGGAGCGGCCAGAAAGATGCAAAGCCTGCGAAACCGAGGCCGGTCGCGGCCATGAGCAGCGCCGCGCCAAGCATCAGGCGGCGAATCGAGAAGCGATGCCCCCAGCGGCCGACCGCGAGCGTGGTGAACGCAGAGCCGAGCAGCGTCGCGGTGCTGATGATTCCGACCTCGAGCACGCCGAGCCCGAGCGCGAGGAGGTAGGCCGGCAGGACGACGGCAATGAAGCCGTCGGCGAAGCCGCGCAGCGCGCGGCCGAAAAAGATGCGACCGATCACCCTTGCCTGCACCACTGGTACAGCGCGTCGTACATCACTATGCCGTGGCGAAGCATCTCATGGTCGTCGGCGAAGTTGCGCGACAGGCCTTGCGATATCGCGAGCAGTCCCGGCGCTTGCGGCGCAAGGTCGAGCCGCGCGGTGTCCGCACCGCGTACGATGGTCGCCAGCTTCTGCAGCGCCGGGTCGGCGAGCCGGTAGTGCTTCAGGAACGCATCGAAGCTGCACTCCTCGCCCTGGTGCCCGAAATGCACACCGGGAATATCGTAGGGCTCCGCATCTCTCTCCTTCGCCATCTGCAGGACATCTTTCGCCGGCACGTAGAGAAACTCGGCGTCGGGATCGATGAAGCGCGCGACGAGCCACGGACAGGCGATGCGGTCGATCTTCGGCCGTTCGCGGGTCACCCATCGGGTCGACGCGTTCGCCGGCTTGCGGTCGAGCGGGCCGGCGGCGGCTTTCCAGCCCTCCTCCAGCCCGCCTTCGAGATAGCGGGCATCGAGTCCACACTTCGCGAGCGCCGCCGCCGCGTTCTGGCTCACCTCGTGACCGTGCGCGCAATACACGACCACACTCTTCGCCGCAGGCAGCGTTGCAGCCCACGCCTGCACCTGCTCGGGGTCGCGGCGCAGCGCGCCGGTGACCATCTCGCGCGAGGCGCTGAACGCCGGCTTGCGGCGCACGTCGATGACGAGCGGCGGACGCGCATCGGCAAGCCGGGCGCGCAGCTCATCGGGGGTAATCGCGCGCGCGCTCACGGCGCCGCCGCTAGTCGAATAACGCATGTCGTTCTCCTCAGTCGATGCTCGATGCGAGATGGGTCAGGCGCCAGACCAGGTCGGCGCACGGCATGCCGCGCCTGCCGAGCACGCGCCGCGCCTCGTGCATCCCGTCCCTGGCGATCCGCGTGCCGCTCTTCAGCCCGGAATCGATCTTCCACACTGAGCGCTGCACGCCGCTGTAGACGAGGAATGCGGCCTGCTCGGGCGAATAGACCACTGCGGCGAAGCCCACGTCCTTGTCGGTGTCGACGTCGAGGGTGATGGCATGGACCGTGACGGCGAGCGTCTCAGGATCGATCCGCCACAGGGTCGGCAGGACATTGCTCGTGACGACGATTTCGCCTTTCGGGCCGACAGCCAGGTCGGGCGGGCAATGCGGCGGACCGGCGTAGATCCAGTCGGGCAGCGTCACCAGCTTCGGCCGCGCGGCCGCGCTGTGGATCAGCACGCCTTCGCGCATCAGCCAGAGAGAGCGCTCGCGGGCCGCATCGATCCGGTAGCCCAGCATGGCCGAGGCGCCGGGCCGCGCGCTGCTCTCGCAGCCGGCGAGTCCGACGAGGGCGATAACGGTGAGGATTGAGGCAATTGCGGTTCTCATACACATACTCCTTCCCCGAAGGGTCCGGAGCAGCGCTTGAGACGAAGCGTCCTTTGGGACCGGGTGTCTGCGTTGACCCGGCTAGGGAGAGCGGCTGCCCTGCCCTACATGAGGCCACACGCTAGCCCTCGGTCTTCGGCGCGTCAACAGACTGGCGTATCTTTTATCACTTATATGTGATATCTATAACGCCAATGGAAACCTTCAACACCCTGGTGCTGAGCCTGCCGACGCGCAACTCCACCTTGAGGATGCGGCTCTGGCGCGCTCTGAAGGAAACCGGCTGCGGCGTGCTTCGCGACGGCGTCTACGTCGTGCCTGCGGCGGCGGACGCCGGCGGCCTGGCGAAGCTCGAGTCCGAGATCCGCTCCCACGGCGGGTTCGCCCTGACCGCGGCACTGACGCCGCGAACGACCGAGCAGCTCGCCGAGATCCGCAAGCTCTTCGACCGCAGCGCCGAGCACGGCGAGCTCGCCGGCAGGATCGCTGCGACGAAAGCCTCGCTGCCACGCCTCGGCTCACGGCGCGGTCAGACCGCGATCCGGCGGCTCGAGCGCGCGCTGGAGAAGCTGTCGCGCATCGACTTTTTTTCCGGCGAGGCGAAGACGCAGGTCACCGCCTCCCTCGCGGCTCTGAAGGCGAGCTACCGCGAGATGTACGCCGGCGGCGAACCGCGCTTCTCCAAGCGTGGCCTGCGCCCGGTCGACGCAGCGCGCTACCAGAGGCGCGTCTGGGCGACCCGCAAGTCGCCCTGGGTCGACCGGCTGGCGAGCGCCTGGCTGATCAAGCGGTTCATCGATCGCGAGGCGAAGTTCGCCTGGATCGCGCGCCCGAGCGAATGCCCGAAAAACGCTGTCGGCTTCGACTATGACGGCGCGGAATTCACCCACGTCAAAAACCGCGTGACCTTCGAGGTACTGTTGGCGAGCTTTGGCCTGGATCAGGATCCTGCGCTTGCGGCAATCGGTGCAGCAGTGCATTTTCTTGACGCAGGTGGCATTCCGGTGCCGGACGCCAAGGGCTTGGAAACCGTGCTGAAAGGCGCCAAGGAAAAAGCGCAGAGCGACGACGGCTTGCTCGCCGAGGCGATGCGTACCCTAGATCTGTTGTATGCGGCATACCGGAGCGACCTCCCTACCGAGTGATAGGAGGTCGTTTTCGGCTGCATTAATTCCTTGAAGGAATTGGCGCGTTTTGGCGAGTGAGGGCGGGCCAAAATCAACAAGTTGCCTTAACAGTCACCACCTTCTAATCCGACT
>Ga0075351_1000078_pt1 | contig 12525 bp, 20 predicted proteins | sample Sandmound_ThreeS_3_FD_120091 | JGI IMG/M metagenome (GOLD analysis project Ga0075351, IMG submission 120091) | Natural and restored wetland microbial communities from the San Francisco Bay, California, USA, that impact long-term carbon... | ecosystem: Environmental > Terrestrial > Soil >... | reverse complement strand
GATCATGCTGCGCTTGGCGGCGTCGGTCGCCTTGCGGATCGCTTCCGGCACCTCGCGCGCCTTGCCGTGGCCGAAGCCGACCCGGCCCTTCTGGTCGCCGACCACGACCAACGCCGCGAAGCCGAATCTGCGGCCGCCCTTCACCACTTTGGCGACGCGGTTGATGTGCACGAGCTTGTCGGTAAACTCGCTGTCGCGCTCTTCCCGCTCACGTTCACGTGCCATTGATCGTCCGTCTCCGTTCGGGCGCCTGCCCGCATCGTCCTAAAAACTCAGCCCGCCTTCGCGCGCCGCATCGGCAAGCGCTTTGACCCGGCCGTGATAGCGATAGCCGCCGCGATCGAACGCAACGTCCTTGACGCCGTTCTTCACCGCGCGCTCGGCAAGAAGCTTGCCGACCGCCTTTGCCGCGCCGATATCGGCTCCCGTCTTGAGAGCAGCGCGCAAGTCCTTCTCCAGCGAAGAAGCTGCGGCCACCGTCGCGCCTTTGCGATCGTCGATCACCTGCGCATAGATATGTTTGGAGGAGCGGAACACCGACAGCCGCAGCCGATCTCCCGCGACCGCTTTGACGGCGCGCCGAATGCGCTTCCTGCGCCGCTCCGTCTTGATGGTCTGCCTCGACATCCTGCGCTCCGTTATTTCTTCTTGCCTTCCTTGCGGAAGATGTATTCGCCGACGTATTTCACGCCCTTGCCCTTGTAGGGCTCGGGCCGGCGAAACCCGCGGATCTCCGCCGCCACCTGCCCGACTTTCTGCTTGTCGTTGCCGGTGATGACGACCTCGGTCGGCCGCGGCGTGGCGATCGCGATCCCCTCCGGGATCGGGTAGACGACGTCGTGGCTGTAACCGAGCGATAGCTGCAGGTTCTTGCCCTGCACGGCGGCGCGATAGCCGACGCCGGTGATCTCCAGCTTCTCTTCGAATCCCTTGGTGACGCCGATCATGAGATTGGCGACGCGCGTGCGCGACGTGCCCCACATGGCGCGGGAACGCAGCGTTTCCTCCCGCGGCTCAATCTTGATCGAGGCCTTGTCCATTTTGATGATCACGTCGTCCGGCAACGTAAGCTGCCGGGCCCCTTTCGGCCCCTTCACGTTGACCGTCTGGCCCTGGACCGTCGCCGTGACCCCGGAGGGGACGGCCACCGCTTTTTTGCCGATACGCGACATACGGATGTCCCCTAGAACACGGTCATGAGAATTTCGCCGCCGACATTGGCATCGCGCGCGGCGTGGTCGGCCATCACCCCCTTGGGCGTGGAGACGATGGCGACGCCGAGCCCGTTGTTCACGCGCGGCAGCGCCCTGACCGAGGCATAGACCCGCCGCCCCGGCTTCGACACCCGCGCGATCTCCCGGATCACCGGCTCGCCGTCGAAGTATTTCAATTCGATCTCGAATTCTTTGCGCCCGTCCGCGTGCTCGACAGTGGCGTAGTCGCGGATATAGCCCTCGCTCTTCAACACATCGAGCACGCGCGCGCGCAGGCTCGAACCCGGCGTGGAGACTTTCGACTTCGCGCGCAGCTGCGCATTGCGGATGCGCGTGATCATGTCGCCGATCGGATCGTTCATGGCTGCGCGACCCTCACCAGCTTGACTTCAGGAGCCCGGGAATGAGGCCCTTGGAGCCCAGTTCCCGAAGCGCGATGCGGCTCATCTTCAGCTTGCGATAATAGGCGCGTGGACGTCCGGTGACCTCGCAGCGGTTGCGGATGCGCGTCGCCGACCCGTTGCGCGGCAGCGCCGCGAGCTTGAGCGTGGCGGCGAAGCGTTCCTCCATCGGCTTCGAGCGGTCGCGCGCGATCGCCTTCAGCCGCGACCGGTGCGCCGCGAATTGCTTGGCGAGCTTGCGCCGGCGTTCGTTCTTTTCCATTGAGCTTTTTTTCGCCATTCGATGCTCCTAACTCCGCGTTTGAGACGATCGCCGCCGCCTCACTGCCGGAACGGGAAATTGAAAGCCGCAAGCAGCGCGCGCCCTTCTTCGTTGGTGCGCGCCGTCGTGCAGACGGTGATGTCCATGCCCCAGATCTCCGCCGCCTTGTCGTAGTCGATCTCGGGGAAGATGATGTGCTCCTTGACGCCCAGAGTGTAATTGCCGCGTCCATCGAAGCTCTTCGGATTCAACCCGCGGAAGTCGCGCACGCGCGGCAGCGCGATGTTGATCAGCCGATCAATGAACTCGTACATGCGCGATTTGCGCAGCGTCACCTTGCACCCGATCGCCTGGCCTTCGCGCACCTTGAACGTCGCAATCGACTTGCGCGCCGCGGTGATCACCGCTTTCTGGCCCGCGATGAGGGCGAGATCGGCCGCCGCCTGCTCCACCTTCTTGCGGTCGGCGGTGCCTTCGCCGATGCCCATATTGATCACGATCTTTTCCAGCCGCGGCACCTCAAGCGGATTCTGGTATTTGAACTGCTCGGTGAGCTTCTTCTTGATGACGCTGTCGTACTGAACCCTCAGGCGCGCGGGCGTGCGCGGCTCCTCGACCGCCGGCTTGGCGGCGGGCGCTCCCTTCTCGCCCTTCGCAGCCGGAGCGCCTTTCTCCGGCTTGGCCGTCTTTTCGCCCTTCTCGGGCTTGCCGCCCTTGGCCGCCTCCGCCTTGGGGGCCGCCTTCGCAGGCTTCTCCGCCCCGGCGGCGGCGCTGGCTGCGGCCTTTTCCGCCTTCGCGGACTTTGCGGCCTGGTCGGGCTTCGGCGCTTTGTCGGGCTTCTTGCCCTCGGTTTTCTTGTCGTCGCTCTCAGCCATTGATCTCGGCTCCCGAACGCTTGGCGATCCGCACCTTTTGCCGCTTATCGCCCTCGCCGATAAACTTGAATCCGACCCGCGTCGGCTTGCCGGATTTCGGATCGGCGATTGCGATATTGGACAGGTGGATGGGCGCCTCTTTGGAGATGATGCCGCCCTCCTGGCCCGCCGTCTGCTTCTGATGGCGCTTGACCATGTTGACCCCGCGCACGACGGCGCGGTTTTCGTCCGGACGCACCTCGATGACTTCGCCGGTGCGGCCCTTGTCGCGGCCGGCGAGCACGACGACCTTGTCGCCCTTGCGGATCTTCGCGGCCATCACAGCACCTCCGGGGCGAGCGAGATGATCTTCATGTGATTCTTCGCCCGCAATTCGCGCGGCACCGGGCCGAAGATACGGGTGCCGACCGGCTCCATCTGCGGATTGATCAGCACCGCGGCGTTGCGGTCGAAGCGGATGATCGAACCGTCCGGCCGGCGGATATCCTTGGCGACCCGCACCACCACCGCCTTCATCACGTCGCCCTTCTTCACGCGCCCGCGCGGAATCGCCTCCTTCACGGCCACGACGATGACGTCGCCGATCGTCGCGTATTTGCGCTTCGACCCGCCCAGCACCTTGATGCACATGACGCGGCGCGCGCCGGAATTGTCCGCCACGTCGAGATTGGTCTGCATCTGGATCATGCGAGGCCTCGTGTCCTTCTTGTTCCGGCGGCGCCGGTTACTTCGCCTTCTTGATGCCTTCGGTCACGGCCCAGCGCTTGAGCTTGGAGATCGGCCGATGCTCGGTGATCCACACGATGTCTCCCACCGAGAATTCGTTCTTTTCATCATGCGCGTGGTACTTCTTCGACCGCCGCACCGTCTTTTTCATCATCGGATGGGTGAAGCGGCGCTCGACCCGCACGACAACCGTCTTGTCCTGCTTGTCGCTCACCACGATTCCCTGGAGCGTACGCTTCGGCATCCTCGATCCCCTGAACCTAACTCTTCGCGCCGGCGCGCTTCTGCTGCGCCACTGTCTTGATCCGCGCGATGTCGCGCCGCACCTGCCGCACGCGCGCGGTGTTCTCGAGCTGACCCGTCGCTTTCTGGAAGCGCAGGTTGAACTGCTCCTTCTTGAGCTTCAAAAGCTCGTCGTCGAGCTGGTCGACGGTCATGGTGCGCAGGTCGGCGGCATTCGGCATGGCGCAGTCCTTACTCGACGATGCGTTCGATGAAGCGCGTCTTGATCGGAAGCTTCGCCGCCGCAAGCGTCAGCGCTTCGCGCGCGACCTGGCTGGTGACGCCGTCCACCTCGAACAGAATGCGGCCCGGCTTGACCCGCGCCACCCAGTATTCCGGCGCGCCCTTGCCCGAACCCATGCGCACTTCCAGCGGCTTCTTCGAGATCGGCACATCCGGATAGATCCGAATCCACACGCGCCCGGCGCGCTTCATGTGGCGCGTCATCGCCCGCCGCGCCGCCTCGATCTGACGCGCGGTGATGCGTTCCGGGGCCATCGCCTTGAGCCCGAATTGACCGAAGGCGAGCGTGGTCGCGCTCGAGGCGACGCCGCGAATGCGGCCCTTGTGCGCCTTGCGGTATTTGGTGCGCATCGGTTGGAGCATGGGTCGACGCCTCTTTCGGTCCTCGTCTCGTCTGCGCGGTCACGCCATATCGCGCCGCGGCCGGCCGCTATCGCTCTCCGCCGCCCGCTTGTCTTGCGCCATCGGATCGTGCTCGAGCACTTCGCCCTTGAAGATCCACACCTTGACGCCGCAGGTGCCATAGGTGGTGAAGGCGGTGGCGACCCCGAAATCGACGTCGGCGCGCAGCGTATGCAGCGGCACGCGGCCCTCGCGGTACCATTCCATGCGCGCGATTTCCGCGCCGCCGAGACGGCCCGAGCAGTTGATGCGAATGCCCTCGGCGCCGAGCCGCATCGCCGACTGCACTGCGCGCTTCATGGCGCGGCGGAACGCCACCCGCCGCTCGAGCTGCTGGGCGATCGACTCGGCGACCAGTTGCGCGTCGAGCTCGGGCTTGCGGATCTCGATGATGTTGAGCACGACGTCGGAATCGGTGAGCTGAGCGACCTTGCGGCGCAGCTTCTCGATATCGGCGCCCTTCTTGCCGATCACCACGCCCGGCCGCGCCGAGTGGATCGTCACCCGGCACTTCTTGTGCGGGCGCTCGATCACGATCTTCGACACCGCTGCCTGCTTGAGCTGCTTCATCAGCTGTTCGCGGATGGCCATGTCCTCGTGCATCAGCTTGCCGTATTCGTTCTTGCCGGCGTACCAGCGCGAATCCCACGTGCGATTGATGCCGAGCCGCAGGCCGACCGGACTGACCTTCTGACCCATCGGTGCTCCTTGCCTAACTTTGCGTCTCGACCTGACGCACGACGATCGTCAGGTGCGAAAACGGTTTCATGATGCGACCCGCGCGCCCGCGGCCGCGCGGAACGAAGCGTTTGATCACCAGCGACTTGCCGACATGGGCCTGCGCGACGACCAGGTCGTCGATGTCGAGGTCGTGATTGTTCTCGGCGTTGGCGATCGCCGACTGCAGGCACTTCTGCACGTCGCGCGCAATGCGCTTGCGCGAGAATTCAAGGTCGGCGAGCGCAGCCTGCACCTTCTTGCCGCGGATCATCTGCGCGACGAGATTGAGCTTCTGCGGCGAGACGCGCAAAGTGCGCGCCACCGCCTTGGCTTCGTTTTCCGCAAGCTTGCGCGGACGCGACGGCTTGCTCATGGTCCGATCTCCCGCCTCACGCGCCTGCCGACGGCGCGCGCTTGGCTTTCTTATCCCCGGAATGGCCGTGGAAGGTGCGGGTCGGCGCGAACTCGCCGAACTTGTGGCCGACCATTTCCTCGGTCACCAGCACCGGGATGTGCTTGTGTCCGTTGTGGACGCCGAACGTGAGCCCGACGAATTGCGGCAGAATCGTCGAGCGCCGGCTCCAGATCTTGATGACGTCGTGCCGTCCGGACCCGCGCGCGGCGTCCGCCTTCTTGAGCAGATAGCCGTCGACGAACGGCCCCTTCCATACCGAACGCGCCATTGCGTGCCTTCCTACTTCTTCTTCCGCGCGTGGCGGCTGGAGACGATGAATTTCGTGGTCATCTTGTTCTTGCGAGTCTTCTTTCCCTTGGTCGGGAACCCCCACGGCGTCACCGGATGGCGGCCGCCCGAGGAGCGGCCCTCGCCGCCGCCATGCGGGTGATCGACCGGGTTCATCGCGACGCCGCGGTTGTGCGGCCTGCGGCCAAGCCAGCGCGTGCGCCCGGCCTTGCCGATCGAGATATTCATGTGATCGGGGTTCGACACCGCGCCGACGGTTCCCATGCACTGCCCATGCACGAGTCGCTGCTCGGTCGAGTTCATGCGCAGAATGACATAATCGCGGTCACGCCCGACGATTTGCGCATAGGTCCCCGCCGAGCGCGCAAGCTGACCGCCTTTTCCGATCTTCAGCTCGACATTGTGCACGATCGTTCCGATCGGCATGTTGGCGAGCGGCATCGCATTGCCCGGCTTCACGTCCACATGATCGCCGGAAACGACGGTATCGCCCACCGCGAGGCGCTGCGGCGCCAGGATATAGGCGAGCTCCCCGTCAGCGTACTTGATCAAGGCGATGAAGGCGGTGCGGTTCGGATCGTATTCGATGCGTTCGACCTGCGCCGGCTGATCGAACTTGCGGCGCTTGAAATCGACCGTGCGCAGCGCCCGCTTGTGGCCGCCGCCGCGGAAGCGCACCGTGGTGCGGCCGGCATTGTTGCGCCCGCCCGATGCGCCTTTGCCTTCGGTCAGCGCCTTGACCGGCTTGCCTTGATAGAGGCCCGAGCGATCGACCAGGACAAGCTGACGCTGGCCCGGGGTGGTCGGCTTGAATGTCTTGAGCGCCATGGCCGTTCCTTACAGTCCCGTCGCCACGTCGATGCGGTGGCCCTCTTCGAGGGTCACGAAGGCCTTCTTCACGTCCGACAATTGTCCGCGCTTGCCGCGGAAGCGCCGGACCTTGCCCTTGCGGATCAGCGTGTTGACCGACTTGACCTTGACGTCGAACAGCTTCTCCACCGCCTCTTTGATCTGCGGCTTGGTGGCGTCGCCGCGCACCTTGAACAGCACCTTATTGTACTCGGACGCGTTGGTCGCCTTCTCGGTGATCACCGGACCAAGGATGACGTCATAATGGCGCGGATCGGTGGTCGTCATTTGAACCGCGCCTCCAGCGCATCGAGCGCGGCTTTGGTGAGGACGAGCTTCGTCCGCCGCAAGATGTCGTAAACGTTGAGGCCCTGCACCGGCAGCACGTCGATATTCGGGATGTTGCGCGCCGCAAGGCTGAAGGTCGGATCAGGCTCGGCGCCGTCGATGATCAGCGCATTGTCGAGCCCAAGCTGGGCGAAGCGGCTCTTCAGCGCTTTGGTCTTGCCCTCGCCGAGCGCGGCCTTGTCGAGCACGATCACGCCGCCGTCCTGCGCCTTGGCCGAAAGCGCGTGCTTGAGCGCGAGCGCGCGCACCTTTTTCGGCAAGTCGATCGCATGGCTGCGCACCAGCGGTCCGAACGAGCGTCCGCCGCCGCGAAACAGATTGGCGCGCGCTGAGCCGTGGCGGGCGCCGCCGGTGCCCTTCTGCCGGTGAATCTTTTTGCCGGTGCGGGCGATCTCGGCGCGGTTCTTCACCGCATGCGTGCCGCGCTGGCGACGCGACAGCTGCCAGACGACGCAGCGCTGGATGATGTCGGGACGCGGCGTGAGGCCGAAAATCGCCTCCGGAAGCTCGACTGCGCCGGCCTCCGTGCCGTCAAGCGTGGTCATCGTCACTTGCATGTCACGCCCCCTCCGGCGCCGGTTTCGCCGGCGTCTCAGACGCAGCGGGAGTCTCGGTCGGCACAGCCGCCGAAGCTTCGCTCGGCGCGGCCTGAGCCGTGCTGTCGGGCGTGGGCTGTTCTTCGCCGGCCGAAGGCTTCGCCGCGGCATTCTTCTCCGTGGCCTCGGCGTCAGCCTCGGGGGCCGCGGCGCCGGCCTCGTCTGCGGCCATGCGGAACTTGCCCGGCTGCGGCGCATCTTTCGGCAGCGACTTCTTCACGGCGTCGCGCACGGTGATCCAGCCGCCTTTGGCGCCTGGCACTGCGCCTTCCACCAGAATGAGACCGCGCTCGGCGTCGGTCTGCACCACTTTGAGATTGAGCGTGGTCACGCGCTCGACCCCGAGATGGCCGGGCATCTTCTTGTTCTTGAAGGTCTTGCCCGGGTCCTGCCGGCCGCCCGTGCCGCCGATCGACCGGTGCGAGATCGACACGCCGTGCGTAGCGCGCAGGCCGCCGAAATTCCACCGCTTCATGCCGCCGGCGAAACCCTTGCCGATCGAGGTCCCGGTGACGTCGACGAACTGGCCGACGACGAAATGGTCGGCGGTGATTTCCGCGCCGACCGGAATCAGCGCCTTCTCGTCGACGCGGAATTCGGCCATCTTGCGCTTCGGCTCGACCTTGGCGACGGCGAAGTGGCCGCGTTCGGCGCGCGGCACGTTCTTCACCTTGCGCATTCCCGCGCCGAGCTGCAGCGCGACATAGCCGTTCTTGTCCTTGGCGCGATGAGCGACGACCTGGCAGTTCGCAAGTTTCAGCACCGTGACGGGCACGTGTTCGCCGCCATCGGTGAAGATGCGCGTCATCCCGACTTTCTGTGCGATCACTCCGGAACGCATCGGTTCTCGTCCTTCTCTCCGCGTGAGCGGCCCCGTCTCAGAGCTTGATCTCGACATCGACGCCGGCGGCGAGATCGAGCTTCATCAGCGCGTCTACGGTCTGCGGCGTCGGATCGACGATATCGAGCAGTCGCTTGTGCGTGCGCATCTCGAACTGCTCGCGGCTCTTCTTGTCGATGTGGGGAGAGCGATTGACGGTGAATTTCTCGATCTTGGTCGGCAGCGGAATCGGTCCGCGCACCTGCGCGCCGGTGCGCTTCGCCGTCGCCACGATCTCGCGCGTCGAAGCGTCGAGAATGCGGTGATCGAACGCCTTGAGGCGGATCCTGATGTTCTGGCCGTTCATTGCTCTTCTCTCTCGTCTCTTCTCCCTCTCCCGCTTGCGGCCGGGAGAGGGTCGCTTGCGAGGAGCGGTTCTTGATCGAACTCAGCCCCAAGCCGAACCGCTGCTGCGGTCAGCCTCTCCCCACGCGCGGGGAGAGGCGAACGTTTACTCGATGATGCTCGCCACCACGCCGGCGCCGACGGTGCGGCCGCCCTCGCGAATGGCGAAGCGCAGCTTCTCCTCCATCGCGATCGGCACGATCAACTCGACCGTCATTGCGATATTATCGCCCGGCATCACCATCTCGGTGCCTTCCGGCAGGTGCACGACGCCGGTCACGTCAGTGGTGCGGAAGTAGAACTGCGGCCGATAATTGGTGAAGAACGGCGTATGCCGGCCCCCCTCTTCCTTGGTGAGGATATAGGCCTCCGCCTTGAACTTGGTGTGCGGCTTGACCGAGCCCGGCTTGCACAGGACCTGGCCGCGCTCGACCTCCTCGCGCTTGGTGCCGCGCAGCAGGCAGCCGACATTGTCGCCCGCCTCGCCCTGGTCGAGCAGCTTGCGGAACATCTCCACGCCGGTGACCACCGTCTTCTGGGTCGGCTTGAGGCCGACGATCTCGACTTCATCGCCCACCTTGACGATGCCGCGCTCGATACGCCCGGTCACCACGGTGCCGCGTCCGGAGATCGAGAACACGTCTTCCACCGGCATCAGGAACGGCTGGTCCTTGGGACGATCCGGCTGCGGAATATAGTCGTCGACCGCCTTCATCAGCTCCAGGATCGACTCCTTGCCGAGCTTGTCGTCCTTGCCTTCGAGCGCGAGCAGGGCCGAGCCCTTCACCACCGGAATTTTGTCGCCAGGGAAGTTGTACTTCGACAACAACTCGCGGACTTCCAGCTCGACGAGCTCCAACAGCTCGGGATCGTCGACCATGTCGACTTTGTTCATGTAGACGACGAGCGCCGGCACGCCGACTTGGCGCGCCAGCAGAATGTGCTCGCGCGTCTGCGGCATCGGGCCGTCGGCGGCGGACACCACCAGGATCGCTCCGTCCATCTGCGCCGCGCCGGTGATCATGTTCTTCACGTAGTCGGCATGGCCGGGACAATCGACATGCGCGTAGTGGCGCTTGTCGGTCTGATACTCGACGTGGGCGGTGGAGATGGTGATGCCGCGCGCCTTCTCTTCCGGCGCCTTGTCGATCTGGTCATAGGCCGTGAACGTCGCGCCGCCCGTCTCCGCCAATATCTTGGTGATCGCCGCCGTCAGCGTCGTCTTGCCGTGATCGACATGCCCAATCGTGCCGATGTTGCAGTGAGGCTTTGTTCTTGCAAACTTCTCTTTGGCCATCGGGGCTCTCCGTTGCCGTTACACTCCCGCGCGCCGGTCAGGCGAATTTCGCCTGGACCTCCTGCGCCACGTTCTGCGGAACCTGCTCGTAGTGATCGAACTGCATGGTGAAAGTGGCGCGCCCTTGCGTCATCGAGCGCAACACATTGACGTAACCGAACATGTTGGCGAGCGGCACCATCGCATTGACGACGTTGGCGTTGCCGCGCATGTCCTGGCCCTGGATGTGGCCGCGGCGCGAATTGAGATCGCCGATCACCGAACCGGTGTAGTCTTCCGGCGTCACCACCTCGACCCGCATGATCGGCTCGAGCAGCACCGAGCCGCCCTTCTGCAGCCCCTCGCGCAGCGCCGCGCGCGCGGCGATTTCGAAGGCGAGCGCCGATGAGTCGACGTCGTGGTACTTGCCGTCGACGAGCGCCACTTTCAGGTCGACGACGGGGAAGCCGGCGAGCACCCCGGAGGTGAGCACCGAGCTCAATCCCTTTTCGACGCCGGGGATGTATTCCTTCGGCACGTTGCCGCCGATCACCTTGTTTTCGAACTCGTAGCCGGTCCCCGGCTCCTTCGGTTCGACCACGATCTTCACGCCGGCAAATTGGCCGGAGCCGCCGGTCTGCTTCTTGTGCACATAGTCGATCGTGACCGGCTTGGTGATCTTCTCCCGGTAGGCCACTTGCGGCTGTCCGATATTGGCGTCGACCTTGTAGCTGCGCTTAAGGATGTCGACCTTGATGTCGAGATGCAGTTCGCCCATGCCCTTCAAGATGGTCTGGCCGGACTCCTGATCGGTGGAGACGCGGAATGATGGGTCCTCGGCGGCGAGCTTCGCGAGCGCCACGCCGAGCTTCTCCTGGTCCGCCTTCGACTTCGGCTCGATCGCGATCTCGATGACGGGGTCGGGAAACTCCATCTTTTCCAGAATGACCTGCTTCTGCGGATCGCACAGCGTGTCGCCGGTGCGCGCCTCCTTCAGCCCGGCGAGCGCGACGATGTCGCCCGCATAGGCCTCCTTGATGTCCTCGCGATTATTGGCGTGCATCAGGAGCATGCGGCCGATGCGCTCCTTGCGCTCGCGGGTCGAGTTGATGACGCCGCTGCCGCTCACCAGCGTGCCGGAATAGATGCGGCAGAACGTGATAGTGCCGACAAACGGGTCGTCCATGATCTTGAAGGCGAGCATGGCGAGCGGCTCCTTGTCGGAGGGATTGCGCACCACCTCGTTGCCCTTGGGATCGATGCCCTTGATCGGCGGCACCTCAATCGGCGAAGGAAGATAGTCGACGACGGCGTCGAGCAGCGGTTGCACGCCCTTGTTCTTGAAAGCCGAGCCGCACAGGACCGGATAGAACGCGCCGGTGACCACCGCCTTGCGGATCAGCCGCTTCAGCGTCGCCTCCTCCGGCTCGTGCCCCTCGAGGTAAGCGGTCATCGCCTCGTCGTCGAGCTCGACCGCCGCTTCGATCATGCGCTCGCGATATTCCTTCGCTTGGTCGAGCAGATCGGCGGGAATCTCGACGTCATGGTACTTGGCGCCGAGCGTCTCCTCGTCCCACACGATGCCGACCATGCGGATGAGATCGACCACGCCCTTGAAGGCGCTTTCCGCGCCGATCGGCAATTGCAGCGCCACCGGCTTCGCCCCGAGCCTGGCCTTGATGTCGTCGAGGCACTTGAAGAAATCCGCGCCGATCTTGTCCATCTTGTTGCAAAAGACGATGCGCGGCACTTTGTACTTGTCGCCCTGGCGCCATACGGTTTCGGTCTGCGGCTCTACGCCCTGGTTCGAGTCGAGTACGCATACTGCGCCGTCGAGCACGCGCAGCGAACGCTCCACCTCGATGGTGAAGTCGACATGGCCGGGCGTATCGATGATGTTGAGGCGCTTGTTCTTCCAGAAGGCCGTGGTCGCGGCGGAGGTGATGGTGATGCCGCGTTCCTGCTCCTGCTCCATCCAGTCCATGGTGGCCGCGCCTTCATGGACCTCGCCGATCTTATGGCTCTTGCCGGTGTAATAGAGAATCCGCTCGGTCGTCGTCGTCTTCCCGGCATCGATGTGGGCCATGATGCCGAAGTTGCGGTAGTCCTCGATCGGGTGCGTACGGGGCATGGGGTCGTCCTCGAATGAAGTGGCGGCCGCGATCGAACTACCAGCGGTAATGCGAGAAGGCGCGGTTGGCTTCCGCCATCCGATGTGTGTCTTCGCGCTTCTTGACAGCGTTTCCACGATTGTTGGAGGCGTCCAACAGCTCGCCAGAGAGCCGCTCGGTCATCGTCTTTTCGTTGCGGTCGCGCGCCGCGGAAATGAGCCAGCGGATGCCCAGCGCCTGGCGACGGTCCGAACGCACCTCGACCGGAACCTGATAGGTCGCGCCGCCGACG
>Ga0075351_1000077_pt1 | contig 12554 bp, 14 predicted proteins | sample Sandmound_ThreeS_3_FD_120091 | JGI IMG/M metagenome (GOLD analysis project Ga0075351, IMG submission 120091) | Natural and restored wetland microbial communities from the San Francisco Bay, California, USA, that impact long-term carbon... | ecosystem: Environmental > Terrestrial > Soil >... | reverse complement strand
CGGCTTGAAATCCGTGCTCGCCGCGTCGGCGGCGGCGAAACGGTAGTACTGGCCATAGGCGTTGTAGACGCCCCACACCAGCGTTCCCAGGCACAGCAGCCAGAAGCTCTGCAACGCGATCGCCGCCGCGCAGATCAGCGCGCCGACGAATCCCCATAGCGTGCCGAGGGTGAACCCGCGCTGCCGGCCGACGCGCTTCATGTGCAGCGAGGCAGGCATGGTGCCGATCGCACCGCCGAGAATCCAGCAAGTCACGGGCAGCGTCGCGAGGCCGACATGCGGAGCGAGCGCTAACCCCGCCAGGCCGTTGATGGCTATCAGCGTCGAGTTGTTGGTGAACAGCATCGCCTGGCACGCGGCGAGCAACCCGACGTTGCGCTTGGTACTGGTCATATATACAGTATAGGCATGGATGGCAAGCAGGACGCCCGCTATCTTCGGGGAGCGCGCTCGTTCGTGCAGGGCCGTTTCGAAACTGCCCTGCGCGAGCCTTTCGATGACGGCTGGACGCCGGAGGAAAAGGACGAGCAGCCGCTCGAGACGCAGGTCACCGAGGAGAGGGCGCGCTCGATCCTTTCCAGGAATGATTCGCCGGACGTCGGCTTCGAGCAGTCGATCAACCCGTATCGCGGCTGCGAGCACGGCTGCATCTACTGCTACGCGCGGCCGAGCCACGCCTACCTCGAGCTCTCACCCGGCCTGGACTTCGAGAGCAAGCTGTTTGCGAAGACAAATGCGGCGGAGCTGCTGCGCGCCGAGCTGTCCAGGCCCGGCTACAGGCCGAGCCCGATCGCGCTCGGAGCCAATACCGACTGCTACCAGCCGATCGAGCGCAAGTACAAGATCACCCGCGGCATCCTGGAGGTGCTCGCCGAGTTCCAGCACCCGGTGACGATCGTGACGAAGTCGGCGCTCGTCGAGCGCGACCTCGACCTGCTCGCGCCGATGGCACGCAAGAACCTGGTGAAGGTCTTCGTCTCCATCGGCACGCTCGACCGCGCCCTCGCGCGCAAGCTCGAGCCCCGGGCGGCGAGCCCGCAACGAAGATTGGATATATTGAAGAGATTGAGCGAAAACCAAGTGCCCTGCGGAGTGATGGTCGCCGCCCTCATCCCGGCGCTGAACGACAAGACCCTGGAGCACGTGCTGGAGTCGGCCGCGGAAGCGGGCGCGCGCGAGGCCGCTTATGTGATCATGCGGCTGCCGAACGAGCTGAAGACGCTGTTCAAGGAATGGCTCGCGACGCACTACCCGGAAAGGGCGGAGCACGTGATCAGCATCGTGCGGCAGGTACGCGGCGGCAGGGACAACGACCCCAATTTCGGCACCCGCATGAGCGGCACCGGCCAGTTTGCCGAGCTGATCGAGAAGCGCTTCGAGCTCGCCTGCCGTCGTCTCAAGCTGAACGACCATGGCGCCGGGCGCGAGCCGCCCGAGCTCGACTGCGGCCTGTTCCGCGTCCCCGGCGTCGGCGGCCAGATGGCGCTCTTCTGAGGCGCCGGGTCGTTCTCTTCGCCGGCTGGGCCTGGGCGGCGGCGATCGTCTGGTTGTCGCTCGCGCCCATCCCGCAGCCGATCGGCTTCGAGCAAAGCGACAAGCTCGAGCACCTCGCGGCCTACGGCCTGCTCATGGCGCTCTTCGGCCTCGCCTATGTCTCGCGAGGCGCGCGCTTCGCGTACGCCGCAGGCTTTATCCTCATGGGCATCGCTCTCGAATTCCTGCAAGGCATGACCGATTACCGAACCTTCGACGTCTTCGACATGCTCGCCAACACGATCGGCGTCGCGCTCGGCTGGGCAGCCGGATGGTTTTTTTCAAGGCATGTCCGAATCCATCGCTGAGCAACTCGCCGCCGCGCTCGAGCCCGCGCGCGAGCCGCCGCGCGAGGTACGCGAGACAGCGGAGAAGCTCGTCGTCGACGTCGCCGGCCTTTGCGTCGCCGCGCGCAAGAGCGACTACGTGAAAAGCGCGCTCGCGGCGTGGGAATCGGGCGGCGCGTGCACCGCCATCGGCCACGGCCGCGCGCTCGACGCGGCGGGCGCGGCGTTCGTCAACGGCACCGCGGCGCACGGCGAGGATTTCGACGACACGTTCGAGGGCGGGCCGGTGCACGCGGGTGCGGTGATCGTGCCGGCGATTCTGGCCGTCGCCGAGCGGGAGAAGATCTCCGGCAAGGACGCCCTGCGCGGCATCGCGGTCGGCGTCGAGCTCACCTGCCGCGCGAGCCTGGTTGCGCCGAAGCTGATCCACAAGGCCGGGTTTCATCCCACGGCGGTGCTCGGTGCGATGGGAGCGGCTGCAGGCGTTTCTACAGCTCTTTCTCTTTCAAGGACTCAAACCGTGAATGCCTTGGGTATCGCGGGGTCGATGGCCTCGGGGATCATCGAATACCTTGCCGAGGGCACCTGGACCAAGCGACTGCATCCGGGCTGGGCGGCGCAATCCGGCATCCGCGCCGCCGACCTCGCCCGCGCCGGCTTTCTCGGCCCGCGCACGGTCTTCGAGGGCACGCACGGCCTCTATCACGGCTTCGCCAACACCACGCAAGGCGACTGGGCAAAGCTCGTCGACGGCTTCGGCAAGCGCTGGCTCGCCTCGAGCGTCGCGTTCAAGCTCTACGCCTGCGGCACGATGACCCACCCGTACATCGATTGCGCCGCGCGCCTCGGCAAGAAAGTGCAGCTGGAAGAAATCGAGGAAGTGGTCTGCGAGGCCGCCGAGGGCACAGTGCATCGCCTCTGGGAACCCCTCGCCGCGAAGCAGGCGCCGCCCAACGCCTACGCCGCCAAGTTCAGCCAGCCTTATTGCATCGCTGCCGGCTTCGTCCTCGGCCACGCCGGGCTCGAGGCCTTCACCGAAGCGCGGGTGCGCGACCCGCGGCTGCGCGCGCTCGCCGCCAAGGTGCGCTACGAGATCGATCCGGACAATCCCTACCCGAACGAATTCACCGGGCACGTGAAAGTGAAATTGAGGAATGGAAAAATTCTCGAAGAGCGCCAGCCCCATATCCGCGGCGGCACGCATGAGCCGCTTTCGCGCGCCGACGTCGAGGAGAAATTCCGCTTGAACTGCGCCTACGGCGGCTGGCCCAGCGAGCGCGCCGAGGAGTTCCTGCGCTGGGCGAAGGGCGCCTTCGAGCGGCCGATCGACCTGAAGCCGTTCAGGTCCTGAAGAATTCGATCAGCGCGTCGAGCGTCGCGTCCGGCGCCTCGGCCATCAGCGAATGGCCGGAGAGATCGATCAGCACGGTCTTCGCGCCCGGTATTCTTTCCTGGATCGATTTTGCAGATCGTGGTGGCGTCATCACGTCGCGCTTGCCGAGGATGAAGAGCGCCGGGCAGGCAATCTCGCCCTCGAGCACGTAGTCGTTGCAGGCCTTGAGGTCGTTGTAGAGCACGCCCGGCGCGAGGCGCTCCAAGCGTGCCTGCGTGTCGCCGTACATCCACATGCCCGGGCTGGGGTTGCCGCCGAGCGGCACCTGCGCGGCGTGGCCCCAGATGGTCTCCATGTCGAAGGCGTCGTAGCTGTCGCGCTTCGCCGCGTCGAGGAAGGCCTCTCCGACCTTCATCGGGTAAGCAACGCCGATCAGGGCAATGCGGTCCACGCGCGACGGGGCGCTTGCCGCGCACTCGAGCGCGATCAGCGCGCCCATCGAGTGGCCGACGATCGAGAACTTCTCCGCCGGCACGGCCTTGCAGACCTCCTCCGCCATGCCGCCCACCGAGGAAATCGGCGAGCCGCCCGAGCGGCCATGACCCGGCAAGTCGAAGGCGAGCACGTTCCAGCCGTGGTAGCCGAAGTAGCGGCTCTGCAGCCCGAACCAGGAATGGTCGAGCCCCGCGCCATGGACGAAGACCATGGTGGGCTTGGCCTTGTCGAAGGCGTGGCCCGCGGTATACGCAAACATCACTTCTGCGAGGCTTTCAGGGCGCGATCGAGGTCCTCGATCAGGTCCTGCGCGTCCTCGAGGCCGATGGAGAGGCGCACGGTGCCGGCGGTGATGCCGGCGCGCTTCAGATCCTCGTCGCTCATGCGGTAGTGCGTGGTCGTCGCCGGGTGGATGACGAGCGACTTTGCGTCGCCGACGTTGGCGAGGTGCGAGAAGACGCGCAGCGACTCGATGAACTTCTTCCCTGCGGGCCGGCCGCCCTTGATCTCGAACGAGAACACCGCGCCGCAGCCGAGCGGCAAGAGTTTCTTGGCGAGCTCGTGGTCCGGGTGGTCGGGCAGTTCAGGGTAAATAACTTTCAGAACCCCAGAGTGAGGAGAAAGGAATTGAATGACCTTTCTCGTACTTTCCACATGGCGCGGCATGCGCAGATGCAGCGTCTCGACGCCCTGCAGGATCTGGAAGGCGGTCATCGGCGCCATGCAGGCGCCGAAATCGCGCAGTCCCTCGCGCCGCGCGCGCAGGAGGAACGCGCGGGTTCCCGACTCTTCCTCGAAGTCCATGCCGTGGAAGCCTTCGTACGGCGCGGTCAGCGTGGCGAACTTGCCCGACGCCTCCCAGTCGAAACGCCCGGAGTCGACCAGCACCCCGGCGATGGCGACGCCATGGCCGCCCAGGAATTTGGTCGCGGAGTGATAGAGAAGATCGGCGCCGTGGGCGAAGGGCTTGAGGAGATAAGGCGTGGTGAAGGTCGCGTCGACGAGCAGCGGCACTTTCGCCTCGTGGGCGATGGCGGCGACGGCGGGAATGTCGAGCACGTCGAGGCCGGGGTTGCCGAGCGTTTCGCCGAAGAGAAGCCTGGTGTTGGGCCTGATCGCTTTCTTCCACGCCTGCAAATCTCTTGGCGTGACAAAGGTCGTCTCGATGCCAAATCGTTTCAGGGTATAGCCGAGCAGGTTGTGCGAGCCGCCGTAGAGCGCGGTGGAGGCGACGATGTGGTCGCCCGCGCCCATCAGCGTGGCGATGGCGAGGTGCAGCGCCGCCTGGCCCGACGCTGTGCCAATCGCGCCCACCCCACCTTCCAACGCAGAAATTCTTTCTTCCAAAACAGAAACAGTGGGGTTCGAGATGCGCGAGTAGACGTGGCCCGCGCGTTCCATGTTGAACAGCGATGCGGCATGCTCGGTGTCGCGGAAGACGTACGAGGTCGTCTGATAGATCGGGACTGCGCGACTGCTTGTCGTCGGGTCGGGCGACTGGCCCGCGTGCAACGCCAGTGTGTCAAACCCGGGGTACTTCGGCTTGCTCACCGAGTGTTGATCAATGCAGGTTCTTGCGCGAAGGCTTGGTGTAGGTCTCGAACGCGCGCTCCGGCTTCTTCTCCTGCGTGGCCTTCTCTTTCCAGTCACGGTCGAAGAGGTCGTTGACCAGCGCGTTCATCTCGGCGACCTGCTCCTTGTCGAACTGCCGGCCGAGGATGGCGGCGACGTCCTCGAGCATGCAGCGGCGCTGCGCCTCGTGGATCGCCTGCGGCGTCGGGCCGACGAAGAGCAGCTTCGATTCCTGCTCGCCGTTCTCGTGATAGACGGTGAGGTCGACCTCGACCGCCTCGTAGCAGTACGGGCCGAGGCTGCCGAGCGCGGCTTCGAGCGCGCCGTCGAAGCTGCGGCCGATCTCGCCGGTCCAGCAGACGCTGAGGATCAGCTCCTTGTCGTCGTACTTGAACCCCGGCTCGTCGGGCTCGAGGCTCTTGACGTCGGCGAGCCCGTCGGCGTCCAGGTAGTCGAGCAGCGGCATGAACGCCTGCTCGATCTGGCGGCGTGAAACGCCCTCGAGAATCGGAATGTCGGCGTGCAAGTGAACTTCGTGGCGCATCGGAAAATTCTACCCCTAAAATCCCCGCATGCGGCCCGATTACGCCGGTGGCGGCCTGGTCAATCTGATGGCGTCCATCGCGATTTCCCGCGGCGGCAAAGCACTGCACGCGCCACTGAAGGATTTTGCTTTTCCAGAAGCGCGCAACGTCGTGCTCCTCCTCATCGACGGCCTCGGCGATCGCCTGCTCGCGAAGCGCGCCGCGGGCGGCGAGCTGGCGCGGCGGCGGCGCGGCTCGCTGACCTCGGTGTTCCCCTCGACCACGGCGTCGGCGATCACGACCTCGTACACTGGATGCACGCCGCTCGAGCACGGGCTGACCGGCTGGTTCACCTATTTCTCGGCGGCGGGCTGCGTGGCGGCGGCGCTGCCTTTCCGCATCCGGGGCGACAATTCGCCTCTGGAAAAGAGGCTTCCGGCAGACAAGGTCTTTACCGCGCCGTCCCTCTTCGAATCCCTGCCGGTGCGCTCGATCGTCGTCACGCACCGCGACATCATCGACTCGCAGTACAACGTGCGCCATTGCCGCGGCGCCGAGCGGCGCGCCTATGCGACGCTCGACGAGCTCGTCGCCGGCGTCGAGGCCGCGGTCAAGTCGGGCGACGAGCGCAAGTTCATCTACGCCTACTGGCCCGACTACGATGCGGCCTCGCACCAGTACGGCTGCGAGAGCGCGGAGTCCCTCGCCGAGGTGGCGAAGATCGACGACGCTTTCGGGCGTTTGATTCTGTCTCTTTCAAGTACAGATTCAGTCGTCATCGCGACTGCAGACCACGGCTTCCTCGACTGCCCGCGCGAGGATTGCCTCGAGCTTCCAGCTGCCCTCGCCTCGCAACTGCGCTTTCCCCTGTGCGGCGAGCGGCGCGTGGTGTTCTGCCACGTCCACTCGGAGAAGGAATTTGCTGCAAGAGCGAAGGATTGGCTGGGCGAGCGCGCCGACGTGCGCCCGAGCCGTGAGCTCGTCGCAGAAGGCTGGTTCGGCGGCGGCGCGCCGCACCCGCTCATCGCCGAGCGCGTCGGCGAGGTCGCGATCCTCATGAAGGACGGATACACGATCAAGGACTGGCTGCCAGGCGAGCCGCGACACTTGCATATCGGCAATCACGGCGGCACCAGCGAAGACGAAATGACCATCCCCCTCATCCTGGAGAAGACATGAAAGCGAGCGTCAACGGCATCGAGATCAACTACGAGCTCTCCGGCAACGACGGCACGCCCTGGCTGGTGCTCAGCCACTCCCTCGCCTGCAGCGTGCGCATGTGGGATCCGCAGGTGGAGGCTTTCCAGTCCAGGTTCAGGATTCTCAACTACGACATGCGCGGCCACGGTGCGAGCTCCGCGCCGCAAGGGCCGTACACCCTGGACATGCTCGCCGACGATGTCTTGGGATTACTTGCTTTTCTAAGAATCAAACAAGCCAGTTACTGTGGACTGTCCATCGGCGGCATGATCGGCCAGACGCTGGCGCTGAAAGCGCCCGGGTCGTTCACGAAGATGGTGCTCGCCGACACCACGCACACCCAGCCGCCCGAGGCGCTCAAGCAGTGGGAAGAGCGGATCGCCATTGCGAAGAGCAAGGGCATGGCGGGGCTCGTCGACGGCACCATGGAGCGCTGGTTTACCGAGCCCTATCGGAAAAGGAATTCTCCTGAATTCCAGAAAATTCGGGATTTGGTGCTGAAGACTCCGGTTGCGGGGTTCGTCGGCTGCGGCCAGGCGATCATGAAGCTCAACACCACCGCGCGGCTGAAGGACATCAAGCTGCCGGTGCTGGCGATCACCGGCGAGCAGGACGGCGCCGCGCCGGGAACGAAGTACATCGGCGAGCACGTGCCGGGCGCGAAGTACGTCGGCATTCCCCAGGCGGCGCACATTGCCAACATCGAGCAGCCCGAGGCCTTCAATCGCGCTCTGCGGGAGTTCCTTTGAGGCCCTGCCAGCGCTTGAGCTTCGCGCTGTGCACGCCGAAGAGATCGAGCACGCGCGCGACGCTGTGCGCGACCAGATCGTCGAGCGATTTGGGCTGGGCGTAGAAGGCCGGCACGGGCGGGAAGACGATCCCGCCCATTTCCGTGACCGCGACCATGTTGCGCAGATGCGCGAGGTTGAGCGGCGTCTCGCGCGGCATCAGCACCAGGCGGCGGCGCTCCTTCAGCACCACGTCGGCGGCGCGCGAGACCAGGTCGTCGGCATGCGCGTGCGCCACTGCGGCGAGCGTCTTCATCGAGCAGGGCGCGATCACCATGCCCTGCGTCACGTACGAGCCGCTGGCGATGGTGGCGGCGATGTCCTTCGGGTGATAAGCCACGCTCGCCAGGCGCTCGACGTCCTTGCGCCTCATCTTCAGCTCGTGCCAGACGTTCAGCGCGCCGGCGTCGGTGAGGATGAGGTGGCTTTCCCAGCCGGAAACATTCTTCAGAATTCTCAAGAGATGAATTCCGTAGACAGCGCCCGTGGCCCCCGTGATGCCGACGATCAGCCGCTTCTTCATGGCCGCTAGGGTACCCGCGAACCTCATTCTTGTCGTCTTCGCCCCGTTCGCCGCGGGCTATTACCTCTCGTACTTCTACCGCTACATCAACGCCGTCATCGCCAAGGACCTGGTGCGCGACTTCGCTCTCGCGCCTTCCGATCTCGGCTGGCTGACGAGCGCGTACTTCCTCTCCTTCGCGCTGTTCCAGATTCCCCTCGGCGTGCTGCTCGATCGCTTCGGGCCGCGGCGCTGCGCCGCGACGTTGATGTGCGTCGCCGGCCTCGGCGCGCTGCTCTTCGGCCTGGCGCGCGATCTCGCGACGCTGTCGGCGGCGCGCGCGCTCATCGGCCTCGGCGTCTCTGCCGGCCTGATGGGCTCGATCAAGGCGTTCACGCTCTGGTTCCCGCGCGAGCGGCAGACGATGCTCACCGGCTGGATGATCGGCGTCGGCAGCATCGGCACGCTCTCGGCGACCGCGCCGGTGGAGCTCATCCTCGGGCCGCTCGGCTGGCGGGCGCTGTTCTTCGGCCTCGCCGCGTTGAGCGTCGGCGCGGCGCTGCTCATCTTCCTCATCGTCCCCGAGCGCGAAGTGCCGGGGCGCGGCGAATCCTGGGGCGAGCAGTTCGCCGCCGTGCGCCGCATCTATGCGCGGCTCGACTTCTGGCGGCTGGCGCTGCCGCTCGTCGTCTCGCAGGGCGCTTTCCAGGCGCTGCAGGGACTCTGGTTCGCGCCCTGGCTCACCGACGTGCAGGGCATGGATCGGCGCGCGGCTGCCGACGCGCTTTTCATTTCCGCCTTCGCCTATCTGGTCGCTTCCATGGCGCTCGGCAAGGTGGCCGACCTGCTCGGCAGGCGCGGCATCTCGCAGCTCCGGCTCTACCAGGGCGGCATGCTGGTCACCGCGGCGGCGTTCGTGCCCATCGCCTTGGGTCTGCACCACGGTCTCTTCGTGGTGCTTTCGATATTCGCGGCGGCGAGCATCGCCGCGGTCATCGCCTACACGCTGGTCACCCAGCTCGTGCCGGCGGCGCAGACCGGGCGCGCGACCACGGCGTCGAACGTGCTGCTCTTCGCCGCCTCGTTCGCCTTCCAATGGGGTGTCGGCGCCGTCCTCGGGCTATGGCCGGCGAGCGGCGGGCGCTACGACCCGGAGGCGTACCGCGCCGCGTTCGGAATACTGCTCGCAGCGCAGGCTGCCGCGGCAGCCTGGCTGCTCACTGCGAGGGAAGGAAGGGCCTAGCCCTTCTTGTAGACGATCTTCTTCGAGCCGCCGTCGCAGGTGCCGACGACCTTGCCGTCGGCCTGCGCGTCCTTGTCGACGATGTCGAGCGAGAACTTCTCGACGCCGTTCTTCTTGATCTTCGCCTCGATCTCGCCCTTGAGCTCGCCGCAGTCCTTCTTGTCCGCCCAGGCGGTTCCCGCGAGTCCCATGACCAGCGCCGCTGCCAGTATCCTCACCATGTCTTCCCCCTTTTCGATGCTTCCCAGTTCTGCCCGTCGAAAGGCCGCAACTCCATGCGCGTCACGGTTCCCGGGTCGAGGCAGCGCGCGTTGACGCTGATCCCGTCGGGATGCGACCGCGGCACATAGAATGACTTGATTCCGCACACTTTGCAAAAGAGATGCTGCGCGGCGCCGGTGTTGAAGCGGTAGTTGGTGAGGAATTCCTCACCTTGCAGGAGCTTGAAGCGGGCTTTCGGCACGATCAGATGCAGGTAGCCCGTCCGGGAGCAGATCGAGCAGTTGCAGTCCGTGACGGTGATGGCCGCGGGGGCCTCGACCTCGAACCGCACGCGGCCGCAGTGGCAACCGCCGGTGTGCACGACGCAGTCCATGGGCCATCATAATGGGGCCTGGGAGGAGGATCATGCTGGAAACCACCATCGCCGGCAGCCTGCCGAAACCCGCCTGGCTCGCCGAGACCAACAAGCTCTGGCCCGCGTGGCGCGCCAGCGGCGCCGAGCTCGCCCAGGCGAAGCGTGACGCGACGCTGCTTTGGCTGAAGGAGCAGGAGGACGCCGGCATCGACATCGTCAGCGACGGCGAGCAGTCGCGGCAGCACTTCGTGCACGGCTTCCTCGAGCAAGTCGAGGGCATCGACTTCGAGCACAAGGTGAAGATGGGCATCCGCAACAACCGCTACGATGCCATGGTCCCCCAGGTGGTCGGACCGCTGCGCTTGAAAGGACGAGTGCACGAAACAGAAGCCCGGGTGATGAGGGCTCATGCAAAGGGCAAGATCAAGATCACCATGCCCGGCCCGATGACCATCGTCGACACCATCGCCGACCGGCACTACGGCGACAAGGTGAAGCTCGCCATGGCCTTCGCCGAGCTCCTCAACCAGGAAGCGCGCGCCCTGCAGAAGGACGGCGTCGACGTGGTGCAGTTCGACGAGCCGGCCTTCAACGTCTACATGGACGACGTCACGCGCTGGGGCATCGACGCGCTGCACCGCGCCGCGCAAGGCCTGAAATGCACCACCTGCGTCCACATCTGCTACGGCTACGGCATCCAGGCCAACATCGACTGGAAAAAGACCCTCGGCGAGTCGTGGCGGCAGTACGAGCAGATCTTCCCGGCGCTGGCGAAGAGCCGCATCGACCAGGTCTCCCTGGAATGCATCCACTCCAAGGTTCCCATCGAATTGCTGAAACTCCTGAAAGGGAAGGACGTGCTGGTCGGTGTGATCGACGTGGCCAGCGAGCGCGTCGAGACGCCCGCCGAGGTTTCAGCAGTGATTCGGAGGGCGCTCAAGTTCGTGCCGGCGAAGCATTTTTACCCCTGCACGAACTGCGGCATGGCGCCGATGGCGCGCGAAGTCGCGGTGGCGAAGCTCAAGGCGCTCGGCGCAGGCGCTGCCCTGGCGAGAAAAAAGATTGGACGATGAAAAACAGGAACCCGGACTCGGACGACATCGAAAGAGCGGTCTACGACGGGATGCAGGACCTGCGCGCTACGCCGGCTCCCGGAAAGGCTCGGGGCTTTTCTCGAACTCCTCCAGCGCCTCGGCCAGACGGACCAGGCGCGCGCGCTCCTCGAGCAGGCCGCCGAGCTGTGCGTCGCAGCGGGCGATAGGCCCGGGATAGCGGCGGATCTCGGCGTTCAATTCGTCGATACGCGTCTTCAGCTCGCGCTGCAGACGTGAGGAAAGAATCCCGAGCTCGTCCATGTCGCTATCGTACCATTCGATCGAATCATGACTGGAATGGTGGCCAGCCCGCACGCGGCGGCCTCGGGCTCGGGTGCCGATGCCCTGCGCGCCGGGGGCTCGGCGGTGGACGCGGCGCTTGCCGCCGCGTCAACGCTCGGCGTTCTCTACCCGCATATGTGCGGCATCGGCGGCGACGCCTTCTGGCTCGTGTACGACGCCGCAACCCGCAAGGTTTCGTACCTCGACGGCGGCGGCCGCGCCGCGCGCAGCGCGACGCTCGAGCGATTCTCCGGCCAGGCGGAAATCCCCTTCCGCGGCATTGTCCCCGCGACTCTCACGACACCGGGCGCCGTCGCGAGCTTCTGCGCCGCGCACGAGCGCTACGGCAGGCTGCCGCTCGCACGCTGCTTCCGTGACGCGATCCGATACGCCCGCGAAGGCCATGAACCGACCGCGCGCGTCGCGCGCTGGATTGCCGAGACTGCGTCCGAGCTTTCGCGCGATCCCGCCTCCGCCGCACTGTTTCTTTCGCAGGAACGGAAACTGAAGAACCCGCGCCTTGCCGACACGCTGGAGGCCATCGCAGCACAGGGACGCGCGGGGTTCTATGAAGGCGAGGTCGCAAGAGCGCTCGCCGGGCTGGGGGGCTTCTTTACCGAGCAGGACCTGGCCGCCCAGCAGGCCTATTGGGGCGAGCCGATCCGCGGCACCTATCGCGGGGTCACGATCTGCGAGACGCCGGCGCCGACGCAGGGCTTCACCGTGCTCGAGATGCTCAACCTCCTCGAGCCGCTCGAGCTCGGCAAGCGCGACTTCCTCGGGCCCGACCACGTGCACCTCATCGTGCAGGCGAAGCAGATCGCCTACAACGACCGCGACCGCTGGCTCGCCGACCCGCGCTTTAGCAAGGTCCCCATGGAAAAGCTGCTGTCGAAATCGCATGCGGACGAGCGCCGACGCCTGATCGATCCCGCGCGCCCCCTCGCGTGGGACAAGGTGCCCTCCCATGGAAGCCTCAGCGGCGACACGGTCTACGTCGCAGCGATCGACGCAGACGGCAACGCGGCGTCGCTCATCTTCAGTCTCTACGGGGTGTTCGGCTCGTGCATCGCTTCGGCTGAGACTGGCGTCGTGCTGCAGAACCGCGGCGCCTATTTCTCGCT
>Ga0075351_1000076_pt1 | contig 12581 bp, 12 predicted proteins | sample Sandmound_ThreeS_3_FD_120091 | JGI IMG/M metagenome (GOLD analysis project Ga0075351, IMG submission 120091) | Natural and restored wetland microbial communities from the San Francisco Bay, California, USA, that impact long-term carbon... | ecosystem: Environmental > Terrestrial > Soil >... | reverse complement strand
TGCCGGGGTGTCACCGGTCCGCGTCTCGATGCGGATCGGCAGGGCCATGTCGGCCACCGGCCGTTCCAGATTGCGCGCAATGTCGACCGCCAGCGCCTTGAGCGGCGAAATGTAGAGGGTGTGGAGACCGCGCTCGCGCTGGTGCTTACCCTCTCCCCTTGCGGGAGAGGGTGCCTTTAGGGTGCGGCGCGCCTCTGCAAGCTCCACCAGCGTGGGCAGGAAACCTGCGAGGGTTTTGCCCGCGCCGGTGGGCGCGATCAACAGGACCGACCGGCCGGACTGCGCCGCGGCGAGCAGGTCGATCTGATGCTGACGCGGCGTCCATCCGCGCGCGTCGAACCAGCGCGCGAAGGGATCAGGCAGCAGGCTCCGGTCGGCGACGCGGGCGGCTTTCGGCACCAGAGGAATGTAGGGCCAACGGCGCGGCGATCGAAGGGCCCATCACAAGAGGCCCAGCAAGACGAGAAAGACGCCGGCGGCCGCCACGTTCCACGCCGACGACCGGACGAGGGGTACGCCGAAGGCGTAGAGCGGGAGATAGGCGACGCGCGCCCAAAAATCGAGTTGCGCGCCCGAGACGGTGAATGCGTTGTGCCGGTCGGCGACCTGGGCAAGCAGCACGGCCGCCGCAAACAGCGGAAACGTCTCGCCGAAATTTTGCAGCGCGCGTTCCAGGCGTCCGGCGACGCCAGCGAGCGGCGGCATGGCCTGGTCCCGCGCCCCGGCCGACCAGCGATAGCCGTAGACGCGGCTCTTCGCATGCGACGCAAGGATGATGTGGACAAAGCCGAGCACGATGCTGAAGGCAAGCATCCTTAATTCCGAAGTCATGGCGATCGCGTCTCCCCGGAGTTGCCGACGGCCGCACCCGGTTCAGCCGGTCGATAGCGCCGGCCAAAAACATAATCGGCCGCGCTGGCGCAAGGTTTTGTTAACCGGACACGCTCTGTTTCCGATTCGTCTCGGCAGACTGGATCATGAACGCGCCAGGGGAACCCGCCGCCACATCCTCTCGCAACGCATTTAAGCCCATTTTTGCCGGTTTCCTGCGGGTCAGATTCGTCTGCCAGACTCTGAGCCGCAGGAGCGTGCGCATGATGCCCCATCCTATCCGCCGCTGGGCGTCGGCCTTTGTGGCCATCACGCTGGCCCTCATGGCGATTGTCAGCATTTCTTCGTCGGCGTCGGCCGACACCGCCTTCCAGGCTTGGCTGCAATCGCTGTGGCCCGAAGCGGAAAAGCTCGGCGTATCGCGCACGACCTTTGACGCCGCAACGCGCGGCCTCGAGCCGGACCTGTCGCTGCCTGATCTCGTCATTCCCGGCCGGCCGGAGGCGCCGCCGCGCGGCCAGGCCGAGTTCGTGCAGACGCCCGACGCCTATTTGCGCGAGTCGACGCTCGCTAACCTTGCCGCGCAAGGCCGCAAGCTGTTTGACCAGCATCGTTCGACGCTTGTCCGCATCGAACGCGAGTTCGGCGTACCGCCGCAGGTCGTCCTCGCAATCTGGGGCCGCGAGACGGCGTTCGGCACCTATAAGCTTCCGCACAGCGCGATCCGCGTGCTCGCGACGCAGGGGTTCTACGGCAAACGCAAGGATTTCTTCCGCAACGAGTTCCTGATGGCGCTGAAAATGCTCGAAGAGGGCGACGTCAGGCGCGAGGACATGCGCAGCTCGTGGGGCGGCGCGCTCGGCATGACCCAGTTCCTGCCGTCGGAATTTTACAAGCAGGCGGTGGACTTCGACGGCGACGGGCGCCGCGACATCTGGCGTTCGGTGCCCGATGCGCTCGCCTCGGCGGCAAAGCAGCTCGCAGACAAAGGCTGGCAACCCGGCAAGAACTGGGCTTACGAAGTGCGCGTCCCCAAAGGCGTCGATTGTACGATCGCCGACCCCGATTACACCCTCACGCTCCGCGAATGGCTGCAGCGCGGCTTCATCCCCGCGCGTAATCGCAAGATCGACGCGGCCGATCTCGACGAGAAGGCGTCCCTCCTGATGCCTGCCGGCATTTACGGGCCCTCATTTCTCATTCTCAAGAACTACTACGTCATCAAGGACTACAATTTCTCCGACCTTTACGTCCTGTTCGTCGGAAACGTGAGCGACCGTATCGCCGGGGGCGGTCCGTTCGAAAAGCCGTGGGACAAGGTCGTACAGCTTCGCACCAAGCAGCTCGAAGAGATGCAGCAGCGCTTGGCGACGGCCGGCCTCTATCGTGACAAGATCGATGGCAAGGCCGGCATGCGCACCCGGCTGGCGCTCGGCGCGTATCAAAAGGCAAACAACTTGCGCCTCGACTGCTGGCCGACCGCCGACGTGCTCACGCATATGCCGCCGCGCACGGCGGGAAACTGAGCCGGAACAAGAGCAAAATAACGCAAACGCAAACGGCCGGCTCCTGCGAGCCGGCCGTCGCAATTTACGTTCTCAACGTCGTCGCGATCGGCCCGATCAAGGGCAGAAGAACCGCGGCCGCGAATAGCCGATGAACTCGCCGTACGGGCCATAGAGCGGACGGCGCGCCCAATAGCCGCCCGGGCAGGCGACCGGATAGGGCGCCGCATAAGCCGGATAGGGCCCATAACCCGAGACTGGCCCATAGGCCGGCGGAGGCGGAGCAGCGTAGACCGGCGGCGCGCTTGCGATGGCGCCGCCGATGATCGCGCCTGCGGCCAGGCCGCCGAGGATCCCCGCGGCGATGGCGCCGCCGCGCGGGCGCGCAATGGCGTCGGCCGGCGCGAGCGCAAGGGTGGCGGCAACCGCCGCAGCGGCGGTTATTGCAGTCAGCGTCTTTTTCATAGTTCCCCCAAGTTAGACGGCGCAACCGTCGCTCTGCGACTGACCGAAAAATCGGACCTGCAAGCGCCTAACACGCAGGTTGAGTTGCATGCTTAAGAAGCCGGGCCAATTTGTCGTTAGTTTGGCGAACCCACGGTCTCTTGGCGAAAATACGTGCCGATAAGTCATTGCTGAACAGGCGTTAATTTCTGATTAGCGCTTCGCCTCCGGAGCAACCGGCATCCCATGCGGATCGGCGTCATGCCGGCTGGGCGTGCATGATGCTTTCTCAAACCGAGCGTGCGTCGAGCGCGGCTTTTGCCTCATCCGCTTGCGCCGCGCGGCGCGGCGTCAGCCGCTCGGCATGCAGAACCGAGATCGTGAGCACGACGAGTGCGCCGGCCTGATGCAATAGCGCGAGGTCGATCGGCACGTGATGGATCAAGGTGAGCACGCCGAGACCAACTTGCGCGACCATGGCGAGCGTCAGCGCAGTGGCCCAGCCGAGCGTGCCTTCGCCGCGATCCTGCGTTCGCCACACGTCGAAGAGATGCACGAGCGCCACCAGCAAGAGAACATAGCCGGCCATGCGATGGTTGAACTGGACGGTCATCGCGTTTTCGACAAAGTTGAGCCAGACCGGGCTTGCGAAAAACAAATCCGCGCTCCGCGGGATGAAGCGATCGTCCATCAGCGGCCAGGTATTGTAGATGAGGCCGGCGCGCAGCCCGGCGACGAGCGCGCCGAGAAAGAACTGCACGAGCGTCAGCACGACGATTACAATCGCGCCTACCCGCAGACGCACGGGCGCCGCAGCGGCCGCAGTCGCCGGCAGGAGCCGCGCCGCCGTCCAGATGAGGGCAGCATAGATGACGCAGGCGAGCGTGAAATGGAAGGCGAGCCGGTCATGCGATACGTGGATGCGATCGGCTAGCCCCGAGGCCACCATCCACCAGCCGACCCCGCCCTGCACGGCCCCCAGGATGAAGATGACCACAAGGCCCGCACGCATTCCGGGAGCGATCGCGCCGCGCCACAGGAACCAGAGGAACGGCAGCAGGAAAGCGACGCCGATCAGGCGGCCCAGAATCCGGTGCACCCATTCCCACCAGTAGATGACCTTGAAGTCATCGAGGCTCATGCCGCGATTGACGAGTTCGTATTGCGGAATGACCTTGTATTTCTCGAACTCCGCCGCCCATTCGGCCTGCGAGAGCGGCGGCACCATGCCGGTGACCGGCCGCCATTCGACGATCGACAGGCCCGATTCGGTCAGGCGGGTCGCCCCCCCGACGACGACGGTGAGGAACACGAGCGCGGCGACGCACCACAGCCACAGGCGAACCGGTCGGGAAGCATCCGAAGCCACGAACAAACCTTTTCGTTGATATGCTTGCACGGCGCAGATGGGACGATATAGAGCATTTTCCGCGGCTTGGGGAAGCGTTTAGGCGTCGAAACGAGGGCGCGCGGGCCGCATCGCGCAAGCCGCCGTCGGCGTCAGGAGCGAATTCCGTTCCGGTGGAATCGGACTTCGCTCTGGTCATTCTTTAGCGGTCGCATTTTCTGCGGCGAACCGGTTCCTACCCCCGGATCAAGTCCGAGGGCATGCTTCGCCGGAAAATGGAGAGCCGACATTGACCATCCGCACCCGCAAGCTGATCGGCGCGATCATCCTGTTTGTGCTGCTGGCGTGCTGGGTGATGCTCGGGCTCGCGCTCGCGCCGGTCGCATTCGGAACGAACAGCGATCTCGCCGGGGCGGTCTTCTATGTGGTCGCCGGGCTCGGCTGGCTCGTCATCGCCATGCCGCTCGTCAGATGGATGTCCCGGCCCAACCAGGCCTCGCGCGGTCCCGACCAAGCCGCGCCCGGCCCCGACCAAGCCTCGTGAGGGTCCGACGATGCGTCGTGAGGTCCCCGACGAAGCCTCGTGAAGGCCCGGCGAAGCATCGTGAAGGCCCGACGAAGCCTCGTGAGGCGACCGTGGCGGCGGTCGTTTTGGATTTTCCCTGCGAGCCGGTTCCCTCTGGGCGGGGGAATGCTTATAGTTCCGGCGGTCCGGAGCGTAGCGCAGCCCGGTTAGCGCACCAGTCTGGGGGACTGGGGGTCCCGAGTTCAAATCTCGGCGCTCCGACCATTCTGCAGCCGGGGTTGGCCCTCCCCTCGAGTTAAGAAAAACAAGCGGCCAAGCCGGCGCGGTCTTCTGACCCGCCAAAGCGCATCAGCATCTGCCGGCGACGGACTGGCGCCCGCGTGATCCGCTGGCCGGATGCCTGGCGCCTGTATGCGCGCGACGGCGCCATGCGCGGTCGTGCCGCCGCGATTGCGCGTAGGGATGTTGTAAAGATCATCAAGCGCATATCTCGATTAGTATTCCATGCACAAGGACAGCACATCGGCCGCCTAAAAAGTGTGCAGGAATGCGCGCGGCAACCCGCCGGCAGCATCCGCGGACCAGGTCCGATAAATTTTCGCAACAACGCCAATGTTGATGCCGCCGCATCAATGGCATGCGGATTGCAGTTGCGACGCAACGGGAACCGGCCCGGCCCCATCGTGGGCGTCAAACAAAGGTAGCACGATGCACAAACAGCTCGGAGCGGTCGCGCAGCGGCCGCATGCTCGGCGTTGGCTTGCCGCCGCCGCCGTGAGTCTCGCATTAGGCTTTGCGTCGGCAAGTCCGGCGACGGCTCAGGAGACCATCAAAGTCGGCATTCTTCATTCACTCTCGGGCACCATGGCGATCAGCGAGACGACGCTGAAAGACGTGATGCTCATGTTGATCGATGAGCAGAACAAGAAAGGCGGCGTGCTCGGCAAGAAGCTCGAAGCGGTGGTCGTCGACCCCGCGTCGAATTGGCCGCTGTTCGCCGAGAAGGCGCGCGAGCTGATCTCCAAGGACAAGGTGGCGGTCGTATTCGGCTGCTGGACGTCGGTGTCGCGGAAATCCGTGTTGCCGGTATTCAAGGAACTCGACTCGATCCTGTTCTACCCGGTGCAGTACGAAGGCGAGGAGAGCGAGCGCAACGTGTTTTACACCGGCGCCGCGCCGAACCAGCAGGCGATCCCCGCCGTCGACTATCTCATGAGCAAGGACGGCGGCGAGGTGAAGCGCTGGGTGCTGGAAGGCACCGATTACGTCTATCCGCGCACGACCAACAAAGTCCTCGAGGCTTATCTCAAGCAGAAAGGCGTCAAGGATGAAGACATCATGATCAACTACACGCCGTTCGGCTTCTCCGACTGGCAGACCGAGGTCTCCAAGATCAAGAAGTTCGGCTCGGAGGGCAAGAAGACGGCGGTGGTGTCCACAATCAACGGCGACGCCAACGTGCCGTTCTACAAGGAGCTTGCCAACCAGGGCGTCAAGGCAACCGACATTCCCGTGGTCGCGTTCTCGGTGGGCGCCGAAGAACTCGCAAAACACGATACCAAGCCGCTGGTCGGCCACCTCGCGGCATGGAACTACTTCCAATCGATCAAGGCGCCGGTGAACGCCAGTTTCATCAAGAGCTGGCACGAGTTCATCAAGAACCAGAAGCGCACCACCAACGATCCGATGGAGGCGCATTTCATCGGCTTCAACATGTGGGTGAAAGCGGTCGAGAAGGCGAAGTCAACCGATCCCGACAAGGTCATCGCGGCGCTGCCCGGCATCGAGGCGCCGAACCTGACCGGCGGGACCTCGAAAATGCTCGCGAACCATCACATCACCAAGCCGGTCTATATCGGCGAAATCCGCGGCGACGGCCAGTTCGACGTCGTGTGGAAAACGAAAGATTTGGTGCCCGGCGACGCTTGGTCCGATTACCTTCCCGGCTCCAAGGATCTCGAGGCCGACTGGGTCGAGCTCAAATGCGGCAACTACAATACCGTCACCAAGAGGTGCGGGGGATAAGGAGGCGTAAAGCCGTTCGACTGACGACCCCAGAAGCGAGGCGGCCGGCGTCGCCGCCTCTCTTCCATTGCGCGTTGCAACGCCGGGAATATTCGAGATGCGTGCAGTTTGCGGGCGCCTGATCGCGCTCACGCTCCTCTTCGGTTTGCTCGTTCTCGGCGCGGCGGCGGCGCGGGCCGGCTCTTTCGAAGACGCGCTCGCAGGCTTCACCACGGACTCTTTCAGCGACACCGCCGAGGCGGTCGAGGCGGTGGCCACGACCGGCAGCCCGCTCGCGGCGCCGCTGCTCGAAGCTTTGCGCGAGTCGCGCCTGATATTCAGCGCGAAGGACAAGAAGGTCTTCATCAAGACGCGCGACGGCGAGTTGCTCGATGCGGCCACCACGAACCCGGTTTCCGACGCGCCTCCCGACGACCTCGAAACGGTGAGGATCAACAACCGGCTGCGCAATCTCATCGATGCGGCCTTGGGAAGCCTCACGCTGATGGCGCCCGATGCGAACCGCCGCTTCGACGCGGCGCAGGCGGTGTTCAAGTCGCGCGATGCGGGCTCGTTGCCGGCGCTCGACAAGGCGCTCGCCGCCGAAACGAACCCGCGGGTCAAGAAGGCGATGCAGGAGGCCCGCGCCGCGATCGTCCTGAATTCCAGCGACGCAAGCGAAGCCGACAAGATCGCCGCGATTGCTGTTGCGCGCGAACGTGGCGATCAGGACGCACTCGCCTTGCTGCAAGGCTTACCGGCGAATGTGCCGATGGAGGTGCACAAAGCCGCGCGCGCCGCGAGCGAGCGGATTCAGAATGATCTCGCGCGGTGGAACGCGGTGCAGAACGCCTGGTACGGCCTTTCGCTCGGCTCGGTGCTGCTGCTCGCCGCCATCGGCCTTGCCATCACCTTCGGCGTGATGGGCGTGATCAACATGGCGCATGGCGAGATGGTGATGCTCGGCGCCTACACCACTTTCGTCGTGCAGGAGGTCATCCGCCAGAATTATCCCGGCCTGTTCGATCTCTCGCTCGCCGCCGCTATTCCCCTCGCGTTTTTGGTTTCCGGCGCGGTCGGCATTCTGATCGAGCGGACGGTGATCCAATTCCTCTACGGCCGGCCGCTGGAGACGCTGCTCGCCACCTGGGGCCTGTCGCTGATCTTGCAGCAGGCGGTGCGCGCCACGTTCGGCCCGACCAACAAGGAGGTCGGCAACCCCTCCTGGATGAGCGGCGCCTTCGACCTCGGCGGCATCACCATCACCTATAACCGGCTGTGGATCATCTGCTTCACGCTCGTCGTGTTCGCAGCCCTGCTCGCGATGCTGCGCTTTACGCGGCTGGGCCTGGAAATGCGCGCGGTGACGCAGAACCGCACGATGGCGGCGGCGATGGGCATTCGCACCGCGCGCATCGACGCGCTCACCTTCGGCCTCGGCTCCGGCATTGCCGGCATCGCGGGCGTCGCGCTGTCGCAGATCGACAATGTCAGTCCCAACCTCGGCCAGGGCTACATCATCGACAGCTTCATGGTGGTGGTGTTCGGCGGCGTCGGAAACCTATGGGGCACGTTGGTCGGCGCCTTCACGCTCGGCATCGCCAACAAGTTCCTCGAGCCTTACGCCGGCGCCGTGCTCGCCAAGATCGCGATCCTCGTGCTGATCATCCTGTTCATCCAGAAGCGCCCGCGCGGCATGTTTGCGCTCAAGGGCCGCGCGGTAGAAGCATGACCGCCTTTCCGCTCACGCGCCTTCTCGATCGCGCTGCGCTCGTCTTTCTCGTCCTGCTCGGCGCGTTCGCCATCGCTGTTCCCGCGCTCAACCTGCTGGTCCCGCCGGGTTCGGGCCTGCATGTGCCGACCTATCTCGTCGCGTTGTTCGGCAAATATGTCTGCTACGCCATGCTGGCGCTCTCGATCGACCTCATCTGGGGCTATGCCGGCATTCTATCGCTCGGCCACGGCGCGTTCTTCGCGCTCGGCGGCTACGCCATGGGCATGTATCTGATGCGCCAGATCGGCACCCGCGGCGTCTATGCCGACCCGATCCTGCCCGACTTCATGGTGTTCCTGAATTGGAAGGAGTTGCCGTTCTACTGGTACGGCTTTGACTGGTTTCCCTATGCGGCGCTGATGGTGGCGCTGGCGCCGGGACTGCTCGCGTTCGTGTTCGGCTGGTTCGCATTCCGCAGCCGCGTCAGCGGCGTGTATTTCTCGATCATCACCCAGGCGATGACGTTCGCGCTGATGCTCGCCTTCTTCCGCAACAATTTCGGATTTGGCGGCAACAACGGGCTCACCGACTTCAAGGACATCCTCGGCTTCAACGTGCAGGCGGATACAACGCGCAACGCGCTGCTCGCGATTTCCTGCTTTGCGCTCGCGGCCATGTTCCTCGTCTGCCGCGCCATCGTCACCTCGAAATTCGGCAAAGTGCTCGTGGCGATCCGCGACGCGGAGGCACGCACGCGATTTCTCGGCTATCGCGTGGAGGCCTACAAGCTGTTCGTGTTCACGCTGTCCGCTTGCATGGCCGGGATTGCGGGCGCGCTCTATGTGCCCCAGGTCGGCATCATCAATCCGAGCGAGTTCGCGCCCGGCAATTCCATCGAAACAGTGATCTGGGTCGCCGTGGGCGGGCGCGGCACGCTGGTGGGCGCTGCGCTCGGCGCGGTGCTCGTCAATTATACCAAGACTTATTTCACCTCCGGCATGCTCGCGCCCTACTGGCTGTTCGTGCTTGGTGGCCTGTTCGTCGGCGTGACGCTGTTCCTGCCGAAGGGCATCATCGGCGCCTTTGCGCAATGGCGAGACCACCGTCACGATGCAAAAGTGCGTAAGTCGCCGGAGACGCCCCAACCCGCGCAAGCGGTCGCGCCGCACGCGGCGGAGTAAATGCATGCTCGAGCCGCATACCACCTCCGCGCTGCTTTATCTCGACGGCATCACCGTTTCGTTCGACGGATTCAAGGCACTCAGCAATCTCTCGCTGGTGATCGAGCCGGGCGAAATGCGCGCCGTGATCGGGCCGAACGGCGCGGGCAAGACCACCATGATGGACGTGGTCACCGGCAAGACGCGGCCCGACTCGGGCGAAGTCTTCTTCGAGCAAGGCACGTATGACCTCTCCAAGCTCGACGAGACCGAGATTGCCGAGCTTGGCATCGGCCGCAAGTTCCAAAAGCCGACGGTGTTCGACATGCACACGGTCGAGGACAACTTGCTCCTCGCGCTCAAGGACGACCGGCGCGTGCGCGCGACATTGCTGTGGCGGTCCTCGCCGGCGCAGCAAAAGCGCATCGACGAGATTCTCGACACCATTCGCCTGAAAAGCCTGCGCGACCGCGTCGCGGGCAGCCTTTCGCACGGGCAGAAACAGTGGCTCGAGATCGGCATGCTGCTCGCGCAGGAGCCGAAGCTGTTGCTCGTCGACGAACCGGTCGCCGGCATGACCGACGCCGAGACGCGGCAGACCGCCGAACTGCTCAAGGAGATCAATCGCGACCGCACGGTGATCGTGGTCGAGCATGATATGGCTTTCGTGCGCGATCTCGGCGTGCACGTCACCTGCCTGCACGAAGGCTCGGTGCTGGCGGAAGGCTCGATCGATCAGGTGTCGCAGAATGACCGGGTGGTTGAGGTGTATCTTGGGCGCTGACGCGTTTCTTCCTCATCCTTCGAGACGCGAGCTTGCTCGCGCCTCAGGATGAGGATCGGGGGTAATCTATTCTGCCTCATCCTGAGGAGCCCGCGCAGCGGGCGTCTCGAAGGATGAGGTTACGGAAAGCAATGAAACAATGCTCGAAGTTGACGCCATCGATTTGCACTATGGCGCGGCGCAGGCGCTTCGCAAGGTCTCGCTGACCGCCGAGCCGGGCAAAGTGACCTGCGTGCTTGGCCGCAATGGCGTCGGCAAAACCAGCCTGCTGCGCGCCTTGATGGGCCAGCATCCGGTCAGCGCCGGATCGATCGCCTTCGATGGTTCCGATATCACCAAACTTTCGACCGTCGAGCGCGCCCGCCGGCACATCGCCTATGTCCCGCAAGGGCGCGAGATCTTTCCGCTGCTGACGGTAGAGGAGAATCTGGAAACCGGCTTCGCACCATTGCGACGCGATCAGCGTAAAGTCCCCGCCGATGTGTTCACGCTGTTTCCGGTGCTGCGCACCATGCTGAGGCGGCGCGGAGGCGACTTGTCCGGCGGCCAGCAGCAACAACTGGCGATCGGCCGCGCGTTGGTGATGCGGCCGCGGTTGCTGCTGCTTGACGAGCCAACGGAAGGCATCCAACCTTCGATTATCAAGGACATTGGCCGCGCCATCTCCTATCTTAGATCGCTGAAGGACATGGCGATCATTTTGGTCGAGCAGTATCTCGATTTTGCGCAGGAACTTGGCGATCATCTGGTGGTGATGGATCGCGGGTCCATCATTTATTCGTGCGATAAGGAGAACATGGATGAGGCCGCGCTGAAACGCGCACTAGCGATCTAAGTTCGATGGGCACTTCGCCTTCATGAGCGCCAAGCGACATCTGCCGTCGAACGCCGCGCGGAGCGCTATTTTCGCCGCGAACCGCGCGACGGGCCACATCGCGCTCGCCGTCGACGCCGTTGGCGGACGCACGCGCCGCGCGCGCGTGCATGAAGAAGGTTCGCTGCGGGTGAGGTTTCCGCATCGCGCTGCCGGCGCGTTGGAGGCGGTGATCGTCAATACGGCTGGCGGCATGACTGGCGGCGATCGCTTTTCGATCGACCTATCCGTCGCGCCCAACGCAAACCTGATCGCCTGCACCGCGGCGGCGGAAAAGGTTTACCGCTCGACCGGCGCCGACGCCGAAATGACGGTCACGCTCGCAGTCGGCGACAACGCGCGTCTTTCCTGGTTGCCGCAGGAAGCCATCTTGTTCGATCGCTCGCGCCTCAAGCGCAGCATCGATATCGCGCTCGCCGCCAGTGGTTCGCTGATCCTGGCGGAGGCGGTGGTGTTCGGCCGCACCGCCATGGGCGAATCGATGAATGAAGGCAGTTTCACTGACCGCTGGCGCGTGCGTCGTGCCGGAAAACTTGTTTTCGCCGACAGCGTGCGGCTTGACGGCCGTATTGCCGAGACGCTCGACCGGCCGGCGGTCGCCGCGGGTGGCAATGCCATTGCGACGACGCTGATCGCACCGTGCGATGACGTAATGGTCGATGCGGTGCGGGCGCTCGCGGAACGATTCGCCGGCGAGGTCGGCATTTCGGCCTGGAACGGCATCGCGCTCGTGCGTTTCTGCGCGCGCGGCGGCGCCGCGCTGCGTCACGATCTGATCACTGTATTGGCGGCGCTTAACGCAACCGTGCCGCGTCTCTGGCTGCAGTGAGGGGACCATGAACCTGACGCCACGGGAAAAAGACAAGCTGCTGATCGCCATGGCTGCGATGGTCGCGCGGCGGCGGCTCGAACGCGGGGTCAAGCTCAATCACCCCGAAGCGGTGGCGCTGATCTCCGACTTTGTTCTGGAGGGCGCGCGCGACGGCAAGACGGTCGCCGAACTGATGCGCGATGGCGCGCATGTGCTTACCCGAGACCAGGTGATGGACGGGATTCCCGAGATGATCCACGATATTCAGGTGGAAGGCACGTTTCCCGACGGCACCAAGCTCGTCACCATCCACGATCCGATACGGTGAGCGTCGGGGGGTGCGCGGATGGCCTCATGGTTCGAGACGCGCCTTCGGCGCTCCTCACCATGAGGGCGGACGTTAGGCCTCGTCCTGAGGAGGCCGCGCAGCGGCCGTCTCGAAGGACGGTGACAGACGGTGAGTCATGAGCACGACCAACGGAAAAGGCGACGAGCCGCTCGGCTACGGACATGATCGGAAAGGCGCCGCCGTCGGCGAAGCCAAGAGCGACGGTCGCCCCGACGTGATGCATCAGCCCGC
>Ga0075351_1000075_pt1 | contig 12593 bp, 8 predicted proteins | sample Sandmound_ThreeS_3_FD_120091 | JGI IMG/M metagenome (GOLD analysis project Ga0075351, IMG submission 120091) | Natural and restored wetland microbial communities from the San Francisco Bay, California, USA, that impact long-term carbon... | ecosystem: Environmental > Terrestrial > Soil > Wetlands... | reverse complement strand
CGCGCCGCCGCCCGCCACGATCCAGCACGCCGGCGTCCGCGGCAGGTGCGGGACAATCCCGGCGATCGCGCGCGCGGTGAGCGCGGCAAGCGTCGCCGCGCCGTCGGTGAGCGTCAGCTCCGGCAGCGCGATCGAAGCGAGCGCGAAGTCGTTGCGGTCGAGCGATTTCGGCGGGCGCGCCGCGAAGAAAGGCTGCGCGAGGACGCGCGCGACGAACGCCTCATCTACCCGCCCCTGCGCCGCAATCATGCCGCCGGCGTCGAACGGCGGTCCGCCATGCGCATGGAGGAAATCGTCGATCAGCGCATTGCCCGGCCCGGTGTCGCAGGCGAGCGGCGGGGCTCCGTCGGCAAGGTAGGTGATATTGGCGATGCCGCCGATATTGACGACGACGAGCGGCCGCGGCCGGTCGATCGTCGTGGCCAGCGCTTGATGGTAGATCGCGACAAGGGGCGCGCCCTCCCCGCCGGCGGCGACGTCCGCCGCGCGAAAGTCGAAGGCGACCGGAATTGCGAGACGGGCGGCAAGCGCATGGCCGTCCCCGATCTGCACCGTCAGTTTCTGGGTTGGCCGATGCAGCACCGTCTGGCCATGAAAACCGACGATGTCGATGTCTCTCGCCGCAAGTCCATGGCTAGAGAGAAACGCCGCGACCATTTCGGCATGCGTATCCGTCACAAGCCGCTCGGCGTCCGCGAGAACGCCAGGACGCGCATTGCGGTCGGACAGCGTCGCCGCAGCCGCCAGCGCTTCGCGCAGCAGGGCGCGCTCCGCTTGCGTATAGGGCCGGTAGCCGGTCGGGCCCAGACCATCGAGCCGCTCGCCGTCGGTGTCGACGAGCGCGATGTCGATGCCGTCGAGCGAGGTGCCGCTCATCAGCCCGATCGCGCGACAGATCGACACTTCTTGCCTCCGATAGGAAATTGGTTGCGGAACTGATACACCACGGGCCGGCCTAAAGAAGGCTTCGACGCCGTCGCTAAAATAACTTTCGCTTGTCCCGCGACGGCGAGGGCCTCAGGAGGATCGAGACGGCCTGGAAGTCAGCGGGAGATGGATTGACCTCAACCGAGCAGCCAAACGCGAGCAAGGAGCACGAAGCGCCGCGATGAGCACTTACAAGTCCGAATTCCTGCGGGTTCTGGAGAGCCGTGGCTTCATCCACCAGGCGTCCGAGCCGGAGGCGCTCGACCAGCTCGCCGCGTCGGGTTCGCTCACCGCCTATATCGGCTTCGATTGCACCGCATCGTCGCTTCATGTCGGCTCGCTCCTGCCGATCATGATGCTCTACTGGCTGCAGCAGACCGGGCACCGGCCGATTGCGCTGATGGGCGGCGGCACGACGCGGGTCGGCGATCCCTCCGGCAAGGACGAAAGCCGGCGACTTCTGACCGAGGCCGCGATCGAGGACAATCTTCGCGGCATTCGCGCGATCTTCACCAAGTTCCTGACCTTCGGCGACGGCGCGAATGACGCCATCATGGCGAACAACGCCGATTGGCTGAACGATCTCAACTATATCGATTTCCTGCGCGACGTCGGCCGGCATTTCTCGGTCAACCGCATGCTCGCCTTCGATTCGGTGAAGCTGCGGCTCGAGCGCCAGCACGAATTGTCGTTTCTCGAGTTCAACTACATGGTGCTGCAGGCCTACGACTTCGTCGAGCTCCACAAGCGCTATGGCTGCGTGCTGCAGATGGGCGGATCCGACCAGTGGGGCAATATCGTCAACGGCATCGATCTCGGCCGCAGGCTCCTGGGCGCGCAACTCTTCGCGCTCACCTCGCCGCTGCTCACCACCGCGTCCGGCGCCAAGATGGGCAAGACCGCCGCGGGCGCCGTCTGGCTCGATGCCGGCATGCTGAGCCCCTACGACTATTGGCAATACTGGCGCAATACCGAAGACGGCGATGTCGCCCGGTTTCTCAAGCTGTTCACGGTGCTACCGCTCGATGAGATCGATCGCCTCGCCTTGCTCAAGGGCGGGGAAATCAACGAAGCCAAGAAAGTGCTCGCCACCGAAGCAACCGCGCTGGTGCATGGCCGGCACGCCGCAGATGAAGCCGCCGAAACCGCGCGGAAAACCTTTGAGGAAGGCACGCTCGCCGAAACCCTGCCGACGGTCGAGATTCAACGCAGCGATCTCGAACGGGGACTGGGCGTGCTCACCGCTTTTGCGGAGAAGGCGGGGCTTGTCGCCTCGAACGGCGAGGCCCGCCGGCAAATCAAGGCGGGCGGCCTGCGCGTCAACGATTGCGCGGTCGTGGACGACAAGGCCGTGCTGACGGCAAGCGATCTTTCCCCGCAGGGCGTGATCAAGCTCTCGCTCGGAAAGAAAAAGCACGTGTTGCTGCGCGCGATCTAGGCGTGGACGTATTTGCGCGCAGCCGCAGCCGTTTTGACGCAGGCTGGACGAATGCAACGGCCCACCGGAACAATCGACCGTAGCGCGCTGGATCAATTACGATTGAGTTGCATCTTTCAGCGTTCGAAATATTTAATTGGTATTTTGGTATTAAAATGTTATTTCTAGTCCTAACAAACAAACCCGGAAAAAGCGGTTCGGATCAAAGGGAGGAGACCCGTCGGCGACCGAGCGATAATCGCCCGTTGATCGTGTGATCCGGGTCGAAAAACCGCGGCGGCGCGCGCCAGCCGCGGCAAAATCGGATCAACCTGCAAGGAGGAAACGCCAATGAATCGAAGAAATTGGTTGGTACTCGCGGCGACTGCACTCATCGCGGTGGGAGCTGTGCCGGCGCTGGCGCAAGACACCGTCAAGATCGGCGTGACGCTCGGCCTGACGGGCCCGTTGCAGATCATCGGCACCGAGGCGTTGGCGGGGATGCGGCTCTATATGGCCGAGCACGGGGACACCGTGGCCGGCAAGAAGATTGAGCTGATCGTCAGAGACGACGGCGCCGTCGCCGAGAACGCCAAGCGGATAGCGCAAGAGCTGATTGTCCGCGACAAGGTCAATATCCTTGCCGGCTTCACCGTGACCCCGACGGCACTCGCAGTCGCTCCGCTCGCGACCGAAGCGAAAATCCCGATGGTCGTGGTCAATGCCGGAACGTCGATTATCACTGAGCGCTCGCCCTATATCGTACGCACAAGCTTTACGCTGCCCCAGTCCTCGGCGGTCATCGCCGAATGGGCGCTGAAGAACGGCATCAAGAAGGTCGTGAGCGTCGTCAGCGATTACGGACCGGGCATCGACGCGGAGACCTCATTCAAGGAAGCCTTCACCAAAGGCGGCGGGGAGGTGATCGAAGCGGTGCGCGCCCCGTTGGCCAGTCCCGATTTCGCGCCGTTCCTGCAACGCGCGCGCGATGCTAATCCGCAGGCCGTGTTCGTGTTCGTGCCGTCCGGACAGGCCGCGACCTTCGTCAAGCAATTTATCGAGCGCGGCATCGAAAAGTCCGGCATCAAGCTGATCGGTCCAGGCGACGTCACCGACGACGCCCAGCTCAATGGCATGGGCGACCAGATCATCGGCACGGTGACCGCCCATCTCTATTCCACCTATCACCCGTCGGCGATGAACAAGAAATTCGTAGCTGCGTTCGAAAAGGCCAATCCCGGGCTGCGGCCGAACTTCACCGCGGTGAGCGGCTATGACGGCATGCACCTGATTTACGAAGCCCTGAAGAAGACCGGCGGCGACACCAACAGCGATAAGCTCATCGCCGCGATGAAAGGCATGGCGTGGGAGAGCCCGCGCGGCCCGATTTCGATCGATCCGGAGACGCGGGACATCATCCAGAACATCTATATCCGCCGCGTCGAGAAAAAGGACGGCGAACTCTACAATGTCGAGTTCGACACCTTCGAGGCCGTCAAAGACCCGGTCAAGGCGAAGAAGAAGGGCTCATAGTTATTTGCCCGAGCGTAACGGGCGCCACATAGCGCGTGTATCGGCCTCCGACTGCCGGATGCCGATACACAGCCTTCAGCAAAGACCCGCGCTCCTTGCCGTAATCTGAGAGAGGTTCGATCCCGTGCTACGCTGAGCAGCGTCCGATCCAAGTGAGAACCTGACCGGTTTTCCCAGCGCATTTCAAGTTGACTGCGTATAGTCGTCCGTATTCGAACCGCAGCAGCAAGTTGCGAATGAAGACGTTAGAGAGCTGCGCGCTAAACGCTGCTGCGCGCCTGCCCGCCGTGACTTCCCCACCGGATAGCCGCCTCCAACGACACCCCAGTAGACCGCTGCGTCTGCTAGAGTTCCGTTCTTCGCAACCTTTACGCTGATGGCCGCCGCCGAGTGGGGCGTTCGCGTCGTCGCCGCGCGTGACGAGGCTACGAGGACAACGATCATGAGTATGGCACCCCGCATCGTCACGGTGACGCTGAACGCCTCGATCGATCAGACGGCGAGGATTCCCAACTTCACCGCCGGCGCGGTCAACCGCGTCGCCTGGGAGCAAGCGGACGCCGGCGGCAAAGGTGTCAACGTCGCGTCCTTTCTCGCCGATTTCGGCTATGCGATCGCCGTGACTGGCATCCTCGGCGCTGATAATCAGGAACTGTTTCTCCGCCTGTTCGCAGAAAAAGAATTGATCGACCGCTTTGTCCGCGTCCCTGGCCACACCCGCGTCAACATCAAGGTCGTTGACGACGCACGCCACCAGGTAACCGATATCAACTTTCCCGGCGTCGCCGTCCAAGCCGCGCAGAGCGACGAAGTGTTCGCAACGATCGATGCGCTGGCAGCGGCGGGCGCGGAGGTGTTCGTCCTCTCCGGCAGCTTGCCGGCGGGCGTCGCGCCCACCGTTTATCGCGACATCACAGAGCGGCTCACGACGCGCGGCCGCAGGGTCGTCCTCGATACCAGCGGCGAGGCGCTCGCCCGAGCCATCGAGGTCGCCCCCAATATGATCAAGCCGAATATTGACGAGCTCGCCGAACTGCTCGGCCATCCTCTCGATGACGAGCCGGCGATCGTCGCGGCGGCACGCTCCCTCCACAAACGCGGGATTGAGTGGGTCGTTGTTTCCATGGGCGGCAAGGGCGCAATTTTCGTAACGGCCGACGCTGCCGTTCACGCGGTGCCCCCGCGGGTGCCGATCAAGAGCACTGTCGGCGCCGGCGATGCGATGGTCGCCGGGATCGTCCACGCAAGATTGCAAAACCTCGGTATCGAAGAATGCGCGCGCCTTGCCACCGCCTTCTCGCTCGGCGCCCTCGGTGAAATCGGACCACGATTGCCGGCGCGTGACGTCATCGAGGCGTTCGCCAAACGGGTCAAGACCCGACGTATCGTGGCTTGAGACGGAGAACGACGATCGGAAATTCTGGAGCCGATTGCTAATTTTTTTCTTTCGTTAGAAATTTATCGATGCTAATATTTCTGTGGAAATGGAGATTCAGGTGCCTACAAGAGCCATCCAAGCCTCCGCGGTGAGTCAAGCTGCCGTCGTCACCAAGGCGACGCTAAATGCCGCTTCGAAGCTCAGGATCACCAACAAGTTGCTAGCAAACATCATCGGGGTATCGGAGGCGACGGTCTCGCGCATGTACAGCGGCCGCTACCTGCTTCAGCCAGAACAGAAGTCTTTCGAATTAGCCGTACTTTTCGTGCGGCTCTATCGATCTCTTGACGCCATCGTCGGCGGCGACGATGCGGTCGCGAGCACTTGGCTTAAGAGCCGCAATACGGCGCTTGATGGCGAGCCGATCGCCTTCATTCAGACTGTGCCTGGACTGATGAATGTCATTCAGTACCTGGACGCCCGCCGCGCTGTCGTCTGAGACCTTTCCGCTTGCCGGCGTTTGTTGGCGAGTTGTCGAAGCGCAGCACCACGTATCAACGCTCAAACTTGTAGATTCTGTCGAAGAACAGTCACTGCTTGAAAACTTGATTGAAGCGACAAAGCCGTCATTGCCGCCCGAGTGCCGTGATCTTCATTATCTCTTGGCGACGCCATTTCGTTACGGAGCGAACTATCCGTCGGGCTCGCGTTTCCGGAAATCCGGAATGACAGAAGGCGTCTACTACGCCTCGGAAACACCACACACTGCAGTCGCCGAGATGGCAATCTATCGGCTACTTTTCTTCGCCGAATCCCCCAGCACACCATGGCCAGTGAATCCTGGCGAATACACTGCTTTTTCCGCCGAATACGGGACAAAGAAGGCGATTGATCTGACGAAGGGCAGGCTCGCTGCTGATCGACGAAAGTGGCTGCAACTTACCGACTACAGCGATTGCCAAGCGCTGGCCGAGATGGCGCGCGTGGCTGCAGTGGAGGTCATTCGCTATGCATCCGTCCGTGATCCGGGACGCGGTGTGAATGTCGCCTTGCTGACCTGCCGCGCCTTCACCAAGCCCAAGGCTATCGATCAACAGACTTGGCGCATTCGCTTTGGCGAGGCAGGGGCACAGGCGATCTGCGAGGCCCCGAAATTAGGCATAACTTTCGACTGCAATAGTTTTGCGGCTGATCCCCGGATTGCTAATCTTCGCTGGGATCGCAAATAGCGCGGCCCCGCCTTTAGCTGTCCGCCATATTTTGGGGCCCTCCTTTCGGAGCGAAGCGGACCCTGACTTAGACGCGCTGACGAACCGGATTTATGAGTACATGCCCTAGACGCCGGCCGTGATTACTGGATCGCTGACCGGTTATTGCTATAGGGCTGGTCCTGCGGCACGTTGCTGGGAAATTCGAGGAATTTTCGGAACACGCCTGGCGCAAGCGCGGAGATCGGGTTGACGCGCAGGACCGGTTTGCCCGGCGTCCCGACCACCTCATAGGTGAGGCCCACCAAGCCTTCATTGCTGCCGCCGCTCAAGAGCGGACCGACGATCGGAATCTGGCCGACAGCATTGTTGAGGCCGTACAGCGGAACAAAGGTGCCGCGCATGCGCACCTCGTTGGCGGCATAATCGATCACGCCGCCAATAGTCGCGCCGATGACCGGGCCGCGCACCACGCCCTCTTTGATGGTGAGACGGCCGACCGACCGCGTGAAATCGACCCGCATGAGCGTGAATTCAACAGCCGGGTTGGGTTGGCCCGGCGCGCCCGCGGCAATCTTGTCGAGCGCCGGCTCGCCACGCACCTTGAAATTTTGGACGTTGACCTGTCCTTCGCGCGGATTCGACTCGTTGTTCGGCGGCTCCATCGCGACCCACATCTGTCCGCCATGCATCCGCGCATAAATATCGGTGAAGCGGAACAAGGCGCCGGCGTCCTTGGTCTCGAAAAAGAGCACTTGGCCGGCGACGCCGTCGGCGCGTGGCCGCATGTCGCCTATGAGCGGCGTATCGGCCCCGATCTTGGAGTCGAGCGAGAAAGCCTCGAACCGTCCGCCCCGATGCAAAAGCTTCATCTCGACCGCCCGGAGCGCTTCCCCGTTGAACCCGGCCAGCGCGCCAATCTTCAAGTCGAGATCGAAATCGGCCATCGCCTGCCGCTGCTTGGTCTCGGCGCTCGATCCGCCCATGATCGACTTGACAAAAGAGCGACCGTCGAACACGTCGCCGCGAATCGTCACCTTGAGCGGGCCTTCGGCGCCGCGTTCGGCCTTGAGATTGGTCTTGTCGCCTTCCGACAAAGCGAACACTGGAAAAGACGCGGTTACGAGTTCACCATTGTTGATCTCGGCCCCGCCTTTGACCGACGCTCCCGATCCCTCGATGGTGACGTCATCGAAATGTGCGGTCTTGTCTTTGCCGGCGTAGTTGAAGGTCGCGCGCGCCGGTTTGCCGGCCGCCTTGACCCATCCCGGCAATAGGTTGTCGATCTTGGCCTGCGTCAGATCCAGTTCGACGCTGAGCCGATTCTCATGCTCGGGCGACGTGCCCAGCCGCCCGGAAAGCTTGATCGGGACCGGCCCGCCAATGCCGCCCTTGGAATCGTAACCGAAGCGATTGCGCGCCGCGTCGTCGAACACGGCCTGTAAACGCACCTCGGCGTCCGGATCATCCCGCGCCTTGCGGTACTCGACGACGGCGGGAGTGCCCGCGATGCGAACGTCGCCCTTGAGTTGATAAGCTTCCGTATCAGCGGTGATGCGAAGCGTCTGCGCCTCGATCTTCTGCGCCATCACGAAGCGCTCGACGGCGAAATTCGTAACGTCGGCGACGATGTTGTATTTCAGCGAGCCCTTCGGCGGATTGCGATCGACGAGCATGGCGACCGAGATCTGCGCACTCACGGTGCCGCGACTCAGCGCCGGATCGAGGGGTGCGCCCGAGGCTTCGCGCAGCCGATCCATGGCCAGCAGCTCGGCGGCAGCGGGAACCGGCCCGTCAACGCGCACCTGCACGCGCGCCGGCGGCGCTTTGCCGTGCGTATCCGGCACCTCGAACAGACCATTGGTGAGCGTAAGTTTCCGTCCAGACGGCAGCTCGACGCCGCCGCGGCCAAGCGCGACGGTCGCGTGTCGGCCGCGTACCCGCATAGCAAGGTCCGCGTCGCGAATCGGCGGCAGGCCGTCGACCAGATTCACGACCGTGCCGTTCGCAGCGACGTCGATCGAGAGGCCGTCATCCGGCACCGGCGGACCGCCATCTTTCAGGGTAGACATGGGCGCATTCGTTGCGATTTCGACGCGCTCCACCTTCCCCCCGGACATGTTCTCCAAGACCCAGGCCCGCACCTTTGGATTGACGAACTGCGGCCATATGCGTTGGAACGAAGCGCCGGACATTTCGCGCGCGGCGATGCCGACGACGAGGCGCGGATCCGCCATCGCGATGTCGACAAATCCCGACATCGCGATGTTCACGTCCATGCCGGCGGCTTCGGCGTGCTGTATCTCAACGCGACGATTGACCGGGTCATACCGTCCCAGCGCAGAGATTCGGTTGAGCAACAGCGTATCTTCGTCGGGACTTCTCGGGGCAATGACGACGCTGCCGCCGCGCAGTCCGAACCCCCAAGCGCCGCCCGCTTGGCGCGGCGCGTCCGCACGGGCGACCAGCGTCATTCGCGTGTTGCCGGATACGAACTGGAAGGGCGAGATGACCGCACGGCGCGCCGCGTCCCATTCCAGATTGGCTTCAAACCGATCGATCGCGATACGGTTGTCCTTATCGCCGACCTCGCCGACGACTCCCGGGCCGATCAGAATGCGACCATTGGCGAATTGCGGCGTTCCGTCCGAGGCGATTTCCGCGTGCAAACTTGCCGAGACCGGCACATCCGCTTCGATCCGGCCTTCGCCGAGCCGCAGCGCCGTCAGGATATCGTCGATTGAGACCTTACGCGCCTCGATCCGGACCGCGCGCGAGCCCTGGCCCGACGGCTTGATCGCCGCAACGATGACCCAGGACTTGCCTGCCTCTTGCGATCCGAGAGTTACCGAGAGTTCCCCCGGGTGCGGCCGCGTCAGGCTGAGATGGATATTCTCGAACCGCGACTGGCGGCCATTGCGCAAGTCGTCGACGACGAGACTGCCGCTCTTCAGGCCCACCTCGGCAAGATCGCCCCCGTCGAGCCCTAATGTCCCGAGACTGTCGATCCAAGCAAGCAGAGCGGCAAAGCTGTTGCCGGAGCCGTCTGCCGTCGTCCCCGGGGCCGGCGGGGCCGCGCCGGGCTTGAATGGCGTCGGCGTCGAGTCCGCCGAAGCGAGCGCCGGCGAAACTGCGATCGGCCGCTTGTCGGCCCCGGCGTAGACGGTGATCTTCCCGTCCTTCTGCACCCGCAATGCAAGCTCGGCCCCGACGAGATTGACGCTCTCGATCCGCGGATGGCCCAGAAGCAGGCTCGTCGCCGCAAAGCCAACCTCCGCCTTCGGCGCGCTCGCAACGATCGTCCCGTCGTCGTCGCGGATCACGACGTCCCGCATACGGAGCGCCATCCGGTTATTCTCATCGAGCTCGATGACTGTGCCGCCGATCGTGACGCGGTAATGGTCGCCGAGATTTTCAGCGACGGCGGCGGCGAACCACGGCGTCAGCAGATTGACCGAGATCGGTCCGCTGTTAAGTCGCCACCACAGCCCGGTGGCGGCGATAAGGAAGACGCATGCGGCCGCCCCCAGCCCGATCGCGACCTTGCGCACCGCTGGCCGCCGCAACCAGCGCCGGGTCCACCTTCTGGCTCGCACACCGAGGACGCTGCGCCCAAGCCGATCCAACGGCTGACGGACCAATTCGACGATGGCACTACAGATCGTCGCAACGACGAGGAGAAACGGACGCGCCCAGTGCAAGTATGGAGGCAGGCGCGAGCGTAAAAAAGCGGGCGGTCCTTCGCGGTTATGGGATCGCGCCGAAGCCGCTCGGGCGCCGTCGCCGCAGCGATGCCGATGGAGACTCTCCTCCAGGCTGCGAAGCGCAGTGAGCCTCGGATTGCGATCCTTGTCCGCCATGCGCTGGACGGCCCCGCTCCCTACCCGCTAAACCGACATGCGACCCGTCCGCAGGTGCGTTACCGCACTTCAAGGGTCGCGCGCACATCCTTGTTTGACCAGCGACTTAGTTCAACTTCCGGACCCGTGGACAGAGACGCTGGGAAAGCGACGAAAGGAAGGCACATGGCGGCAAAACCAGCCGAGGGCAGCCCCGCTCCCCATTTCCGCTTGCCACGCGACGACGGCGGAGAGGTATCCCTTGCCGATTTCGCCGGCCGGAAGCTGGTCCTGTATTTCTATCCCAAGGCCGACACCTCCGGCTGTACCCGGGAAGCGCAGGCCTTTTCGACCCTGAAGGCCAAGTTCGCGGCGGCCGGCGCCGACATTCTCGGTATTTCTGCGGACCCGGTAAAAAAACTGGACGCCTTCAAGGCAAAGCATCGTCTGGCCATTCAGCTCGCCACCGATGAGACTCACCACATGCTCGAAGCGTATGGCGTATGGGGAGAAAAGTCGATGTACGGGCGAACCTATATGGGGATTATGCGCGCGACTTTTCTGATTGGATCCGACGGCCGCGTCGCGCGCATCTGGCCGAAAGTCAAGATCGAAGGGCATGCCGAAGAAGTCCTCGCCGCGGCGAAGGCGCTCTGATGTCTCAACGGCCCGAATGAAGCCTGGGTATCATGGCTGGACCGAGACCACTAAACGTCTGCGGGTTTGCGGAATTTTAACGACGTCCTGATTTCTTCTGCCTCGGGCCCGCCCACGAGCGTCTCGCGCGGCGGACCGGGGGAGTTGTGTGATGTCCGCTCGGCCGCAAATCAAGTACGTGCACACCGATCGAGGGATCGATAGCCGTACAGGCCAAGAGGGCAGACGGAGCGCCCGGCGGGTCCAAACAGAGCCGCAAGCAGGCGAAGGTCGCGCACCGAGAAAAACCAACCCGCGCCCGCACGATCGCGAGCCGTCGGACGCCTCTTGCGGCGGGGAACTGAGCGCCGACCAGAGCCTTGGCCGATCGGCCCTCAACCACAATCAACGCCAGCGGCCCGATGGCGAATCGGCCGGCGCACGCCCGGCGCGCGGCCGAGCGGCGAGACGTTACATGCTCGCTTGCGCCGGACGTCAGGTCCGCTTCGGTCCGGTCGTGTTCTGGACGGTGGTCGGCACGCTGATGATCATGGCCAGCTGGTCGATCGTCACCGCGACCTATTTCGCCTTCCACGATGAAGTCATCGCTGGACTGATCGCGCGCCAAGCCGACCTGCAAGTCGCTTACGAAGATCGCCTCGCGGAAATGCGGGCGCGCGTCGACCGCATCATCACTCGCCAACTCGTCGATTCCGAACAGGTCGGCCAGAAACTTGACCTGGTTCTTCGCCGGCAATCCGTGCTGGAACAGCGGGCGAGCGCGCTCAGTTCCCTCAGCGAGCCGAGCGCAACCGGTTCTGCCCGGCCTGGCGCCCGTCATTCCTCGGCCGCCGAGGCCGCGGCGACGTCAAGCAAATCGTCGCGGTCGAAAGCAGGCCGCGACCGGCAGACATTCCTCGACCCGCGCGTGCCTGCGATCGTGTCGCCGGGCGTCGCCAACGCGGAACTCGACGGCAAGCTCACGCGCCTGGAGAACGCGCTCGACCGCATCGAGCAGCGGCAGACGGCTTCACTCAATCGGATGGAGGAAAGCTACGAAACCAAGGTCCGCAAGGTCCGATCGGTCCTCGTCGATATCGGCGTCGGCCCCGCCAAGCGAGCGGAGGCAGGCGTAGGCGGTCCCTATGTTCCGGTGAAGCTGCCCGTCAATGCCGACCAATTCGAGCGCCAAGTTCATCGTATTCTGTTCGCCCGCACGCAGCTCGACCGTCTGAACAAAACGCTTGCGATCATGCCGATCCGCCGACCGGTATCCGGCGAAATCGATATGAGCTCGACCTTCGGCACGCGCATCGACCCGTTCCTGGGTCGCCCGGCCTTTCACACCGGAATCGATTTCCGCGGTGACATCGGTGAAGCGATCCGCGCGACCGGAACCGGAACGGTCGTATCGGCAGGATGGAGCGGCGGCTATGGCCGGATGGTCGAAATCGACCACGGTCACGGACTGACCACCCGCTACGGCCACCTCTCGAACATCGTTGTTCAGGTCGGCCAGTCGGTGAAAATCGGCCAAGTGGTTGGCCGAATGGGCTCAAGCGGGCGCTCCACCGGTCCGCACCTGCATTTTGAAATCAGACAGAACACCGTGCAGCGTAACCCGATGGGTTTTCTGCCGTAATCAAAAAGAGCCT
>Ga0075351_1000074_pt1 | contig 12605 bp, 9 predicted proteins | sample Sandmound_ThreeS_3_FD_120091 | JGI IMG/M metagenome (GOLD analysis project Ga0075351, IMG submission 120091) | Natural and restored wetland microbial communities from the San Francisco Bay, California, USA, that impact long-term carbon... | ecosystem: Environmental > Terrestrial > Soil > Wetlands... | reverse complement strand
TTCTACTGGCAGGGGAAGCAGCCCGCAGCGGCGTTCTACACCACGGTCCCATTCGGGCTGACGCCGATCGAGCATGTCGCCTGGGTCGAGGCGGGAGGCGGTCAGGCGCTGTGGGATGAGCTTTATGCGCCGTTCGGGGTGAAGCCTTTCAATGGCGGCAACACCGGGGTCTGCATGGGCGGCTGGTTCCGGCAGGAACTCAACGGCCTTGCCGATTTGAAGGGCCTCAAAATCCGCTCCCTCGGACTCGGGGGCGAGGTGTTCCGGCGGCTCGGCGCAACTCCGCAGACGACCTCACCGGGAGAAATCCTGACGAGTCTGCAATCGGGCGTGCTCGACGGCGCCGAGTTCGTCGGACCAGGCACCGACATCGCGCTCGGGCTTTATCGGGTCGCGCCGCTCTACTACGGCCCCGGCTTCAACAAGCCGAACGGGACCGGCGAGTGCATCGTCGCGCTGACGGCGTGGAACGCACTCGATTCCGAATTGAAGGCGATCATTGCGCATGCCTGCGCGGCGGAAGCCTCGTTCGCGCTCGCCGAAATGGAACGGCTCAACGCCGAAGCGCTCGCCGCGCTGGTCGAACGCCACAATGTTCGACTGAAAATTTTCCCTGGGGAAATCGTGACTGCGGCGCGCCAGCAGGCGGCCGATATCCTCGCCGAAGTCGGACGGCGCGGCGAGATGGCGCGCAAGGTGCACGATTCCTATCTGGCGTTCCAAAGTCGAATCGCGCCCTGGTCGCGCGTTTCGCTGCAGGCGGTGCTGGCGGCGCGCGAGCCGTGACGACGGTGGTGCCGCGTTACGCCGCCGGGCTGTCGACGGCGACGCTCATCGCGTTGCCGCGCCAATTGAACTTCGAGCCGAACAACCCGTCGATCCACAGGATGGGCAGCAGCAGGTCGCGCAACAGCGCCTGCACCGGATAAAGCGGCGACAGGTGCCATCCGGCCACGCGCGCAAGCGCAATCTCGCCGCCGTACCACGCAAGCCCGAGCGCAAGAACGAACGGGGCTGCCCGCCAGTCCATCCCCTCGACGAACACGCCAAGCGCGACCATCGGAAAAATTCCGCCGGTGGCGATTTCCGGCAGAAAGAAATGCGGAAAGCAGGCGCGCCGCAGCCGCGACCAGCGCGATTGCCGCCGCCACACGTCGAGCGCGCTGCGATAGCCGAGCGGTTGCTCGAACGGCCGATCGACCAGTTGCACCTTGCGACCCGACGCGCGCACCACCTTGGTGGATGCGGCGTCCTCGGCGAGGTCCGCCGCGAGCACGCGAATCCCGCCCGCCTGTTCGAGCACGGCGCGATGCCAGAACATCGTCTTGCCCTGCGCGAAGCCTAATCCCACCGTATCGGCGAAATACTGCGCGCGCGCCTGATACGTATTGAGGAATGCGCATTCGAGTTCGGCCCAAAAACCCTCCGGCCGTCCGCCGATCGGCGGCGCGCAAACCAGCCCGGTCTTCTCCGTCCACGGCGCGAACAGCCGCTGAATGTAGTCGGGCGGCATCAGAACATTGCTGTCGGCGATGATGATCCAGTCGTGGGCGGCCGCTTTCCAGCCTTTGACGCAATTGTTGAGTTTGGGGTTGGTGCTGATTCGCTCGTCGCCGACCAGTAGACGCGCGCGGGAGCGCGGGTTCTTACGGAGCAACTCTTCGACGATCGGTACGATCGGGTCCTTCGCCGAGGCGACGCAGAAGATCGCCTCATAGTCGGGATAGTCGAGCTTGAAAGTCGACCGCAACGTTTCGGTGATGTGATTCTCGACGCCGCAGACCGGGCGAATGATCGTCACCGGCGGCGCATTGACCGCCACCGGCAGCGCGTCCGCACGCGCCTTACAGCGAATCGCTGCCGCAGCGATGCTGAGAACATGAAAAAGGATGGTTAAGCCGCAGAATAGAGCGGCGAGAATCACTAGGGTCATCGACGGCGCGAGTACAACGCCGGTGTGACGGCGCAATGACAATTCGCGTGCCGCATGCGGCGCAGGGGCCGTCATGTAATCGCAACAGGACTCTGCCAGACACAGACGCCGGAGACTCAACGGGGGAAGTGCACGGTGGAAACCGGACTACGGAAGTTCCGGACGCTTTTCATCTCGGATGTGCATCTCGGCACGCGCGGATGTCAGGCTGATCGCCTGCTCGATTTTCTGCGCTGGCATGAAGCCGAAACGATCTATCTCGTCGGCGACATCGTCGACGGATGGCATCTCAAATCGTATTGGTACTGGCCGCAGCCGCACAACGACGTCGTGCAAAAATTATTGCGCAAGAGCCGCAAGGGAGCGCGGCTCGTCTACGTGCCGGGCAATCACGACGAGTTCCTGCGCGATTACTACGGCACCCATTTCGGAGGCATCGAGGTCGCCGAGCATGCGATCCATGTTGCCCCGACCGGACGCCGCTATCTTGTCGTGCACGGCGACAATTTCGATCTGATCGTCACTCAGGCCCGCTGGCTTGCCTTGCTGGGCGATAGAGCCTATGACTTTTCAATAATGGTGAATCGGCTGTTCAACAGCATCCGGCGCCGGCTTGGATTCGGCTACTGGTCGCTGTCGAAATGGGCCAAATTCAAGGTGAAGAATGCCGTCAATTACATCGGCGATTTCGAGCGGACGCTGGCCGCGGAAGCGGAGCGTCACGGCGTCGAGGGCGTGATCTGCGGCCACATCCACCATGCGACGATGCATCATTCCTTCGGCGTGCATTACGTCAATTGCGGCGATTGGGTCGAGAGCTGCACCGCCATCGCCGAACACCATGACGGACAGTTCGAAATCATCACCTGGACGCGCGCCGAACGGCTCGATGAGCGCGAGCCGGCTGCTGTCGCCGCCCAAGCGGCCTGATTCGCGCCGCGCGATTTTCCCTTCAATCAGCTTGATCTGACGAAGCCCGGAGTGTCCGCATGGCAAAGCTTGTGCGTCTGCGCGAATTTTCCGATCCCGACCGTCATGTAATTGAGAAGGCCTATGCGCGCTGGGCGCCGCTTTATGACGCAATCTGCGGACCGATTTTCGAGACCGGCCGGCGCGCCGCCGCCGCCGCCGCGCGCGAGGTCGGCGGGCGCATCCTCGAAGTCGGGGTCGGCACGGGCCTGTCTTTCTCCGACTATGACCACACGACGGAGATCATCGGAATCGATCTATCGGAGCCGATGGTCGCCAAGGCGCGGGCGCGGCTCGCCAGCGGGCAATACCCGCATGTGAAATCGGTCATGGTGATGGATGCGGAGAACCTCGCCTTTCCCGACGGCGCGTTCGACTGCGTCGTGGCGCAATTCGTCATCACATTGGTGGCCGACGCCGAACGTGTGCTGAGCGAATGCGCGCGGGTGGTGCGGCCGGGCGGCGAAATCATCCTGGTGAATCATCTCTATTCGGAAACCGGCGTGACCGCCGCGATCGAGCGCTGGTGCGCGCAACCGGCGCGGGCGCTCGGGCTGCGGCCGGAATTCCCGTTCGCCCGGCTCGCCGCCTGGGCGCGCAACCACGGTGGCGCGGAGCTGATCGAGCGTCGTCCGGTCAAGCCGTTCGGCGTCTACACCCTGGTGCGGTTCCGGCGGCTTGCCGACCAACGATCCGAGGCGGCTTAGGGGCAACTCAGCCGCGCCGGAAGGCGCCGCCCTTGCGGAGCCTCGCCTCGCGGGGCTAGGCTTTGTTCATGACCACATCCGACTCCGCCGGGCGCGCACCCGTGCTGCCGACCGCGGCCGACGTGGACAAGGCCGCCGAACGGCTCGCCGGCATCGCCACCCGCACGCCGCTCGTCTCCTCCCGCGTCCTCGACGAATTGACCGGCGGCCAGGTGTTTCTCAAGGCCGAGATGCTGCAGCGGACCGGCTCGTTCAAGTTCCGCGGCGCCTACAACAAGCTCAGCACCATCGCTCCGGCGCGGCGCGCCTGTGGCGTCGTCGCCTATTCCTCCGGCAATCACGCCCAAGGGGTCGCCGCGGCGGCTGCGCTTCTCCACATGCCGGCGGTGATCGTGATGCCGCGCGATGCGCCGGCGAGCAAGCTCGCGCGCACCGCCGCGCTCGGCGCGGAAATCGTGTTGTGCGACCGGGAGCGCGGGGACCGCGAAGCGATCGCTCAGGAGATCGCCGCGCAACGACGCGCCGAGATCGTGCCGCCTTACGACGATCCGATGATCATTGCCGGGCAGGGGACGGCCGGCCGCGAGATCGTCGAAGATTTGGCGGCGCTCGGGCTTTCGCCCGACGTCGTGATCGTCAATGCCTCGGGCGGCGGGTTGACCGCGGGTGTCGCGCTTGCGGTGAAGGCGCACGAGCCGTCGGCGCAGATTTATACAGCGGAGCCGGCTGATTTCGACGATCACGCCCGTTCGTTCCGCAGCGGGCAGCGCGAACGCAACGCGCAGGTCTCGGGATCGATTTGCGATGCGCTGATGTCGCCCTCGCCCGGAATGCTGACTTTCGAGATCAACCGTATGCTGGTCGGGCAGGGCGTTGTGGCAAGCGAAGCCGAGGTCGTCCGCGCGGTCGCGTTTGCCTTCCACGAACTCAAGCTCGTGGTCGAGCCGGGCGGCGCGGTTGCGCTGGCGGCGCTCCTGTCCGGCAAGGTCAATGTCGAAGGAAAGATCGCCGTCGCGGTTCTGTCCGGCGGCAATGTGGACGCCGATCTGTTTGCCCGGCTGGTGTCCTAGGGACTATACCGTCTCCCGATCGCTCACCCCAGCTTCCTGAGTCGCGCAAGCGTCCGGCGTCGACAACGGCGGCAACAAGCGCGCAATCCATCCCATGGCGTTTCGCCGACCGAGCCCGCGCGATGATGGCTTTGCTCTGCGCATGGCCGTGCTCTATGCGGCGATCTTTGCGTTCGCCGGCATTCAAATGCCGTTCCTGCCGGTCTGGCTCCAAGCGAAAGGCCTTGGGGCCCGGGAAATCGGCCTCGTGCTCGCGACAGCCATGGTGGCGCGGCCGATCATTGTGCCGGCGGCGATGCGGATCATCGACCGACACGGCTGGGCCAAAGGACCGCTGGTCGCCGCCGCCTGGGCGGCCTGCATCACATTCGTGGCTGTGGCACTGAGCGATGGCTTTGCCGCGATCATCGTCACCTTTGCGATCTCCGCGCTGCCGCAGGCCCTGGTTATGCCGCTCACCGACGCCTATGCGCTGCGCGGACTCGCCGTGCGCGAGCGCGCTTACGGTCCGGTGCGGCTGTGGGGTTCGGCCGCCTTCATCGCCGCCAATCTTGGCGGCGGATATGTGCTTGAACGGGTTGGCGCGAGCCACGTGATCTGGGCCCTGGTCGCGACGATCGCGGCAACCGCGCTGAGCGCCTCCATGCTGGCGCCGCTCGGGACGGTGAGCCGCGAAACCGACGCACGGAAAGAGCGTGCGCCATCGATATGGCGATCGCCGGCTTTCGTCGCCGTGGTCGCGGCGACCAGTCTCATTCAGGCCAGCCATGCGGTGCTGAACGGCTTTGCGAGCCTGCAATGGGAGGCGAAGGGTCTCGCTGGCCCCGCCATCGGCGCGCTATGGGCAATCGGCGTGTTGTCCGAAATTGGGTTGTTCGCCGCTTCCGGCCGCGTCATGGCCCGTCTGCGTCCGATCGACCTGATTGGACTAGGAGCGATCGGCGCAACCTTGCGCTGGACGGCGATGGCGTTCGATCCCCCGGTGTCGCTGTTGCCGGCGCTGCAATGTCTGCACGGACTATCATTCGGCGCGACGCATCTCGGGGCGATGCATTTCCTCGCTGGCTTTGCCGCCGGGCGACAAGACGCAACCGCGCAAGGCGACTACTCCACCGCCATCGCCGTCGTGTTCGCGGCGGAGATGGGTCTGGCGGGCGTGCTGGTCGAGCAGTTCGGCGCTTACGCCTACCTCGCAATGGCCGCTTCGGCGCTTGCCGGCGCGGTGATCATCGCGGGCGCGCGCCGACTTGGCCGAGCCTAGCGAGGGCAATGCCTGGAGGCTGCGCCACGCGACTTTGCCTCAGCCCCACAGTGTGGGTGAAGCGGGATGCACGATGCTGCCATCGAACCGCAGCCCTTCGGGGCGGTCGCGCGCGAGCAGGAGCGGACCATCGAGGTCGACATAGCGCGCGCCTTGGGCGACCAGAAGCGCAGGCGCGATGGCGAGCGAGGTCGAGACCATGCAGCCGACCATGATGTCGAAGCCGAGGGAACGCGCCGCCGCAGCCACCGCAAGCGCTTCGGTCAGCCCGCCGGCCTTGTCGAGCTTGATGTTGACCGCATCGTAGCGTCCGCGCAGGTCCGCGAGCGAAGCGCGATCATGCACGCTTTCATCGGCGCAAATCGGGACCGCATGGGCAATGGAGGCAAGCGCCGCATCGTCGCGGGCGGGAAGCGGCTGCTCGACGAGGCGCACGCCTGCCGCCGCGCAGGCGGCGAGATTGTCCATCAGATTGGCGGCGGTCCAGCCTTCATTGGCGTCGACGATGAGCTCACTGTCGGGTGCGGCCTTGTGCACGGCGGCGATGCGCGCGGGGTCGCCCGGCGCGCCGAGCTTTACTTTGAGCAAGGGACGCGCCGAGGCCGCCGCGGCAGCGTCCGCCATCGCCTCCGGGGTCGCGAGCGAAATCGTGTAGGCGGTCACCAGCGCACGCGGCGGCGGCAGGCCAACCAATGCATGGGCGGGCACGCCGCTGCGCTTGGCCGCGATGTCCCATAACGCGCAATCAAGCGCGTTGCGCGCGGCTCCGGCCGGGAGCAACGCGGCGAGATCGTTGCGGTCGAGCCCGCCCGCGAGGTCGGGCTTAAGCCTCGCGATTGCCGCAATCACCCCGTCAACCGTTTCTCCATAACGGGCATAGGGCACGCATTCGCCGCGCCCGATGTGGTCGCCGTCGGCAAGCGTCGCGACGACGACCTCCGCCTCGGTCTTGGCGCCGCGGCTGATCGTGAACGAGCCGGCGATCGGCCAGCGCTCGGCGGTGACGGAGAGGCGGATCGGCATCGGCGCGGCGATAGGGTGGACGGGACGGGACGACCTCGACAGGCGGTCGCGCCCGAGTCAAGTATCCGACGGAGGCCTTCCACGCGGGCACAAGCCCGATGGCGGCCGGAGGACAGGGCGCGGTGGACAGCTCCTTGCTGGAAGTCAGCGTGAAAGACGGGCGGCTTGCGCTCGCCGCCGGCGGCGCATGGACCGCCGATCACGCCAACGATCTCGAGCGGCTCGTCGAAGCCGCGATCCAACGCTCGGCGCAAGCGACCGCCGTCAATATCGATATGGGCCGGGTGGAGCGGCTCGACACGTTCGGCGCTTGGTTGCTCGAACGGCTGGTGCGCGGATTTACGGCGGCCGGACGCGAGACCAAAGTGGTCGATCTGCCCGAACATTATCGTGAGCTCGTCGCCGAGGCGCAGCACGTCAATCGCGCGGATATTTCACCGGTCCGCCAGCCCCTGCTCACGACCTTACTGGCGGCGATGCGACGCGGCGAGCTTGCGCTCGGACACGATTTTCTTCAGTTCGTCCAGATGCTGGGGGCCGTCTCCGTCGCCGGCGCACGCTGCCTGATGCGCCCGTGGACGTTCCGTTTCACCTCGACGATCCATCAATTCGACCGTGTCGGCCTCCGCGCGGTGCCGATCATTGTTCTGATCACCTTGCTGCTCGGCGGGATCATCGCGCAGCAAGGCCTGTTTCATTTCCGCCGGTTCGGCATCGAAATCTATGTCATCGACATGGTCGGCATTTTGGTGCTGCGGGAGTTGGGCGTGGTCATGGTGTCGATGATGGTCGCCGGGCGCTCCGCCAGCTCCTACACCGCCGAACTCGGCTCAATGAAAATGCGCGAGGAGATCGACGCGCTGCGCACCATGGGGTTTGACCCGATGGAAATCCTGATCCTGCCGCGCGTCGTCGCACTGGTGCTCGCGCTGCCGGCGCTCGCTTTAATCGGGGCGATAACGGCGCTGTTCGGAGCGTTTCTGGTTTGCTGGCTTTCGGCGGGCATGAGCCCGGAAATCTTCCTTGCGCGGCTGCGCGACGCGATTTCGGTCGATGATTTCATCGTCGGCATGGTGAAAGCCCCGTTCATCGCGCTGATGATCGGAATTGTCGCGAGCGTCGAGGGCCTGAGCGTGGAAGGCAGTGCGGAATCGCTCGGGCTGCACACGACGGCTTCGGTGGTGAAATCGATTTTCCTCGTCGTGGTGCTGGACGGACTATTCGCCGTGTTCTTCGCCGCGGTTGGAATGTGAGCATGGCGGCGGCAGGCAACGAAGCGGTGATCAGCGTGCGCGACCTCGTCGTCGGCTTCGGCGAGGCGATTGTGCTCAACGGCGTCGCGCTCGATGTATTGCGGGGCGAGATCCTCGGCTTCGTCGGCGCGTCCGGCGTCGGCAAGTCGGTGCTGATGCGCACGATCATCGGACTGCTGCCGCGCCGCGCCGGACGGGTGGCCGTTTTCGGGATCGACCTCGACGGGCTGAACGAGGACGCCCGCCGCGCTCTCGAACGCCGCTGGGGCGTGCTGTTTCAACAAGGCGCGCTGTTCTCCTCGCTGACCGTGCGCCAGAACGTGCAGTTCCCGATGCGCGAGCATCTGCGCCTGTCGCGCCGGCTGATGGATGAAATTGCGGCCGCCAAGCTCGAAATGGTCGGCCTGACGCCCGATGTCGGCGACAAATATCCGGCGGAATTATCGGGTGGCATGATCAAGCGCGTCGCCCTCGCGCGAGCCTTGGCGCTCGACCCGGAAATCGTGTTCCTGGACGAGCCGACCTCCGGGCTCGACCCCATTGGCGCAGGCGAATTCGACCTGTTGATCAAGACGTTACAACATACTTTGGGATTGACCGTTTTCATGGTAACCCACGATCTCGATAGCCTCCATTCGGTCTGCGACCGAATCGCCGTGTTGGCGGATTGCAAGGTGATTACCGCCGGGCCGATGGCGGCGATGCTCGCATCCGACCATCCCTGGGTGAAGGCGTATTTCCGCGGCAAGCGTTCGCGCGCAAACGGCCCAGCCGGGACGGCCTGAGGCGAGGGGACCAGGCGCATGGAAACGAGAGCGAACTATATCCTGGTGGGCTTGTTCGCGCTGGCGGTGATCGCCGGCGGTTTCGGGTTCGTCTACTGGTTCAACTCTCCGAGCAGCGGGCCCGAGCGCAAGCGCTACGAGGTCGTGTTCGACGGCACGGTTTCGGGACTGAAGCCGGGCGGTTGGGTGCTGTTCAATGGACTGCGGGTGGGCGAGGTGGCGAGCTTGCGGATCGATCCTGACGCCCCGCGTCAGGTGATCGCCGTCATCTACATCGACAAGGACGTCGTGCTGCGCCAGGACACCGGCGTCGGCCTGGAATTTCAGGGCTTGACCGGCTTCGCCACCATCGCGCTGCGCGGCGGTTCGCCGACCGCACCGGCGCTCGATCAGCCGATCTTGCGTGCTGATCTTACCTCAACCCAGGATCTGAGCTCGGCGGCGCGCAGCGTGTTGCGCCGGCTCGATACGGTCGTATCCGAGAACGAAACTTCGGTGCGCACTTCGCTCAAGAACCTGGAAGTGTTCACCGGGACGCTCGCAAACAATGCGGACCGCATCGAGCGCATCATCGCCAATGCCGAAGGTGTGGTCGGCGGAGCGGATGCGAAGCTCAACGATATCGCCGAAGCCGCGCGTTCGGTGCGGTCGCTCGCCGACAATCTCGACAAGAACGTCTCCGAAGTGTCGACCGGCCTGGCGCGGTTCAGCAATTCGGGCCTGCGCGAATGGGAGAAGCTCGCGGTTGACGGCCGGCGGGCGATCCTGACCCTCGAGCAAGCAGTCAAGAATATCGACCAGAATCCGAGCAGGCTTTTGTTTGGCGGCGCACCGGCGCAGCCGGCGGGCGGCCGTTCTTTGCGGCGCTAAACAAACCGCGTTTTTCTTGCCGCTCTAGCCGGCCGATTCCACCTCAACAGCAAAAGAGCGCGCCGTGCTGGCGCGCTCCTATCGCAAGCTTCCGCGGTTCCTGCCATCGCTATTCGAGCCGGCCCGCTGCATGGGCGAGCATCGTGTACACCTTGCCCGTTTCTGAAATGAGGTAGGTGCTGGCGACGACCCGCCCGCGATCATTGCGTGAGACCTCCTCGAGCAGCTGCTCGAATTCGTCGATATAGCGGTCGACGGTCTCCTGGAAATCGCGGTCGGCGCGATAGCGTTTGCGGATCTCGTCGAAGGTCTGCTGACCTTGCGTGGTGTAAAGCTGCCGGGTGAAGACGCTGCGTTCGCCGCGATTGTAGCGGTCCCACAGCTCGGCGGCGGCATCGTGATCGATCATGTGGGAGATGTTGACCGAGAGCGAATCGAGCGATTCGATCATGTGACGCGCCGAACGCTCATCCCCATGCCGGTCCCCACGCGCTGGCGGCTCCTCCGGCTCCAGTTCCTCGTCGCTGTCGCGGGAGGCGCGGCTCAATAGATCGGACAGCCAGCCGCCGCGGGGCTTGTCCTTTTCCTCGGCGGGCGCCGGCGCTTCGGCGCGGCGGGGCGGCGGCGGAGCAGCGGGAGGCTCGACGTGGTCTACCCGCGGCATTTGCCGCTGCGGTGGGGTCTCATGCCGTCCTCCGCTCACGCTCGCAAGCAAGGGCTCTTCGCGATAGACCCGCCGCGGCGGCTCGGTCGTCGTGGTGTCGATGCCGCGGCCGTGGCGGGCGACGATTCGGTTCAGTTCCGCCAACGCCTCGATCTGGTCCACGATCACCCGGCGCAGCTGCGCCGTGCTTTCGGCCGTTTCCTGCGGCAGCTGGAGCATGCCGCGGCGCAACTCTTCACGCGTGTCTTCGACTTCGCGCTGCATTTCTGCAGCCATCTGCCGCATCGTGTGCAGCACGTCGGAGAAGCGCTCGGTCGCGCTGTGCAGCATGGATTCCGTCTCGTTCGCAGTCTGCCGGAACAGGGCGTGCGTTTCGTTGGAAGCCTGCTCGTACACGCCGTGCAGGGATTCCACCGTACGTTGCCGCTCCTCTTCCGACGCCGCGCGAATGCGCTCATGATGCTCGGCGATGGCGCGGGTGCCTTGAGCGCTCGCCTCTGCGACGAGGCGAGCGACGTCGTGCGCGCGCCCCTCCGCCGCCATCAGCGATTCGTCGAGCAAGCCGGAGAACCGCTTGAGCCGCAGATCGAGCTCCTCGGTGCGGCTGTCGAGCGCGGTGATGACGTTGTCCACTTCCCGACGCCGCGCCATGACGGCTTCCTCGGTGCGTCGATTGCTTCCTTCGAGCAACTCGACCATGGCGGCGAGCGACCGGCCGTGACTGTCGAACTGCACCACAACGTCGCCGAGTTCGCTCAGCACCTTGGAGCTGATGTCCTGGAACGAGCCGATGTTTTCGCTGACCTTGTCCGTGGTCGAACCGGTGCGTTCGAGCAGCTGATTCATCATCTCGACGAATTCGTTAATGCGCGTCGACAGGCTCTGCTCGATCGTGCCGAGGTTGTCCTGGGCGCCGCTCAATACCTCCCGAATGAGCCCGTTCGCGTCGCGCAGCCGCTCGAACAGCGCGGTCGTATCGGACCGCAGCATTCCATGCGTTTCGAGAATCTCGGCGACCGTCGCGATCCCGGTCTGCTTCGACTGCTCGACCGCGCCCTGCGTCGATTGCTGCAGCTCCTCCATCCGCTGCGTGATCGCCGCGATGGATTCCTCCACCGTCTGTCGGGTGACTTGCTGCAGCTCTTGCGCCCGCTGCGACAGGTCTGCCATGGACTGCGCCACCGACGTATGCGCGGTGTCGCGCAGCTCCTGCACTTTCTGCGTCAGCAAGGCGGTCGACTGCGCCACCGATGTGCGGGCGGTCTCTTGCAGTTCCTGGGTCTTCTCGGTGAGGGCGGCCGTCGCCTGGCCGGCGGCCGTGCGTGTCGTCTCGTGCAGTTCCTGAATCGCCTGAGTGAGGTTGGCGGCCGACTGCACCAGCGTCGCGTTGGTCGTCTCCCGCCAGTCCTCCATGCGCTTGGTCAGAGCGGTCGCGGATTCAGCGACAGAATTGCGCGAGGTGTCCTGCAGCTCCCTCAGGTTGCGATTGACCGCATCGGTCGCCGTCACGCTCGCGTCGGTGATTGCACGAGCGAGTTCGGCGCTGTTGTCCATCATCGTTTGAGTGAAGGCGAAACCCTTCGCTTCGATCGACTTCACCGCCTGGTCGGTGACGCGCGACATGCCGTCGGTAAATTCGCTTCCCTTGACGATGAGCGCATTGATCAGGCTGTTGCTCTTTTCGTCGAGAATCTGATTGAGGTCGGCGCATCGCTTCTCGACCGCGGTCACGAGCTCGTCGGCTTTTCCGACGAAATTGCGCGCGACCTCGACGCTCAGCTCGCGCAGGCCGTGCTCGACCTCCGCCATGTTCTGTTTCAACGCGACGTTCGCATTGGACGAGGCGGACGACAGCGACTGTTCGACGGCGGCGGCGTCTTGCCTGAGCAATCCGCTGATGCTCGAGGAGAGCGAACTGAGCACTTGGTTCACATCGGCGGCGTCGCGCTTGAGCAGATCGCTCATGCCGGAGGAGAGCGACGTGATCACGCGTTCAACGTCCGCCGCATCCTGCTTCAGCGAGCCGCTCATGCCGGAGAACAACGCTTCGAGCATCCGCTCGACCTGCGC
>Ga0075351_1000073_pt1 | contig 12695 bp, 12 predicted proteins | sample Sandmound_ThreeS_3_FD_120091 | JGI IMG/M metagenome (GOLD analysis project Ga0075351, IMG submission 120091) | Natural and restored wetland microbial communities from the San Francisco Bay, California, USA, that impact long-term carbon... | ecosystem: Environmental > Terrestrial > Soil >... | reverse complement strand
GAAGATGCTGTCGGGGAAGGACTCACGCTTGGTGTTGTACTGCATCACCGCGTCGTTGAACGCCTGGCGCGAGAAGGCGACCTTGTTCTCGGTGCTGGCGAGCTCCTCCTGCAGCGAGAGCATGTTCTGGTTCGCTTTCAGGTCGGGATAGGCCTCGGCGAGCGCGAACATCTTCCCGAGCAAGCCGGTGAGCACGCCCTCGGCCTGCCCCAAGCTCTGCATCGCCGCCGGATTGCCGGGTGACGCAGCCGCAGCCTGGGCGGCGCTTTGTGCAGCATTTCGCGCCTTGATCACCGCCTCCAGCGTTTCGCGCTCGTGCTTGATGTAGCCCTTCGCGGTCTCGACCAGGTTGGGAATCAGGTCGTAGCGGCGCTTGAGCTGCACGTCGATCTGCGCGAAGGCGTTCTTGAACCGGTTGCGCAGCGCCACCAGGCCGTTGTAGATCGCGATCGCCCAGATCGTGATGACGACAATGACCCCGAGAACGATCCATCCCATGGCTTTCCCCCCTTGGCAACTACTATAGCCTAGCCGCCGCGGCGCGGCGCTCCTGCGCGCGGCCGAGCGCCATCGAAAGCGCGAAGCAGGCCGCGGCCACGCCGATCGCGACCAGCGAAATGCCGCGAATTTCCATCAGGCTGCGCAGCAACGTGAACAGCCACCCGCCCGCGGCGTCGGCGCCGCGCACCGCGACGATGTCGATCACGTTTTTCGCCTTGTACTTCTCGTCGCGCTCGACGACCGTGAACAGCACCTCGCGCGCCGGGTTGGAGATGGCGAAGTTCGCCGTGCGCTGCAGCGCCTGGAAGGCGATCACCACGACCAGCACCGGCGAGGCGGCGAGCAGCGCGAATCCGGCGGCGAAGACGACCGGCACCAGGGCGAGCGCCGGGCCGACGCCGAAGCGCGCGATCAGCTTGCCGGTGGCGAGGAACTGGACAAGGATGGTGAGGATTCCCACCGCAAGGTCGACGGTCGCGAACAGGCGCGTGCGCACCGCCGGGTCGTCGGAGGCAGCGGCGACGATCGCCGCCTGCTCGAAGTAGAGGAAGGTGGCGGCGACCGACATCAGCGCCACCCAGAGCGCGATGCCGGCGATGTACGGCGAGCGCAGCACCATGACAATGCCGTCGATCGCGCCGCCGCCGGTCGCCGCGGCCTCGGGCTGCTTTTCATCTTCATGTGTCACCGTCTCGAGCCGCGCGGCGCAGAACACCGCGGCCTCGAGCAGCAGCGCGGCGACGATGAGCAGGTTCACCGCGCCGATCATCCCGGCGAGGCCGATCGTGATCGCCGGCCCGGCGAGCGCGCCGGCGCTGCCGCCGGCGGCGATGAAGCCGTAAAGGCGCTTGCCCTGCTCGGAGCGCCAGACGTCCGCCATGAACGACCAGAACACCGAGACGGCGAACAGCACGAAGACGCTGATCCAGACGAAGAACACCCGCGCCACGGTCTGCCGCTCGATATCAAGGTAGAGCAGCAGCCAGAAGATCGCCAGGTTGGCGACAAAGAAGTGATAGACGAGCGGAATGAAGCGGCGGCGCGCCACGCGCGCGACCAGCGCGCCATAGAGCGGCACCGCGGCGAGCATGGCGAGGAAGGTGCCGGTGAACAGCCACTGCAGGTTCCTCACGCCGCCGGCGACGCCCATCTCGTCGCGCAGCGGGCGCAGGATGTAATAGCCCGCGAGCAGGCAGAAGAAGTACGCGAACGACCACAGCATGGCGCGGACCTCTTCGGGCCGCACCGCGACGATTCGCTGAAGGAACTTCAGGGCTTGAGGTTCAGCGCCTGGCGCATTTCCGCCGCCGTGAGAATGCGGCCGGAAACCGAAGAACCCAGGTCGAATGCCTTGGAAGCGGCGAGCGACCCGGCGTTCACCGGGTCGAAGCCCGCGTCCGAGACGAGCTGCATGCCGATCTTCAGCGCCTCGGCGTCGTCGGCAGCGACCGGCAGCGCCATGCGCGGCGCCGGGCGGTTCGCCTCGCGCGCCATGGTCGAATAACCCCAGGAATTGAAGCTGCGCACGGTGCGCGTGCCGGGCAGCAGCGCGGCGGTCGAGATCGCGGCGCCCTTCTCCTTCGCCTGCACCGCCATGTCGCCGTCGCGCGCAGGCACGGGATTGTTGGGATCGATCACCACCTTGCCCCTGAGGCGAATGCCGACCTCGTCGCGGATCGCGGGTAGCGCGGCGTAGGGCACGGCGATGAGGATGGCGTCGCCGAATGCGACCGCTTCCTGCACGCTGCCGGCGCGCGCCTTAGATTTCAATTCGGGCCCGAGGCCGTCGATCGCGCGCTTCACCTGCTCGGCATCGCGGTCGGAGAACATCACCTCGTGGCCGGCCTTCACCCACAGGCCGCCGAGCGTCGAGCCGATGCGGCCCGAGCCGATCACGCCGATCTTCATGGGCTTTGCCTGCGCGAAGGCCGGCGTCGCCAGCATCGCCGCCGTGGCGAGGATGAAATTGCGTCGCTTCATTCCTGTCTCCTTTCAGTTCAGGCTAACACAGCTAGAATCGATTTCATTTCATGGACCCGCGCAGAAGATCGCTCCTGGCGCTGGCGACCGTCGCAGCAGTGCCCCGCATGAACAACGCCCACGCCGTCGAGCCCACCACGCGCGCCATCCCCGCGTCCGGCGAGCGGCTGCCGGTGATCGGCCTCGGCACCTGGCAGACCTTCGACGTCGGCGGCGACGCGGGCGCCCGCGCGCCGCTGCGCGAAGTGCTGAAGCTCTTCGCGAAGGGCGTGGTCGATTCCTCGCCGATGTACGGCAGCTCCGAGAGCGTGGCGGGCGATCTCATCGCCGAGCTCAAGCTGCGCGAGCAGCTGTTCGTCGCCACCAAGGTCTGGACGCAGGGCCGCGACGACGGCATCCGGCAGATGGAGACCTCGTTCCGGCGCCTGCGCGTGAAGCAGATGGATTTGATGCAGGTCCACAACCTGGTCGACGTCTCCACTCACGCCATCACGTTGCGGAAGTGGAAAGAGGAGAAGCGAGTCCGTTACGTCGGCATCACGCACTACACGTCGTCGGCCTACGGCGCCGTCGAGCGCGAGCTGAAGGCGAATCCCTGGGACTTCCTGCAGATCAACTATTCACTCGGCGAGCGGGAGGCGGAGAAGAGAATCCTGCCGCTCGCCCACGAGAAGCAGGTGGCGGTCATCGTCAACCGGCCCTTCCAGGAGGGAACGCTGTTTCAAAAAACCAGGAACCGGCCGCTGCCGCCCTGGGCGAAGGAATACGACATCAATAGCTGGGCGCAGTACTTCCTGAAGTGGATCGTCTCGCATCCCGCGGTGACCTGCGCCATTCCCGGCACCGGCCGCCCCGACCACATGCGCGACAACCTCGTCGCCGGGCACGGCCGCGTGCCCGATGCGAAGGGCCGCCGGCGCCTGACCGAGTACTTCGATGCCCTCGGCTGAAATCCGGAAAGAGATCGTCGATCGCGTCGTCGCGCGCCGCGGCAAGCTGCACCTCTTCGACCGCCTTGATCCCAAGAAGACCGCGCTGCTCGTCATCGACATGCAGAACGCCTTCGTCGCGCCCGGCGCGCCGGTGGAGGTGCCCGCCGCGCGCGGCATCGTGACCACCATCAACCGCCTCGCCGCCGAGCTGCGCAAGCGCGGCGTGCCGGTGATCTGGGTTCAGCACGAGAACGCCAGGGACGGCAGCGACTGGGACGGCTTCTTCGGCCGCTTTGTCGCTCCCGAGCAGCGCGCCAGGGCCGCCGCGGCCCTCACCGCCGGCTCGCCGATGCAGACGCTCTGGCCCGAGCTCGACGTCGCGCGCGGCGATCTTCGCGTCGCCAAGAACCGTTACAGTCCGTTCATTGCCGGTTCATCGAACCTGAGATCCTTGCTGGAAGGAAAAGACACCCTTCTCATCGCCGGCACCAAGACCAACGTCTGCTGCGAATGCACCGCGCGCGACGCGATGATGCTCGACTACAAGGTGGTGATGCTCTCCGACTGCACCGCCGCGCTCTCCGACGAGGAGCAGCGCGCCACGCTGGAGAACATGATCCAGCAGTTCGGCGATGTCCTCACCGCCGACGAGGCGCTCAGCCTCTTCGATCGACGAACCGCGCGGCCTTGACGTTCGCTTCGAACTCTTTCGCCAGGGTGCCGGTTTCCAGCACCACGACCCTGGGCGTGAGCTCGAACTTCTCCTTCACCTGAACCTCGATCCGCTTCGCGACCTCCGCCGGGTTGCTGCCGCGGCGCACCTCGATCGAGAGGTGCAGGTGGTCGAGCAGGTTCTCGGTCAGCGCCTCGGCGCGGAAGTCGCCGATCTCGAGATGGCGGAACATGAAGTCCTCGAGGTCCTGGTGGCCGAGGTTGATGCCGCGCACCTTGAAGAAGCCCGCGGTGCGGTGCGCGTGCTTGATGCGAGGGAAGACCGAGAACGGGCCTGCCTTTTTTCCCCTTGCCTCTTCCTTCGCCTCGCTGTAGGTGACCAGGTCGCCCGAGCTCCAGCGCAGGAAGGGCGTGACGTTGTTGGTCTGCAGCGCCGTCACCACCAGCGTGCCGACCTCGCCTTCCTTCGCCGGCTCTAGCGTCTTCGGGTCGAGCACCTCGACGCAGTAGAGGTCGGTCCAGATGCGAAAACCGGCGCCGGGCACGTCTTCCGAGCCCATCATCCCGGCCTCGGTCATGCCGAAGTTGTCGGTGAGCTTCGCGCCCCAGCTGCGCTCGATCTTGTCGCGCTTCGCCTGGGAAACCGGCTCCGCCGAGCACATCACGTGCTTGATGCCGAGCTTCGAGAGATCCACGCCCTTGGCCTCGGCCAGGTTGGCGAGGTGCAGGGCGTAGCTCGACATGCCGAGCCAGAGAGTCGGCTTCAACCGCTGGATCAGCTCGAGCTGCAGCGCCGAGGGCGTGGACGTGCCGGAGCCGGCCCAGTTCACGGTGATGCCGCGCGAGGTGGCGCAGCGTGCGTAGACCTGCCCGACCGGGTGGATGCCGAGCGGGAACGACACGTGCGCACGCTCGCCCCGCCCGGCGCCGGCGCAGTCAAAAGTGCGCGCGAACGATTCCAGCCCGACCTCGATGTCCTTGAAGCTGCGCGGGTAGAAGAGCGGCTGGCCGGTGACGCCGCCCGAGCGCCAGTACTCCGCGATCCCGTCGTGCTTCGCGTGGCAGAACTCGCGGTAGAACTGCGTGTCGCTTAGAGCACGCAGCGTGTCCTTGTCGAGGATCGGGATCTTGCGCCACTCGGCTGGGTCGTCCAGTTTCTTGAGAGCAATATTTCTTGGAATTCGTTTCTGCCAGAACGGCGAACGCAATGCGCGCTCCACCGCGGCACGCTTGCGCGTGCTTTGCAGCCGGGCAATCTCTTTTCGGGATTTGGGAAGCTTCAGAGGACTTTGAGGAAACCGATGAAGCGTTTCTGGCCCGACGGAACCTCGCCCTTCATCGCCGCGAGGCGACGCTCCTTCTCGGGCGTGTTCTCCGGGATTTCTTCCAGGGCGTCGGCGAGCATCGCGTAGTCGGCGCCGACCGGGCAGACGTCGGCGCAGCGCCGGCAGCCGGTGACCACTCCGGCGCCGCGCAGGATGCTCTGCCAGAGGTTGAAGCTGTCTTCCGAGCGAAGCAGGTCCTTTCTTTTCTTCGCATCTCCTTCATGAATGATCTTGTCCAGGTGCTCGGTCAACTGCGCGAAGCCGTGCGGCGAGCGGTGCTTGTCGCAGGCATCCCAGTCGCGGCCCCATTCCAGCACCGCGTCGCCCGGGCAGGTTTTCAGGCAGCGGCCGCAGGTCGGGCCCTTGCACAGCGCCTCGGCCATGGGCTTGTCGCACTCGACGTCGACGCTGCAGAGCACCGCGGTGAGGATCACGCGCGGGCCGTACTCGGGCGTGAGGAGCTGCAGGTTGAGGCCGAGCGTGCCGAGCCCCGCCTCCACCGCGGCGTGCGGGAGGGAGAGGATCGGCTCCATATGCGCCTTTGGATTATTGGAATATTTGGCAGGGTCTACATGGGTCGGCGGCACTATTACGGCCGGGTAGCCGCAGTCTTCCAGCCAGTAGACGAGCTCGAGCGAGGTTTCCTCGAGGTGGGTGAGCGCGAGCTCGTCGTTGTAGTACTTGTGGCGGTCGTTCCAGCGCGTGATGCGCGCCACGCCCTCGTTGAGGCGCCTGGCGAGCACGATGACGCGGCCGGCATCCAGATCCGTGATGTGCGACGCATCGATCGCTTTGCCGTCGGCGATGCCGACCAGGTCGGCGCCGAGCTCCCGCGCCTTGTCTTTTATTTCCTGGGAGGAAAGAAGCTTCTTACGGATTTTCATTCTGGCGCTTCTTGAATTCCTGCAGCTGCTTCGCGACCATGCCCTTGTAGCCCTCCTCGCCGACCCAGCGCACGTTCCACTGCGAGAGCCCCGGGGCGCCGCCCTGCTTCCGCGCTTCCTTGAACTGCTTTTGGATGGCAACCTTTTCCGGCGTCTTCTCCGGGATGTCCTTCTGCAGCTCGGCGAGGTGCGCGTGGTAGTCGTTGCCGACCGGGCACACCGCGAGGCAGCGCGGGCAGTCGCCGAACGACCCGACCACGCGCAAAAGGCCCTGCCAGAAGCCGAACAGATCGACCGTCTTCAGCAATCGCGATTTTTCCGAAGAAGGCGCGTCGATGACGCGCTCCATGAACTGCAGCATGGTCATGAAGCCGAACTCCTGCGCCTCGGTGGCGCAGCCGCGCTTGTCGATGCCCCAGTGCTGCACCGCGTTGGGCGGGCAGGAGTGCAGGCAGCGGCTGCACGACTCGCCGATGCACACCTGCTCGGTGATGCGCTGGTCGGGCTCGAGCTCGAGCTCGGTCAGTATTCCTGTCAGATAGATTCTCGGCCCGAATTCCGGCGTGAGGATGTTGACTTCGAGACCGAGCGTGCCCAGTCCCGCCTCGACGCCGAGATGGCGCGTGGAGAGGCGCCCGTAGGAGGCGCGCTTGTAGCTCCAGTCGGTCTCCTGGGCCGCGGTGACGAAGGCCGGATGGCCGAGCCGCTCGAGCTCGCTCGCCAGGCGATAGGCGACCTTGTCCATCTTGCGCAGCACCAGCATGTCCATGTACTGCACCGGCACGTTGCTCTTGGTGCGGAACGCACCGGCGGGGATGCGCTGCACCAGCACGATCACGCTCTTCACGTAGGGCGAGATGCGCTCGGGCGTCTGCGGCCAGCGCGGATCGGGCGGAAAGGCGTTCAGCGTCGCGGCGCTGGCGACGCCGGCGAGATCCGCACCAAGCTCGAGCGCGCGGCGCTTCACGCTGGCCGAGTCCGGATTCCTTTGCAGAGGCATGGCCTATTGTAGAATCAATCGCGAGGAGGGATTCCCTATGAAAATCAAATTGCTTGCGGCCGCGTTGCTTTTTGTTGCAGTGAGTGCGCAAGGCGCCGACAAGGTCAAGATCGGCTTCATCAGCACGCTCTCCGGACCAAGCGCCGCGATCGGCGTCGACATCCGCGATGCGTTCCAGCTCGCGGTGAAGATGAACGGCGGCAAGCTCGGCGGCCTGCCCGCCGAGGTGCTGGTCGGCGACGATCAGTTCAAGCCCGACGTCGGCCGCCAGCTCGCGGAGAAGAACATCCGCGTCGACAAGGTGAACTTCCTCACCGGCATCGTCTTCTCGAACATCATGCTCGCCTCGGTGCCGATCGCGTTCGAGAACAAGACCATTTACGTCAGCCCCAACGCCGCGCCCTCGCCGATGGCCGGCAAGCAGTGCAACCCCTACCTGTTCGTCGCCTCCTGGCCGAACGACGCCTACCACGAGGCGGCGGGCCAGCACGCCACCAACCGCGGCTACAAGAACGCCTACCTTATCGCGCCCAACTACCAGGCGGGCAAGGATTCGCTCACCGGCTTCAAGCGCTACTACAAGGGCCGCGTCGTCGCCGAGGTCTACACCCAGCTCGGCCAGCTCGACTACGCCGCCGAGCTGGCGCAGGTGCGCGCCGCCAAGCCCGACGCGCTGTACATCTTCCTGCCGGGCGGCATGGGCATCAATTTCATCAAGCAGTTCGTCGCCTCGGGGCTGTCGAAGGACGTGCCGCTGATCGTGCCGGGCTTCGGCGACGACCAGGACATCATCCGCCCGGTGGGCGAGGCGACCCTCGGGCTGTTCGACACCGCGCACTGGGCGATCGACTTCAACAACGCCGCCAACAAGAAGTTCGTCGCCGCCTTCGAGAAGGAATACCGGCGCCTGCCGACGGTGTTCGCGGCGCAGGGCTGGGACACGGCGATGCTGATCGACGCCGCGGTGCGCGACGTGAAAGGCAAGATCGAGGACGTCGAGGCCGTGCGTAAGGCGATGAAGGCGGCGAAGTTCGAGTCGGTGCGCGGCGCGTTCAAGTTCAACCGCAACCAGATGCCGATCCAGAACTACTACCTGCGCGTGGTCGCCAAGGATGCGCAGGGTCGCCTGGTGAACAAGACCATCGGCACGGTGTTCAAGGACCACGGCGACGCGTACGTGCAAGACTGCAAGATGAAGTAAGCGTTTTTGAGCTGCCTTTACATAGAAAATGGGGTGGGGTCTGACCCCATTTTTCTATGTCCTTAATCCTGATCGCCGAGCAGTCGCTTAACGGGCTGCAGTTCGGCCTGATGCTGTTCCTGCTTGCCGCGGGCCTGACGCTGGTCTTCGGCATCATGGACATGATCAATCTGGCGCACGGTTCGCTGTACATGCTGGGCGCCTTCCTCGCCTCGACCTTCGTCGAGCTCACCGGCTCGTTCACCGCCGGATTGCTGCTCGCCCTGCCGGCGACGGCGCTGCTGGGCATGCTCCTGGAAATGAGCTTGCTGCGGACCCTGTATGCGAGGGACCACCTCGCGCAGGTGCTCGCCACGTTCGCGCTCATCCTCATCATCAACGAGCTGACGCGCCTGGTCTGGGGCTCGGACGCGGCGCTGCCCATGCCCGGCGCGCTTTCCGGTCCGGTCGACCTGCTGCCCGGGCTCCCTTACCCGGCGTATAGGCTGCTGATCATTGTTGTCGGACTCGTCGTCGCGGTCTTGTTGTTTGTCTTGGTTACAAAAACAAAAGTCGGGATGCTGGTCCGCGCCGGCGCCTCCAATCGCGAGATGGCGCTCGCCATGGGGGTGAACATCAAGCTGCTGTTCACGCTGGTGTTCGGCGCCGGCGCGGCGTTGTGCGCGCTCGCCGGCGCGCTGCTCGCGCCGCTGCTCGCGGTGCAGGTCGGCATGGGCGAGAACATCCTCATCCTCGCCTTCGTGGTGATCGTCATCGGCGGCATCGGCTCGGTGCGCGGCGCGCTGGTCGGCGCGCTGCTGGTGGGCGTCGTCGACACCATCGGCCGCGCCTTCCTGCCGATCCTGTTCGGCGCCTTCTTCCAGCCGCGCGTCGCCAGCGCTGCCGGGCCGGCGATCGCCTCGGTGGCGATCTATCTCCTCATGGCGGTGGTGCTCTACTTCAGGCCGCAGGGCCTTTTTCCTGCCCGCGGATGAAGAAGACCATTTTCATTTCGATACTTTTTGTTCTATTTCCCCTCGCCATGCTGTGGGCCGACCAGCTCTTCTACGTCAGCTTCGCCAGCCGGGTGATGATCTACGCCATCGCCGCGACCAGCCTGAATCTCGTGCTCGGGTACGGAGGAATGATCTCCTTCGGCCATGCCGCGTTCGTCGGCACCGGCGCCTACGTCGGCAGCATCCTGGTCGCCGAGGGCGTGACCAGCGCCTTCATCGGCTGGCCGGCGGCGATCGCGGTGTCGGCGCTCGCCGCGTGGATCATCGGCGCGATCTCGCTGCGCACGCGCGGCGTGTACTTCATCATGATCACGCTCGCCTTCGCGCAGATGATGTTCTACCTCGTCAACTCGATGAAGGCCTACGGCGGCGACGAAGGGTTGACGCTGCCGCAGCGGCCGTCGCTCGTCTTCGACCTTGGCGGCGAGGTCGCCTTCTACTACGTGGTCCTTTCCCTGCTCGCCCTCACCGTCTTTCTTCTTTACCGCCTGGGCAAGTCGCGCTTCGGCCGGGTGATCGACGCCATCCGGCAGAACGAGGCGCGCGCCGAGGCGGTCGGCTTCCCGGTCTACCGCTACAAGCTCGCCTGCTTCGTCATCGCCGGCGCCGTCGCCGGGCTCGCCGGGGCGCTGCTCGCGGCCCACGGCAAGTACGTCAACCCGAACGTGCTGCACTGGGTGCAGTCGGGCACGCTGATGATCATGGTGATCCTCGGCGGCGTCGGCCACCTCTGGGGCGGCGTGCTGGGCGCGGCGGTGCTGCTCGGCCTCGAGCACCTGATCTCCGACTACCCCATCGGCTGGCTGGCGCAGCTCGCGCCCAACTACCAGCAGCACGCCAACCTCGGCGTCGGCCTGGTGATGCTGGCGATCGTGCTGTTCGCGCCGCAGGGCATCGCCGGGCTTTTCGAGCGAAGAAAGCATGCTTCGCCTTAAGGAGCTCAGCAAGCGCTTCGGCGGCGTGGTCGCGACCGACCGCGTCAGCCTCGAGGTCGCGGCGGGCGAGGTGCACGCCCTGATCGGCCCGAACGGCGCCGGCAAGACGACCCTGGTCGGCCTGATTTCCGGTGCGTTGCGGGCAGACTCAGGAAACATCCAGTTCATGGGTTCTGATATTTCTTCTTTTCCACAGCACGACCGGGTCCGCTCTGGACTGGCGCGCAGCTACCAGATCACGAGCATCTTCAGGACGCTCAGCGTGCTCGACAACCTCGCGCTCGCGGTGCAGGCGCGCAGCGGCTCGAGCTTCTCCTTCTGGCGCCCGCTGGAAAAGGAAGCACGGCTTTTCGAGGAGGCTTTCCTGCTCCTCGACGCGATCGGCTTGCAGGACAAGAAGAATCACCTCGCCGCCACCCTCGCCCACGGCGAGCAGCGCGCGCTGGAGGTCGGGCTCGCGCTCGCCACACGCCCCAGGCTGGTGCTGCTCGACGAGCCGATGGCCGGCATGGGGCCGCAGGAATCGCGGCGCATGATCGAGCTGATCGAGCGCATCCGCGCCGGCGTCACGGTGCTGCTGGTCGAGCACGACATGGACGCGGTGTTCCGGCTCGCCAACCGCATCTCGGTAATGGTCGACGGGCGAGTCATTGCGACGGATTCTCCCGAAAAAATAAGAGCGAATCAGGAAGTGCGAAGGGCTTACCTGGGAGACGAAATCCCTGCTTAAGGTCGAAAACCTCGAAACGGCGTACGGCGCGAGCCAGGTCCTTTTTGATCTTTCATTCGAAATTCGAGATGGAGAGGCCGTGACGCTGCTCGGCCGCAACGGCATGGGCAAGACCACCACCGTGCGCTCGATCATGGGATTGACCCGGCCTTTCAAGGGAAGCATTTCTTTCCGTGGCGCGCGCATCGAAAGCATGCCCCCCGACCGCATCGCGCGCATGGGCGTCGCCCTCGTGCCCGAGGGGCGGCAGATCTTCCCCAACCTGACCGTGCGCGAGAACCTGGTCGCCTTCGCGGAGAATCGATCCGGCCGGGCCGATCCCTGGACGACCGAAAAGGTGCTCGAGTTTTTTCCCCGTCTGTCAGAAAGAGAAAACAACATGGGCAACCAGCTCTCGGGGGGCGAGCAGCAGATGCTCGCCATCGGCAGGGCCCTCGTGACCAACCCTTATTTGCTGATCCTGGATGAAGCCACTGAAGGCCTGGCGCCGCTGGTGCGCGAGGAGATCTGGCGCTGCCTCGGGCGGCTGCGCGCCGCCGGCCAGACCATCCTCGTCATCGACAAGTACATCGAGCGGCTGGTGAAGCTCGCCGACCGGCACACCATCATCGAGCGCGGCCGCGTCGCCTGGCAGGGCAGCTCGGCCGAGCTCGACGCCGACCGCGACCTCTGGCATCGCTACCTCGGCGTATGAAGCCCGATCTGCGCTGGCCGAAATCGAAAAGACAGCTCCTCGCGATCCAGAGGAAGAGGAAGGAAGTCGCGCTTGAGCGCGCTCGGCAGTCGCGCTTCCTGAAGAAACGCATCCCGAAAGGAAAGGCCGAAGACATCTGGCACAGGATCCCGCCCCTCACCAAGGAAGAGCTGCGCGCGATCCCGCCCGAGCGCTTCCACGAGGAGTTCTGCATCCAGCCGCGCAACAAGGTGGTCGAGTACTGGCGCTCCGGCGGCGCCACCGGCCGGCCGCTCTTCTACCCCCGCTCGGCCGAGGACATGCAGCACGGCCTGCGCGCCTTCGAGCGCGCCTGGGCGCTGATCGGCGCGACCGCGGACGATTGCGCCCACGTCTCCTTCCCGCTCGGCGTGCACCCCGTCGCGCACCTCTACGCGCGCACCGCCATCAACCACGGCATCGGCACCGTCTGGTGCGGCGCCGGCACGAACACGCCCTCGGAGGTCCAGCTCGAGCTGATCGACCAGCTCAAGCCCACCGTCTGGCTCGGCATGGCGAGCTACGGGCTGCACCTGGCGAATCTCGCGGAATCGAAAAACTACGATTTACGTTCTTCTTCAGTCAAGAAAATCATCGTCGCGGCCGAGCCCCTCTCTCCAGTAAAGAGAAAGAAACTCGAAACCGCGTGGGGCGCCGAGGTGTTCGACCACTTCGGCATGACCGAAGGCGCGTTCGTCGCCGGCGAGGGCGTCGGCCACCACGGCATGCACATCTGGGCCGACCAGTTCTATTGCGAGGTGGTGGACGAGAAGACCGGCGAGCCGGTGCCCGAAGGCGCGGTGGGCTCGCTGGTGGTGACGCCGCTGT
>Ga0075351_1000072_pt1 | contig 12698 bp, 15 predicted proteins | sample Sandmound_ThreeS_3_FD_120091 | JGI IMG/M metagenome (GOLD analysis project Ga0075351, IMG submission 120091) | Natural and restored wetland microbial communities from the San Francisco Bay, California, USA, that impact long-term carbon... | ecosystem: Environmental > Terrestrial > Soil >... | reverse complement strand
GTTTGCCGGTCCCTGCTGACATGGGGAAAATGGCCTTCATCGGATGAGCATATTGCATGCATCCGGAGCATACAGCAAGGAGACGCCATGAACCTGGACCTGGATCGCCCGACCCTCGCGCTCGACGCAGGGCAAGTCGTGAGCCTCGACGACGCCGCCGGAAGGCGCATATCCGCGCGCCTGGGCAGCGTCTGGATCACCTACGAGGGAATCGTGAAGGACGTGATCCTCGCCCCGGGCGAGTCGCTCGTCCTCGCGCGGGACGGCCGCACGGTCGTCCAGGCCCTCGAACCCGCTTTCGTCACGCTTCAATAAGGAGACCCGCATGATCCCCATGAACCCGAATGCCGCCTGGTACGACGAAGGCGCGCGCTGGATCGGCTCGCTCTTCGCCGACACGATCTCCGGCGCCGCCACGAATCACTCGCTCGACGGCCGCCGCCCCCCGTACCTCGACCCGGAGGAGTTCCTCTTCGACGTGCGCCACCGGATGCAGAACCGCTTCTAGCCGAGGCCGGTCTCGGCGGCGAGGTCCTTGGCGCTCACGTTGCCGAGGGCATAGCGCTCGAACAGGCCGACCACGGTGCCGATCAGGGTGGCGGCGGCGATGCCGAGCAGCGCGACCTGGAAGGTATTGGCCAGGCCGACCAGCAGCGCCCGGGCGTAGCTGTCCGCGGCGCTGTAGGCGAGGAGCGCCGACTCGCCGATCTCGAACCCCGCCTCGCGCCAGAGAAATGCGAAACCGGTGGCGATGCGGCGTGCCTCGAGATTGGCCGCCGTGTTAAAAACGAGCCACGCGGCGGCGGCGAGGACCAGCGCGGCCGCGAGCGCCTGAACCCCTAACCGCTTCGCCATTCGATGAGCGACCGCCATGACCGCCCGTAAGCTTACCCGCCAGGACCTGCGCGACGCCGCCGAGAGATACAAGAACTGGGGCAAGTGGGGACCCAAAGACGAGATCGGCACACTCAACTACACCACCGCGGAAGACATAGTCGCCGCCGCGCGCTTGGTGAAAAAAGGGAAAGTGATCTCCCTCGCGCTCAACTTCGACCATACCGGTCCGCAGGGTGCGAAGAGCAAGTACCCGGCCATGGGCCGCACCAACCCGATCCACACCATGCTGCGCACCGGCACCGACGCGTACTCCGGCGTGCTCGACCATCGCGGCATCCGCGCCGCCGACGACATGGTGGTGATGCCCCTGCAATGCGGCACCCAGTGGGACGGCCTCGGCCATGTCTTCTACGAGAACTCCATGTGGAACGGCTACGACTGCCGCGAGGTCACCTCCAACGGCGCGCAGAAGTGCGGCATCGAGAAGACCAAGAGCAAGATGGTCGGCCGCGGCGTGCTGCTCGACGTCGCGCGTGCGCTCGGCAAGAAGTGGCTGGACGACGGCTACGGCATCACCATCGCCGATCTCGACATGACCGCGAAGAAACAGAATGTCCAGGTGAAGCGGGGAGATTTCGTGATCGTCCGCACCGGACAGATGGAAGCGAAGCTCGAGGCCGGCAGCTGGGACGGCTACCCGGGGGGCGATGCGCCGGGCTTCTCCTTCGAGACGCTCGCATGGATCAAGCGCACCGAGCTCGCCGCCCTCGCCTCCGACACCTGGGGCTGCGAGGTGCGGCCGAACGAGTCCGAGCAGGGCATCAACCAGCCCTGGCACTGGATCACCATCCCCATGATGGGCATGACCATGGGCGAGATCTTCTACGTCAAGGACCTCGCCGAAGATTGCGCGGCAGACCAGACCTACGAATTTCTCTTCGTCGCCCCTGCCCTTCCCATCACGGGGGCGGTGGGATCACCGACCAATCCCCTCGCGATCAAATGAAACTGTCCGGCGCGCAGCTGCTCGCAGACATGTTGGCGGGCTACGGCGTGTCGCACGTCTTCATGGTGCCGGCCGTGCTGCGCCGGACCTTCGCCGAGATGGAAAGAAGAACCGAAATAAAAAGACTTCACTGTCACGGCGAGAAAGCCGCCGCGTACATGGCCGACGGCTACGCGCGCGCCTCGGGCAAGCCCGGCGTCTGCATGGCGCAGGTGGTCGGCGCGCTGAACCTCGCGGCGGGCCTGCGCGATGCCTATCTCGCGCATTCGCCGGTGATCGCTTTCACCGGCGGGCGCGACCCGAAGACCAAGTTCCGCAAGGTGTACCAGGAGATCGACGACGTGCCGGCGTTCGAGCCGGTGACGAAGTGGAACGCCACCGTCGACGCGGTCGAGCGCTTCCCCGACATGGTGCGCCAGGCGTTCCGCGTCGCCACCTCCGGCGCGCCCGGCCCGGTGCACCTGCAGTTCCGCGGCAACGAAGGCCAGGTCGACCAGGAAGAAGCGGACATGGAGCCGCTGGTCGAAACGCAGTTCTCCCGGGTCCCGCCGTTTCGTCCTCGACCCGATCCTGAATCGCTTAAAACGCTGCTCAGTATTCTTGAAAAATCAGAAAGACCCGTCATCGTCGCCGGCGGCGGCGTGCGCACCTCGGGAGCGGGACCCGAGCTGGTCGCGCTGGCCGAGGCGCTTTCAATTCCGGTCGCCACCTCGCTCAACGGCAAGGACTGCATTCCCGGCACGCACCCGCTCAACGTCGGCGTGGTCGGCAGCTATTCGCGCGAGAGCGCCAATCGCGTCGTCGCGGCCGCCGACCTGGCCTGCTTCGTCGGCACTTCCGCCGGCGGCATGACCACGCACGTCTGGACGGTGCCGAAGATCGGCGTGCCGGCGGTGCAGATCGACATCGAGCCCGAGACGATCGGCCGCAACTACCCGCTCAAGGCGGGCGTGCTGGGCGACGCCAAGGTTTGTCTTTCGATGCTGTTGCAGGCGTGCGACCGCTCGAGCGCATCTCGCAGGAGCCATTGGATTTCCTCTGTAAGAGCCATTTGCGACGAGTGGCGCGACAAGAACAAGGCAGCGCTGGCATCCGAAGCAGTACCGATTCGTCCGGAGAGAATCTGCGCCGAGCTTTCGCGCCACGTGCCGGAGGACGCGATCGTGCTCTCCGACACCGGCCACGCCGGCATGTGGATGGGCGGCATGTACGACACTCGCTCGCCGCGCCAGAGCTTCCTGCGCAGCGCCGGCCACCTCGGCTGGGCGTTCCCGGCGGGCCTGGGCGCCAAGTGCGCCGCTCCCGGGCGGCCGGTGGTCACCTTCACCGGCGACGCCGGCCTCTGGTACCACCTGGGCGAGATCGAGACCGCGGTGCGCTGGAACATCGCCGCGGTGACGGTGGTGAACAACAACGCCAGCGGCAACCAGTCGAAGCGCGGCTTCGACCGGGCCTACGGCGGCGAGCAGACGGCCAAGGCTCGCGAGCTTTGGACCTACAGCAAGGTCGACTTCGCGCGCGTGGCGACCGACCTGGGCGCGCTCGGGTTGCGCGTCGAGCGGCCAGCCGATTTTTCAAGAGCATTGCATGAAGCATTGAAAAGCAACCGCCCGGCGATAATCGACGTCGTCACCGACATCGAGGCCATCGCCCCGGCCGCGGTCAACGCTTAGGAGGAGACATGAAAGCGATCCTGAGAATTCTCCTGGTCTTCCTGGTAGGAAGCGCGTTCGCGCAGTCCTATCCGTCGAAGCCGATCCGCCTCGCCGTCGCCTTCCCGCCGGGGGGGCCGGTGGACATCATCGCCCGGCTGGTCGGGCCGAAGCTCTCCGAGATCCTCGGCCAGCAGGTGGTGGTCGAGAACAAGGTCGGCGCGAGCGGCAACATCGCCACCGGCGAGGTGGCGAAGTCGGCGCCCGACGGCTACACCCTGCTCGCGCACTCCTCGGCGTACGTGGTCAATCCGTCGCTGTTCAGGAACGCGGGCTACGACCCGATCAAGGACCTGACGCCAATCGCGGTGGTCGCGCAGCAGGCGAACATCATCCTGGTCAACGCTTCCTTCCCGGCGAAGACGCTGGAGGAGCTGCGCAAGGAAGTGACCACGCGCAAGCTCGCTTTCGCCTCGCCCGGCACCGGCACGACGCCGCACCTGACCGGGGTCAACCTGTTCCAGGTGCGCTGGAAGGCGGACATCACGCACGTGCCGTTCAAGGGAGCGGGACCGGCCGTCGCCGGACTGCTCTCGGGGGAGCCGCCGATCGGCTGCATGGCCGGCTCGGGGCCGATGTCGAACATCAAGGCGGGCAAGTTCCGCGCCCTCGCCGTCTCCTCGGCGAAGCGCCTGCCGCAGCTCCCGGAGGTGCCGACCCTGAACGAGCTCGGCTATTCCGGGATGGAGGACTACACCTGGGTCGGAATCTTCGCGCCCGCGGGAACGCCGCGTGACATCGCGCAGAAGCTGAACGACGCGGTGCTGAAGGCGCTGCAGGCGCCCGACCTGCGCCAGCGCCTGGACGGCCTCGCGTTCGAGCCGACCGCCGCGCCGCTCAAGGAGACCGCCGACTACGTCAGCGCCGAAGTCGCGAAGTGGGGACGCGTGGTGAAGGAAACCGGCGCGACCGTCGACTAGCTCAGTGCCACTCGACGCTGCGCAGCACGCCGCGCAGCGTCTCCAGCCGCTCGCTGCCGAGCGCGCCGCTCGCGACCGGCAGCGAAGTCCTGAGGCAGATCGTCGCGCTCCTTTCGCGATACTCGGGCTCGCGCAGCACCAGATTGGTGAGATAGAAAACGAAACGCTGCTCCGTGCCTTTCGTCTCGCTCGCTTCGGTCCACAGGACGCCATTCGGCAGCACGCTCTGCGTCGGCGTCGCCTTGAGCTGCGCGTCGTATCGGACGAGCCCGCGCATCATCTCGAGCACCTTCGGACGGATGCTTTCGGCCTGTTCCGCGGTGTACCTCGCGTCCGGCTCGGTGACGGTGTAGTAGAGCTCGATCGCCTGGCCGGCGGGTCCGGCCGCGACTGCGCTTCGCCAGTCGGCCTTGGAGAAGCGCCAGCCTTCGGGCAGACGCAGCGTAAAGATCCGGTGCCGGAGCGACTGCGCATCCCAGGGGAAGGGTTCCTCTTTCGGGAGCAGCTTCTCTTTCAGCTTGTCGAGGAAACCCATGGCTCCTCCTTCCTCAGCGGATCGGCGGCGCGTACAGCAGGCCGCCCTGGTTCCAGAGGCGGTTGAGGCCGCGCTCGAAGCCGAGCGGCTTGAGGTTGGCGTCGAAGCTCTCGCCGTAGTTGCCGACCTGCTTGACGATGTTGTACGCCCACTTGTTGTCGAGGCCCAGCGCCTTGCCGAGATCGCCGCTCGCGCCGACGAAGCGCTGCACCGACGGGTTGGCACTTTTGGCCTCTTGATCGATATTCTTGCTTGCAAGACCGAGCTCTTCGGCCTCGATCATGGCGTTGAGCGACCACTTGACGACGTCGAGCCAGCGGTCGTCGCCGTGGCGCACCGCCGGGCCGAGCGGCTCCTTGGAGATGATCTCCGGCAGGATGACGTGGTCGTCGGGCCTGGTCGCCCGCGTCGCGCGCAGCGAGATCAGGCCGGAATGGTCGGTGGTGTAGACGTCGCAGCGCCCGGCGAAATAGGCGTTCAGCACTTCCTCGAGCTTCTCGATCACCACCGGCCTGAAGGTCATCCTGTTGGCGCGGAACCAGTCGGCGAGGTTGAGCTCGTTGGTGGTGCCGGGCTGCACGCAGACCGTGGCGCCGTTCAGCTGCTTCGCGCTCTTCACGTTGAGCTTCTTCGGCACCATGAAGCCCTGGCCATCGTAATAATTGACGCCGGCGAAGTTCAGGCCGAGGCTGGTGTCGCGCGAGAGCGTCCAGGTGGTGTTGCGCGCCAGAATATCGACCTCTCCCGATTGCAGCGCGGTGAAGCGCTGCTGCGCGGTGAGCGGCGTGAAGCGGACCTTGCTCGCGTCGCCGAGCGTCGCCGCGGCGACCGCACGGCACAGATCGACGTCGATGCCGCGCCACACGCCCCTGGAATCCGGCTGCGAGAAGCCGGCGAGCCCCGTGTTCACCCCGCACTGCACGAAGCCCTTGCTGCGCACCGCGTCGAGAGTGGACTGCGCCTGCGCAGCGCCGGCGAGCAAGGCCGCCGAAAGAACGAGGAGTCTCATGGGGAGAGAAGAAAATCCCGGACCATCTTGATCTGGTCGGCGTGCAACAGGGTCGGCGCGTGGCCGACGCCGGCGACCTCGATCACCTTCGCCTTCGGGCCGCGCTGCGCCATCTCCTCCACCGTGCTCTTCGCCAGCAGGTCCGACTGCGCGCCGCGCAGCACCAGCGTCGGGCAGCGGATCGCGTCGTAGTAATCCCAGAGCAGCATGTCGCCCTCGGGCATGTCCTTCTTGAAGGGCTCGGCAATGCGCGCGTCGTAATGCGGATGCCAGGCGCCGTCCTCCCCCTTGCGCACCCAGTTGCCGGCGAGGAAGCGCCACTCTTCGTCGCTGTGCGGGCCGAACGGCGCGGAAATCGTGCGCACGTACTCGACCGCCTTGTCGAACGTGGCGAACGCCGGCGTGAGGCCGACGTAGGTGGCGATGCGCTCGAGCGAAGCGTGCGAAACCACCGGGCCGGAGTCGTTCAGCACCAGCTTGCGGATCGGCGTGCCGTTCAATGCCGCGAGCGCCATGCCGACCAGCCCGCCGAGCGAGGTGCCGACCCAGTCGACCGACTCGACGTCGAGCCGCGCGATCAGCGTCACCATGTCGGCCGCGTACTGCGGCACCCCATAGAGCATCGGATCGGCGAGCCGGTCCGAGTCGCCGCGGCCGGCGAGATCCGGGCAGACGACGCGGTAGTGGTCGCTGAGCGAGTGCGCCAGCGCCTCGAAGTCGCGCGCCGAGCGCGTCAGGCCGTGCACGCAGATCAGCACGTCGCGGTTGCGCGGGTCGCCCCATTCCAGGTACGCCATGCGGTGCAGCCCCTTGGGCGAGGCGCACTGCACCGAGCGGCGGCGCGGCTCTACGGAATCTTGAGCCATTGCCGTTCCAGCGCTTCCCGCGCCGCGCGTCCCGCCTCGTCGAGCGACGAGTGGCGCATGCCGCTGCCGCGCAGCAGCGCGAGCTTCTCGGAGCGCAGGTTCGCGCCGCGCACCGGAAAGCCGTAGCCCGCGTAGCGCGCGCGCTCGATCGACGCCTCCTCCTCGTCGTACCAGATCCATTCTTCGACGAAGCCGAGCGCCATGTCCTCCAGCTCGGCGTCGGGCTCGTCGGGGTCGATCAGGCTCAGCTCGCCGCCGACGAAGCGGAAGAAGGTGTGGCGCTCGGCGGTCGCGGCATAGCCGATGCAGCCCGCGCTCTTGGTGATCACCACCAGCGCCAGCTCGAGGCGACCGTCGTCGCCGACCGCGATCGCGACCCCCGGCCCGCCAGCCGACTGGCGGTGCTCCTCGATCAGCCGGCCGTTCTCGATCACGGCGCGGCCGCGCACGCCGTCGTGGTCCCACTCGGCCTCGACGCGCAGCTCCGGAAAATCCCCCGACACCTCGGCCAGCACGGGAAACGGAATGCCCTTCTTCGGCTCGAAGCGGTACTCGAGCCGGCCGTCCGCGTGATGCTCGGTGTAGTCCTCCGCCTCGGCTTCGCGCACCATCAGCCAGCGCAGGCGCTCGCGGAAGTCCGCGAGGCGCCCGGCGCCGGTGATGCGCACGACAGCGGTGAACAGGGCCCTAGGCCTCGTACTTGAAGGAAAGCGAGACGCGGGCGCGGAACTGCGACACCTTGCCGTTCTCGATGCGCACGTCGAGCTTGGTGATCTCGGCGATGCGCAGGTCGCGCAGCGACTTTGCGGCGATCTTCACCGCGTTCCTCGTCGCATCTTCCCAGGAGCTGCTGCTCGTGCCGATGACTTCGGTGACGCGATAAACACCAGTGTCTTTGGCCATGGTCCCCTCTCCTCGTGGATGTCAATCACCCTGCGGAAAATCCGCCGGATCATTGTAGCCAATACCGCCCGCGGCGCGTTCGCTCTCCCTCCACGGCGACGCCTTGCGCGGAGAGGCGGATCGCGATCGAACCCTGGAGGTCAGTGCGCACGACCTGCGCGCCGGCACTGCGGTAGCGCTCGAGCACCTCGCTGTTCGGATGGCCGAAGCGGTTGCGATAGCCGGCGGCGACGACCGCCCAGCGCGGCGCGACGGCGGCGATGAACTCCGGCGTCGACGACGTCCGGCTGCCGTGATGCGGAATCAGCATCACGTCGCTCTTCACGGAGGAAGCGAGAAGTGCCTTCTCCGCCGTTCGCTCGATGTCTCCCGTGAGCAGCACCGCTCCGCCTTCGGCCGCGATGCGCAGCACGCAGCTCAGGTCGTTGCGCTTCGCCGTGCCTTTCCAGGCGGGGCTGAGGAACTCGAAACGCACGCCGTCCCACTCCCAGGATTCGCCGGCGGCGCAGCGCCGCGGCGCGGCGACCAGCGTGCGTACCGGATGTCCGGGCGCGAGCGACGATGCCATCGCGTCCACCTCGAGGCTCTCGAGCACGCTCAGCGCGCCGCCGATGTGGTCGCTGTCCTCGTGGCTAAGCACCAGCAGGTCGAGCCGGTCGAGGCCCGCACCGCGCATCGCCGGCACGACGACGCGCAAGCCGCTGTCGGCGTCCGGTCCCCAGGCGGGACCCGCGTCGTACAGGAGCGTGCGCGAGCGGGTACGCGCCAGCACCGCGAGCCCCTGGCCGACGTCGAGCATGCTCACCCACGCTTCGCCCGGCGATGGCGCGGCGGGAGCCAGACAGAAGGCGGGCGCCATGAGCGCGAGCCCGCTCGCCCGCCAGAGCACGCCGCGCGGCGCGAGCAGCCAGGCCGCGCCGCAGAGCGCGAGGAGAACGCTCCAGAGCGACGGTACGTGCTGCTGCCACTGCGCGCCGGGAAGCGCCGCGCACCATTCGAGGAATTGCAGCAGCCATTCCGTCAGCCAGGCGCAGAGATGGAGCAGCGCGTCCACGGGCAGCACGGCGGCGAGCAGCGCGAGCGGCGTGACGACGACCGAAACCACGGGAATCGCCACCGCGTTGGCGATCGGCCCGGCGACCGAGACCTGGCCGAAGAGCAGCAAGGCCGCGGGCGCGAGCCCGACCGTGATCGCCCATTGCACGCGCGCCCACTGCGCGATTCGCGACCCGGGCGTGTTCCATCCGACCGCGCCATAGAAGATGAGCAGCACCGCGCCGAACGAGAGCCAAAGCCCGGGCGCGAGCATCGCCCAGGGATCGAAGAAGACGATCACCGCAAGGGCGAGCGCGAGCGTGCGGCCCGGAGAGGCGATCTGGCCGCTCCACAGAGCCGCGGCGACGATGGTGACCATCCAGAACGTGCGCTGCGCCGGCACGCCGAAGCCGGCAAGCAGGGTATAGGCGAGCGCGGCAATGATCGCCGCGATCGCCGCCGCCTTGCGTGCCGGTAATCGCAGCGCGAGCGCCGGGACGCGGCGCCAGCCGAGCGCGACCAGCCAGGCGACTAGGCCCGACACCAGCGTGACATGCAGCCCCGAGATACTCATCAGGTGGGTGACGCCGGTGCGGTTGAAGAGCCGCCACTCCTCGTTCGAGATCGCGCGCTGGTCGCCCACCGCGAGGGCGGCGAGGATGCCGGCGGCGGGCGTCGGGCCGAGCGTGGCGAGGAAGCGATCGCGCACGGACTCGCGTGCTTGTTCGATCAGGTCCAAAGGAGAATTCCTTTGTCCAATTCTTTTTTGTTCTCCCCGGCTGCGCACGTAGCCCGTCGCGCCGATGCCGCGCTCGAGCAGCCAGGCCTCGTAGTCGAAGCCGTGCGGATTGACCAGCCCGTGCGGCCGGCGCAGGCGCAGCGTCAGCAGCCAGCGCTCGCCGGGATGCAGGGCGCTCGCGAGCAGCGCCGGCGCTTCCTCCGCCGCGCTCGTTCGGTACCAGGACACCAGCAGCTTGCGCGGCAGCTTCTCGCCGCCCGGGACCGATTCGACGTCGAACTCGAAGCGCAGCGAGCGCTCGCCGAGCGCCGGCAGGCTTGCGACCACGCCCGCCACGGCGATGTCCCGGCCTTCGAGCTCCGGCGCGAGGCGATCGGCCATGCGCCAGTGCGCCCAGCCGGCAGCCCAGAGAAAGCCGACGGCGAAACAGGCGGGCACGATCAGCCGGCGTTTCCGGCACGCCAATCCTGCGAGAATGGGAGCAAGAACGACCCATCCGATCGCCGGCAACGCGGCCTGCTGTTGCAGGACGGCCGCGCCCGCCGCGAACGCCAACGCCGCCAGGATCATGAGAATGCAACGCGCCCCAGGCGCTTCCCGCTGACCGTGCCGCGCAAGCACCTGCACCGCTACCTGCCCACGCCCGAGGCGGTCCTCGCCAAGGCGTGGTGCGCGCCGTTCCGGCCCTGGCTCGGACATCCGAGCCTGTGGCACATCAACCGCCGCTCGGTTCCGGGCGCGGTGGCGATCGGGCTGTTCTGCGGCCTGATCCCCGGACCGTTTCAGATGCTCGGTTCGCTGCTGCTGGCGATCCCGCTGCGCAAGAACATCCCGGTCGCGCTCGCCGTCACTTTCTATACGAATCCCTTTACCATCGTGCCGCTCTACTTGATCGCGTACGAGTACGGGCAGATGCTGGTCGGCGACGGCGCCGTGCCGCGCCATCTCGTGCCCGACGCCTGGGATCTCTCAGGCCTGTGGAATTGGGCGCTGGGGCTGGGGAAACCCCTCGCGGTGGGGCTGGTGGCGCTGGCGTCGACGCTCGCGCTCGCCGGCTATATCGCGGCGGTGCTCGCCTGGCGCCTGCACGTCGTCAGGGCCTGGCGGCAGCGTGCCCTTGGGCGTAAAGGCGGCCTTCGCGCAGCTCGAACGCCCGCCCCGCCCGCGCCGCAAGATCGGAATCGTGGGTGACGATGACGAACGCGGTGCCGTGCGACTACGATAGCCGCAGCATCGCGTCGAACACCTCGTCGGCGGTGTGCGAGTCGAGGTTGCCGGTCGGCTCGTCGGCGAGCACGCAGGCCGGCTCGGTCACCAGCGCGCGCGCGAACGCGCAGCGCTGACGCTCGCCGCCGGAGAGCTCGCCCGGCTGGTGCTCGAGCCGGTGCCCCAGCCCGACTTCCGCAAGAATTTTTTTTGATTTTTGAAAAGCGAGATCTTTGTCCATCCTGCGGATGAAGAGCGGCATGGCCACGTTCTCGATCGCCGTGAATTCCGGCAGCAGGTGGTGGAACTGGTAGACGAAGCCGAGGGTGGCGTTGCGCACCTCGCCGCGCTCGCGCTCGCCCATGGCGCTGAACGCCCGGCCGCGCACCGTCACGCTGCCGCCGCTCGGCGCGTCGAGCCCGCCGAGGAGATGCAGCAGCGTCGACTTGCCCGAGCCCGAGCGGCCCATGATGGCGATGCGCTCGCCGGCGTTGATCTCGAGGTCGATGCCGAGCAGCACGGGGACCGGCTGCGGTCCTTGATATGTTTTTTGCAAATTCAAGCAACCCAAAACAACTTCACTCATAACGCAACGCCTCCGCGGGATTCACGCGCGAAGCGCTCCAGCTCGGATAGAGGGTGGCGACGAAGGACAGGCCGAGCCCCATGAGCACGATGGCGATCACGTCGCCCGACTGCAGGTCGGAGGGCAGCTCGGGGATGAGGTAGACGTCCTTGGAGAGGAACTTGATGTTGAGCGCGCTCTCGATCGCCGGCACGATGACGTCGATGTTGAGCGCGGTGACGATGCCGAGCGCAGTGCCGATCAGCGTGCCGACGACGCCGATGATCATTCCCTGCACGACGAAGATCTGCATGATCGAGCCCGGCGCGGCGCCGAGGGTGCGCAGGATGGCGATGTCGGCCTGCTTGTCGGTGACCGCCACCACCAGCGTCGAGATGATGTTGATCGCCGCGACGAGGATGATCAGCGTCAGGATCAGGAACATCATGCGCTTCTCGATCTCGACCGCGCGGAAGAAGTTGGCATGGCTGCGCGTCCAGTCGGCAGCGAACACCTCGCGCGGCAGGCTGCTCAGCAGCTCGCGCGCGACGCTGCGGGCGGCGAAAAGATCGTCGAGCTTCAGCCGCACGCCGGTCACCGCGTCGCCGAGCTGATAGAGGGTCTGCGCGTCCTTGATGTGCACGAGGGCGAGCGCCGAATCGGCGTCGGTGATGCCCGCCTCGAACACGCCCACGACCGTGAACTGCTTCAGGCGCGGGATCACGCCCGCCGGCGTCACCAGCCCCTGCGGCGCCACCAGCGCCACCTTGTCGCCGGGAATCACGCCCAGCGCGCGGGCGAGGTCGATGCCGAGGATCACGCCGAACCCGCCCGGCTTGAGCGCATCGAGGCTGCCGGAGCGCATCAGCCGGCCGAGATCGGCGACCTTCTCCTCGTCGGCGGGCAGGATGCCGCGCACCACCGCGCCGCGCACCGCGCTGCCGGCGGCGAGCATCGCCTGCGCCTGCACGAACGGCGCCGTGGCGAGCACGCGCGAATGCCCGCTCGCGAGCCGCGCGATGCCCTGCCAGTCGGAGAGCCGGCCGCTCGCGCTCAGGATCTGCACGTGCGAGGCGACGCCGAGGATGCGCGTGCGCACTTCCTTCTGGAAGCCGTTCATCACCGACAGCACCACGATCAGCGCCCACACCCCGACCGCGATGCCGATCATCGAGACGAGGGAGTTGACGCCGATGAAGCGGTTGCGGCGCCGCGCGCGCGTGTAGCGCAGGCCGACGGTGAGTTCGTATCGCATCGAAGGGGGAGCGAGAATACTACAATGACCCGTGGACTCCGAGACCGCCGGTCGATTGAGAAGACTGATCGAGCAAGAGCGCCTGGCGCATCTCGGCACGCTGCGCGGCG
>Ga0075351_1000071_pt1 | contig 12775 bp, 13 predicted proteins | sample Sandmound_ThreeS_3_FD_120091 | JGI IMG/M metagenome (GOLD analysis project Ga0075351, IMG submission 120091) | Natural and restored wetland microbial communities from the San Francisco Bay, California, USA, that impact long-term carbon... | ecosystem: Environmental > Terrestrial > Soil >... | reverse complement strand
TGGTCGAGTAGTCGTCGAGGCACTGGAAACCGACGTACTTGGCGGTGGTGTCGGCGCCGACGCGCTGCAGGAAGTCCGAGAAACGCACGCCGGTCCAGCTGCCGATGGCGCTCCAGCCTTCGACGCAGATGTGGCGCGTGACCTGCGACACCTGCGGCAGCGCGTACAGGTCGGGCAGCGTCCAGGGCTTGCGCTCCTTGATCATGCCGCCGAGCTCGAGCTTGTACTTGCCGCCGTCGACGTCGATCACCTCTTCCTCGGAGTAATAGGCGTTGAACGGAAACGGTTTGGTGATCGCGCTCTCCGGGAACTCGGGCGCCAGGCGGTTCGGGTTGAACAGCCAGCCCTGCACGTCGTCGTTCCAGCCGGACATGCGCATCAGCACGTTCTGCACCTTCTCTTCCTCGCTGATCGCGCAGCCGGTGAGGAGCGCGAGCGCACCGAGCGACAGCCCCTGCTTGAGGAAGAGGCGCCGCTCCATCCTTTTCACTTCCGGGGTGCGGAATTTGTCGAAGCTCGAGCCCATGGCCTTCTTCATGCGGCCCTCCGGATGCGGCCGGTGAACATGCTCGGGAAAGTGCGAGGCACGAGCGCGACCATGACCACGTGCACGAAGACGATGAAGCCCACGCCGGCCATGGCGAAGAAATGCAGCAAGCGCGCGCCCTCGTAGTCGCCGATGAACCGGCCGTACCAGTAGAACTGCACCGGCTTCCACAGGACCAGCCCGGAGAGGACGAGGACGATGAGCAGGAAGATGAGCGCCAGGTACGCCGCGCGCTGCGCGGCGTTGTAGACCGTGAGATCGTCGTGCGCGAGCTTGCCGCGGAACGCCGCGGCGATGTCGCGCAGCACCGCAAGCGGCGAGATCGGCAGCAGCTTGCGGCGGAAATGGCCGGAGACGATGCCGTAGGCGACGTAGACGACGCCGTTGACGACGAACAGCCACATCGCCGCGAAGTGCCACTGCAGCGCCCCGGCGAGCCAGCCGCCGAGCGTGATCTCGTCGGGGAAGCTGAAGGCGAACAGCGGGTCGGCGTTGTAGATGCGCCAGCCGCTGCTGATCATCATCAGGACCGCCAGCACGTTCAGCCAGTGGGCGATGCGCACGATCAGGGGGTGGACCTTCGTCATTTCCGGCGCCATGTCGTCTTTCCCCCCTTGTCTTCCAGCACGATGCCTTTCCCCGAGAGCTCCTGGCGTATGTCGTCGGCGGCCTTGAAATCCTTACGCCCCCTCGCCATCTCGCGGGCGCCGATCCGCTCCCGGATCCACGCCTCTTCAGTCTCGCCGCCTTGCAGGAACGCCTGCGCGTTTCGCTGCAGGATGCCGAGTACCCCCCCTAAGGCACGCAACTGTGCCGCCGCGCGGGAATCTCCCGTGTTGGCGGCATGGGCGAGATCGAAGAGAACGGAAACGGCTTCGGGCGTCCCGAAATCGTCGTCCATGGCTGCTTTGAATTGGCGTGCGTGGGGTTCGTTCCAATCCACTTCTAGCGATTTGTTTTCGTCTTTCAGTGCCGTGTACAGCCGGGTGAGCGCAGATTTCGCGTCCTCGAGGTGCACGTCGGAGTAGTTGAGCGGGCTGCGGTAATGCGCGCGCAGGATGAAGAAGCGGACCACCTCGGGGTCGTATTTCTTCAGGATCTCGCGCACGGTGAAGAAGTTGCCGAGCGATTTCGACATCTTCTCCTCGTCGACGCGCACGAAGCCGTTGTGCATCCAGTAGTTGACGAACTTGTGGCCGTGCGCGCCCTCGGACTGCGCGATCTCGTTCTCGTGGTGCGGGAACTGCAGGTCCTGGCCGCCGCCGTGGATGTCGAACGACTCGCCGAGCATGCTGCAGCTCATCGCCGAGCACTCGATGTGCCAGCCGGGACGGCCGTCGCCCCACGGCGAGGGCCAGCTCGGCTCGCCGGGCTTGGCGCGCTTCCACAGCACGAAATCGAGCGGATCTTCCTTGCTGGCGTCGACCTCGACGCGCTCGCCCGCGCGCAGCTCGTCGAGCGACTTGCCGGAGAGCTTGCCGTAGCCGGGGAAGCGCCGCACCGCATAGTTCACGTCGCCCGAGGCCGCCTGATAGGCGAGGCTCTTCTTCAGGAGATCGGCGATCAGCGCCTGCATCTCGGCGACGTACTGCGTCGCGCGCGGCTCGTGGTCGGGCGTCTCGACGCCGAGCGCGGCGGCATCCTCCTCCATGGCGCGGATGAAGCGCTCGGTCAGTGCCTCGACCGGCTCGCGGTTTTCGCCGGCGCGCTTGATGATCTTGTCGTCGATGTCCGTGATGTTGCGCACGTAGGTGACGCGCAGCCCGCTCGCGCGCAGCCAGCGCCTCACCACGTCGAAGATCACCAGCACGCGTCCGTGCCCGAGATGACAATAGTCGTAGACGGTCATCCCGCAGACGTACATGCGCACTTCGCCCGGCCGCAGGGGAACGAAATCCTGCTTCGCCCTGCCTAGGCTGTTATAGATCTTTAGGATAGAATGCTGCCTTTCGTAGGGCCTTGAAAATATAACAGAATGCGTGTGTTGGCCACCTTGCTGGCGGTGGTGCTGGGCGCGGCTCTGCCCGCGCTCGCGGACGACCTCGATGATGCCGCAAAGCTGCTGAAGGCCGGGCAGCGCGACCAGGCGCTCGAGCGCGTGAACCGCGTGCTCGAGCAGAAGAGCGGCGATCCCAAGGCGCGCTTTCTCAAGGGAATCATCCTCACCGAGCAGGGCAACACCAAGGACGCGATCGAGATCTTCACCAAGCTCACGCAGGATTACCCCAAGCTGCCGGAGCCTTACAACAATCTCGCGGTGATCTACGCCGGGCAAGGTCAGTACGACAAGGCGCGCGCCGCGCTCGAGCAGTCGATCCGCACCCATCCGAGCTACGCCACGGCCTACGAGAACCTCGGCGACGTCTACGCCAAGCTCGCGAGCCAGGCCTACGACAAGGCGCTGCAGCTCGACAAGTCGAACACCGGCGCCCAGAACAAGCTCTCGCTGGTGCGCGAGCTGGTTGGCAGCCCGACCCCCGCCGCACAGGTCCCGAAGGAGGCCGCCAGGCCGCCGGTCGTCGCGGCGGCCGAGCCGAAGCCCGCGGCCACCCAGCCCACCAAAGACGCGCCGGCTGAGGTGCTCAAGGCCGTAAACGCGTGGGCCCAGGCGTGGTCGAAGAAGGACGCCGATGCCTACCTCGCTTTCTACGCCAGGGACTTCAAAACCCCCGGCGGCGAGTCGCGCGCCGACTGGGAAAAGCTGCGCCGCGAGCGCATCGCGGCGCCGAAGTCGATTGCGGTCGGTATCGAGCAGGCCAAGGTGACCATGCAGGGGAACGATCAGGCGAGCGTCACCTTCCGGCAGAGTTACCGCTCCGACAAGCTGAAGAGCTCGGGCCGCAAGACCCTCGTCCTGAGCCGCGCCGACGGGCGCTGGCAGATCCGCGAGGAGAAGTCCGCCAAATGAGGACGCTCGCTTTCCTTCTCGCGCTGCTTCCCCTGGCCGCGCCCGCGGCGACGCCGGAGGACCGGCTGTCGCAGGTGTTTCAGGCGATCGAGGCCAACCGGCTCGACGAAGCGATGAGCAAGGTCGACGAGCTGCTCCGCGACTATCCCAATTTCCGCCTCGCCCACCTGGTGCGCGGCGACCTGCTGCTCGCGCGCGGCCGCCCGCTGCAGACGTTCGGCAACGTGGTGAAGACCGTGCCGCAGGAGAAGATCGACGCGCTGCGCGAGGAGGCGCTGGCGCGCCTGCGCGCCAAGCGCGAGCGACCGGCGGGCGACGGCGCGCCGCGCCAGGTGCTGCAGCTCAACGCCGCGCAGAAGCACGTCTTCCTGGTCGACTCGCGGCGCTCGCGCCTCTACGTGTTTGCCAACGAAGCCGGCCGGCCGCGCTACGTCGCCGACTACTACGTGACGCTCGGCAAGAACGGCATCGACAAGACGCGCGAGGGCGACCAGAAGACGCCGCTCGGCGTCTACTACGTCACCGCCAACCTGCCGCGCAGCAAGCTCACCGACTTCTACGGCGCCGGCGCCTACCCGATCAGCTACCCGAACGAGTGGGACAAGCGCCGCGGCCGCAACGGCCACGGCATCTGGCTGCACGGCGTTCCCGCCGACGTCTACAGCCGCGCGCCGCGCGCGAGCGACGGCTGCATCGTCCTCGCCAATGCCGACCTCGAAAGCGTCGGCAGGATGGTGCAGGTCGGCCTGACGCCGGTGATCATCGCCGAGGAAATCGAGTGGAGCGATGCGCGCTCGGTCGAAGCCGAGCGCAGCTCGCTCGCGGCGGCGCTCGAACAGTGGCGCGCCGACTGGCAGAGCCGCGACACCGAGCGCTATCTCGCGCACTACTCGAAGCGCTTCTCCTCCGGCAAGCAGGACTACGCCGGGTGGGCGGCGCACAAGCGCGGCGTCAACGCCGGCAAGCGCTGGATCCAGGTCGGCGTCGCCAACGTGGCGATGTTTCGCTACCCGCGCGAGGGGGATTTCGTCGTCGTCACGTTCGAGCAGGATTACCGCTCGGACAGCCTGAAGAACACCATGCGCAAGCGCCAGTACTGGATCCGCGAGGAAGGCGCGTGGAAAATCGTCTACGAGGGAGCAGCTTGATGCTGAAGAAACTCTTCCTGTTTTCCGCGGCGGCGGTGGTGCCGATGAGCGCCGCGGCCGCCGATCCGCAGATCGACGTGAAGACCAATGCGGGCAGCTTCCGCATCGAGCTCTATCCGGGCAAGGCGCCGAAGACGGTCGAGAACTTCCTGCAGTACGTCAAGGCCGGGCATTACAACGGCACCATCTTCCATCGCGTCATCGACGGCTTCATGATCCAGGGCGGCGGCTTCGACCGCGGCTTCAAGCAGAAGCCGACCCGGCCGCCGGTGCCGATCGAGTCGAACAACGGCCTGAAGAACGACCTCGGCTGGGTGGCGATGGCGCGCACCAACGATCCGAATTCCGCCACCGCGCAGTTCTTCATCAACGTCAGCAGCAACGCCTTCCTCAACTACCCCGGCCAGGACGGCCACGGCTACACCGTGTTCGGCAAGGTGGTCTCCGGGCTCGACGTGGTGCAGAAGATCGGCAAGTCGCCCACCGGTCCCGGCGGACCCTTCCCGAGCGACGTGCCGCGCCAGCCGATCGTCATCGAGTCCATGACGGCGGTCGGTCAGAACTAGGTAGTGCACCTCTTCATCTCGGACCTGCACCTCTCGGCCGAGCGGCCCGAGGCGAACGAGAGATTCATCGGCTTCATGGAAGGCGCGGCGCGCGGCGCCCAGGCGCTGTACGTGCTCGGCGACCTGTTCGAGTCCTGGATCGGCGATGACGACATCGGCGAGCGCTTCAACGCCGTGGTCGTCGGCTTTTTCGCTGCGCTGGCGAAGAGCGGCACGCCTCTCTACCTGATGCACGGCAATCGCGATTTCCTGATCGGCAGGCGCTTCTGCCGCGCGACCGGCGCGACCTTGCTGAAGGATCCGGCCGTGGTCGAGATCGAGGGCACGCCGACCCTGCTCATGCACGGCGACACGCTCTGCACCGACGATGTCGACTACCTGGCCTGGCGCAGGAAGGCCCGCAATCCCCTGCTCCAGGCCGTCTTCCTCGCGAGATCGATCGAGAAGCGGCGCGCGATGAGCGTCAGGATGCGGGAAAAAAGCAGGCAGGTGGTCGCCGGCAAGCCGGCGGAGATCATGGACGTCAACGCCGGCGCGGTGCGCGAGGCCTTCCGGCGCCACGGCGTGACGCGCATGATCCACGGCCACACGCACCGTCCCGGGCGGCACGAGCTCGAAGTCGACGGCCGACGCTGCGAGCGCTGGGTGCTGCCCGACTGGTACGGGCCTGGCGGCTACCTCGAGATCAACGGCGGCAAGCCCCGCCTGGTCGCCTTTCCCGCCTAGCCCAATCCCCGCGCCAGATCGTCCTTCAGGTCGCCAACCGCTTCCAGGCCCACTGCCACGCGGATCAGCCCGTCGGTGATCCCCGCGGCCGCCCGCGCTTCGGGCGAGATGCGGCCATGCGTGGTGGTCGCCGGGTGGATGATGGTGGTCTTCACGTCGCCGAGGTTGGCGGTGATCGAAACCAGCTTTGTCGAATCGATCACGCGCCAGGCGCCCGCCCGGCCACCCTTCACCTCGAACGAGAGCACCGCGCCCGCGGCGCTCTGCTGGCGCTTCGCCAGCTCGTGCTGCGGATGGGAAGCAAGGCCCGGGTAGTGCACGCGCGCAACCTTGGGATGGGCTTCGAGCCAGCGCGCGAGCTCGAGCGCCGCCGCCGACTGCGCGAGCATGCGCAGCTCGAGCGTCTCCAGGCCCTTCAGCAGCACCCAGGCGTTGAACGGCGAAAGCGCCGGGCCGGCGGTGCGCAGGTAAGCGGTCAGGGGCTCGCCGACCAGCTTCTTCGAGCCCGCGATCGCGCCGCCGAGCACCCGCCCCTGCCCGTCGAGGTACTTGGTCGCCGAATGGATCACCAGGTCGGCACCGAGCTCGAGCGGCCGCTGCAGGATCGGCGTGCAGAAGACGTTGTCGACCGCAAGCAGCGCACCGGCCTGCTTCGCGACTTTCGACAATCCTTCGATATCCGAAATCTCGGTCAGCGGATTCGAAGGCGTCTCGAGGAAGAACAGGCGCGTGTTCTTCTTCACCGCCTTGCGCCATTCCTCGACCCTGGTCGGCGAGACGAACGTCGTCTCGATGCCGAAGCGCGAGAGGATGCCGCCGAAGAGCTGGATGGTGGCGCCGAACACCGCGTTCGAGCACACGACGTGGTCGCCCGCCTTCAGGTGCACCATCGCCGCGGCGAGAATCGCCGCCATGCCCGAGGCGGTGGCGACGCAGCTCTCCGCGCCTTCCAGCGCCGCGAGGCGCGCCTGGAACATGGACACCGTGGGGTTGGTGTAGCGGCTGTACACCATGCCATCCTCGGTGCCGGCGAAGCGCGTCGCCGCCTGCGCGGCGTTGTCGAAGACGAAGCTGGAAGTGAGGTACAGCGCCTCGGAGTGCTCCTGGAACTCGCTGCGCAGCGTTCCGGCGCGCACGCCCTTGGTCGACAGCTGATGCTCTTTCGCCATAAAAAAACCCGGCCTCTCTTTGCTAGCGGACCGGGTCTCCTTAGAGAACTGCGCGGCACGCTTTAGCGGTATTTGTTACGCGCCCGCAAGCTGTGGCTCAAATCGGCGCGAAAGAAGCGACTATACCAGATTATTCCTAGCGCGCGGTCGCCAGGTTGAGGTCGAGCTGCGCGCTCTCCTCGTCCCCCGAGTCGCGCGTCGCGTCGCGCTGGATCTCGATGGCGCGCAGGTAGTCGGTGGTGACGTCGCCCGTGACGTAGACGCCGTCGAAGCACGAGGTCTCGAAGCTGGCGAGCTTCGGGTTGGCGCGCCGCACCGCGTCCTTGAGCTCGTCCAGGTCCTGGTAGATCAGCGCGTCGGCGCCGATCTCGCGCGCCACCTCCTCCTCGCTGCGGTGGGCGGCGATCAGCTCGGCGCGGGTCGGCATGTCGATGCCGTAGACGTTGGGAAAGCGCACCGGCGGCGCGGCCGAGGCGAAGAACACCTTGCGCGCGCCCGACTCGCGCGCCATCTGCACGATCTCGCGGCTGGTCGTGCCGCGCACGATCGAGTCGTCCACCAGCAGCACGTTCTTGCCCGAGAACTCCAGCGCCATCGGGTTCAGCTTCTGGCGCACCGAGCGCTTGCGCACCGCGCTCCCCGGCATGATGAAGGTGCGGCCGATGTAGCGGTTCTTGACGAAGCCTTCGCGGTACGGCACGCCGAGGCCGAGCGCGAGCTGCAGCGCCGAGGGCCGGCTCGAGTCCGGGATGGGGATGACGACGTCGACGTCGAGCTTGCGCGGCAGGCGGCGGATCTTCTGCGCCAGCTTCTCGCCCATGTTGAGGCGCGTCTCGTAGACCGAGGCGCCGTCGATGATCGAGTCGGGCCGCGCCAGGTAGACATACTCGAAGATGCAGGGATTGAGGCTCGCCTGCGTCGCGCACTGCTGGCTGTGGAAGCTGCCGTCCTCGTCGATGAACACCGCCTCGCCGGGCGCGATGTCGCGCAGCAGCCGGAAGCCGAGCGCATCCACCGCCACCGACTCGGAAGCGACCATGTATTCGGTGCCGGCGGAGGTCTCGTTGTAGCCGATCACCGCCGGCCGGATGCCGTAGGGGTCGCGGAACGCCAGCACGCCGTAGCCGGCGATCATCGCCACCACCGCGTAGGCGCCGCGCAGGCGCCGGTGCACGTGGGCGACCGCGGCGAAGATGGTCTGGGGCTCGAGCCTGAGCTTGTTGGCCGACTTCTCGAGCTCGTGGGCCAGCACGTTCACCAGCACTTCCGAGTCCGACCCGGTGTTGATGTGGCGCAGGTCGGTGCGGAACATCTCGTCCTTCAGCTGATCCGAGTTCGTCAGGTTGCCGTTGTGGCCGAGGACGATGCCGAAGGGCGAGTTGACGTAGAAGGGTTGCGCCTCGGCGGCCTTGAATGCCGAGCCGGCGGTGGGATAGCGGCAGTGGGCGATGCCGAAGTTGCCGGCGAGATCGCGCATGTTGCGCGTGCGGAACACGTCGCGCACCATGCCGCTGCCCTTGTGCATGTGCAGCGTGGCGTGCTCGCTGGTGACGATGCCCGCAGCGTCCTGCCCGCGGTGCTGCAGAAGCAGCAGGCCGTCGTACAGCAGCTGGTTGACCGGCGAGCGGGCGACGATGCCGAGGATGCCGCACATGGGAGCGTTTCAGATCCCGGTGTCGTTAAGGGCTAATTATATTTCAAGCGTCCGGCGAGCGCCGGAGGCAGCCACGCGGTGAGCTGCAAGATGGTGCGCGTCGCCATTCCCGCCGCGACCGACTCCTTCCACATCGGCAGCCGTGGCAGCGACGTCAGCCCGGCGACGATGGTGAACGCCAGCAGGATGATGATGCCGCGCGCGAGGCCGAACAGCCCGCCCAGCGTACGGTCGACGCCGCTCAGGCCGGCCGCCTTCAAGAACTTTGACAAAGCCATGCCGACGACCGCGGCGGCGATGAGCACCAGGACGAAGACCACCACGAAGGCGATCAGCACGCGCACCTCGGGGGTTGCGATCGAGGCGGGAAGCAGGTCGCCCAGCGGGCCGGCCACGGAGTTCGCCGCCAGGAAGGCGAGCACCCAGCCGGCGAGCGACATGATCTCGCGCGTGAAGCCACGCCAGATGCCCCATGCCGCCGAGCCGACGATCACGCCGATCGCGGCGAGGTCAAGGACGCTCATCCCGCCTTCGGCGTGACGGTGCCCGGGTCGAGGCCCATGCTCTTCAGCTGCTTGAGCGCCTTTTCGGCGGCCTCGCGGCTGCTGAAGGGGCCGGCGAGAACGCGCGTCAGGCTGCCCCTCGCCTCGGTGTAATGCGGCACCCCCGCGGCCGAAAGCTTGGCGATCGCACCGTTGGGATTATTGAACACACCGACCTGCACCGTGAACGCGGCGCTTGCCGCCTTTTTTTCTTCAGGTTTCTTTTCCTCGGCCGCGGCCTTCTGCTCGGGAGCCTTGGGCGCGACTTTGGGCGCGAACGGAGTCTCGTTCTCGCCCGGGATGCGCACGCTGACCGCGACGTCGGCGCGCTTGGGCTCGGGATCGAACACCATCGGCAGCACGATCACCGCGGCGAGGACGAGCGCGACCGCGCCCACCAGCCGCCGGCGGCCGCGGCGCTTCAGCGTCTCGACGTCCTGTGCTGCTTCAGCCATGTGATCGCTTCGCCGACGGTGAGAAAGGAACCGAACACGACGATCTTATCATTCCCGCTCGCGCTGCCGAGCGCGGCCTCGAGCGCGGCCGCCGGCGAGGCGAACGTTTTCGCCGCCGCATTTCCGAGCTGCGCCGCGAGCTCGTCCGCGGCAGCGCCGCGCGGTCCGGGCAGCGTCGCGAGGTGCCAGCGCGTGACGCGCGGCGCGAGTTCGCGCAGCACGCCGGCGATGTCCTTGTCCCGCAGCATCCCGCACACCGCCCAGGTTTCCGGCGCGAACCCCGAGGTGGCGAGGTTTTCCGCGAGCGCACGGGCGGCCTGCGGGTTGTGCGCCACGTCGAGAATCACTTGCGGCCGTCCGGGAAGGACCTGGAAGCGCGCCGGCAGGCTGACTTCGGCGAGGCCGCGCCGGATTTCCTGCATGGCGATCGGCAGGCCGAGCGCATCGAGCGCGCACAGCGCTGCAGCGGCATTTCGCAGCTGCAGGGCGCCCCTCAGCGCCGGATACGCAAGTCCCGCCCTCCTCCCTTTCGGACCGGTGTAGGTCCACTGCGCGCCGTCGCCCGTGTACGAGAAGTCCTTGCCGACCAGCAGCTTCTCGCCCGGAGCCGCGAGGACCGATCGCGGCGGATCGGGCTCGGCGATCACGGCAGGCTTCCCGGCGCGGAAGATGCCCGCCTTCTCCCGGCCGATCGACTCGCGGTCGGGTCCGAGGTAGTCCACATGATCGATGCCGACGCTGGTCAGCACCGCGCAGTCCGCGTCCAGGGCGTTGACGGCGTCGAGCCGGCCGCCCAGCCCGACCTCCAGCACCGCCGCTTCGATCTTCGTCCGCTGGAAGAGCCAGAGCGCAGCGAGCGTGCCGAACTCGAAATACGTGAGGGGCGTATCGGCCCTTGCTGCCTCTACCGCCGCGAACGATTCGCAAAGAATCGGGTCACCCGCGTCCTCGCCGGCGATGCGAACCCGCTCGTTGTAGCGAACAAGGTGGGGCGAGCTGTAGAGGCCGGTCCGATACCCCGCCGCGCGCAGGATCGATTCCAGCATCGCGCAGGTCGATCCCTTGCCATTCGTGCCCGCCACGCTGATGACCGGACAGGAAAGGCGCACAGCGAGCTTCGCGAGGACTTTTCGCGTCCGTTCCAGCCCCATCGCGATCGTCTGCGGGTGCTGCCGGCCGATGTGCTCGAGCCAGCCGTCGAGCGTCTTCACGCCGCAGCGTCGGCGGTCATTCCCTGCATCAGCGAGAGCAGCGAATGCAGCTTGTCGCGCAGCTGCCGGCGGTCGACGATCATGTCGATCGCGCCCTTCTCCAGCAGGAATTCGGCGCGCTGGAAGCCCTCGGGCAGCTTCTGCCGCACGGTCTGCTCGATGACGCGCGGCCCGGCGAAGCCGATCAGCGCCTTCGGCTCGGCGATCACCACGTCGCCGAGCATGGCGAAGCTCGCCGACACGCCGCCCATGGTCGGATCGGTGAGCACGGTGACGAACGGCAGGCCGCGCTCGGCGAGGTCGGTCAGCGACGCGGTGGTCTTCGCCATTTGCGCCAGCGACAGCAGGCCCTCCTGCATGCGCGCGCCGCCCGAGGCGGTGACGCAGACGAACGGCAGCTTCTGCTCGATCGCGACGCGCACGCCGCGCACGAACCGCTCGCCCACCACCGAGCCCATCGAGCCGCCCATGAAGTCGAACTCGAACGCGGCGCAGACCAGTCCCAGCGCCTTGATCGAGCCCTGCATCACCACCAGCGCGTCGCCCTCGGCGGTCTGCTCCTGCGCTTCCGCCAGGCGCTCGGGATACTTGCGCGAGTCCTTGAACTTGAGCGTGTCGACCGGCAGCACCTCGGCGCCGATCTCGAACCGGCCGTCGGGGTCGAGCAGCGCGTCGAGGCGCGGCCGCGCGCCGAGGCGCTCATGGTGGCCGCACTTGGGGCAGACGTTGAGGTTCTTCTCGAGGTCGGTGCTGTAGAGCACGGCGTCGCAGGCGGCGCACTTGGTCCACAGGCCCTCGGGCACCGTCTTGCGCGCCCCGCCCGCGCTGCGCTGGATCTTCGGCGGCAGCAGCTTCTGGAGCCAGCTCATTTGGAAAATGAGGCGTCGAGCGCCTGTCGGATGGGTTTCAGAAAATTCTTCACTCTCCTCACCGCCTCTTCAGGCCTGCCACCCTCGATCTCCTGGATGATGCGGCTGCCGATCACCACCGCGTCGGCGGTCGCTGCAACCCGGCGCGCTGACTCGGCGTCGCGGATACCGAAGCCTACGCCGATCGGCAGCCTGGTTGCCTTGCGAATTTGCGGAATGTGGGCTGCAACATCGGAAAGATCGATGTTCGCGGCACCGGTTACGCCGCGCAGCGACACGTAATAGAGGTAGCCGCTGCCAATGCGGGCAACCTCGCCGATGCGCTTGTCGGTCGAGGTCGGGGCGAGCAGGAAGACCGGATCGATGTCGTTCTTCTTGGCCAGCGCGGCGAACGGCTCGCATTCCTCCGGCGGGTAGTCGACCACGATCACGCCGTCGACGCCGGCGATCTTCGCCGCGCCGATGAAGTTCTCGACGCCCATCGCCTCGACCGGGTTGGCGTAGCCCATGAGCACAACGGGGGTGGTTTTGTCTTTTTCCCTGAATTGAGTGACGAGTTGAAGCACGTCCCTGAGGCCCACGCCGAACTTCAGCGCGCGCTCGCCTGCGCGCTGGATCACCGGGCCGTCGGCCATCGGATCGGAAAACGGCACGCCGAGCTCGAGGATATCGGCCCCCGCTTCGACCAGCGCCCGCATCAGCGGCACGGTGAGCGAGGGATGCGGGTCGCCGGCGGTGATGTAGGGGATCAGCGCCTTGCGCTTCGCTTTCGCGAGCGCCTCGAAGCGGCCCTGGATGCGCGACATCAAAGCTTCTGCCCCGAGCGCTCGGCGACGGTGTGCATGTCCTTGTCGCCCCGGCCGGAGAGGTTGACCAGCAGAATGGCGTCCTTCTTCATCGCCGGCGCCATCTTCATCGCCTGCGCCACGGCATGCGCCGACTCGAGCGCCGGGATGATGCCCTCGCTGCGGCAGAGCTCG
>Ga0075351_1000070_pt1 | contig 12839 bp, 12 predicted proteins | sample Sandmound_ThreeS_3_FD_120091 | JGI IMG/M metagenome (GOLD analysis project Ga0075351, IMG submission 120091) | Natural and restored wetland microbial communities from the San Francisco Bay, California, USA, that impact long-term carbon... | ecosystem: Environmental > Terrestrial > Soil >... | reverse complement strand
GCCATTCGCACGTTCCTATATCGGGAGAAAGCCAGCTTGCGGGCTTCCTGGTAGCGCAATCCCGCGCACCCCGAAAGTCACAGTGTTTTGGCAGTAGAGCAAAGCAGCTCGCTCTACGTGACCGGCAAAGCCCGCTCGCGGCCGCGATCCTGGTCCCGCTCAATTGCGGTAAACCGACGCGTGACCGTAATGCCACATGCCCGGCCAAGCCCGATCCGCTAGTGTCTGGCCGCTGACATTGTTCGATGGCAGCCGCGCACTTGTGCAACGGGATTAGCCGCGTCGTTGACGCTTCAGTCGCTTGGCCGGAGGCGTGTTAGTGCGCGCCGAAGACGCTTCGCCGCCGGCCGTGAAGATAAGGCCTGACGCTCTCCGCCTGCGATGGTATAAGCCCGGCCACTCGGCGCCGCGCAGCATTCGGCTCGGTTTTATGGATCACAGCGTTGCCCCCCGGCGAACAGAGACGATGGTCGCGGACAGTCCGACCCCTTCGGCGACTGCGTCGACGAGGGGGCGCTTTGTCGCGCTCACGCTCGGCAGCGTCGGCGTCGTCTATGGCGATATCGGCACGAGCCCGCTCTATGCTTTTCGCGAAGCGCTGAAAGCAGCTGTCGGCGGCGGGCCGATCACCCAAGTTGCAGTGCTCGGCGTGCTGTCGCTCATTCTCTGGGCGCTGACCATCGTCGTGACCGCGAAATACGTCCTCATCCTGCTGCGCGCCGACAACAATGGCGAGGGCGGCACGCTCTCGCTGATGGCGCTCGCCTCGCGCGCGCTCGGCCGGCGCACGCCGACGTTGTTCATGCTCGGCATTATCGGCGCCGCCATGTTTTACGGCGACTCGATCATCACTCCGGCGATTTCAGTTCTGTCGGCGGTCGAAGGTCTGGCGGTCGTCGCGCCCGCCTTCGAGGAGGCCGTGCTGCCGCTGACGATCGCCATCCTGATCGGTCTGTTTGCTGTCCAGTCGCACGGAACCGCACGGGTCGCCGCCTTTTTCGGTCCCATTATGGTTGTGTGGTTCGTTTCGATCGCCGCCCTCGGTTTTCTGCATCTCGCCGACGACCCGCATATTTTCGCGGCGGTCAATCCGGCATACGGCGTGATGTTCCTGATCGATCATCCAATGATCGGACTAGTCACGCTCGGCCTCGTGTTTTTGGCGGTGACGGGGGGCGAGGCGCTCTATGCGGATCTCGGCCATTTTGGCCGGCGGCCGATCCGGATCGCCTGGTTCGCGCTCGTCTTTCCGGCGCTTGTCATCAATTATTTCGGCCAGGGCGCCATGGTGCTCGCAAACCCGGCCGCGATCGAGAACCCGTTCTATCGCATGGTGCCGGAGCCGTTCCAATTCCCGATGGTTGGCCTCGCCACTATGGCGACCGTCATCGCGAGCCAAGCGGTGATCACCGGGGCCTACTCCATCACCCGCCAAGCGATTCAACTCGGCCTTATTCCGCGCCTGGCGATCCGGCACACCTCTGAAACCCACTCCGGGCAGATCTATATTTCGCGCGTGAACAACGCGCTGCTGCTGGGCGTCTTGCTGCTGGTCGCGCTATTCCGGACCTCGAGCAATCTCGCCTCCGCCTACGGCATTGCGGTGACGATGACCATGGTGGTCGACGGCCTGCTCGGCTTCGTCGTCATCTCGAAACTGTGGCACTGGGGACCGTGGGCGGCCGCCGCCCTCGTCGCGCCCTTCGTCCTAATTGATTTCACTTTTTTTGTCGCAAACCTGCTCAAACTCCTGGAAGGAGCCTGGGTGCCGCTCCTGTTCGGGGGGACGATCGTGATGATGATTCTCACTTGGCAGCGGGGCACGTGGCTGCTCAGCGCCAAAACCCGTCATCTCGAAATACCGCTGGGGACGATCGTCAACAATCTCACGCAGAAGCCGCCGCACATCGTGCCGGGAACGGCCGTATTCCTGACCAGCGACCCGGAATCGGCGCCGACGGCGCTCTTGCATAACCTGAAGCACAACAAGGTGCTTCACGAACACAACGTGATCCTCACCATCGTCACAACCGATACCCCGCGCGTGAGCGAAGAGGAGCGTGTACGCATCGCTCGAGTCTCGCCATTGTTCAGCAAGGTCGAGCTGCGGTTCGGATTCATGGAAACGCCTAACGTCCCCAAAGCGCTCGCCATTGCGCGCAAGCAAGGCTGGCAATTTGACATCATGGCGACGTCGTTTTTCCTGTCGCGCCGCCTGCTTAAACCGGCGGCCAAGTCGGGAATGCCGCGCTGGCAGGACAAGCTTTTCATCCGCTTGACGAAATCCGCCAGCGATGCGACCGACTTCTTCCAGATTCCGACAGGACGGGTGGTCGAGGTTGGCACCCAGGTCACAGTGTGAATGAATTCGCTGGGCGCCGGCATCCTGCCCTGACGATTCCTCCCCGCAGGTGGTAAAGTGAGATCGCCTGCTCGCGGCGCAACATCAGCCTGATTGCCATGGCCCAGAGCGTCATCCCGTCCGAGGGAGCTGAAGCGCCGATCCCGGCCGAACAGCAGGCGCCGACAACGAGCAGGTTTGTCACGCTGACGCTCGGCAGCGTCGGGGTTGTCTACGGCGATATTGGCACGAGCCCACTCTATGCGTTTCGCGAAGCCGTTCTCGCCGCGGGCGGCGGCGGGGCCAGCCGCGAAGCCGTGCTCGGCGTGCTCTCGCTGATCTTGTGGGCGCTGATTCTGATCGTCACCTGCAAATATGTCATTGTGCTGCTGCGCGCGGACAACAATGGAGAAGGCGGGCCATTGTCGCTGATGGCGCTTGCGCGCCGGGCGTCCGCCCATCCGACGATCGTTCTCTATTTCGGCGTCATCGGGGCGTCGCTGTTTTTCGGCGATGCGCTCATTACCCCCTCGATTTCGGTGTTGTCGGCGATCGAAGGCGTAAGGGTCGCAACCTCGATGTTCGACCAGTATGTCGTGCTCGCCACCGTGGTGATTCTGATCATCTTGTTCGCCGTTCAATCGCGCGGCACCGCAAGCGTCGCCGGCTGGTTCGGTCCGATCATGGTGGTTTGGTTCGTCGTTATCGGACTCGGCGGGTTGAGCCATATGGTCGGCAATCCGCAGGTGCTGGCCGCGCTCAATCCAATTCACGGCGTCGCGTTTCTCCTGAATCATGGTCTCGTCGGGTTTGTGACCCTCGGCGCCGTTTTCCTTGCGGTGACGGGCGCAGAAGCGCTCTACGCCGATCTCGGCCATTTCGGCCGCAAACCGATCCGGACCGCATGGCTCGGGCTTGTCCTGCCCGGCCTCGCCTTGAATTATTTTGGGCAGGCCGCGCTGGTGCTGTCCGACCCCAAGGCGATCGAGAATCCGTTTTTTCTGCTGTTCCCGGAGTGGTCGCTGCTTCCCATGGTCGGCCTTGCCACGATCGCGACGGTCATCGCGAGTCAGGCCGTCATCACCGGCGCTTTTTCGCTCGCCCGCCAGGCGGTTCATCTCGGCCTGTTGCCGCGCCTCGAGGTGCGCCACACCTCGGCGGAGCACGAGGGTCAGATCTACATGCCGGTGGTGAACACAGTGCTGCTGATCGGCGTTCTGCTCTTGGTCGGACTGTTCCGCTCATCGAGCGCGCTTGCGTCCGCCTACGGCATCGCGGTCACCGGCACGATGGTGGTCACGGCTTGCATGGCGTTCATCGTGATTTGGAAAGTTTGGAACTGGTCGCTGCTCTTTTCAGTCGCTCTGATGGCGCCATTTCTGGTCGTCGACTCGACCTTCCTCGCCGCCAACCTAATAAAGATCGTAGAGGGCGGTTGGGTGCCGCTCGCCTTCGCCGCGGCGCTATCGATTGTCATGTATACGTGGCAGCACGGCACACGGCTTCTGTTCGAGAAGACCCGGAAACTGGAGACGCCGCTCGATGCGCTGGTCACGATGCTGGAGAAGAAGCCGCCGTTGCGCGTGCCTGGCACGGCGGTGTTCTTGACCTCCGACTCGACCAGCGCGCCTACGGCGCTCATGCACAGCCTCAAACACTATAAGGTGCTGCACGAAAAGAACGTCGTCCTCAGCGTGTTCACGACACACACGCCGCGCGTCGCGCTCGAAGATCGGGTGAAGATCGAAGCAATCGGGAAGACCTTTTCGCGTGTAAGACTGACCTTCGGCTTTATGGAAAGCCACAACGTTCCCCGTGCGCTCGCTATTGCGCGCAAGCATGGCTGGCAGTTCGACATCATGTCGACATCGTTCTTTTTGTCGCGGCGCCTGCTCAAGCCCGCAATCCGTTCCGCGATGCCGCGCTGGCAGGATCAGCTGTTCATCGCGCTTACGCATATATCGAAGGACGCGACGAGCTATTTTCAGATTCCGACGGGACGAGTGGTCGAGATCGGCACGCAAGTGACGATCTAGCGTTTCCGCCCGCGTGCCGCGCATCGACTCCCGCGGCCGAGCCGTTAACACGCTAAAATAGCAATGTTATGAAATAGTACGTTTCAGCTGTATCCGATTTCCGTTTGAAATGATGCCGACCGGCTGACCCGCCAGTTAGTTCACCATCAAGGATCTCCGGTGTACTCCGGTGTTGTTAAGGCGTCGCAACGATTGTATATACCTCCCAAACACCAAGCGACTCGAAGAAGAGGTCGCGTAGCCAAGGGGTTGGCGTTGGGAGTGAACGTATCATGCGCCCGGAGAAGAACGGCCATTATCGGCCGACCGATAAGGAACCTTTCATGAACGAACGCCAGCGCGACTATTTTCGCAAGAAGCTGCTGGCATGGAGGGACGACATTCTGCGAGAGGCGAAGGAGACGCTCGCACATTTGCAGGATGAAAACCAGAATCACCCGGATCTCGCTGACCGCGCCTCCTCCGAGACCGAACGCTCGATCGAATTGCGTGCGCGCGACCGCCAACGCAAACTGATCGCCAAGATCGATGCGGCTCTCCAGCGAATCGACGACGGTACGTACGGCTACTGCGAGGAAACCGGCGAGCCGATCTCCATCAAGCGGCTCGAAGCGCGTCCGATCGCTACACTATCGGTCGAGGCGCAAGAGCAGCACGAGCGGCGCGAGCGGGTCTATCGCGAGGGTTGAGACGCCTTCTTCTCTATCGTGGGGAGGCGGTCGCGAGGACGCCGCAGTGGAGTGCCAAGCCGCGCCCAAGCGGCGGGTCTGTTGCGGCGCCTGCGGTGAGCCGCTTTTCCGGGTCCTCGGTCAAGTCGAAATCACCCTTTTCCAAGGTGTGGGGGGCCATGGCCCTCGCTCCAGACGGTGATTTGCGAAAAGTCATTGTTCCGTCCGGACTTGCGTTGCGGAGACATGATGGCAAGTGGTTCAGAGACGCCGGGCGTGATCGCCCCGTCGCCGCTGATCGCGCTCGCGGCGGTCGCCGTCGGGCTCATGCTCGACTGGCTGTGGCCCGTGAATCTGTTGCGCGTGGTGCTGGGATTGCCAGGGCGCTTGGCGTTCGGGGGCCTGTTGATCGCGTTGGGGCTCTGCCTTGCGATCGTCGCCGAGCGCGCCTTCCGCCGGATCGGCACCAATGTCGCGCCTTGGAGGCCTGCACTGGGGCTTGCCGCGGACGGCCCTTACGCCCACACGCGCAATCCGATGTATCTCGGGCCCGCGCTGTTCGTCGCTGGGCTCGGCGTCGCGCTCGCGTCGGTCTGGGTGCTGGCGATGCTCATTCCGGCGGCGCTCGTGCTTCATTACGGGGTGGTCAAGCGCGAGGAGCGCTATCTCGAACAAAAATTCGGCGCTGATTATCGGGCCTTCAAGGCCGCCGTGCCGCGCTATGGCTGGCAGTGGTGACGCCCCTGGATAGGTCGCGCGCCGCGGTCTTTGTCGCGGCCGGAAATTTTGACCACGACGACGGTGTCGTCGAACCCGAGCGTTCCAGCCTTTCAGCCTTCCCCATTTCGCAAGCCCGTGCCCCCCAAACCGATTGCATCTAGAGGTTAGGCTTTCTACAATTTCGATTGCAGGACATCTCGATCGCGTGACGGGAGGGGGCGATGGCGCACCTCGTGGTCTGTTGCGATGGCACATGGAATACGCCGGATCAGACGGACGGCGGACTTCCCGCTCCGACTGATGTGCCGCGGCTTTTCAATGCGCTCGCCGACACGGATATGCACGGTGAGGAGCAGAAAAAATACTACCATTCCGGCGTTGGTACTGATGGCGGGTGGCGGAACCGCTTGGCCGGCGGTGGTGCAGGCCGAGGGCTAGATGACAATATCAAGAGCGCCTATCAGTGGCTCGCTTACAACTACCAGCCCAAAGCGAAAATCTTTTTGTTCGGTTTCAGTCGCGGCGCCTATACGGTGCGCAGCCTCAGCGGGATGATCACGCGTTGCGGACTCTTGGAGATCAACGGTCTTTCACCCAATGAGGCCTGGAAGCGTATTAATCAGGCGTTCGATTCTTATCGTTCAAAGAAACTGAACGCCGCCTACAAAAACTACAAATATCACAATGTCGGCGACCAAGGCGAACCGTCGGGATCAACAAAAATCCATTTTATTGGGGTGTGGGACACGGTCGGCGCACTCGGAATTCCTGACGACATGGCGTTGCTTAACCTGCTCGACGACCCGGACGAGCATAGATTCCACGACACCGAGCTCTGCGACACCGTCGAACATGCCCGGCATGCCGTTGCCATAGACGAGCACCGGGCAACCTTCGCGCCGACCCTGTGGACCAAAATCGAAGCGCATCCGGATGCAAAGCAGATCTGGTTTCCCGGCGTCCACGGTGATGTCGGCGGCGGTTATTTGCAGACGGATTTGTCCGACGGGGCGCTGAAGTGGATGATTGATGAGGCTAAGAAGCTTGGCCTCAATTTCCAGAACATTACGAAACAGATTCGTCCATACGAGTGGGGAATCGCGCATGACTCTTTGACCGGCATATTCAAGGCGCTGAAAACACGACCGCGCAGTGTGCCGACCCTTGCAGGGCCTCCGAGCGCGTTCCATTCGTCGGCAATCGCGCGCTATGAGACATCACCGATCGCGCAGGGCCGCTATTGGCCGACCAATACTCTCGAAGTGGGCGATCCGCCCGTCACGATCGATATCTTCGCACGCGAACACTGGAACGCGACGGGTCTCTATCTTGAGGCAGGGACCTACAAGTTTACGGCGTCCGGACAATGGGTTGATGGCGACATCAAGAGCACTCCCGATGGTCGGCCGGACGCGGTCTACCTTGGTGAGGTTGTCATGGCAGGCACCGGACTGGGCTATGTCGAAACGCTGTATCAATCACTGACTAAGAATAGGCAGGCCGATTTTTGGTGGACGAAACGTGAAGAAAAATACCGGTGGTTTTCGCTCGTCGGCGTCATCGCGAACGGTGCGCCACCATCCAAAGACAATCCGAACGGCGACATGGTCTTCGAAATCGATAACGGCTGTACGCTTGATATCAAGCCTCGCGAAGCCGGCTATCTCTACTGCTTCGCCAACGATGCGTGGCAGGCTTATAATAACAACAAGGGCAGCGTGGCTTTAACGGTGAAACGCACGCGCTAGAGCATGTTCCGGCAAAGTGGAAAACCGGTTCGCTCTAGACGCCTAGAGTTTATTCCAGCAAAGCGCCTGTCGCGCTGACGGTCGAAAAGCTGAGCTGACTCGCCGCAGACGTACTCTCAACTAGTCTAGTTGCGGCGTGGACCGCGCCCCAATGGGGCAAGCCACGCCGCTCAGCTTAAACCTGCGAAGGTCACCGCCCCTCGCGTCGCGCCATGAAAGCGAGGCGCTCGAACAGGTGCACGTCCTGCTCGTTTTTCAGGAGCGCGCCGTGCAGCGGCGGGATTAGTTTCTTCGGGTCGCGCTCGCGCAGCAATTCGGGGCCGATGTCCTCGACCATCAACAGCTTGAGCCAGTCCAATAGCTCGGAGGTCGAGGGTTTCTTCTTCAGCCCGGGCACTTCGCGGATTTCGTAAAACAGCTTGAGCGCTTCGGCGACGAGCCGCTGCTTGATGCCGGGGAAATGCACTTCGATGATCGCCCGCATCGTGTCGGGATCGGGGAAGCGGATATAGTGGAAGAAGCAGCGGCGCAGGAAGGCGTCCGGCAGTTCCTTCTCGTTGTTGGAAGTGATGACGACGATGGGGCGGCGCCGCGCATGCACCGTTTCGCTGGTCTCGTAGACGAAGAACTCCATGCGGTCGAGTTCCTGCAACAGGTCGTTGGGAAACTCGATGTCGGCCTTGTCGATCTCGTCGATCAGCAGCACCGGCCGCTCGTCGGCAACGAAGGCGTCCCAGAGCTTGCCGCGCTTGATGTAGTTGCGGATGTCCTTGACCCGCTCGTCGCCGAGCTGGCTGTCGCGCAGGCGCGAGACCGCGTCATATTCGTACAGGCCTTGCAGCGCCTTGGTGGTCGACTTGATGTGCCACTCGATCAGCGGCGCGCCGAGCGCCTTGGCGATCTCGATCGCGAGCACGGTCTTGCCGGTGCCGGGCTCGCCCTTGACCAGGAGCGGCCGCTCGAGCGTGATCGACGCGTTGACCGCCACCTTGAGGTCGTCGGTGGCCACATAGCCGCTGGTGCCTTCAAAACGCATGGGTGTCCGACCTTCGTACGGGGGCGAAGGCGACCTTAGAGCATTTTCCGCGGAAGTGGGACTCGGCGAGCTGCATAACAAAGCGGCGACAGGCAAAACGCGAGAGCAGGTCAGAATTCTACCGGAACGGACTCCGCTTGCGCGCGCTCGCCGAGGCGCAGCGACCCCCGCTTCAAGCCCTCCGAGCTGGCCCGCTACTGCATCAATTGTTTGTGATCTAACTGTTTCGGATCGCGCTCAGGCCGGAAAGTCCGTTCCGGCTCAGTCGTCCGGAATCCCCCGCCGCGCGCAACGCGTGACCACGCATTCCCGAACACGCCGGCGCGATGCGCGACAGTCGCAAATGAAAAGAGCGCGCAGCTCGTCCTCAGGCGCGGCCGAGTAGGCCGGCGGCGAGTTCGCGGTTGATGCCGATCAGCGACGTCAGCGGCTCGGGTCGCGGATCGGAGGTGATCGCCATCGTTTGGTGGGTCACAAACAATCCGAGATTGGCGATGTTCTGGCGGATTTCGACCGGCAGCGGGTGGGCGGAATCGCTGATCGAAGCGAGCAAGAGGCTCCACAAATTCCGATTATATATCAGCGCCTCAGCGACCTCGTGGCGGGCGCTGTCCCAGCGGCGTTGCACGTCCTGCAGCCGCAGCGCGCCCTCGATCAGAATGGCCGCCTCGAACTCGCGCGGATTCGCCGGCGCGTCATTCGTCGCAGTGTGCGGCATGAGGGAGTCTTGCATCGTTCAGCTCCGTCTCGCGGCGAGGCTCGTCCCCCGGAAAGCGTCGCCGCATCGTCTGCGATCGGCCGGCGTGCCGGCGGATCGGCATTGATGATCTTCCATTCCTTACGGTGCATTCGCCGCCCGGTTTCACCCCGATCTGCAAAGCCGTCGGCGAACGTCCGGGTTCCTGGGTTACCAGGAATCGTTTCATCTTCTGCTTAACGCAAAGTTAACGGGGTGGCGCGGCCGAGCCTGCGACGGAAGCGCGCAGGAAGTGTGGTCACGCAAGCTCTCGCGTCGCGCCGCTGAACAGTTCGTCCACCGCGACCGCGCGCGGGATGAGCGTCTGTTTCGCGGCGTAGCCGATGACGACTTCGAGCGAGCGACGGACGGCTCCGACGCCGAAGCGCAACGGATCGAGTCCTTCCGCGGGGGACGGAAGATTGGCCGCCTCTTTGCTGGCGCGAAACAGGCGAAACACCTCCCGCACGAGGTCGGGGCGCGCGGCGGCGATCTCTTGCCTGATGACCAGCATGTGGTTGACGGGGATGCCGCCGTGCGATCGCGCGAAGGCGAGGTTCTGCGCCTCGGCGTCCGGGATGAGCGGCGCGAGCAGCGGATCGGGAAGCGTATCGCCAACGATCGCGGCGTCGAGTTCGCCGGCAAGCAGCATTGCGACGAGTTCCTTGCCGGCAGGCGCGCGTTCCACATGCGGCGGGTCGGTGTAACCGGCCACATGCGCGTCCTCGAATGTCACCCAGCGGATGCGCGCGGGATCGACGCCGTACAATTCCTCCAGCATGCCGCGCAGCCACACGCCGGTGGTCACGCTGTAGGCGCGCACGCCGACCCGCCGTCCCGGCAAATCGGCGGGCGCAAGCCGCCCGCGCGCCGGATTGTAGAAAATGGTGTGAAGCTGCCCGCGCCCCATCACCGTCACGGGAATCAGCGCATAAGGCGCGCCCTGCGCCTGCGCCATCAGGAACGTCACGATGGCGAGTTCGCCGAGGTCGAAGACGTGCTCGCGCACCAGCGGTTTGAAGCCGCGGTTGGCGGGGGCGATGTCGGCGAAGGCGAATTCGACCAGCTCGGAGCGGAGCGCGCCGCTGCGCAGGGCGCGGGTCTGCGGATAGTCGCCGAGTAGCGTGTAGAGCTTCGTCCTTTCGCCTCGTTCCGGCATGGCGCGCCCTATTCGGCGGCGGCAGCGGAGGCCCGCGCCAGGCGCGCGCTGAGGCGGCTATAGACCTTGCGCGCATTGCCCTCGAAGATCTTGTGCTTGTCTTCGGCGGTCAGCCAGCTCACCTGGTCGAGATAGCGCTTGGTGTCGTCGAAATCGTGTCCGGTCTGCGGGTCGACGCCTTTGACCGCGCCAACCATCTCCGAGGCGAACAAAATGTTGTCGGCGGGCACCACCTTGGTCAGCAGCTCGATGCCGGGCAGGTGGTAGACGCAAGTGTCGAAATAGACGTTCTTCAACAGCTCATCGAGCGGCGGACGTTTCAGATTGATGGCAAGCCCGCGATAGCGGCCCCAGTGATAGGGCACAGCGCCGCCGCCGTGCGGAATGATGAATTTCAGCGTGGGAAAATCCACGAACAGGTCGGCGGTGATGAACTGCATGAAGGCGGTGGTGTCGGCATTGATGTAGTGCGCGCCGGTGGTGTGGAAGTTCTCGTTGCAGGAGGCGCTCACATGAACCATCGCCGGCACGTCGAGCTCGACCATTTTTTCGTAGAGCGGATACCAGAAACGGTCGGTCAAAGGCGGCGCGGTCCAGTGGCCGCCGGACGGATCGGGATTGAGGTTGCAGCCGACAAAGCCGAACTCGCGCACGCAGCGTTCGAGTTCGCCGACGCAGTTCGCCGGGTTGACACCGGGCGACTGCGGGAGCTGACACACGCCGACGAAGTTGCGCGGAAAGAGCGTGCACACGCGATGGATCAGCTCGTTGCACGCCTGCGACCATTCCAGGCTGGTGCCGGCGTCGCCGATATGGTGGCCCATGCCGGACGCGCGCGGCGAGAACAGGGTCAGGTCAGTGCCGCGCTCGCGCTGCAGCCGCAGTTGCGCGCCTTCGAGGCTCGCGCGGATTTCGTCGTCGCTGATGGCAAGCGCGGTTCTGCTGGGCTTCTCCGCACGATCCTTCAGCGCCGCGATTTGGCGCTGGCGAAAATCGAGCAGCTGACGCGGCTCGGTGGTGTAATGGCCGTGACAATCGATGATCATTGTTCTGGTGCCTGAAGCCGCTCACGCATCCTCGGGGCGATCGACATAGACGAGGCCCGCGCGCGCGAGCGGATCGCGCATATTGTACATGTCGAGGCCGAGTTCGCCTGCGGCGAGCCTTTGGCGCTTGCGCTCCTCGTCGGCCTTCCGCGCCTCGCCTTTGGCGGCGACGTCGGCTGCGGCTGTGCGCGCCACCACGACGACGCCGTCATCGTCGGCCACCACCGCATCGCCGGGCGTGATGCTGACGCCCGCGCAGACGACCGGCACGTTCACCGCGCCAAGCGTCGCCTTGACCGTGCCGCGCGCCGAGATCGCCCGCGACCAGACGGGGAAGCCCATCTCGCGCAAGACCTTCACGTCGCGGCAGCCGGCGTCGATCACCAGCCCAACGACCCCGCGCGCCTTCAGCGAGGTCGCGAGCAGTTCGCCGAACATGCCGTCGTAATTGTCGGTGGTGCAACCGACGACTAGTATGTCGCCCGGCTGGCATTGCTCGACCGCGACGTGGATCATCCAGTTGTCGCCGGGCTGGGCCAGCACGGTGACGGCCGGGCCTCCGGCGGCGCCGCCCGGCCAGATCGGGCGCATATAGGGCTTCATCAGCCCGGCGCGGCCATAGGCCTCGTGCACGGTCGACACACCGAGCGCGCCGAGGCGCTGCGCGACCGCGGCTTCGGTGCGCGCGATGTTGCGGACGACGATGGTTTTCACCGCAGGCCTCCTTCCGGGCGCCAGAACGTTGGCTCGCCTGCGCGCGGTTCTGCCGAAAACGCGGAAGGAAGGCAAACGCGGGGCCGGCAGCGCGGAAGGCGCGCGGCGTGTCGCCGCCTGCGCCGCCGAGGCGCGCTTGCTAGCTCGACGCGTCTAAGAAATTGATTGGTGCGGTTGGGTGGACCGCGACTACCAACTTCCAGCCCCCACAGTCTGTGTCAGGCTATGGGAACTGTGCAGGGCACGGCGGTGCGTTTTCGCGTAGGACGCGATGATTGGTTGGGGTGGGGCCAATCAGAGGAGCAACTCCGCGGCCAAACGAGGTCATAGGCTAGCTAGAGGCGCGGCGGAGCGAAGTGGCGATCAGCGAACACGGCCCGCATCGCTCCCATTGCCCCCGCCGTGGCCGCCTCTGGTATAGCCGACGGCAATGCCTCCCCTGGGAGGACCGCCGCCTCCGGGAGGACCACCGCCATAGCCGCCTCGGGGAGGACCGCCATAGGCTCCGGGAGGACCACCGCTATCGCCGCCCCTGGGAGGACCGCCGCCATAGGCTCGTGGAGGGCCACCGCCATAGCCTCTCGGAGGACCGCCATAGGCTCCGGGAGGGCCACCGCCATAGCCGCCTCGGGGAG
>Ga0075351_1000069_pt1 | contig 12953 bp, 14 predicted proteins | sample Sandmound_ThreeS_3_FD_120091 | JGI IMG/M metagenome (GOLD analysis project Ga0075351, IMG submission 120091) | Natural and restored wetland microbial communities from the San Francisco Bay, California, USA, that impact long-term carbon... | ecosystem: Environmental > Terrestrial > Soil >... | reverse complement strand
GGCGAGCGAACGCTTCCTCGGCGACGCGCGCCTTGATGCGCGCCTGGTCGAGCGCGGCGCGGATGCCGCCGGCATCCGAGCTCTGGATGGTGAGCAGCGTCGCTCCGGTCTTGACCCGCTGGCCGGGCTCGGCGCTGACGCTGGCGACGCGCCCCGAGAACGGCGCGGTCACCGACGAGAGCGCGCGCGGGCGGAACGCGGTGCGACCGAAGTAGCTTCGCTCGGCCGCGCCGCTACCCGGCTGCAGCGCTTCGATGGTGAGGAACGCGCGCGAGGCATCGCCGATTGCGACGCCGCCGCCCGCCGCCGCCTTGTTGCGCTCCGCGTCGCCGCGCTTCTGCGCCGTCGGCTTCTCGCTACAGGCCGTAACGGAGAGGCAAAGCGCGAGCGCGAGCATGAGGTTCTTCATGGTGGGTGCGCATTGTATGCCGGGAAAAATCGAATAAAATCCGAAAGTTGACTGTCAGCTTGGGGCAAGGAAAAAACAAGGAATGAAAAAATTCTTGGTTCCATTGCTGCTCCTCGGCGCGGCGCCGCTCTCGCACGCGGCGCGTCCATTCGTCACTGACGACGCGCGCGTGGTCGATCCTGATCACTGCCAGCTCGAAACCTTCTACAAGGAACAGCGCGCCTACGCAGCGCACGAGTTCTGGTTTCTCCCGGCGTGCAACCGGCTTGACGTCGAGTGGACCCTCGCCGGCAATCGCGTCGAAGGCGAGAACAACCTCATCGTGCAGGGAAAGAAGCTGCTGAAGCCGTTGCAAACCAACGGCTACGGCCTGGCTTTCTCGGTCGGCGCGATCGGCGAACAGGCTTATGCCAACGGCATCGCCAGCTTCTCGTTCCTCGACGACTGGTCGGTCATCCACACCAACGTCGGCTACCTGGAGAACCGGCCGGTGTTCGGCATCGGCCTCGAGCAGCTGCTCTACGCGCCGCGCGTCTACGGCATCTTCGAGACCTACGGCGCGCGCAGCGAGAAGCCGACCGTGCACGGTGGCATCCGCCTGTGGGTAATCCCCAACCGGTTCCAGGTCGACTCGACCTACGGCGTGCAGCAGTCCGACCCGGTGCGGCGCTTCTTTACCGTCGGATTACGATTTCTTTTCTAGGGTCTGCAGTTCGCGCTGCAGTTCCGCTTCTGTTTGCCGGACGCACTTCAGGATCTGCTGATCGTCGCCATCCCGCGGCTGGCAGCAGAACTCCAGGCGTATCCCGTTGGGGTCATAGAAGTAGATGCCGAGGAGCCCCGGCAGCTGCGGGATCGGCCCGATGTACTCGATCCTGCGGCTCTTCAGCCGCTGCTCGATCTCGGCGAAGCGCTTCGGCGTGACGACGAAGGCGCAGTGCTGCATGCCGCCGACGGCGTTGCGGTTCGACTGCGGCTCCTTGCCCTTCGGGATCTCGAAGAACGCGAGCAGGCTGTCGTTGCCCATGTCGAAGAAGTAGTGGCGGATCTCCTCGTAGGGAGGATTGCCGCGGTTGGCCGGCCCGGTTCCCAGTCCCGGCGGCACCTTCATCGCGTGCACCAGCGGCATGCCGAGGACCTCGACGTAGAAGTCGGTGGTCTTCTTCATGTCGTCGGTGCAGAGCGCGAGGTGGTGCACCCCGCGTGTGAAGGCTTTCATTTCGCGGTGACCGGCTCTTCGATGCCGAGCGTGCGCCAGTCGACCGCCTTCGGCACCACGCCCTCGAACGAGGAAAGGCTGGCATAGGGCATGTCCTTGGTGGTGCCGATCGCCGGCGCGCCGTCCCGGAACTTCTTCGCCGCCGCGACCATCATGCGGCGGAACTGCGCCACCGCCAGGTCGCTCGCGCCGGGATTGTCCTCGCTGCGGTCGGTGATCGGGCCCATCGACTCCCACATCGCCATGTCCTGCGCCGGAATGCCCGTGATGCCGGTGAAGTCGCCGCGCTTCATCGCGTTGCGGTCCTGCAGATAGAGATTGGATGCATTGCGCTTCTTTCGAAAATCGGCATCCAGGTCGGGGCCGACTTCGGCGGCGCAGAACTTCCGCCACGCTTGCTGCGTGATGCCCTTCTTCGGGTCCGGATGCCAGGCGACCCAGTAGAACATGGTGTTCACGTCGTCCATCGGCACCAGCATCTGCGAGAGCTTGTACTGGTCGTTGGGCGGAATCAGCACCGTGAACGGCGCGAGGAAGAGAGTCGTTCTGACGTATTGATGAGTGTCGGCGTTCCTGATGGGCTTGCGCAGCGCCGCGTAGCGGAACCCGTAGGAAGTGGCTTCGAATTGCATTCTCGGCGCCTTGTCGGTCGACGGCCGTACCCACGCGTCGCCGGTGGCAGTCGAGCCCTCGACTTCGCCCGCCGGCATGTTGGTCGAGTGCAGGCTCGAGCTGTGCGCCGAATCGATCGAGCCCTCGAGCACCTGCGCCCAGTTGCAGGCGGCGTGCATCTTCACCACCGCGTACTTGATGCCCGGCACCGGTGCCCAGGCGGGAGGCTCGAACGAGCGCTGCGGTTCGCCATTGGGCTCGCGCGGCCCCAGCCACGCCCAGACGAAGCCGCCGGCTTCGCGCGCGGGATAGGACTTGGCCTTCTTGCCGAGGCGCTGCGCAGCGCCCGGCGCCTCCGACGGCATGTCGACCACGTTGCCGTCGACGTCGAACTTCCAGCCGTGGTAGAGGCAGCGCAGCCCGCACTCCTCGTTGCGGCCGAAGACGAGCGAGGCGCGGCGATGCAGGCAGTATTCGCCGAGAACACCGAGCTTGCCCTTGGTATCCCTGAACACGACCAGGTCCTCGCCCAGCAGGCGCGAGCGGACCGGCGCGCCGTCCTTTTCCGCGACCTCCTCCGAGAGGCACACCGGCAGCCAGTGGCGGCGCATGATGCCGCCCATCGGCGCCGCGTCCTCGACGCGGCACAGGAGATCGTTGTCCTCGGGAGTCAAACGCATATACTTAGCCTCCTAAGTAAAATGATACTCCCCTGACATGCGCAAGCTCAAGCTCGGCGTCATCGGCCTCGGCCGCGCATTCGCCCTGATGGCGCCGACGCTGGCGCGCGACCCGCGGGTCGAGCTGGTGGGCGCCGCGGACCCCCGTGCCGAAGCCTTGCGACAGTTCGAATCGGAGTTTCGCGGCAGGGCATACACGGTCGTGAAGGATCTGATCAAGGACCCGCAAGTCGAGGCCATCTATATTGCGACGCCGCACGAGCACCACGCCGAGCAGGCAGTCGCCGCGGCGGCGGCCGGCAAGCACGTGCTGGTGGAGAAACCGATGGCGCTGTCGGTCGACGAGTGCCGCGAGATGGTGGCCGCGGCGAGGAAGCACGGCGTCGCCCTGATCGTCGGGCACAGCCACAGCTTCGACCTTCCCGTCTTGCATGCCCGGCGGTTGATCGAAAGCGGCAGGTTCGGCCGGGTGCGCATGATCAGCGCGCTCAACTACACCGATTTCCTCTACCGCCCGCGCCGGCCGGAGGAGCTCAGGAATGCGGTGCTCAACCAGTCCTCGCACCACGTCGACATCGTCCGCCTGCTCGCGCCGGCGCCCTTGAAGGCGGTGCGCGCGCACACCGGCATGTGGGACGCGGCGCGCCCCGCCGAGGGCGCGTACGCCGCGCTACTGAAGATCGAGGGCGGCGCCTTCGCCTCGCTCGTCTACAGCGGCTACGCGCACTTTGATTCCGACGAGTTCATGGGCTGGATCGGAGAAAGCGGGCAGAAGAAGGACCCGGCGCAGTACGGCGCGGCGAGGAAGGCGCTCGCGGGCCGCGACGAGCTGTCCTTCAAGAACGCGCGCAACTACGGCGGCGCCGAATTCAGGACGAGCGAGATCGTTCGCCATCCGCACTTTGGCGTGATCATCGTCTCGTGCGAGAAGGCCGACCTGCGCCCGCTGCCGAACGGCGTCATGATCCATGCGGATGACGAGCAGCGCCTCGAGCCCCTGGCTGCGCCGGAAGTGCCGCGCGCGGGCGTCATCGACGAGCTCTACGACGCCGCGGTTAACCGCCTCACGCCGCTGCACGACGGTGCCTGGGGACTCGCGACCACGGAAGCGTGCCTGGCAATCCTCGAGTCCGCTCGCAGCGGCAGGGAGGTCCCGTTAAAGCAACAGACGAGCGCCTCGCGCACCTGACCAAGGATGCCTGGCGCGGCTTCGTGCGCGCCTTGCAGGCGCAGCTCGCCGCGCACGGCGTGCCGTTCGGCCACTGGACCTTCCTGCGCATTCTCTGGGAGCGCGACGGCCTGACGCAGCGCGAGCTCTCCACCGAGGCCGGCGTGACCGAGCCCAGCACCTTCGCGGCGATGCGCGCCATGGAGAAGCAGGGCTACGTCGTGCGGCGGCAGGTCGCCGACAATCGCAAGAACGTCTACGTGCACCTCACGGCCAGGGGACGCGCGCTCGAGGCGAAGCTCGTGCCGCTCGCGGAGGAGGTGAACAGCCGCGCGGTCAAGGGTGTAACCTCCGCCGACGTCCGCGCCGCGCGCCGGACGCTGCTTGCCATCATCGCCAATCTTTCGCGGGAAACATGAAGAGAATCCGCCTCACCCTCGCCTGCTGGCCCTACGACCGCACGCGCGCCCTCGCCGACGGCAGCGTGCGCATGGAAGGCCTCGACCTCGTCTACCTGCCGCTCGAGGTCGAGGAGACGTTCTGGCGCCAGGCGCGCTTCCAGGAGTTCGACGCCTCCGAGATGTCGCTTTCGTCCTACGTGAAGACGCTCGGCTCGGACAAGCCGCCTTTCATCGCCATCCCGGTGTTCCCTTCGCGCTCCTTCCGCCACTCGTGCATCTTCGTCTCGGCGAAGAGCGGCATCCGCAAGCCCGAAGACCTGAAAGGCAGGCGCATCGGCGCGCCGGAATACCAGATGACCGCGCCGGTGTGGATCCGCGGCATCCTTTCCGACGATTTCGGCGTGAAGGTCACCGACGTGCAGCATTTTTCAGGTGGCGAAGAAGAACCCGGCCGTGTCGAGAAACTGAAGCTCGATCTGCCTTCCAATATCCGCTATTCCCCGATTCCCGAGGGAAGAACCTTGTCCCGCATGCTTGCCGACGGCGAGCTCGATGCCATGGTCACCGCGCGCGCGCCATCGACGTTCTATTCGCAGCCCGACAAGGTGAAGCGCCTCTTCCCGGATTACGTCGAGCGGGAGAAGGACTACTTCCGCCGCACGAAGATCTTCCCGATCATGCACACCGTGGTGATCAAGCGCGAGGTCTACGACGCCAATCCGTGGATCGCGCAGGCACTGTACAAGGGCTTTTCTCTTTCAAAAGAGATTGCCTTGGCAGGCTTGAGGCAGACCCATGTGCTCGCCAACATGCTGCCGTGGCTGGTTTCCCACGTCGAGGAAGCGAAGCGCGAGCTCGGCGAGGACTGGTGGCCTTACGGCGTCGAGCCGAACCGCAAGGTCCTCGAGACCTTCCTGCGCTACCACCACGAGCAGGGGCTGTCCAAGCGGCGCTTCGCGCCCGAGGAGATCTTCGCGCGCGAGACGCTCGTCTCGTTCAAGGTCTAGCGGCGTAGGCGCGCCAGCCGCCGAAGCTCGTGATGTCCTTCGCTTCGCGCACCGCGTAGGCCTCGCACAGGAAGCCTTTCACCCGCTCGCCGTCCTCGAGCTCGAGCGTGCCGATGCCGAGCGGCGGCGGGATCTCGGCGACGAACGAGCCGAAGGCGGCGCGCGGCATCTCCCACACCTCGACCTCGACGCTCGCGCCCCCGGCTTCGCGCACCAGCCCCGGGCGCAGCCGGTCGAGCGCGTAAAGGCGATACGCCGGCGCGGTGCGGGCCGCGCGCACGAGCCGCGCGCCCCGCTCCGTCAGCTGATGGTTGAGCGGCATGCCCGAGAGATGAGCGCCGACTACAGCCAGCTTGAGCTTCGCGGAATGAGAAATTTCCGGTTCGCCGTGGAACCGCGCGGCGAGCGCGGCCAGCGAGCGATCTGAAAAGGCAGCCCCGATGAGGGTGATGCCGAACGGCAGGCCGTCGTTGCGAAAGCCCGCGGGCACGGTGATCGCGGCGAGGTCGAGCAGGTTCACGAAGTTGGTGTAGCGGCCGAGCCGCGAGTTGAGCTCGATCGGGTTCGCCTCGACTTCGGCAATCCGGTAGATCGTCGGCGCGCCTGGCACGACCAACACTCCGTCGAAGCGGCATTGCGCCTTGAGCTCTTCGAGGCGGTGCTGCGCCTTGAAGAGATCGGCGGCGGAATAGCGCTTGCCCGATTCGATGATCTGGCGCGTCACCGGCAGCATGGCATCGAGCGGGAAATCTTCGGAGGTTCGCTCCGCGACCCAGGGGCCGTAGAGGAGCGGCTGCACCTCCAGGAAGGGGGCGAAGTCGATTTCGGTCGCCTTGCCAAGGCGTGCTACCGCTGCGGAGAACAGGCGCTCGTACTCCCGGTCGCCGTGGAATTCGAGCTCGTTCGGGACGAGGAAACGGGGAGCGGGGTCGACGCCCTCGAAAGGCGAGGCAACGAGGTCGAGCACGCCAAGCGCTTCCGTGCACGTCTTCGCGAACACCGAGACGCAATCGAGCGAGCGGCACGCCGGCACCACGCCCTCGGTCGAGACCAGGCCGCGCGTCGGCTTCAGGCCGACGAGGTCGTTGAACGCCGCCGGCACGCGGCCGGAGCCGGCGGTGTCGGTGCCGAGCGCGAAGTCCGCCATGCCGAGCGCGACCGCGACCGCGGAGCCCGAGCTCGAGCCGCCGCTGATGTAGGCCGGGTCGAAGGCGTTGCGGCAGGCGCCGTAGGGCGAGCGCGTGCCGACCAGGCCGGTGGCGAACTGGTCGAGGTTGGTCTTGCCGACGAGGACCGCGCCGGCATCGAGCAGTTTCTGCACCGCGGGCGCGGTGCGCTTCGCGACGTACGAGAACGCGGGGCAGGCGGCGGTCGTGGGCAGCCCGGCGACGTCGATGTTGTCCTTGACCGCGAAGGGGCGTCCGGCGAGCGGCCCCTTCGCCGCGCGCGCCGCGGCGAGCGCCCGTTCTTTCGGCACGACGTGGATGAACACCGGGTTGTCGGCGTGCTGCGCGATGCGGCGGTAGACTTCCTCGATCATGGCGAAACTCTATCGTGGAATGGATCGCGCGACACTGGACGCCGCGTACAACAACGGCGCGGCGGTGAAGAACAGCGCGCAGATCGTCGCCGACTGGGAGAAGCGCAGCGAGCAGCTGCGGAAGAGCTATCCCGACGGGCTCGACCTGCGCTACGGCCCCGCCGAGCGCAATCGCATCGACTTTTTCCAGGCGAAGAAGGATGCGCCGCTGCTGGTCTTCATCCACGGCGGCTACTGGCAGATGCGCTCGAAGGAATTGTTCGCCTTCCTCGTTCCCGGCCCGCTCGCGCATGGCATCAGCGTCGCGCTGGTCGGCTACACGCTCGCCCCGGGAAAGCGGCTCGACGGCATCGTCGGCGAAATCCGCTCGGCCATCCAATACCTGGACTCCCGCGCCAACCGCGTGGTGGTCTCCGGCTGGTCGGCGGGCGGCCATCTCGGGGCGATGGCGATGCAGATTCCGTCGGTGAACGCGGGGCTGCTGATCAGCGGCCTGTATGACCTCGAGCCCATCCGCCATTCGTACATCAACGACAAGCTGCGCCTGGACCAGTACGAGGCGGAGCGCAACAGCCCGATCTCCATGCCCGCCTACTCCGAGCCCGTCACCATCGCCTACGGCGCGGACGAGCTTCCCGAGCTCTGCCGGCAGTCCGAGGAGTACGCGAGGAAGGTAGGGCACGCGAAGCTCCTCCGCCTGCCGAAGCACGACCACTTCACCATCCTCGAGGAGCTAGCCTACACCGAGGGCGCCCTGACCCGCGAGCTGCGCACCCTGATAGACAGCCTGTAGCGCGGCGCGCACTCCTTTAGTGCGCGAATCCCGGCCTTTCGCCCGGCGAGCCCATGGCATGGCCCTTGCGAAGTACATGCTCCGGGAGGTTGCTCACAATGAAAAGACTCGTCGCAGTCGTCGCCCTCGGCTTGCTCGCTTTCGCCGTCCAGGCGGAAGACAAGGTAATCAAGGTCGGGGCCCTGAAGCTGATCCACAGCATCACCCCGCACTTCTACGAGAAGTTCGCGCCCGCGGGCTACAAGATCGAGGTCATTCCCTTCGAGAGCCCCACCGACGGCAAGAACGCCGTAGTCACCGGCTCGGTCGACTTCGGCACCTTCGGCTTCGCCGCGGCGATGCTCGGCGCCGCCGCCGGCGAACCGGTGGTGATCTTCGCCGCGCAGTGCAACCGGGGCATGGCGGTGATGGCCGGCGCCAAGTCCGAGATCAAGTCGATCAAGGACCTCAAGGGCAAGCGCCTCGCCATCTGGCCGGGCTCGACCCAGGAAGTGGTGATCCTCGAGCGCCTCAAGGCCGAAGGCATGACCATCAAGGACGTGCAGCACGTGCGGCTGCCTTTCAGCGACATGGCTCCCGCCCTCGCGCGCGGCGACATCGACGCCTATGTCGGCGCCGAGCCGGGGCCGGGCATCAGCCTCGCGAACGGGGTCGGCCGCGTGGTCGAGTATCCGTACAGCACGGCGATCGGCTCGCTCAACATGGTGATGACCGCGAAGGCCGAGACGATCGAGAAGAACCCCGAGCTGGTGAAGGTGTTCATGGCCATGCACAAGAAGGCCACCGACTACGCCATGTCGAACCGCGCGGCGATGGTGGAAATGGCGATGCAGAAGCTCGGCCAGCAGAAGAAGTCGATCGAGATGGCGGCGCCCAACGTCGAGCTGACGTGGAAGATCGACGACGCCTTCCTCAAGCATGCCAAGGCGTACGGCGACCTGATGCTGGAGAAGAAGCAGATCCGGGCGCTGCCGGATTACGCGAAGTTCATTACCACCAGATTTCAATAGTTGAATAAAGCAAAAACCATAGCGCTGGGCGCGAGCTTTCCACTCGCGCTCGTCGTTCTCTGGCACATGGGGGTGGTCGCGAGCGGCACCAAGCTCGTGCCCACACCCTACATGGTCGCGGTGATGATGCGCGACTTCGCTTTCGGCGGCGTGTACGACGACGCGTTCAGCGGCACCATCCTCACGCACCTGCTCGCGTCGATGCAGCGGGTGTACGGCGGCTTCCTGCTTGCCGCGGCGATCGGCATCCCGCTCGGGCTGCTGATCGGCAAGGTGGCTTTCGTGCGCGCGCTGCTCGACCCGACGCTCTCGCTGCTGCGGCCGATCCCGGTCACCGCCTGGCTGCCGCTGTCGATGGTGTTCTTCGGCCTTGGGCCGCGCTCCGCCGTCTTCCTGGTCTTCCTCGGCGCGTTCTACCCGATCCTGCTCAACACCGTGTTCGGCGTGCGCTCGGTGGACGGCAAGCTCTTCGAGGCGGCGGCGATGCTCGGCTGCGACGGCTCGCGCATGTTCCGTCAGGTGGTGATGCCGGCCTCGCTGCCCGCGATCTTCAACGGCCTGCGCCTCGGCCACGGCTTCGCCTGGATCCTGATCGTGGTGGGCGAGATGACCGGCGTGCCCACCGGCCTCGGCTCGGTGATCATGGACGGCCGGACGCTGTCGCGGCCCGATCTCGTCATCACCGGCATGGTCGTCATCGGCGTCGCCGGCTTCGCCTGCGACCGGTTGATCGTGGTGCTCAACAACTACGTCCTGCGCTGGAGCCCGCAGCACCGTGGCTGACCGGCGCCCTTTCCTCCACGTCCGCGACGTCGGCAAGACGTTCCAGATCGGCAGCGAGCGCGTGGACGCTTTGCACCATGTCGACCTGACCATCGACAAGGGCGAGTTCGTCTGCCTGATCGGCGCCTCGGGCTGCGGCAAGTCGACCCTGCTGCGCATCATCGCCGGCTTCGAGACGCCGAGCTACGGCGACGTGCGGGTCTACGACGCGCCGATCACCGGCCCGGGCAGCGACCGCGGCATGGTGTTCCAGGACTACGCGCTGTTCCCGTGGATGACGGTGCGGAACAACATCGCCTTCGGCCCGCGTCAGAAGAGTCTCTCTTCTGCCGAAATCAGGAGCAGCACCGAAAAATATCTGGAGATGGTCGGCCTCGCGAAGTTCGCCGACCGCTATCCCTACCAGCTCTCCGGCGGCATGAAGCAGCGCGCGGCGATCGCGCGCGTGCTCGCCAACGAGGCGGGCATCCTGCTCATGGACGAGCCCTTCGGCGCGCTGGATGCCCTGACGCGCGAGCAACTCCAGGACGAGCTGCTCGAGATCTGGGCGCGCACGCAAGTGACCATCCTCTTCGTCACGCACTCGGTGGAGGAAGCGACGCTCCTCGCCGACCGCGTGGTGGTCATGACCGCCGGGCCGGGACGCATCGAGAGCGACAACCGCGTGTCGCTCACCCGGCCGCGCGACGTCTCCGCACCCGACTTCAACGCCGTGCGCCGCAACCTGACCGAAAAGCTAACCAGCCACGTTTCGCGGCGCCGGTTGAAAAGCGTGGCTTAGCCGAGATGCCGCCAGCGGCCGGCGCGCTCGGCGGCTTTTTTTCGCTGCTCGGGGCTCAGCACGTCAGCCGCATCGGTGAGCGCTCGGGTGATGCGCTTGCTGACCGCGTCGGCCTGCTGCATGCGCTTCACGCGCAGCTGCTCGACGGCGTTCTTGTCGACCTTGGGCGCCGCGAACAGGGCGACGGCCTGCTTGCGCATCTCGATCGCCTCGGCGCGCATCGGCGCGAGGTCGTGCGCCGCGCCCTTGGCGATCTCGGCGAGCTTCTGCTGCTGCTCGGGAGTCGCGTCGACCTCGACGCCGAGATGCTTGATGAAGCGCTCGATGCGCTCGTCCATCTGCGCCGGGTCCATCGCGCCGTGCCCGTGGCGGCCGCGCGCGAACGCGCTGGCGCTGGCGAGCGCGCCTATGCCGCCGAGGATGCCGAGGGTGCTGCGCCGGGAGAAATTCATGGAGACCTCCGTTGTCGGTGATGTATGGAGTATGGCCGACAGATGTAAGGTAAGTTCTCGCCCCGTGTAACCGGATGTAAACGCCGACCCCCCCGCTCGCCTGCGGCTCACGACCCCCTTGTCATGGGGTCGGCGGCTCGAGGCGCGCCAGCACGCCGGGATTTTCATCCGTCAATACATAAACGAGACCATCGGGGCCGACTCTCACGTCGCGGATTCGGCCGAGCACGCCTTGCAGCATGCGCTCTTCCTTCACCACCTTCTCGCCGTCGAGCTTCAGGCGCACCAGCATCCGGTCGCGCAGCGCGCCGACGAAGAGGTCGCCCTTCCACCTCGGGAAGCGATCGCCGGTGTAGAACGCCATTCCCGAGGGCGCGATCGACGGCACCCAGTAGTAGAGCGGCTGGGTCATGCCCTCCTTGTGCGTGCCCTCGCCGATCCTCGTGCCGATCACGTAGTTGACGCCGTAGGTGATCACCGGCCAGCCGTGGTTGAGGCCGGGGCGGATGACGTTGATCTCGTCGCCGCCCTGCGGCCCGTGCTCGTGCGTCCAGACGAGGCCGGTCTGCGGATGCAGCGCCGCGCCCTGCATGTTGCGGTGGCCGAGGTCGAACTTCTCCGGCTTCCAGCCGGGCTTGCCGACGAAGGGATTGTCGGCCGGCACGCGGCCGTCGTCGTGCAGGCGGATCACCGAGCCGGCATGGTCGTTCGGGCGCTGCGCGCGCTCCTTCTCGCCCCGCTCGCCGAGCGTGAGGTAGACGAAGCCCGCGCGATCGAACACGATGCGGCCGCCGAAATGCTGCCCGCCCGAGCCCTTGGGGCTCTGGCGGAACAGCACCTGCACGTTCTCCAGGCGGTTGCCCATGAGCACGCCGCGCGCGAGCTCGGTGCCGACGCCGTCCGCGCCGCGCGCCGCGTAGGAAATATAGACGAGCGAATTGCTCGCGAACTGCGGATGCAGCACCACGTCGTGCAGGCCGCCCTGCCCGTGCGGCGTCACGTCCGGCAGGCCGGCGACCGGCTGCGGATCGAGCTTTCCTTTCGTGACGCTGCGCAGCCGGCCCGGCCGCTCGGTGATGAGCATGCGGCCATCCGGCAGGAACGCGACCGACCAGGGATGCTCGAGCCCCTCGACCAGCTTGACGACGCGGAACGCGTGCTCCTCCGACCTGATCTGGCCGAGAGCGAACGCGGGGAACAGCAAAGCGATCAACGCCAAACGCATGCAGCTACTATAAGACCATGAGAGCGTTCCTGTTCGTTCTTGCCTTGCTGCCCCCCGCGGCGTTCGCCGACGACGACTACACGCTGATCGGACTCGGCGTGCGCACCCGTCCCGAGTTCGACGGCTCGAACAACCGCGTGGTCGACGTCGTCCCCTACCTGCGCTACTACGGCAAGCCCTGGTTCGCCCGCACCACGCAGGGAATCCTGGAAGGCGGGGCGCGCATGAACATCGGCCAGGAGTTCTATGCCGGCGCGCAGCTCGCCTACGAAGCCGGGCCGCGCGACGGCGATCCCGGCGCCTCGCTCGGCGCGAGCCTGGAGAAGGACGTGAAGCTCGGGCCGGTGCCGTTCTTCTTCCTCGGCCGCGTGCGCAAGCACCTCGACACCGAGCACGGCACGCAGGCGGATTTCCGCGTCACGATGGGCATCTACGGCGAAAACCGCATCGCCGCGGGCATCTATGGCCAGGCGACGTGGGCCAGCTCGAAGTTCACCCAGGCTTACTACGGTATCGACGAGCCGGGCCTGCTCTACACCGCGCTCGGCTTCCTCGGCTCTTACGACCTGAGCCGATCCTGGAGCCTGGTCGGCGGCGTCGACGCGCGCTGGCTCTCGAGCGACATGCTGCGCAGCCCTTACGTCGAGCGGCGCACCGGCTACTACGCCAACGCAGGAGTCGGCTACCGCTTCTAGAACGAGCGCATGCCGGGGTACGACTCCTTCACCTCGTGCCGCTGGCCGCCGTCGTCGTACCAGTACAGCTTTCCGGCCTCCTCGCTGCGGGTCATCTTGTGCGAACCGTCGCAATACGGCTGGTTCTTCGACAAGCCGCACTTGCAGAACCAGTGCTCCTTGCCGTCGATGACGTACT
>Ga0075351_1000068_pt1 | contig 13003 bp, 11 predicted proteins | sample Sandmound_ThreeS_3_FD_120091 | JGI IMG/M metagenome (GOLD analysis project Ga0075351, IMG submission 120091) | Natural and restored wetland microbial communities from the San Francisco Bay, California, USA, that impact long-term carbon... | ecosystem: Environmental > Terrestrial > Soil >... | reverse complement strand
ATTTGGATTCGGGGCTCGCCGCTGCGCGGCGCCCCGGAATGACGGCGTGGGAATTGACTGAAGGAATCACACCAACAACGCGACCGGGTGTTCGACCGCCCGCTTGAACGCGGCGAGCAGTTCCGCACCGAGGGCGCCATCGATAACGCGGTGATCGCAAGACAGCGTCGCCGTCATCCGGGTCTCGAACCGCACTCCCCCATCTTCCGTCTCGACCGGCCGGCGTTCAGCCGCTCCCACTGCAAGCAGGCTCGACTGCGGCGGGTTGATGATGGCGGCGAACTCGCGCACGCCATACATGCCGAGATTGGAAAGCGTGGCGACCCCGCCCTGGTACTCCGCAGGTTGGAGCCGACGCTCGCGCGCCCGCGCCGCGAGGCTCTTCATCTCCGCCGAAATGGCGGAGAGCGTCTTCGTATCGGCGTCGCGGATCACCGGGGTGATCAGCCCACCGTCGAGGGCGACCGCAACCGCGATGTCGACGCTGCGGAAACGAAGGATGCGGTCTTCCGCCCATACCGCGTTCGCCGCCGGCACGCGCTGGAACGCATGGGCGAGCGCCTTGATCAGAAAATCGTTGAGCGAAAGCTTGAAGGCGAGTGCGCCGTCCGCGTCCTTTGCCGCCGATGCGTTTGCGTCGATCCGCAACGCTTCGAGCCGATCGAGCGCCACATCGCAAGACAGATAGAAGTGCGGAACGCTCTGTTTGGCTTCGACGAGCCGCGCTGCGATGGTGCGCCGCATGCTGTCGAGTGCAATCTCCTCGTAGGAGCTCTCCGCGTAAACGGCCCTGACCCGCTCGGCCGTAAGCCCGCTCGGGCGCACGGCAGCGACGGGCTCCATCCCACGCGCCATTACGCTTTCGATATCGCGGGCGACGATGCGGCCGTACGGGCCGGACGACGTTATGCGGCTAAGGTCGATGCCCGCCTCGGCGGCAAGACGGCGCGCGAGCGGCGTGACGGTCCGGCCGCCCGGCAGCCGCGCCGGACCGAAATTTTTCAGCGGCGTGCGGATCGGATGGAATGGATCAAGCGGCGGTAACGCACGCGCCGGGCCCGTACGCGCCGGTCCGGCTTGCAACGACGCTGCAGCCGTGGGCGCGGCGGCAGCCTTGGCCGGCTGTCGCGCAATCGCCGGGCTCGCGCTGGCGGGTGCGGAGTTTAACTGCGCCTCCGCTTCGGTAAGCACCGCCACGATCGCGCCGACCGGCACCACCGTCCCGGCCGGCACGCGAATCTCCGTCAGCACGCCGGCGGCGGTGGCGGGCACATCCATCGAGGTCTTTTCGGTTTCAATCTCGAACAGGTTGTCGCCCGGCTTGACCGCATCGCCGACCGTCTTGAACCACGCCGTAATCTTGCCTTCGGCCACCGTCTCGCCGAGCTGCGGCATCAGGATATTCATCCGCCTCCCCTCCACGCCCTCATCGGCTGCGTAACCGTAAAGCTCTTGCGAAGCTTTGCCGGGTGACACCTCTCCCCGGTGGGGAGAGGTCGGATTTCGAAGCAAAGCGAGAAATCCGGGTGAGGGGAATGCGCGAAGGGACGCCCTCACCCGGCTCGCATCTCGCTTTGCTTGATGCTCGCCGAACTCTCCCCATCGGGGAGAGGTAAACCGCAAGAGGCTCGCACAACCATCACTTAAGCCTGGAGAGAGCGGCGCACCGTTTCGGCGATGCGATCCACGGTCGGCAGGATCATGTCTTCGAGCGTGTCGGCGGCCGGCAGCGGCACATGCGGCGTGGTGATCCGCACCGGCGGACCGTCGAGATCGTAGAACGCCTCCTCGGCGGCGATCGAGACGATCTCCGCGCCCCAGCCGCACAAGCGCGGATTCTCCTCGACCGTGAACAGGCGGTGGGTGCGCGCGACCGAGCCGAGAATGCACTGCATATCGAGGGGAACGAGCGAGCGCACATCGACCACCTCGCAGTCGATGCCGTGCTCGGCTTTGAGCCTGTCGGCTGCCTCGATCGCCCGCGGCACCATCATGGCGAGCGCGAGAATGGTCGCATCCTTGCCCGGCCGAACGATGGTCGCGGTCCCGAGCTGATCCACGATTTCGCCGTCCGGCACATCGCCTTTCACGGCATAGAGCGTCTTGTGTTCGAAAAAGATCACCGGATCGGGATCGCGCACCGCAGCCGCCATCAGCCCGATCACGTCGCGCGGAGTCGACGGCGCAACCACCTTGAGGCCCGGGATCATCATGCACCAGTTCTCGACGCTCTGCGAATGCTGCGCGCCGAAGCGAGAGCCCGCGCCATTGCCGGTGCGCACGACCAACGGGATGTGCACTTGGCCGTTGGTCATATAGCGGGTCTTGGGAAATTCGTTGGCGATGTAGTCGAAGCACACCGCGATGAAGTCGGAAAACATGATCTCGGCGATCGGCTTGAGGCCGGTCATGGCGGCGCCCATGGCGGCGCCGAGGATCGCCTGCTCGGAGATCGGACAGTCGCGCACGCGCTTCGGCCCGAACTGTTCAAGCAATCCGACCGTCGTCTTGAACACGCCGCCCGGTTTCGCCACGTCCTCGCCGAAAAAGATCACGTCGGGGTCGCGCGCCATTTCCTGGGCGATGCCGCGGGTGACCGCCTCGCGATAGGTCAATTCCGCCATGCCCAGCCTCCATCGGCATAGACGTCGGTGAACAGGATGCCGGGATCAGGCGGCGGGGCGGCCTTGCAGGTCTCGACCGCCGTTTCGACCGTGCGCTTGACCTCGTCGCCGATGCGCTGGATCGCATCCTCGCCGATGCCGAACTGTTTCAAGCGCGCGCGGTAGAGGGGCACCGGGTCGTGCTCCTTCCATTTCTCCAGCTCGCCTTCGGGCCGGTACTTGGCGGGATCGGCGCGCGAATGGCCGCTGTGACGATAGGTCAGGCACTCGATGAGCGAAGGCCCCTTCCCGGCGCGTGCTTGCGCGAACGCCGTCTGCGCGGTGCGGTAAACGATATCGGCGTCGTTGCCGTCGATGATGATGCGATCGAGGTTGTAGGCCGCGGCGCGGTCGGCCGCCGGGTGCTTGACGGCGGTCACCTCGGCGATCGGCGTGTATTCCATATAAAGATTATTCTCGCACACGAAGACGACCGGCAGCTTCCAGATCGCGGCGAAGTTCAGCGCCTCGTGGAAGGCGCCGATATTGGTGGTGCCGTCGCCGAAGAAGCACACCGCCACGTCGTCCTGCCCCTTGTATTGCGCGCGCAGCGCCGCCCCGCAGGCGATCGGCAGATGCGCGCCGATGATGGCGTAGGAGCCCATTACGCCATGCTCGACCGAGGTCAGATGCATCGAGCCGCCCTTGCCGCGCATCAGCCCGTTGTCGCGCTGCATCAATTCCCCCAAGACCTTCTCAACGGCGACGCCGCGCGCCAGCGTATGCGCGTGCCCGCGATAGGTGCAGAAACTGAGGTCGCGGGGCCGCATCGCCGCGGCGAAGCCCGCCGCGATCGCTTCCTGGCCGAGCGAGAGATGGCTCGTGCCCTTGACCAGATTCTGCAGAAACAGCTCGTAGGCCTTCTGCTCCGCCTCGCGAATGACGAGCTGCGTGCGGTACATCTGCAACCGCTTCTCCTCGCCGATATCGTCGTTGACGCCCGCAGGCTCGGCGGGGGCTGCGGATGCGGGCTTATTGGCCATCTGAACCTCGGGAGTCTTGAGCTTGAGCGTTTCCGGATGGTTCGCCAGGACCGTCATTCCGGAAGCCGAGCGAATCTCCGCCGTCACGGATTTCGTAATTTCTGTCCGTAACAAGCCTTCCGGCCCGACGCTGCGCGACGCCCCCGGAACGACGAAGCGATCATCGGGACTGATTATCAGGCGTGGCTATGCCGATTTGTCAACCGCGCCCGTTGCGAGCAACCAACGGCGGCGCAGGCGCTCATGCGCAGGCCCCCTAAGCATTTCCGGCCTTCTGGTAACCCGGGCGCCCACGAAACGCGGCCTCGCCATGAGGTGGGAGCGGAGCGCGGTTGCCGGAGCGGAATTTGCGTTTGCGGAATGCTGGGCCCCGCGCGAATTGAGGCTCACCCCGCCGTCAGCGTTCCTCGGCGAGCACGCTCTCATGCCAGCGGCGGAGCACAAGATAGGAGAGAAGCGAGAGCGCAGCAAAGATCGCGACACCCGCGACCGACAAAAGGATCAACGCCGCGAACATACGGGGTATGTCGAGGCGATACCCCGATTCAGCAATCCGATAAGCGAGCCCGGAGCCGGCCCCGGCGGAGCCGGCGGCGATTTCCGCAACCACCGCGCCGATGAGCGCCAGCCCGCCCGCGATTTTCAGGCCGCCAAGCATATAAGGCAACGCCGCCGGCAATTTCAGTCGCAGCAATGTCTGCAGGCGCGACGCACCGTACAACTCAAACAAGTCGACGAGATTGCGATCGACCGAGCGCAGGCCGAGCGTCGTATTGGCGAGCACCGGGAAGAAAGCGACGATCCAGGCGGAAGCCAACACCGCCAGATGCTGCGGCAGATAGACAAGGAGCAGCGGCGCGATTGCGACCACCGGCGTCACCTGCAAGATCACCGCGTAGGGATAGAACGAATACTCCACGAGACGCGATTGGTTGAACAGGATCGCGAGCGCGACGCCGCCGCCAAAAGCAAGCAACAGGCCCTGAACCGTCGTGCCGAGCGTGACCAGAAGCGACGCCCTCAATGACTGCCAGTCGTTGACGAGCGTCTTCGCGATGAGCGTCGGCGCCGGCAGGACATAGGGCGGGATGTCATTGAGGTCGACCACGGCCTCCCAAAGCGCAAGCCCGATCAAGAGCGTCGCGGCGGGGAGCAGGAGCCGGAGAAAGCGATCGCGCGCCATCGCACGGCGCGCCGCCTGCGCGCCTCGCGGCGAGCTTTTGTCGGCTGCCGTCATGCCTCGCCCCCGCCCGCCGCAGCGGCTGACAACGCCGTCGCGACCTTGCTGCAGTAACTGGCATAGTCCATGGACCCGCGGAAGTCCTCGCCGCGCGGATACGGCGCTTCGATAGCCACTTCCCCGAACACACGACCGGGCCGCGGCGTCATCACCACGATGCGCTGGGCGAGGTAGACGGATTCGAACACGGTATGGGTGACGAACACGACCGTCGTGCCGAGGGCCTGCCACAGATCGAGCAGGTCATTGTTGAGCTTGAAGCGGGTGATCTCGTCGAGGGCCGCGAACGGCTCGTCCATCAGGAGAATTTCAGGACCGGTGGCAAGCGCGCGGGCGATCGAAACACGCATTTTCATGCCGCCCGATAGTTCGCGTGGAAAAACGTCGACAAAGTCGGCGAGACCGACGCGACCGATAAGGGCAGCGACACGTGCGGCGGCCTCGGGGCGGCTTTTACCCTTCAGCCGCAATGGCAGCGCCACATTGCCGGCGACCGTCGCCCAGGGCATCAGCGTCGGTTCCTGGAAAACGAAGCCGATATCGTGACCCTCGGCGCTCGAGTCCGCTTCGCCCGCGTCGCTCCAGGCGACCGCTCCGCCGGTCGGCTGAGTAAGCCCCGCGATCAATCGCAACACCGTCGACTTGCCGCAGCCGGAGGGTCCGAGCAAGGCCAGGAACTCGCCCCGCTTCACCTCGAGCGTGAACTCTGCGAGCGCGTGCGTGCCGTTGGGAAAGAGCTTGTCGATGCTGCACAGGCGCACGATGGGTGAAGACCGGTTCACTGCTGTCTCAAACCCCGATGCCCGATGTACGGCCGCTTTCTCAATTCGTCTGCAGGCGGAAGCGTAACGTGACCGCACCGCCGGTCAGCACGAGGACGTCGTCTTCGAGCCGCCAGTTCGTCGCCTCGGCCAAGGCGGCAAGGATTTCCGCGTCGGCGCGCGCCTGTTCTGGCGGACAGGACCGTTCGGTCTTCGGTCCGATAAGCACCGTGATCGTGTCGGCGACCACAACGAGGCGCGCCTTCACGTTCGCGCACCAGAGATCGAGGTCAGCGAGGCCTTTTTCGTCGATGTCGAAGGTCGGTTGGCGTTGCGTGCCCGGCATCGGCTCGACTTCCGCGGTCAATTCCCGGCCGAACGGAAAGGCAGACTCGCCGCGAGCGCTGACGAGCGGATGGATGATCGCAAGACCTGCGGCCAATCCAGCCGATAATACGCTGATGCAACGCCGACCGGTATGGGCGGAGGACGGATGAGTGGTGCGGCGCTGCTTCATGAGGCACTCTTGAGCACGATCGTTGTCGCGCCTTGTTCTTGCCGGGAGGACATGCTCTTGGTCAAGCGTCCGGCGGGGGCGTCGCCTGCGCGCACAGCATTCCGGGCTCGGCTATTTGAGTTCGCTCTCCCGTCTTCCCGATGAGGACATCCATGCGTATACCCACCCTCGTGGTTGCTGTGTTTTTTGCATCCATCTTGCCGAGTTCCGAGGTTTGGTCGCAGGCGAACAAAGGCGCCAAGCCCGGCCCGCTTGCCGATGACAATGTCCGCTACACCATTATTGAGGGCGGACTGCTGAGCGATCTGCCGAGCGAGGCAATCTGGCGCGAAACGCGTCAGGGTGGAAAAACCGTCTCCGCCACACTTGACCTCTGCTATTCCGCTTCGCCGCTCTCCAATCGCAAAGAACGGTTCGTGGTCGCCCTGCGCCCGGAAGGCGGCAAGCTCAGCGGAACCGGACAAAGCGAGCCCGACCGCACCCCGGTCGCCGTGAGCCTCGTGCGCAAGCAGAATGGGACGACGTTTTCGCTGGAGGGTACGATCACCCGCGGATCCAAAGTCGATGAAGTGGCCGCGAGCGATCTGAGCGACATGAGCGAAATCGAATTCCGCGACCAATTGGTCCGTGAAGAGGAGATCGTCGATGCGCCGGAGGATTTCACCGAGACAACGCCAAGCTCGATCGGGGTGCGCGTTGGCTCCGATCGCCTGCCCGACCTGGTGAAGGCGTTGCGCGCGCTCAATGTGCGGGTCGACTATTCGAGCCTGTTGCAGACTTGCGCCGACCTGCGCGCCGGCAATCAACTCGTGCGGCTGGCGGTCGATCCGGAGCGCGCGCCGGCCTTGCTCGCGCAACTCAAGGCAATGCCGGGCGTGCTCACCGTCGGCTGGACGCCGGGCGGTTATGGCGTCGAGCGCGCCGTGCGCATTGCCGCAGGTCCATGGCGGGACGGAAAAGCGATAAAGATGGATCAACTCGCGGGACGCATTTCCGCCGTTCTCGCGGTCGCGCTTGGCGGAACCGCGTCGCCGCCGCAATGGGACCCGACGACGCGCGAGCTTACGCTTGGATTCAAGCGCCCGGACGCAGCGGCGCGGGGCCTCGACCTCACCGAACTGATCGAGCTGCCTATCCTGATCGGCCCGGACAAGCCGAACGGCGCCGAGCATCTGGTGATCTGGATTGGCGATCCGCAGGTCCAAACGGTCGACGAAGGCGGCGGCCCGCGTCTCGACATCAGCGGCGGCGATCATGCCAGCGACGAAGACGGCGCCGCAATCGACATCGGGGGCGTTCTGGCGACGCTCGCCAAGGAGCTGAACGGTCAGCGCTTTGATCCGGAGCAGGCGGCCTGGAAGTAGGCTGCCCCCGGCGAGGGCTGTTCAACGACCCGCCGTTACTGGGCGCCGATCAGGTCGAGCACGCCCGACAATATCATCGTAAAGGACAGAGCCACCGCCGAGCAGAACGCGACGCCTATATAGGGCTCCCAGGCGGTGCCGACAAAGCGATGCGTCACGCCGTTGCGCGGCAGGCACATCCAGAAGACGATGGCGGTGACGATAAAGACTACGCCGCCACTGATCAGCGAAAGCATCCGGTTTCTCCGCGTCGCGCCATGAACGTCACCTGTAAACCTGCTCCGGCAGCCAAAGGCCGATTTGCGGAAAGGTGTAAAGCATTACCATCGCCACGATCACAAGAATCAGGAACGGCAGCACGCCGCGGAAGATGTCGTTGATATTGACCCAGCTCGGCGCCACGCCTTTGAGGTAGAACGGCGCCATCGCCACCGGCGGAGAGAGGAACGAGGTCTGGATGTTGAGGGCGACCAGAAGCCCGAAGAACAGCGGATCGACGTCGAAGGTTTTTAAGAGCGGCAGGAAGATCGGCATGAAAATGATGATGATCTCGGTCCACTCCAACGGCCAGCCGAGCAGGAAAATGATGATCTGGGCAAGAATCATGAAGCCGGTCGGCGACAGATCGAGCGCGGCGACGAATTTTTCGATCGGCCCGTGCCCGCCGAGATAGGCGAAAACGGCGGAGAAAGTGAACGAGCCGATGAACAGCCAGCAAACCATGGCGGTGGTGCGCGCGGTGAGAAATACCGACTCCTTCAGCTTTTGCAGAGTCAGCGCCCGATAGGCGGCGGCGAGGATCAACGCGCCCAGCGAGCCCATGGCGGCCGCCTCCGACGGCGTCGCGATCCCGAGAATGATCGAGCCGAGCGCGGCGGCGATCAGGAGCGCGAGCGGGAGAAACGATGTCGCCAGCGCAATCAAGACCTGCCCGAACGGGACATTGCGCTCCTCCTCCGGCAGTCGCGGGGCGAGCTTCGGATTGAGCATGCTCGAGATCACGATATAGAGCATGTAAAGGCCCGCCAGCATGAGCCCCGGAAAGAACGCGCCGGCATAGAGCTTCACCACCGACACGCCGGCGGTCGCGCCGTAAAGGATCAGCATCACGCTCGGCGGAATGAGAATCCCGAGGCATCCGCCCGCGCACACAACGCCGGCGGAGATCTTCACGTCGTAGCCGGCGCGCAGCATCGCGGGGAAAGCGAGCAGGCCCATCAAGGTTACGACCGCGCCGACGATTCCGGTCGCGGTCGCGAAGATCGCGCAGGTGGCGAGCGTCGCCAGCGCGAGCGCTCCGGGCACCGGCCCGGCGGCGAGCTGCAACGAGCGGAACAGGCGGTCGAGAATGTTGGCGCGCTCGATGACGTAGCCCATGAACACGAACAACGGGATCGAGATCAGCACGTCATTCGTCATCACCGAATAGGTGCGCTGGACCGCGAGCGAGAAGATCAAGTCGCCCATGTCGAAATAGCCGAAGAAAATGCCGAGCGCCATCAGCGTGAAGGCAATCGGAAAGCCCAGCATGATGAGGACGACGAACAGGGCGAGCATCAGCACGCCCAGTTCGGGATTGCCGATGCCGAACATCAGATGTCCCCCTTCCGCAATCCGGTCTCCTCGAGCTCCTTGATTATTTCTAGCTTGCCTTCTTCCGCCTGCCGCAGAACGAGCTTGTCCAGTTCTTCGACGTCGTGCAGGCGCTTCGGCCACTCGCCGGTGCGAATGCACATGATGCAGCGGATCACCTCGACGACGCCCTGCAGCACCATCAGGCAGCCGACGATCGGGATCAGCCATTTGAACGGCCAGACGATCGGCCCGTCAGGACTCGCCGCCGAGCGCTCGTTCATCATGTAGGAGAACTTGGCGAAGGCGTACCCGGCATACATGAAGGCGAGCATGCCGGGAAAGAAAAATAGAATATAAAGCACGAGGTCGGAAATCGCCTGCGTGCGCGGCCGCCAGGCGCGATAGAGAAAATCGCCGCGCACTTGGCCGTTGCGCGAGAGCGTGTAGGCGCCTGCCAGCATGAACAGGGCCCCATAAAGCATATACGAGGCGTCGAACGCCCAATCGGTCGGCGCGCCGAACATGTAGCGCGCGAACACCTCGTAACTCGTCGCAAAGGTGAGAAGGAGGATGCACCAACCGAAGGTCTTGCCGACAGCCGCGCTAAGCGCATCAATAAGATAGAGAAAGCGCTCGCCAATCCGGGCATCCGCCGTGCGGCGCACGGCAGCCCGAAACTCAATCACGAAAAACACCAGAACGATAGGGATCGACGCCAGGAAAGCATAGATCGGAAGCTGCTTAGGGCCGCCGATCAGATTAAGAATACCGGATGAGTCCATCGATGATCCGGCTCCCCAGGAGAAAAACCGAGAAGGTAGTCACAAAGGCCCCGCTCTGCGCGGACGGCATCCGCGCAGAGTCGCTGAGCCGGAACCGATCGAGTCAGCCGAAGAAATGTTTGTAGGCCGACTCCAGCGCTGCACTGTCGAGGTTGTTGGTCTGCAGATAGGCGCCGGTGCGCTTCACCCAGGCCTTCTGCGAATCGATGACCTTCTTGAAGAAGGGTTCCTGCGACTGCGCTGCGATCACCTTGTCCCAGGCTTTGAGCTGGGCGTTCAGCACTGCATCCGGCGTCTTGATCACCTGCACGCCGCGCGCCCTGATCGCTTCGAGATCCTTCGAATAGCGACCATAGGCCATGCCGGTCTGGTCGGTGGACGCGGCGAAGGCGGCATAGCGCAGGATGGCCTTCAGCTCCTCCGGAAGGGCGTCGAATTTTGTCTTGTTGAAGATCACCTCGAACGTCTCGGACTGCTGGTGATGGCTGCCGGTCATGTAGACCTTAGAGACGTCCGGGAAGCCGAGCAGGATGTCGGAGGATGGATTGTTAAACTCGGCGGCGTCGAGCAAGCCGCGGTCCATTGCCGGCACGATTTCGCCGCCCGGCAGAATCGTCACGGCCGCGCCCATCTCCTTGTAAAGGTCGGCGGAGAGGCCGACCGTGCGATACTTGATGTTCTTCAAATCGTCGGGCGAGGCGACCGGCTTCTTGAACCAGCCGAGCGGCTGGGTCGGCATCGGGAAATAGACGAAGCCGACGAGATTGAGCTTGAGGATGTTGTTGACGAGCTCCTTGTAAAGCGCCTCGCCGCCGCCCCAGTAGTACCAACCGAGAAAGCCGGTCGCGTCCCATCCGAAAGACGGCGGCGTGCCGAACAGCGAGAACGCCTTGTGCTTGCCGTACCAATAGGCGCAGACGCCATGCCCGGCTTCGAGAATGCCGGAGTGAACCGCGTCCTGCATCTGGAAGGCGGGCACGACGGCGCCGGCGGCAAGCACTTCGAGCTTCAGCCGGCCGCCAGTCATCTGGTTGACCTTGTTGGCGTAGTCGACGGCGTCCTCGTGGAAAATGTCCTTGGTCGGCCAGGTCGATTGATATTTCCAAACTAACGTCTGCGCGCGCGAGACCTGCGGCATGGCCACCGCGGCCGCCCCGGTCGCGCCGGCAGCAAGCAGAAACTTGCGCCGCGACGCGGATTTCGATTTAGCGATCGTGCGGGTCGTCATTGAGCAATTCCTCCTGGACGTAGCGATGTCGCCCCAACTTCGTGGGTTTCCCCTCCCGGGTGTCCTAGTTTGGACGGCCCCCGCGCAGCGCACAAGGGTTTCACCGTCGCAGGTCGGTTAAATCAAATTAATTAAGGGCCAAATCTGTTGCACTGCAAACTGATCCTCCACCTCGGAGCAGGGTGAAGTCGCACGCCGATTTTGAGGTGGCGCTGGGCGCCGACCTCAAAAGGCCCTAGTTCAGTCGGAAGAGCGCGGCAAACGGCGAATAACATGCAAATGGCAAGCAGGAATTAGCGACGTGGCTGCCCCGCCTCACGCGCCATTTCGCCGGTCGATGTCCGCACCGCCTTGCCGATGGAGCCTTAAGTGACCCGTCTCATCGCCACCCTGAGCGCCATCTGGCGGCTCGCCTCCCCCTATTTCCGCTCTGGGGAGCGCCGGCCGGGCCGCCTGCTGCTGGCCGCCGTCATCGGCATCGAGTTAGGCACCGTGGCGATCACCGTGCTCGTCAACCAGTGGAATAACCGGTTTTACACGGCGATACAGGATCGCAGCTGGGACTCGTTTGTTTCCGAACTTTTATATTTCTGCGGGCTCGCCGCGGCCTACATTGTTCTCTCGGTGTATCAGCTCTACCTCAATAAATGGCTGCAAATCCGCTGGCGGCGCTTCATGACCGCCCGCTACCTCGATCACTGGCTCGAGGCAGGCAATCATTATCGCATGCAGCTGATGGGCGATGCCGCGGATAATCCGGATCAGCGCATCGCCGAGGATATTCGGCTGTTCATCGAGAAGACACTTGATATCGGCATCGGGCTGCTGAGCTCGATGGTGACGCTCGGTTCCTTCGTGGTTATCCTGTGGAACCTGTCGGCGCATGCGCCGCTGCATCTGTTCGGCAGCGCCTGGGCGATCCCCGGCTATCTCGTATGGGCCGCTCTCATATACGCCTTGCTCGGCACCTTCGCCGCCCACCTCATTGGTCGCCCGCTGATCAACCTCAATTTCAAGCAGCAGCGCTTCGAGGCGGATTTCCGCTTCGACCTCGTGCGCGTGCGCGAGAACGGTGAGCAGATCGCGCTGCTGGGCGGCGATACGGCCGAACGCAACCGGCTGCTCGACCGCTTCGGCGCCGTGATGGGGAACTGGCACGCCATCATGACCCGGCAGAAGAAATTGAGCTTCTTCACGGCCGGTTACGGCCAGGTCTCCACGGTTTTTCCGATAGTGGTGGTGAGTCCCGCCTACTTCGCCGGGGCCATGAATCTCGGCGGATTGGTGCAGACGGCAACCGCTTTCGGCAGCGTGCAGCAGTCATTGTCATTCTTCGTGACCTCCTATCGTCAGATCGCCGAATGGCGGGCGGTGATCGATCGCCTCACCGGCTTCGAACGATCGATCGCCGCCGGACGCGCGCTCGCGGCGCAACCGCAGACGATCAAGGTGGAGCCGCGCACCGGGCAGTCCGGGGTCGAAGTGGCCGCGCTCGATGTGCACCTGCCGAGCGGAACCCCGCTCGTCGTCGCCGAGAACCTCAAGTTCGGAGATGGCGACCGCGTGCTCGTCAACGGGCCTTCGGGGGCCGGAAAGTCGACGCTGTTCCGCGCGATATCCGGCGCGTGGCCGTTCGGCGCGGGGGCGATCGCCGTTCCGGCCGACAAAAGCGTGATGATGCTGCCGCAGCGCCCCTACCTTCCGATCGGTTCGCTTATCGCAGCCGTCGGCTATCCTGCGCCGCCCAACCATTTCGGGGCTGCGGACGTGCGTGCGGTGCTCGAGGCGGTCGGCCTCGGCGCCCTTGCCGGACGACTCGACGAGGAGGCGCATTGGAGCAGCATGCTGTCCCTCGGCGAGCAGCAGCGCCTGGCGATCGCCCGCGCGATT
>Ga0075351_1000066_pt1 | contig 13103 bp, 12 predicted proteins | sample Sandmound_ThreeS_3_FD_120091 | JGI IMG/M metagenome (GOLD analysis project Ga0075351, IMG submission 120091) | Natural and restored wetland microbial communities from the San Francisco Bay, California, USA, that impact long-term carbon... | ecosystem: Environmental > Terrestrial > Soil >... | reverse complement strand
TCTCAATCTCGTCTGAGGGGCGCGGGCCACGGCTTGGCGGAACTAGGTCGTCACGTGAGCCGGCTGGCGACAGCGACCGAACCGGGACAGGTCATTCCGGATTTCTGCTTTGCCGGAGAGGCGTCTCAGAACGAGGTATTTTCGTCATCCGATCACGCCCATGATGTCGGACTCCTTCATGATCAGAAGCTCGTCGCCATCGAGCTTGACCTCGGTGCCCGACCACTTGCCGAACAGCACGCGATCGCCGACCTTCAGATCGATCGGAATGAGCTTGCCGGTCTCGTCCCGGCCGCCGGGACCGACTGCGATGACCTCGCCCTGCTGAGGCTTTTCCTTGACGGTGTCGGGAATAATGATGCCGCCGGCGGTCTTCTCCTCGGCTTCGATGCGGCGCACGACCACGCGATCGTGCAAGGGGCGGAACTTGGTTTTCGCCATGTTGTCCTCTTCGCCGCCGCGGGGCGGCCTGTATTGGTGGATCGAACGCTGGCCTCGGCGTCCGGCTGGGGTGCTTAGCACTCGTGGCTTGGGAGTGCCAATCGCTGCGGGACATAGGCAGTGGCCGATAGGGTGTCAAGAAGTTCTGGCGGCCGATTTGTTTAGGCTTCGAAACGTCAGACGCTCGGGACGCAATGCCGGGACGATACGGTCGCCCTCCGGAAAATGCGGACGATATGCGCGCTACAGGCGCGGGCGGCCATCGAATCGCCAATCTGGGAGGGCGGAAGAAGTCTGGCTCGGCCGCGGCAAGCAAGCGAGTGATCGGAAATATAGCGCTAACGAGCGGCGGAAGACCTGCTTGCGCTACATCGGCGCGGGCGGCACATTGCGACTCGAATGTCGGAGAAGTCATGATTGGTTCTTTTAGGGGAATTTCGCTGGCGGTTGTCTCCGCGGCGCCGGCCCTTGCGCTGGCGCTCCTCCTCGGCGGCTGCGCCGGCTCCATGCCCTCGCTGTCAGGTGGGGGAGGCGCTCCCGCGCCGACCGGGCCGTTGCCGCCGCCCAGCATTTCGCCTGATGAGATTGTCGGACGCTGGGGTCTCGGCGCCTATCATCGGCCGGAAGACCGCACCCGGACCATCGCCGCGGCCCGCGGCCAGTGCAAGCAGCCGTATGTCATCAACCGCAGTTCGACCGGTGTGGCGATGCTCGGTTACGATAACCCGCAGGTTCAGGACATGCAGCTCAAGGGCAGCTACGAGGGCAAGACCTATATCGGTCCTGGCCCCGAGCCGCGCGGGCAGGGCGATCGCGAGGTCGAGTCGTTCGACGGGCGCATCCTCGTCCTCAAATGGGTCGATCCGGAAGTGGCGGGCCGCTACGGCACCATGGTGCTCGTCCGCTGCGGGGCGGAAGGAACGTCAAAGCCCAAACGCGCGTCGCAATGACCGCGCCCCCCTTGCTGCGCGGCTGAGTCTGCTTTCGCCTTTCGTTAGGACGACGCGCGGTTCGGGTTCGCGCGTCATCTGTGCGCGGCGTCGGCTTACTGCTCAGCGGCCACGCTGGGGGATGGCCTGCTTGGCCGCGGCGGGCACACCATGATTGTTTCCAATATTCATTTATGCTGGCGCGCGCGGCAATGTGACGACGTGGGGCGGGACCGGAGGACCAAGACACATGCAGGAGGTTTGTGATCGGAAGCCCGCCCAAATCGCATGCGCGGTCCGCGAGGCGCGCGAGGAGGACATGGCCGCCGTGCAAGCGATCTATGCGCATCACGTCCTGCATGACACCGCTTCCTTCGAGGAGGAGCCGCCGTCGCTCGCTGAAATGACGCGTCGCCGCGGCGTCGTGCTCGAGCACGGGCTGCCTTATCTGGTGGCTGAACGGGATGGCCAGGTCGTCGGCTACAGCTATGCGATGCCCTACCACCCCCGCTCGGCTTACCGGTTCACCATCGAGGATTCCATCTATATCGATCACAGGCTGACGGGCGCGGGCATCGGGCGCGCCTTGCTGTCGTCTTTGATCGACCGGTGCGCGGCCGGACAATGGCGGCAGATGATCGCGGTGATCGGCGATAGCGGCAACGCCGCTTCGATCGCTCTGCACGCGTCGCTCGGCTTCCGCCACGCGGGAACGTTGCGCAGCGTCGGCTTCAAATTCGACCGGTGGATCGATTCGGTCTTCATGCAGCGCAGCCTCGGGCTGTGATCCACGCGTTCTCAATCGATTGTTTCCGCTGATGGCCTTTGTGCGCGACGTCTTTCACGGCCCTTGGCGGGCGCTGCCGGTGCTGGGCGTGACGGAAGTGCTCGCCTGGGGCGCGCTCTACTATCCGCCGGTGCTGACGGTGCCGCAGATCGCCGCCGAGCGCGGCTGGTCCGGCTCGTTTGCAATGAGCGGATTCTCCGCGGCGCTGCTCGCCGGAAGTTTGGTGGCGCCGACGATCGGTCGCCTGATCGACCGGCGTGGCGGGCATGTGGTGATGACGATGGGCTCGCTCGCCGGAGCGGCGGGGCTCGTTGCGCTTACGGTCGCAGCACATCCCGTAACCTATATCGCGGCGTGGATGCTGGTTGGCGTCGCAATGGCGGCCTCGCTGTATGAGCCGGCCTTCGCGACGCTCGGCCGTATATTCGGCGCGGCGGCGCGGCGGCCGATCACGCTGCTCACATTCGTCGGCGGCCTGTCCTCGACGGTGAGCTGGCCCGTCACCCAACTGCTGTTAGACGCTTACGGATGGCGCGGCTGCTATCTTGTCTATGCCGCGCTGTTGGTCGCCGTCGCCGCGCCTTTGCACGCCTTCGCGCTGCCGCGCAAGCGCGCCGACCCCAACACGCCAATCCGCGGAACCGGTGTTTCGCTTAGGCCTCAGCCCACACTGCCGCCGAGCGGGAAACCATTTTATCTGGTGATGGCCGGCTTTGCCGCCTATGCGTTCATTCCGTCCGGCCTTGCTGCGCATCTCATCGCGTTCTTCCAGCGCGCAGGAATAAGTCCGGACATGGCGGTGATCATCGGCATGCTGTTCGGACCCTGCCAGGTGTTGGCGCGGCTTGCCGAGTTCGCGTTCGGCGCCAGGGCCCACCCGCTCTATCTCGCGCGCTTTGCACTCGGTCTGATGGCGAGCGATTTCGTCATGCTGGCGATCGTCGGGGTGTTTGCCCCGAGCGCGGCGCTGTTCTACATCGTGTTCGGCGCAAGCAACGGCTTGATCACCATCGCCCGCGGCACGGTTCCGCTCGCCCTGTTCGGCGCGGCGGGCTTCGGGGTCGTGGTCGGCCGGCTTACCGCCCCGTGGCTGGTGATGCAGGCGGCCGCCCCGCTGGTGCTCGCTGTCGTCGCCGAACAGTTTTCCGACGCGGCAGCTCTCACGCTCACCGCCCTATGTGCGGTGGTCGCGCTTCTGTGCTTTCTCGCGATCCGCCGGCCAGCGGCTTGAGCGGCGCGTTTCAGGCGCCGCGCAGCCCTCGCGCCGTCATCGCTTGACGATGACGACCTCGAGATAGGTCGCGGGCGCGACCATCGTTCCGTCGGTCGCCCGGTTGAAGCGGGCGATGAGTGCGGCGAGGTCGCCCGCGAGCGACGCCTTTCCTGCAGGGTCGAGCGCCTCGAAGGCTTTGAGCACCGGTCCGTATTTCGTGCGGAAAACTTCGATCCAGTGCTCGGGCGACCGATAGCGGAACGTAAATTCACGCGTCTGCACGGCGATGTCGGCGCTCATCGGGCCGAACAGCTCCGCGAGGTAGGGCCGGGTCCCCCACAAGGCCGGCGACTTCAGCCCGGCGGGGGGCGGGACGTGCCGGCCGATGGTCTTGAACAACTCGCCGATGAAACCATCCGGCGTCCAGCTCGCGAGCCCGATCTTGCCGCCGGAGCGGCAGACGCGCAACATCTCGGTCGCGGTGCGCGCGTGGTCCGGCGTAAACATCGCGCCGAGCGACGAGGCGACGACATCGAAGGAGCCGTCTGGGAAAGGCAGGTTTTCGACGTCCGCCACTTGGAATGTAATTGGTAGCCGCTCGGCATAGGCGCGCTCCTTGCCACGGTCGAGCAGAGCCGGGACGTAGTCGATCGCGGTGACATGGGCGAAGCGGCGCGCGGCGGCGAGCGAAACATTGCCGTTGCCTGCGGCGACATCGAGAACACGCTGGTCGGACCGCAGGTCGAGCGCCTCGCACAACGACTCTCCGATGATCTGCAGGGTCGTGCCGATGACGGCGTAATCCCCCGAGGACCACGCGATCTGTTGGCGCGCCTTGACGGCGGCGAGGTCGGGGGTAGGGGCGGGGGTGCTTTGACGGGCTAGGGCGAGGTTGGCTACCATGGGTTCGCTCCGTTTATCTGTGGCTCGGCGCCGTGGTTCGGGCCGGCGAACCATGCGGATAGCGGTCCTGCGTGGGACGCGCCGTGGGAGCCGACGTGGGAGCAAGCATGGAAACGATGGAAGGCGAGCGCTTGCCCCAACGCCAGAGCGGTCTTCAGCTACGCTTACTGGGGGCGCTGGCGGTATCGGAGTGCGGCGAGCTGCGCCCGCTGCCACCGTCGCGGAAGGCGCGCGCGCTGCTCGCTTATCTCGCCGTCGCGCCGCGTCCGGTGTCGCGCAGCCAACTCTGCGAGTTGTTCTGGGACGTGCCGGATGATCCGCGCAGCGAGCTGCGCTGGTCGCTCGCCAAGATCCGCGCGCTGCTACGGGGCGAGGGCGTCGCTCCGCTGACATCGGCGGATGATCACGTCGCGCTTGATCTCTCCGAGCTTGCGGTCGATGCACTCGACGTAGAGACCGCGCTGCGCGGGGGCACAGCGGCGCTTGCAACCGAGCGGCTCGTCGAGCTTGCCGGCCTGTTTGCGGGCGAGTTTCTCGAAGGGGGCGATCTCGACCGCTGCCCGGCTTTTCACGCCTGGCTCGTCGCGCGGAGGCAGGCCTGCCGCGCGCAACATGAGGCGATTCTGCGCGAGCTGATGAAGCGCGCCGCACCCGGTTCCGCGGAGGCCCTGGGCTATGCCGAGGCGTGGACCGAATTCGCGCCGTTCGATCCGCACGCCCACGCCGCCGTGCTCGCGACCTTGATCGCGCAAGCACGCAAGGCGGAAGCCGAGGAGCGGTTCGCGGCGGCGATGTCGTTGCTGCGGAACGAGGGCGTCGACCCCGAGCCGCTCGCCGCGCGATGGCGCGCGCTCGCCGAGGGCCATAGGGCGGGGCTGGCGGCGGCTCTGCCGGCTGCGGCAGACGCCGCAGCAGCCAAGCCAACGGGTCCGCGCCGCGCTTCGATTGCGATTCTGCCGTTTCAGGATGCGGAATCAGTCAGCTCGATCGGGAACTATGCGGCGGGGCTCACCCACGACGTCATCACGCGGCTCGCGAAGCTGCGCAGCCTGCCGGTCATCGCGCGGGGCTCGGTGTTTGCGCTCGCCGAGCAGGGTCTCACGCCCGACGAAATCGCGCGCAAGCTCGGCGTGGATTATGCCGCCTGCGGGACGGTTCGGACGTTGGGCGGCGAGAGACTCATTGCGGTCGACCTCGTCGAAACGGCGACCGGCCGCATTCTCTGGTCCGAGCAGTTCGCGCGCCGGACGGCCGATGACCTCAAGCTCATCGATGAGGTCGGCGACCGCATTGTCGCGGCGCTTGCGAGCGAAATCGAACTTGCCGAACGCAATCGCGCGGTGCTGAAAGCGCCGAACACGCTCGATGCTTGGGAGGCCTACCACCGCGGGCTCTGGCACATGTACCGGTTCAACCGGCCGGACAACGATCGCGCGCAGGACTTCTTCCGCCAATCGATCGGCCTCGATCCGACATTTTCCCGGAGCTATGCCGGTCTCTCCTTCACCCATTTTCAGAACGCCTTCCTGCTTCGCCCGCAGGATCGCCAGCGCGAAAGCGATCTCGCCTTCAGAGCGGCGGGCGATGGCCTTGCTGCCGATGATCGCGATCCCGCGGCCCATTGGGCGATGGGCCGGGCGCTATGGCTGCGCGGCGAGGTGGCGGGAAGCCTTGGCGAACTCTCCACCGCCGTCGAACTGAGCCCGAACTACGCGCTCGGCCATTACACGCTTGCCTTCGTGCACGCCCAGTCGGGCGAACCGCAGACGGCGATCGCCTATGCCGACCAGTCGCGCGCACTCAGCCCTTATGACCCGCTGCTCTTTGCCATGCTTTGCACCCGCGCGATCGCCCATTTGCGGCTGGGCGAGTACGAAGAAGCGGCGGAATGGGGACGCAGCGCGGCCGCGCGACCGAATGCGCACGCCCACATCACCGCGATCTCGGCACTGTGCATGGCGCTCGCCGGGCGGACCGAGGAGGCGCGCGCCGCGGTCGCCGCGCTCCGCCAAGGGCATCCGGGCTACGGCATCGATTATCTCTTCGCCGCCTTCCGGTTCGATCCGCCGCTGACGAAAGCACTGCGCCGCATCGCCGGTCGTATCGGCCTGTGATGGAGCTGCGGGAGCGGTGGGCAAAGCGCCGCGCGCTGAGATGGCGCCAAGCCGCCGCAAGTCGATCCTGTCACGAAGACCGAGATTGACCGATGTAGCATCGTATCTTATCTCGGCTCGTCTCATTGTTCGCGGGTTCTTGCGGTCAGCCGTCTCAGGGGACGCAGCCGATAGCACGGCGACGAACGCCCAGATGGAAAGGCGGCCCAATTTGACCGTTACGCGAACATGGGGGAAGCGGACGCGTCGGCGATGCGCGATGCTCGGAGCAGGTCTAGGAGCTGCGTTGAGCCGGCGGTTGCTTCACTTTCCGATTCTCACGTGCGCAGAGCGGCCCTAGGGCGCTTATTAATCATATCGCTTGGATTGACGAGGTTAGCATGGCCAAAATTAAAGTTCTCTGTCGAATAGGTGAATTCGATGAAGCCTATTTGCCCGATTTGAAGAAGGTCGTCGAGAAAGCCGGCGGTAGGTTTCTGAGAGCGAAAACCATCCCGGATACGGAGCATTGGCTCGAGTATCACTGCCGGTTCAGGAAGAAAGTGAAGGGTCTCAGAAAGTTCGCTCGAGACGTCGTGCGGCTCGATATGACCGAAGTTGCGAAGCGCAAAAAAGAAAACGAACATCGGGCTGCGGAAAAACAAGAACTGTTGCCGGAAATAGAACCTTTTCCGACAACGTGGCCCAACGAAGAGCGGCGCGCCGCTGCCGGATCGATGCTTGAGGAATTCCTGCAGAACAACTCTGCCGTCGTGAACGATCTCCAGGCGCCTGATGGCGCCTATGAGCGAGAGGTCGCGCTCGACAAGATCAGGGACCTGCTCGCGAGATTGAAGTGGGAACTCAGCAAAGACTTCGAGGATGCGGAAGGCTGATGTGCGGGGTGCGCGGTAGCGGCGCCGCTCATAAAGCGCTGCGCCGGGCCAAGGTAGGCGCCTTTCCTCGCTGCGTTTCATCACAGTCGCGGGTGATCTGCGCCTATTGGCTAATCGGGCGTCCGCGCCTTGTTAATGTTGCGGTGGATGTCGAATCAGCGGGCGAGAGTGTGAACGTCAGCCATACGTTCCACCCCTCCGGCCGGTTTGCCGCGTCAAACTCTTGATAACCTCTGAGGTTCACATTCGCCTCGAGGTCGCCCATGGGGATGGTGTAGCCGAGCTGCGCACCGATGCTCGCCACGCGGGACTCGAAACAACCGACCTCGTTTCCCGATCCGCTGTCGCAGGTCAGCTGATTATAGGTGTAGCCGACAAGCCCGATCTGCAGCTGCTTGTAAAAGAACTGCGACGCCGCCCAATCGAGATGGAAGTCGATGCCGTTCTGATATTGCGTGTAGGGATTGATGAAGTTGTAAGTCAGCCCGGCGACCGCCGAGAACTCGCGCCCCGCTTTATCGAAATAAGTGTAGCCAACCCCGCCGTCCAATGCGCCGTGTCCGATGCCGACATTCGCCAAGTTGGACGGGTTATACTGGCCGACCGGAATATTGCCCGTTGCGTAAGTCATGACGTTATGGACGCCGGCGTTCCATCGTAGGGAGACCTGCGGAGACAGATCGCCGAAAGCGGTCACCGTGTCGCTGGTCGTTTCGTGAAGAACACTGAAGAACGCGACCGGTCCACCCCGCACCACGTTGCCGACAAGCTCATTCAAGGTTGTGGTGTTGCTGGAATAGACAGCGGTCATACTGACATTCGCCTGCCCGCCGAAAACGGGTGTCGCGAATGTATACGTGGGCGTGACCATCCCTTGATTTTTGGTCGTGTCAGTATTCTTGGTGGCTTCGGACAAGAGCGTCGCGGAGCGCAGTCCGATTCTGATTCTCTGCGCGCGGGCAACATCTTCGCCGGATGACACCGAGGGGTGATAGTAAACCGACGTCAGCGAGAGTCCCGGCTCCATAGGCGTAGCCGCGAGGCTCGCGAAGGCGCCGGGGGTCCAGAAACTCGACCCGCCTTCATCTGCCCAGGAAGCGTGCGATATCAGCGCGAGCGGGGCCGCAACCGCCACAACGCTTACGAGGCGCGCTTTGGGCGCGAAACTGCGGAGGCAGAGCAAAAGCAGGCCATGTGCCGTCTGACGCCGACGAAACGGCTTTGCCGGTCCCCGGGCGCTGTGGCGGCGGCGAGGTATTCGGATGCTGAGCGGGCGTCGCCCTGTACGGCGGTGCTTCAGGCGAAACATTTAAGCGCCTCGGAATTGGGCAACGCCCGGATCTCAGCTTAAAATTATTCCATGCGTTGATCGCAATTGGTGGTTTCGCTGCAACATCCGTCGGCAATCTTTGCCGATCTGGTGCAATTCCTTCCTTGGGCGCAGCGCTCGGCCGGCTCGTCTGGTCGGCATCAACGGCCCCTCGTCGACGCGCCGGTGACGGGAGCATTTCAGGCGTCGGGGGCTGAGCGGCATCCCAAGCTCTTACTAAATTTTAGTTGCCGCCGAAGAAATCCGGGTGCGAAATCAACCGCAGGTTCGGCCAAGGATGGAGGCTGCTAATGTATATGCGGAGGAACATCAGATTAAAGCATGTTGTGGTCGAATCGTGGGGATTGCTGCTTCTGGTTCTCGCTTGGTCATTCGCCGTCGTGTTCATGCACGAAATCTCTGGCTTCCACTGGCTCGTCGTGCCGGTGTTGCCGGTCACGCTGGTCGGCATCGCGGTTTCGCTCTACGTCGGCTTTAAGAGCGTGTCTGCCTATAACCGCTGGTGGGAAGCGCGCCAGGCAGTGGGGACGATCGTCGTGCGGAGTCGCGAGTGGCTGATCCACGTGCGAAGTTTCATCGACATAGACGTAGTTTCAGCAGCGGATGATGTCGCGAGAGAACTGCTGCATCGTCATTTGGCGTGGGTTTTTGCAGTCGCTCATATGCTCCGAAGGACCTCACGGCTGAAGACCAGCGGCGGCTCACGCATCTTCACGCGTCGCCGTGCAGACCACACAGTCGCAATGATGCACCAGGACCCGAAATCCTACGGGCGTTTCCTGGATCCGGAAGAGTATTCCGTCGCGCAGACCTATCGAAACCCGGCAACCTTCCTTTTATGCCGGCAGGCCGATAGCCTTCGAGCGCTGATGCAGTCCGGCAGACTAAACGGTCCACGGGAGGCGATGATGACGGGCATGCTGGGCAGGCTCGCGGAAAGTCACGGGACGTGCGAGCGCATCAAGAACACGCCGTTCCCAAGGCAGATTGCGTGTTTCGCCACCATGTTTACGTGGTTATTCGTCTTCCTGTTGCCTTTGGCGTTTCTCGATGTTTTCGAGACGGCGGCGGCCCGTGAGCAACTCTCGGTCTCCTTGACCGACGAATTCGTGTTTACGCTCGCTCCGTTGGCCGCCGTGATCTCTTGGGTCTTCCTGATGATGGAGAAGGTGAGCGACAGCAGCGAGGATCCGTTCGAAGGCGGAGTGCATGACGTGCCGCTTTCGGCCCTGTGCCGGATTGTCGAAATCGAATTCAAACAGGCCATGGGCGAAAAAGATATTCCGCCTCCGTTGGAGCCCGTGGACGACGTGCTCTATTAGTAGCGCGCCGCGTCGCCGAGCTGCTGCGTCTCTCGACCCGCAGCCGCCAGTCCAGCACCCTCCGGCACATCGTCGCATCGCGAGCGGGGCGTCGATTCGGTCATCCCTCGCTCGGTTGCTAGCGGAACGCATTCGCGGTTCCCGACCCATGGGTCTACGTCATCTTGGCACGCTCCGTGCATGGGGTCATTGCCCTCCTTGGGCGTTTCCTCCCTTCACTTGCCCCGCTGCCTGAGAGGGTGGCGGGGCTTTTCATTAGTGCGCAGGTTGCTTATTTCCACCCCTGATCGCGTCGGGGCGTCTCTCGCGCGCTCGTTATTGGGTGGGGGCGGCAGACCTTGCTGATGGACATCGGGGCGCCATCGCGGAATCCGCCGCGACTGCGGCGGAACCTCGATGCTCATGCTATAGGTCTCGCGCCCCGCAAGTCGGGCAAGTCAAGGCAGCTGAGCAACGAAATTGTCAAATGAACAGAATCGCGACCACTTGGCACATGTTGTGGTCCGTCTCGTTGGAGATCGGGGGCTCCACCAGAATGTCGGGAGAGCCCCCAGTGAAACAGTGCATCGAAGTGCGAACGAGGTCGCTCGGCGACTGATGGAGATCAGCGACGAGGGCCGCGTCGAGGTCGAAATCAACGGAGAGCCTATCGAGCCGGAGCTGATCGGATACTGGCGCATGCTTGCGCGCGAGGCGATCAATTATCCCGGCGAATACGAGCAACTCGTGCGGTCAATCCAGCGGGATTTCTCCTGACCAACGCAGACGCAGCTCATGCCGGTAGGCCTTCGGTGGGCGTAATGAGCCCCATCGCATCGGCTTGTTGCGCGCGTCCAAATCAGCGGCGTTTCACGCCGCAGCAACGCCGCGACACCGCTGGCGCGCGGCTTGAGCGAATTCCGTTTTGGCGGAATTCGTTCTCATTGACCGAGCGATCGTGTTTTCTGCGGAGAACCGGTTCCGCTTTGCCGGAAGATGCTCTAACCGACCGCGCGCAGAGAGAGTGCGATCGCGATCCAAGTGATACCGTACAGCAGCAACTCAAGGCCGACGAAGAGGCCGATCACCCAGAGTCCGGAAACCGGCCACTGCGCCACAATGAGTATGCCGAGCAAGAACGTGATGACGGCATTGATGGCGTGCCAGCCCCAATCGGACAGGGACACGACGAACAGCGTGATCAGTTGGAACAAGCCGGCCACGAGGAAGAGCGCTCCCATCATCAGCGTCAAAATCTCGGCCGTGATCACCGGCCGCCATATGATCAGCGCTCCGAGCACCCCGAATAGGACCGCGGCCAACCAATGGTGGAACATGCCGGCCCATTTACCGACCATGATGGCTTGGCCGATCTCGATTCCCGCCGCGAGCAGCAGTAACCATCCGAAAAACACCATCGAGACGACCGTGGCCGCAACGGAGCGCACGATCGCGATAATCCCCAGCAGCGCCAAGCCGATGCCGAAGGCGAGGAACCAGCCCCAATTGTGGACGACCTCCGCAGGGATTTGGATATTCAGAGCTTGAACCTCGCTCATTGCGTCCTGTCTCCTGTCAGTTCAAAAAGCATGTACGTGGAATCAAAAAAGATCGTCGTTACCGGCGTGCGACCTACTTCGTGAGGAATACATCCTTGCGCGGAAATTTCTCGAAGACCGATGCATCCTGAGAGAAGTTGGTTGCGAGGATATCGGTCGAGTTGCCGGCGATCCACTGGGACAGATTGATGGTCTGGTAGTGACCGCTGTTGAAGACGATGAGAATGCGCGCCTTCTCGCTCCCGAGATTTTCGATGGAATGGCCGAAGCCCTGCGGAATGTAGGCGACATCCCCCTTGCTGATGGTCTCTTCGCGCCAGCGCCCTTGCGAGCCAAACAGGGTCACGCTGAAGGTGCCGCTCAGCACATATTGCCACTCCGCCGCGTTCGGGTGCCAATGCAGTTCGCGAAGGGCGCCCGGCTCCATCTCCAGCACGACGCCGGTCATGGTCGTGGAGATGGGAAACTGAGACCCATCAGCGCGCCACTCCAAGCCGCCGCTGAATGTCTCGAAGGGTTTTTGGGACAGGAGACTGTATTTGTGGGTGAGCGGCGGCGGCTTCCAACCCTGCAAGGGCGGAGCGGGGACAGCGGGCGGAATCTTGCCCTTGGCGAAATAGACCTCGGACTTCGGAAAACTGTCGAATGTCGATGCCGGCAGGCCGAAATTCTTGGCGAGCAGTTTTTTCGGAGCGTGCCCCAACCAGTCGGTGATGCTGAAGGTGCCGAATTCGGAGAAGTACCCGTTGTCGAAAACGAGGATGAAGTGGCACGGCTTGTCGCCCAAGGTCTCGATGACGTGACCGTGACCGCGCGGGAAATACCAGATGTCGCCGGGCCCAAAGTCATTGGTTTCCGAGCAGCCCTGCGGATCGATCACCGTGGTGCGCACCAAACCCTCGGTGACAAAAGCCCATTCCGCCGCCGTCGCGTGCCAATGAAGCTCGCGCATCACCCCCGGCTCCATGCGCATCGAAACGCCGGCGATCCCCTTCGATATCGGCAGCTGGGCTACGGTGGCTTCCTTGCCGTAGCTGCCGCCCATCACCCGTCCCTCGGATTTCTCCAATTCGAATTTGAAGGTTGGCAGCTCCTTTTCCGAGGTGACGGGATCAGGAACGTTGTTCTGAAAGCTGGTGTCGCCGCCTTCGGAGCTGATGGGGATCGTGAGTGAATACACAAATGCCTCCTGCTTCCCAGGTCGCTACAGCTGATTCTAGCTGAACGCTTGCGCGACTGAGAGAATGAATTTCACTGATTCGAACGCAAAGCAATCTGCGCCGGTTGGTTTCGGCGCTTATTCCTATCTTGGATGAAGCCACGTCGGCAGGAACGAATAGGCGTTCACATTGCCTGCCTGTTTCAATTCAATTCCATTGGCGCGCAGCTGCTCTTGCAGCCGTCCTTCATTGAAGGCGTCAAACGTTTCCGTGCAGCCGCCGATATGTTTTCCACCGACGAAGATCTGCGGAATGGTCGGTGAGTTGGTGCGGGCTTTCAACGCATTGCGGATCTGACCGCCCCAGTTGTCCTTCTGATAATCGGCCGAATCGAGATCGATCGACCGGTAGGGAATGTTGAAGTGTTTGAATAGCTTGCGCACCGACCAGCAGAATTCGCACCATTCGAGTGCGAACATGACGGTCGGTTG
>Ga0075351_1000065_pt1 | contig 13203 bp, 15 predicted proteins | sample Sandmound_ThreeS_3_FD_120091 | JGI IMG/M metagenome (GOLD analysis project Ga0075351, IMG submission 120091) | Natural and restored wetland microbial communities from the San Francisco Bay, California, USA, that impact long-term carbon... | ecosystem: Environmental > Terrestrial > Soil >... | reverse complement strand
CCGGGCCGGCGCTCCGCCGGTGCCGCAGGCACGAGCGGTGAGGTTGAAAATGGCGGAGGGCCGGGCCGCGGGGGCTGGGCTGGGCAGGTGTCAATCCTAGGCGACGACCACGGCAGCGTCGGCGCCATGGGCGCGGAATTCCGTCTGCACGTCGTCGCCCTTCAGGCTCGCGGGCGTGAGCACCGGCAATGCGAACTGACGCGCCTTCACCTCAACGGGGCTTTGCTGCAGCTCCATCCCCCGGCCGGCGGGCTTGGGCGCGCGCGTATAAACGGCGACGACCTCATGTCCGCGGCCGACGATCTCAACCAGGGTCGGAACGGCGAAGTCCGGCGTACCCATGAAGGCGAGGCGCAGCGGCATGGCTCGCTCAGCCGCCGGTCAGGTCAGCGAGGGCGGAGCGTTCGCGAACGGGTTAATCACTTCGAACCCGAGCCCCGCGAAGTCCTCGACGTCGCGCGTGGCGAGCGCCAAGCCGTTAGCCACCGCGATCGCGGCGATCTGCGCATCGAGCGGCTTGATCATTCGTCCGAGCCTTTGACGGAGAGCGGCGATTCGGCCGAACTCACGCGCCGCGCTCCGATCGAACGACAGAATGCGATCCACAAATATATCCTCCTCGATCTTCACGCACCATTTATCGAGGCGGGCGCGGCGCGCGCTGGATGGAAGGCGTTCTATCCCGAATCGAATTTCCGCCAGTACCGGGGTGCAGAGAAACAACGATTGCTGATCGGCTGCATCGAGCCAAGCGCGGATGCGCGGATCGGGTCGTGCGCGAAGCGGCTCCGAAACGATGTTGGTATCCAGAAGAATCATTCGAAGTCCGGCGGCGCGCTCAGTTCGCCTGGCACGTCGAACACGAGATCATCGCCGCGATCCTCCTCGCGCGCGAGTGAGAACAGACGTGTACCGAGGCCGGGCTGCGCGCGCGGCCTCGCGGGCAATAGAGCTTGCCGCAGAAGAGCCTTGGCCTCTTCGGAGAGGCTGTGCCGATGTCGACGAGCCCGCTCCTCAAGCTGGCGCTTCAGGCGAAGATCAATATTACGGATAAGCAGGTCGGTCATCCTGGCCTCGCTTTGATATCATCGATATCAATGTAATGCGGCATTGTCTACCGCATGACCGGCCACCTTTTGAGGATGGTTGCCCGGCCGCCCGTCAGGCCGGTTCGGCCGCCCGCTTCGCCGCCTTGGTGAATTTCTTGACGATGCGGTCGCGCTTGAGCTTCGAAATGTGATCGATGAACAGAACGCCGTTCAGGTGGTCGATCTCGTGTTGGATGCAGGTGGCGAACAGGCCATCGGCCTCGCTTTCCTGGGCTTTCCCCGCAAGATCGAGGTAACGGACGATCACCCGCGCCGGCCGCTCGACGTCCTCATGGACGTCCGGGATCGACAGGCAGCCCTCCTCGTAAACCGACTTTTCGTCCGACGACCACACGACTTCCGGATTGATGAACACGCGCGGATTTTTCGCATCCTCTTTCTTGGATATGTCCATGGTGACCACGCGCTTTGCCACGCCGAGCTGGATCGCCGCGAGCCCGATGCCGGGAGCGTCGTACATCGTTTCGAACATGTCCTCGACCAGCCGCTTGAGCTCGGGGTCGATCTTATCCACCGGATCGGAAACGAGCCTTAGTCGCTTGTCAGGAAGCTTGATAATGTCGCGCACTGCCATGCCTGCGATGTAAGCAGAGAGGCCCGATGCGTCAAATGGTTCGCCCTGTGATTCATCCCGGCCGACCCAAAAACGAACCCAATCGGCTGCAAGTCTTGGGCTAAGGCTCCACCACCGATAGGGTTTGCATGACATCGACCCCCGAGCTCGCGCCCGCCGCCCGGCCTTCCTTCGTCAACACGCTTGCCGTCTACCTGCGCCCCCGGGTGTTGGTCGTCATGTTTCTCGGGTTTTCGTCGGGCCTGCCGCTGGCGCTGTCGGGCTCGACGCTGCTTGTATGGATGCGCGAGACCGGGGTCGATCTCGGCACCATCGGCCTGTTTGCGCTGGTGGGGACGCCCTATACCCTGAAATTCATCTGGGCGCCCGTGGTCGACGCGCTCGATGTGCCGCTGCTGTCGCGCTGGCTCGGCCGGCGGCGCGGCTGGTTATTGCTCACCCAGTTCCTGCTGATCGCAGCAATCATCTTCCTCGGCGCTTGCGACCCCGCCACCACCCCGGTCCTGGTCGCATTCGGCGCCTTCCTGGTGGCGGCCGTCTCGGCGACCCAGGATATCGTCATCGACGCCTTCCGTGTGGAAAGCCTGCCCGACAACGAACAGGGGGCCGGGATGGCCTCTTACGTCGCCGCCTATCGGATCGGCACCCTCGCCTCGACTGCTGGCGCGCTGTTTCTGGTGACGGGGTTCGAGGGGCTCGGTCTGAGCAAGGGCGACGCCTGGGCGTGGGGCTATTACACCATGGCCATCCTGGTGGTGATCGGCATTTTCACGACGCTGATTGCCCGCGAACCAAAGAACGTCGCCGCAGCCGCCGAACCCCGGACCGGCAACCCATTGCAGCGGGTGGTGACCTCTGCGGTCGGCGCATTTTCCGAGTTTCTCACCCGCGACAGCGCGTTCGTCGTGCTCACCTTCGTCATCCTCTACAAGCTGTGCGACGCTTTCGCAGGGACGATGACCGCGCCCTTCGTGATCGATCTCGGGTTCACCCGCAACGACTACGCCGCGATCGTCAAGGGCGTGGGGCTCGCCGCAACCCTGATCGGCGGTTTTGCCGGCGGCGTCCTGTTCCGCGCTTTTCCGATCGCGACCAGCCTGTGGATCGGGGCGATCCTGCAGATGGTCTCGAATTTCGTGTTCACCTGGCAGGCCTATGTCGGCGTCAAGCTCTGGGCCCTCACCATCACGATCATCGTCGAGAATTTCACCGGCGCGATCGGCACGGTCGTGTTCGTCGCCTATCTGTCGGCGCTGTGCAAAAGTCCGCTGCATACGGCGACCCAATATGCGCTGCTCACGGCGCTCGCCGCAATCGGGCGCACTTATCTCTCCTCCAGCGCGGGCTTTCTTGCCGAGGCCGTCGGCTGGGGGACGTTCTTCATGCTGAGCGCCGTGGTCGCGTTGCCCAGCCTCGTCCTGCTGGTCTGGCTGCAACGCAACAACCACTTCGCCTCGCTGGCGAAGCAAGAGCAAGCGTTCGGCGACCTGGACTGACGCGCCAGGATCGATGTCAGCTCGAAATGCAACGCCAATCGGCGCGCCAGGTCTTTCGCCGGTGGGGCGCAAACCAAACCCGCTCGGCAGGCGCGTTCAGCCGGAATACCGCGGCAGCGTGAGTTGGTCGGCAATGTCCCGTCCGAACGTGATCCGCGCCAGAGACGGAATCGCAAACGCCTTCATGACGGCGTTGCGCACCCACAGCCCGAGCGGCGTTCTCGGGACGAATGCGCCCGCGAAGCGCTGGGCGGCTCTCTGCTTGATGGCGAGGTAGGGCCGCAAAAGCTGCTCGTAGCGCTGGAACGCATCGCCGTATTGACCCCGCGACTTCGCAAGCTCTCCGGCAAGGATGTAGGCCGCGGTCATGGCGAGCGCCGTGCCCTGCCCGCCAAGCAGCGAAATGCACGACGCGGCGTCGCCCGCAAGCACGACGCGCCCGCGCGACCAGTGGTCGATTTTGATCTGGCTGACCCGATCGAAGTAGAGCTCATCGCAGCGATCAAGCGCCGCGAAAATCTGCGGGCATTCCCAGCCGACGTTCCCGAATTGGTCTTTCAGAATTGCTTTCTGCGCGCTGATGTCGTGCCCGACGTCAAGCTAACCAGTGAATATGAATAGGAACAAGGTGCGATCCTGGTGGAGGGCGAAGCGTGCGACCTGCCGGCCCGGGACGCCATGAATGACATAGACGCGCTCGTCCCGCGGCCGGTAGCCTGCCGTTTCGAAGGCGGCGACCATATAGCCGAGGCGCGCCTCATAGCGTCCTGCGGACCGTAGGCGAGACGCCGCACGCCCGAATGAAGACCATCCGTGCCCACGACCAGATCGAAGCGGCGTTCGCCGCTACGTTCGAACGTCACGCCTATTCCCGCCGTATCGTCTTCCAGCTTGACGATGCAATCATCGAAAATGACGTCGCAGTCGCGCTGAATCGTCTCGAAGATCAGCCGGCAAAGATCGCTACGCCCCACGGTGATGAAGCGGCCGCCGGTCAGTTCCGAAAAGACTCGCGTGCCGAACCCCGCCACACGCGCGTTATCGCTGTCGACGACGCGAAGCTCCTGCATGTGGTAACCGACCCGCGACAGAGCCGGGAATAGCCCCATCATTTCCGCGATGTCGTAGCCAAGTCCCCAAAAGTCGATCACATAGCCGCCGGATCGCAGGCCCGGGGCGCGCTCCACCAGAGTTGGCGTAAATCCGTACCGCTTGAGCCAATAGGCAAGCGTCGGCCCGGCGATGCCTGCACCGCTAATTAATATTTTCATCGACAATCCACGCCTTCGCGTCCGTCGCTTGCGCTACTCCGAACACCTCCGTCTTCGACGGCAGCAGGAATCCGAACAACTGCATGGCGTGCTTGATCCAGTCGATATCAGTGACAACTGCGATGCGTTCCCATTGGCCAAGGTAGCCGAACCCAACGCGCAGGTCCTTCAGCATTGCGCCCAAATCCATTCCGTCGAACCCCACCGCAGGAATCAGGACGTTGTCATAGTCCTGCCCCGTGACTTGTCCTTCCGCGCGAACGGCGACAACATTGTCGGGAAATCATTCCATCAGCGTGATAATGGGGCGACCTCTTTACCAACATAAATTTGTCTTGCCAGCGCGCTGACGCAGCAGCCGCAAACGAATTGGCCGGGACAAGCCCGGCCAATTCCTCGCAAACAGCACGTTTTGCGCTGCCATCAGCGGCGGCCAAATTGCATGCCGCCGCCGAACCGCATGCCCGATCCTCCACCCACCGCCGGGCGCATCGACATCGTACGCATGGGACCACCCGTCATATTCGGTCCGCTGAGCTTGGTTTGCGACATCGTCTGCGATTTGATCATCGTCGGCGTCTTGCTGACGACATGCGGCTTATTGATCATCTTCGGCTTGTCGATGGACACCGGTTTGGCGCTCACGCGCTTGTCGATAACGGGCTTCACCACGGGACGCTTGTCGATGATCGGCTTTACGACATGCGGCTTGTCGATGACGGGCTTGCCGATAATCGGCTTGTCGATGATTGGCTTGTCGATGACGGGCTTGCCGATAATCGGCTTGTCTGTGCCCGGCTTATCGATAACGGGCTTGCCAATGATCGGCTTGTCGGTGCCCGGCTTGTCGATGACGGGCTTGCCGATAATCGGCTTGTCGATGCCCGGCTTATCGGTACCGGGCTTGCCCATATGCGGCTTCTCCATATCCGGCTTTCCGTGCCGCCTGCCAAAAAACGGAAGCCCGAAGATGGGTGGTTGCGAGACGACCGAAGGCACCTCAAACGACGGCGTCGCCACGACTGAACGTGGCGTCACTTCGTTGTCGAGCGAAGCGCGGCGCTCGGGCTTGGCAACGTCGGTGCGCCGCATCCGTGTCGGCTTGCAGGCGCGAGCGTCGGCGCTGAGCGACCGGCTGTCGGTGCGGCTGACCAGCCGTTGCGCCGTCGAAGCGTAGTCGCTGCTCGGATAGCTCGCCAGGAACTCGCGATAGGCCGCCGGCGAATTGATGGTCACCGCTTCGTGCCAAGCGACCAGCTCCTGCCGGCGATCGAGCAGGCTGCGCACACGCGGAGCAAAGCTCTCGCTCGGATAGATCTCGAGAAAGGCCTCATAGGCCTCAAGCGAATCCTCGCGAATCACCACCTCATAGGCTTCGCGCGGCGATTTCATCCGCAGCTCATCCTGCCAGCCTTCGGCCGTCCGGGCGAACGGCGGTGAGCCGGATGACGCAAGCTGACCGGCGGAGGCCGAGCCGGTGGTTTCCGCCTTGCCCTGGAAGAACGAGAAATCGCCAGTGAGCGACGAGCTTTCCCACGGGGTCTGCCGGCCGTCAGTCGCTTGGTGCACCGTATAACGCACGCGCTTCAAGGCTTGCTCGATTGGAATTCCGGGCTCGCGCGCCGCGGTAAGGAAGGCGTTGGTGTAGGGGCTGTTGCGGCCTTCGCCGTCCTCGGCCTCCGATCCCGGCGCGGTCGCATAAGAGACAATCGAGCCGTTGGGCGCATCGACGATGGCGAGCCCCCGCCCGCCAGTCTTGTTGAGCTCCGAGAACGGATTGTTGCGGCAGGCGTCGAGCATGACGATACGCGTCTTGCTCGGGACCGCGGCAAGCGCGTTCATCAGGTCGGCGAGCCGCAAGGTCTGCAGCGGCACGTCGGCTTCCTGCTTGATGTTGGCGTCGACCGGGACGAGGTAGTTGTCGCCGTCGACCTGCAGCCCGTGTCCACCGTAATAGACGAGCGCGACCGTATCCGGACCCTTGCTCGCGACCTTGCGGGCGAACTCGCCGATCGTGCGGCGCATTTCGGTCTGCGTCAGGTTGCGCGCGGTCATCACTTCGAAACGGGCGGATTTCAGAAATTCCGTCATCTGCTTGGCGTCGTTCGCCGGATTCGGAAGCTGCGGCACCGACTGGTAGGCCGAATTGCCGATGACGAGCGCGATGCGGCTTTCGGCCACGGCGCGATCGAGACCGCCCAAGGATGCAAGCGCGACCGCGCCCGCCAAGATGAGTGAACGATAGGACATGATGCACCTCGCGCGCGCTGTCACGCTCCCCGACAGATTCGCCGGGCGCGAGCGCCGCAACGAACCTGCGTGCTTCTCCGCCGCATTCTTTCCGCCGGTCGGAGTCGCCGTCTCGGTACCGTCATTGCAGCTTGCCGCGGTGCGCACTGTGATCGTGATCACACAAGACGCGCTTCGGGTCGGGGCGTCGCGCTTCGCGCAGGAACGGCGCTTGGGGCTGCCATCCACCTAAACAGCGGTGGCTCTGCCGGCGACCCAGGTATCGCGCACCTCAAGGCCGATCGGGTCGAAGGCGACCAAGTCGGCGCGGTATCCTAGCGCGAGGCGGCCAAGCATGTGGTCGAGACCGAGGAAGCGCGCAGGGTGCGCGGACGCGAACCGCAGTGCGTCTTCCAAGTGCACGCCAAGCAGCTGTACGCAGTTGCGGACCGCCGCCGCCATGTTCAATGCAGACCCGGCCAGCACCCCATCATCGCGCACGCATCGTCCGTCGCGAACCGTGATGCGCCCGCCGTAGAGCGCAAACGTCGTGCGGCTTCCCCCGACCGGCGGCATGGCGTCCGTCACCAGCATAGGCCTGGCCGCGCCGCGCAAGGCGAGCCGCAGCATCGCCGGATCGACATGCGCGCCGTCCACGATCATGCCGAACCACGCATCGGGAGATTCCAGCGCGGCCGCGATCGGCCCGGGCTCGCGGCTCGACATCGGGCGCATCGCGTTGAACAGGTGGGTGAAGCCGGTCAACCCCTCGGCCATGGCGGCGCGGGTCTCGGCGTAGGTCGCCATCGAATGGCCGAGGCAGACCCGGACGCCCGCGCGCGCCAGCTGACCAATGAACCCTTGCGGCATCCGCTCGGGCGCAAGTGTAACCACGGTCGCCCCACGACGCGGCGCGGCAAGCAATGCACCGTCCTCCGCGGCAGGAACGCGGATATAGCGCTGCTCGTGCACGCCCGGCCGCTCCGGCGAAAGAAACGGACCTTCGAGGTGGATGCCGAGGACGCTGGGATCGACATCGACCACGTCCTGCACGGCGGCGATCGCTGCCCGCATTTTCTCCGGCGAGTCGGTAATCAGCGTCGGCAGCAGCGCCGTCGTGCCGAACTTGCGATGCGCGGCGGCGATCGCGCGAATTCCTTCGACCGTCGGCATGTCGTTGAACAAGACGTCGCCGCCGCCATTGACCTGCACGTCGATGAAGCCGGGCGCGAGCCATGCGCCATCGGGCAACGCGCGCAGCGGCATCGCCACGGCAACCTCTTCGCGGGGCGCGATCGCGACAATGAATGCGCCCTCGATGACGACCGCGGCGTTGCGGTGAACGACGGCGCTGTCGAATACATAGTCCGCTGCGATGGCGTGCCGCGTCGCCGTGCTCATCGCGTGCGCGTCACTTTCTGCAAATGGCGGGGCCGATTCACGTCGACGCCGCGCCGTTCGGCAATGCGGATCGCGAGCGCATAGAAGCTTTGTATCAGACACACGGCGTCGGCGTCCGGATGATCGGGGGCGAGCACCGGCAGCAGCCGCCCCGCCGCCGCTTCGCCATGTTCGGCGGAAAGCAGCGCCGCGCCCTTGCCGCGCAGATCGGCCGCAAGCGCGCGCATTCCGGTCGCGGCGGCGTCGGTCGGCATGAACATCAGAATGGGATAGAGCGGCGACACCAGCGCCACCGGGCCGTGCTGGAACTCGGCGCTGCTGAAGGCTTCGGCGTGGAGGTTGCTCGTCTCCTTGAGCTTCAGCGCCGCCTCGCGCGCGATCGCCAGCGTCGGCCCACGGCCGATGGTGATGAGGCTATTCGCCTGCGCCACAACGCCGACCGCGGAACCCCAGTCGAGTTCGACCGCAGCCGCGAGGCGATCGGGCAGACGGTCCGTCGCCGCGCCGAGCGCTTCGTCGCCGGTCCACGCCGCCGTCAGCCGCAACAGCGCGGCAAGGGCGGCGATGAAGGATTTCGTCGCTGCAATGCTCAGCTCGGGCCCGGCCGCCATCGGCAGGGCGATGTGGCAGGCCGCGGCCAAGGGGCTATCGGTATCGTTCACGATGGCGACGGTCAGCGCGCCTGCCGCCTTCGCCATCGACGCGAACTCGGCAAGGTCGTCGCTGCGCCCCGACTGCGAAATCGTTAGAAGAAGCTGGTCCTTGAGCCGCATGCGCTCGCCATAGACCGTGGCGATATTCGGCGCGGCGGCGGCGACGGGGATGCCGAGATAGCGTTCGATCAAGTGCTTGCCGAAGGTCGCCGCATGCGCGGAGCTGCCGCGCGCGCAAGTGACCACGACTTGCGGCGGGTTGCGCCGTATCCGGGCGGCAAGCTCGGCTATCGGTTCGGCCAAGTTTTTCTGCCGTCGCACCACCGCGGGCGCTTCCCGCAGCTCCGCAGCCATCCCGATCTCGTGGTCGGTCATTGCCGATGTCCCCCGGCGGCGTTTGACGACCCTGGGACAAATTCCGGTCTGACGGAATCGGACCTCGTTCTGTTGGTTCTTCGACGCATGTCCAGTGTGGGGCTTGAATCACGAACCGGTATCGACCTTGGCCTAACTTGTGCGGCCTGATTCGAGCGTTTCTTTTCTCGCCGGCGCGGCCGTGTGTCGCTGACGGTACGCCGGCCTGCGCCACTAAGCGGTCGCCCCGCGGCGTGCCGTCGGCGCGAGAATCGCAGCTATGTCAATCAATTATGGTGTAGCTTCGGTTTCCGCACCTTCACGCATGACCGATGGTTCATCTCTTGAGGCCGCGTGCGCAAGTCGTCGGGGCTCCATTCCTCTCTGGCGAAGCCGACAGGACCTATAGCGGGTGGCGGGCGATTGCGCTAACCCCAGGCGCATGGACCACGACGTCTACCCCGACAGCTATATCCGCGGCATTCTGAGCACGGCGAAGTCGATCGCCATGGTCGGGGTGTCGGCGAACGAGAGCCGGCCGAGCTATTTCGCCTTCAAATATCTGCTCGAACGCCGCTATCGGATGATACCGGTGAATCCCGGTCTCGCCGGCAAGGAGCTGCTCGGCCAACGCGTCTATGCCCGCCTTGCCGACATCCCCGAGCCCGTGGACATGGTCGATATATTCCGGGCGTCGCGCTACGCGCTGCCGATCGTCGAGGAAGCGCTGACATTGTCGCCGCGTCCGCAGGTGATCTGGATGCAGCTCGGCATCCGCAACGACGCGGCGGCGAAGCTCGCGGAAGCGCAGGGCCTGAAGGTCGTGATGAACCGCTGCCCCAAGATCGAATATGGCAGGCTCTCCTCCGAGATCAGCTGGATGGGCGTCAATTCGCGCACGCTGACCTCGAAAAAGCCGGCGCTGTTCGGCCGCGGCATCCAACGCATGTCGCTCGACCGCGTCACCACATCCGGGGCGCCGACAGCCGCCTCCGACCGCGCCCTGCGCGAGGACGACAGCCACCACTGACGCAACGCCGAGCTTCCCATTGGCGGACGATGCCGGGCTCGTTATAAAGGACGGCGAGCGGGTGTGGCGGAACTGGTAGACGCGCACGACTCAAAATCGTGTTCCGCAAGGAGTGTCGGTTCGATTCCGACCACCCGCACCATGCCGACAGCCACTTCCAGCGTTACGTGCCGCTCTGCAAGCGCACCAAAACAAAAACTCACACGGGGTCCTTGCTCGCACCCAACGCCGCTTAACGTCAATCCCAGCAGCGATCGCTTCTCAACGCTCAACAAAGAGCGGGACAACTTCTCTCCCCGGTGGACTGCATCACCACTCCGTCCGCGTCTGAGTTTTGGTACACACGGGAGTTTACGATGTTGTACGCGACCTTGGCATCGCTCTGCATTCTGGCTCAGGTAGCACCTCCGTCCACCAGCATCGACGAGCGAATCGATCGATTTGTTCGCGAGGAAATGGCGAGACAGCACATACCAGGCGCGGCCGTAGCAGTTATCAAAAATGGAGTGACGTTGCGTGCCGAAGGGTACGGCGTCGCCAACATCGAGCACTGTGTGCCCGCGCAAAGAGAGAGCGTTTTTCAATCCGGATCGCTGGGGAAACAATTTACGGCGGCTGGGATCATGGTGTTGGTGGAGCGAGGCAAGCTCGATCTGGACGATCCGATAGCCCGCCACCTTCCCTCGCCCGCGCGATGGGGATCGATCACGGTGCGGCACTTACTAACGCACACATCGGGACTGCCTGATGATGAATTAGTGTTGAATCTCCGACGCGACTACACCGAGAACGAGCTTGCGCTGTTCACCGCATCGCTTCCGCGCCGGTATCGGCCGGGTCAATACTTTCAGTACAGCAATCTCGGCTATGCACTCCTTGGCATCATCATTCGGCGTGTCTCCGGACAATTCTACGGTGACTTTCTTCGCGAAAATATCTTCATACCAGCGGGCATGCATACGACGCGCATAATCAGCGAGGCAGATATCGTGCCCAGACGTGTGGCAGGGTATCGACTGGTCGCGAAGCAAATAAAAAATCAGGAGTGGGTTGCGCCGAGTCACAACACGACGGCGGATGGGGCGCTCCACCTGACGCTTCTCGATCTTATCGCTTGGGAGCGGGTGGTTCGTACGCGAGCACTCCTCAGCGCCGAGAGCTGGTCGACAATCTTCCAGCCCGCGACGCTCTTAAACGGTCGGAAAAGCTCTTATGGATTTGCATGGGAGTTGGAGCGACAAGGTGGAAAAGACATTCATTATCATGACGGCTCTTGGCAAGGATTTGAAACGTTGCTGATCCGCTATGTTGACGACAACCTGTCGGTCATTATTCTCGCCAACCTTGCCGATGCCGAATTAAGACGACTCGCCGACGGAATCGCAGCGATCATAAACGGCGAGGCATCGCGGGGCGGGTGACGTCGCACGATGCCGAGCAAGTCGTCGTATTCTAAGGGCTGCTTGGCAGTTCCGATAGAATATCCAAACCAAATCAAATAAAGCGGAGCCACGAAGGTGATGGCGCAGCCGTCGAGGATGTGGGTTCGCTTCACCTTCAGCTTTATGTTCTCGAAGCTGTGAAACTGCAGGAAACCGTCGAACTCCTTAGTGTCAGGGATGTGGACGGGGCTCAGCCGCCGCGGCGGGTGAAGAACGCCCCGGGCAGAAGCGGCACAATAGCCAAGATAACCACCGTTGCGCCGGAATAAAGCACCACGACGCCGGCGAAGCCGACCATACGCCCGTCAACCAAGCTCGAGGCCAAGACGTCGCCGATTGCGGCGCCAACGTTCACTGCACTCATGAGCAACGCGAAACCCGCCGCAGCGGCTCGTCTCGGCGTAACCCAGACCGCGGTTTCCATCATTGCCAATACCCACAGCGTCGTCAGAAATCCATTAGCTGTGTCGATGGCAATAGCGGTCGAAACCGACCGATAGAAAAGGTAGCCAATTGAGCCGAAAGCGCTACAGAGGATCCCGATCGCCAGAAGATACCGAAGTCGCAGTCGCGCATAGACCCAGCGGTAAACAATTGACGCCAAAACGCCGCCAGCTCCTTCCGCGGCAAGAAGATATCCGATCGTCATGTCATCAAACTTGAGCACGTGCTTCTGATAGTCCCACAGTACGGTAGGAAAGGCTTGCGGCACGGCAGCGATGAGCAGGAATACGGCCGCCTCCCAAAGTGCACGCGAACCAAGGATTCCGCGCAGCTCGCGAAAGACATCGGCGATGGCCGAAACCTCATACGTCGCGGTGGCGGGTTCTTTGAGCAAGATGAACACTATGGGAGCCATTGAAAAGGCGATGAGTCCGCCGACCGCAGCGGCCATAGAAAACGGCACTCCGGCAAGGGCCCCAGCGACGGGTCCCGCGATTATGGTGCAAGTCGTTTCGACGAAGATGCGAGCAGCGACCAGTTGACCGGCGGCTCCGAGCCGTTGTCCAGCCTCGACGAGCAGCCCGCCGACTATTGTGCTGCCAACAACAAGCATTGCCTCCATTGCGAAAAAAGTTGCTAACAACGAAAGATAAGAGCGCGGGATGTATCCCGCCGAAAGCCAAAGCGCTCCGGCAAGGGTGGCGCTCACGAGAAGATAGTGGCGCCGCCTTGTGCCGAAGAGCGGAATGCTGTCTGAGAGGAGGCCGACCACTATTTTGAAATACCAGGGAACAGCAACGATCGCGAAAAACAGCGATGTCGCACGCAACGGTTCCTTCAACTCCTCTGTCAGCAGATTGCGCAGCGGCAGCGCCAAGTCGGACGATTGGGCCAGGGTGGTAGCGAAGGTGCCGGCTCCAATCAAGAACGCCCAGCGCCCGGCGGAATGGGGGGTCTCGCCCTCGCCTAATTTCGTTTCAGCCATTCCTAACTCGCGACTTTTACAATCTGTCTCGAAAATCCCGATAGGCCCGCTCAGGCGTAGTATCCGGTGTGAGGCAGCGGCGCTTGCCCCGTCACCATCTCCTCGGCACTCAGCCGCACCACATTCCGTACAGTCGCGTGTCGGATTTTACCGATCACGCGCTTCACGCTCGCCTCCGACGGCTGCGGGCATAGATGGGCACGCCCCATCTTCGG
>Ga0075351_1000063_pt1 | contig 13451 bp, 13 predicted proteins | sample Sandmound_ThreeS_3_FD_120091 | JGI IMG/M metagenome (GOLD analysis project Ga0075351, IMG submission 120091) | Natural and restored wetland microbial communities from the San Francisco Bay, California, USA, that impact long-term carbon... | ecosystem: Environmental > Terrestrial > Soil >... | reverse complement strand
TCGATGACATAGGTGTTGTAGGGCGTGGGCTGCTCGATCTCGCTCTTGAGAATGGGGCGTCCAAGCGTTCCTTTTCCGCCTACCAGTCCGTAAATGATGGTCGGATCCGACTGCAGCCGCATGCGCTGCTTGAGCCGATTGACGAACACCGCGGCGACTCGCGTCCGCTCCTCCGGCCGGCCAGTTTCCTTCTCGATGATCGAGGCAAGCGCCACGAGCTGATCCGGCGTGCGCAACGGCAGATCGGCCATCCGCCGCTCCCAGACCTCCTGTACGACCCGGCGTTGCGCCTGGTGCATACGCTGGATCACCTGCTCGCGCGCCGTCCCGCGCACCACCTTGTAAGTCTCCGGCAGAAGCGAGCCTTCGCGCGGGATTTCGCGGATATTGCCGGACAGCATGTCGGCCTCGAGCAAGCGATGCACGACTTGCTCGGACGTGAGCCCTTCCGGAACCGTGAGCGCATGCTGGACGACCTTGCCGTCGAGCAGTGTCGCGATCACGTCGCCCAGGGTCGCATGCTTGGGGAACATGTATTCGCCGGACTTGAGATCGTCGCGCGCCTTGCGCACCACCACCGCGCCGACGAAAGTCCACGGCTGGTCGATTACGCCCTCCTTGACCAGGAGATCGGCGATATCGCGGACGCCGGCCCCGCGCGGAATGTTGACGAGCTTGTCTTCGCCGAGCGGCCCCGGCGCCTCCAGCCGTTGCTTGCCGATCACGATCGCCGCGCCGACGGCGATCGCGATCAAAACGATGAAGGTGAGGATTGCGTTGCCGATCATGACGATCGGATGACGCGCGCGCTGCGAGCGCCGCTTCGGCGCCGGCACGCGCTCCGGCGCGAGCGCGGTGCGGGGGCTGCGTGGACCAACCCTGTTCTGTTCGGCCGGAGGCGTTGGCTGTCCGCCGCGCGATCCTTGGAAAAACGTCATGAAAACCGGCTCCCGGGCGGCCGGCCCTCAGTGCGAGCCCCCGCGCATCGTCTGACCCGCACGGGGTCAACCTAACGGTTTTGCCGGAGGGTACACCAGAATCGGGCGAAGCCGAAATCGCGCAAATTCATGCGTGTACACCCAGCGCCGGTTCAATACCGTTGAAAATTATGGCGGTTTTACTGGTCCCCGACCGCCATCGCCGTTACCCGTGCAACGCCGCAGCCCCGCGGGCTTCCACCGGCCAGCGTCCTTCACTGAAGCCGGCGGAATACCAGCGACGCGTTGGTTCCGCCGAACCCGAAGGAATTGGTCAGCACGACATTGATTTCGCGCTTCTTCGCTTTGTGCGGGACGAGATCGATCGGAGTTTCGACGGAGGGATTATCGAGATTGATTGTAGGCGGCGCGACGTTATCGCGGATGGCGAGAACCGAGAAAATCGCCTCGACCGCGCCCGCCGCGCCGAGGAGATGTCCGATCGAGGATTTCGTCGACGACATCGACAGCCGGCCGGCGGCATTCCCGACGATCCTTTGCACCGCGCCGAGCTCGATCTCGTCACCGAGCGGCGTGGAGGTGCCGTGGGCATTGATATAGTCGATTTCGGCGGGAGAGATCGCCGCGCGCTTGATCGCCGCCGCCATGCAACGCTGGGCGCCGTCGCCGTCTTCGGCCGGCGCGGTGATATGATGGGCGTCGCCCGAGAGGCCATAGCCGATCAGCTCGGCATAGATTTTCGCGCCGCGGCGTCGGGCATGCTCCAGCTCTTCAAGCACGACGATGCCGGAACCCTCGGCGATCACGAACCCATCGCGGTCGCGGTCATAGGGGCGTGACGCGCGCGTCGGATCGTCGTTGAACGAGGTCGAGAGCGCGCGACATGCGGCGAAACCCGCCATCGAGAGCCGGTTGATCGGCGATTCGGCGCCGCCGGCGACCATCACTTCCGCGTCCCCGAGAGCGATCAGGCGGCCGGCGTCGCCGATCGCATGCGCGCCGGTCGAGCATGCGGTGACCACGGCGTGGTTGGGGCCTTTCAAGCCGAAAGCGATCGAGACATAGCCGCTGGCGAGATTGATCAGCCGGCCGGGAATGAAGAACGGCGACACCCGGCGCGGGCCGCGCTCCTTGAGCACGATCGCGGTCTCGGCAATGCCTTCGATGCCGCCGATGCCCGACCCGATCATCACGCCGCTGCGCACTTGTGAATCGTAATCGGCCGGCTTCCAGCCTGCGTCGTCCAGCGCCTGGCGCGCGGCGCACATCGCGAAGGTGATGAACTCATCGACCTTGCGCTGCTCTTTCGGCTCCATCCAGCGATCTGGATTGTAGGTGCCGTTCGCGCCGTCGCCGCGCGGGATCATGCAGGCGATCTTCGACGGCAGATCGGAAACGTTGAATCGATCGACTTTGCGGGCGCCGCTTTCGCCGGCGATTAGCCGCCGCCACGATTCCTCGACCCCACAGCCGAGCGGGGTCACCATGCCCAATCCCGTGACGACGACGCGCCTCATGTCACCTTCCCGTTTCGGATTGCAGTCCGTCGCCTTGTCCAAAGCGAGCCCGATCGCGATCGTATCGACGCTTGCGCCGTTGCCGGTTCTTGGCCGCGCTGCCGCCTCCGACCGATTCGACCTCGCAGGCCCTTCGCTCTTAAAGCATTTTCGCGACCTGTGAAGCGGCTCGCATACGAAAATTCGCGCCCGAGCCGTCGCCCGGACGCGGGCTCAGCGCCGAACGAACGCCGCGTCGCGTGCGTGCCTGTTATCGGCAAGGGTGGAAGACTCCGCGCCGTCAGCCGGCTCGTGCGCGGCCAACAAGCTGCGGGGTGAATGGTCGTCGTGGATGTGATCAGCAGCTCCGCAGCAGCTTCACGACAGACCAAGGGCGCGGCCGTCAAACGCCGGTTCAGCTCTTAGCATTCTTTTCGAGAAACTTGATCGCGTCGCCGACGGTCAGGATGGTTTCCGCCGCGTCGTCGGGAATCTCGCAACCGAACTCTTCTTCGAAGGCCATGACAAGCTCGACCGTGTCGAGGCTGTCGGCGCCGAGATCGTCGATAAAGCTCGCGCTCTCGGTCACCTTGTCGGGCTCGACGCCCAAATGCTCTACGACGATTTTCTTGACCCGTTCGCCAATGTCACTCATTTCCAAGACCCTCGTGCGTTTAGCATTCGCCCCGATCGCGCCGGCGACTCATCCAGCCGAGTAGCACAGGCTCGTCGTGGTGGACGGCAGGAACGCGCATCCGGTCAAGGGTGATAGCAGCTGCCCCCAGCCCCCACCGCATCCACTTCGTCCAGCCCTGCGCGATCGGTTATCATACTTCGATAGCCTTGACCAGAAGGCGGAAAACGACCCTGTGGGTCTTCCCGTCGTGGTCAAAATACCTGTTAAATCATGGCCATTCCGCCATTAACGTGGAGCGTTTGACCGGTCATATAGCCGGCTTCCGCCGACGCCAGAAAAACGACCGCGGCCGCGACGTCCGCCACGGCGCCGAGGCGTCCCGCCGGAACCCGGGCGAGCGCCGCTTCGCGCTGCTTGTCGGTGAGCGCGTCGGTCATCGCCGTGGCGATAAACCCCGGCGCGACGCAATTGACGGTGATCCCACGCGAGGCGACTTCCTGCGCGAGCGCCTTGCTCATGCCGATCATGCCCGCCTTCGCTGCGGCATAATTGCCTTGCCCGGCATTGCCCGCGACGCCGACGATCGAGGTGATCCCGATGATCCGGCCGAAGCGCCGGCGCATCATGCCCCGCACCGCCGCGCGCGCGAGCTGGAACGCCGCGGTCAAGTCGACCGCGAGCACCGCGTCCCATTCCTCGTCTCTCATCCGCATGAACAGATTGTCGCGCGTAAGCCCGGCATTGTTGACGAGGATGTCGACCTGCCCCAGCGCCGCCTCCGCCTGCGGCACCAAGGCCTCCACCTGAGCGCGATCAGCGAGATCGCAGCGTAGCGCATAGGCGCGCTCGCCAAGCTCGCCGGCAAGCGCCTCGAGTTTGTCGCTCTTCGTTCCTGAAAGCGCGACGCTCGCACCCTGGGCGTGCAGAGCGCGAGCGATCTCTCCGCCAATGCCCCCGGTCGCCCCGGTGACCAGTGCGGTGCGACCGGCGAGGTCGAACATCACGCCGTCCCGGTCGCCCGCAGAGGAAAGTCTTGCGTGCGTGCGGCGACGAAGGCCGCGATGTCGGCCGGCGTGCCGATCGCCACCCCAGTCGCCCCGTGGGCAATGCGCTTGACGAGGCCGGTGAGCACCTTGCCGGCGCCGACCTCGTAGAACATTCGAACGCCGACGCTCGTCATGAACTCGACCGACTCGCGCCAACGTACCGTGCCGGTGACCTGGGCGATCAGGCCGTCGACGATCGCCGCAGGCTCGCTCACGGGCTTCGCCACGACATTGCCGACGAGGGGAACGCAGGGCCGCCTGACGGCGACATTCGCGAGCGCCTCGGCCATGACCCTGGCCGCCGGCTGCATCAGCGCGCAATGGAAAGGAGCAGATACCGGCAGCATGGCCGCGCGCTTGGCGCCCTGGCCTTTGGCGATCTCGACCGCGCGTTCAACGGCCGCCTTGTCGCCGGAGACGACGACCTGCCCCGCCCCGTTGTCATTCGCCGCCTGACAAACCTGGCCTTGGGCCGCTTCGGCTGCGACCGCCGCCGCCTGGCCGAATTCGAGGCCGATCAGCGCCGCCATGGCGCCCACGCCCACTGGGACGGCCTTCTGCATGGCGCGGCCACGAATCCGCACCAGCCGCGCCGCGTCGGCCACCGTAAGCGCGCCTGCCGCGGCAAGCGCCGAATACTCGCCGAGCGAATGGCCGGCGACGAAGGTCGCCTCGCGCGCAAGATCAAGCCCGGCTTCGCTTTCAAGAACGCGCAGGGTCGCGAGCGACACCGCCATCAGCGCCGGCTGCGTGTTCTCGGTGAGCATCAGCGTCTCAGCCGGCCCGCCGAAGATGATGCCGCTCAGCTTTTCGCCGAGGGCGTCGTCCACCTCCTCGAACACGGCCCGCGCGGCGGGAAAATTCTCCGCGAGGGCCTTGCCCATGCCCACGGCCTGACTGCCTTGCCCCGGAAATACGTATGCAACCGCCATGCCTTACCCCTCCCGGTTTGCGACAGCCTGGTAACAAGCCGGTGAGCGGGGATTAAGTCAAGAGCGTCGGATTTCGTACTTAGGCGTACTTACGCGGCACAACTTGCGTTCCGCGGCGAAATCCCTATAACCCCGGTTCCCGTCGTTTCGGCCGGGAGCTGAACGGGCGGCCGCGCCTTCCCTGAGGGACGGTGCGGCAGGAATCTTTGCGGTTCCGTCGTCCAGTGTTCCCGCCTTCGCAGGACTTCGCGCCTTTCCGAATGGCACGAGGGGCTTTGCGCCGAACGACGAAGCGACAGATGAGAAAGGCACGCTATGCCATTATATGAGCACGTGTATCTTGCTCGCCAGGACCTCTCGGCGCAGCAGGTCGACGAATTAACCGGGCAATTCAAAGGCGTAATCGAGCAACTTGGCGGATCGGTGCAGAAGGCCGAGTACTGGGGCGTTAAGTCGCTCACCTACCGCATCCGGAAGAATCGCAAGGCGCACTTCACCCTGCTCAATATCGACGCGCCGCCCGCAGCGCTTGTCGAGATCGAGCGCCAGGAGCGCATCAACGAAGATGTTCTACGTTCGCTCACCATTCGGGTCGATTCGCTCGAGGCGGGACCTTCGGCGATGATGCGCAAGGCCGACCGCGACGATCGCCGAGAAGGACGCGACGGACGCGACGAACGTCGCGGCGAGGACCGCAGACGTGATCGCGGCCCTCGGGAGGGGCGCGGGCCGCGCGAGGAGCGCGGCGGCGCCGACGATGCCGAGACAACGGAGGAGTGAGTCCATGGCCTTCGCAGCCGCCGGCGCGCGCCGGCCATTCTTCCGCCGCCGCAAGACCTGCCCGTTTTCCGGCGTTAACGCCCCGAAAATCGACTACAAGGACGTCCGCCTGCTGCAGCGTTACATTTCCGAGCGCGGCAAGATCGTCCCGAGTCGAATCACTGCGGTTTCCGCGCTCAAGCAGCGGGAGCTGGCGCGGGCGATCAAGCGGGCGCGCTTTCTCGGGCTTCTGCCCTATGTGATTCGCTGACGGCGGCGGAACGCATCCTCTGCCCTCCTGGCGACGGGAGGAAGCCTTTGGTTGGGACGGACACGATCCGCCTCTAACCGCTCAACGGAGCGGGACAGCTCGATGATGGTGCAGATTCTGCTGATCGGGATAGGCGCGGGCGCGGTCGCCGCGCTCATGTTTGCGGCGCTCGCCTCGGGCTCCGTGCTCGCCATGGCGCTGTTTTATCTCGCGCCGCTGCCGATCCTGATCGCAGCGCTGGGTTGGAGCCACGTAGCGGGCATCGCGGCGGCGCTGACCGGATCGACGGCGCTGTTCGCCGCCTTCAATCCGGTCTTCGCGGTGGTGTTCCTGATCGGCGTCGGCTTGCCCGCCTGGTGGCTCGGCTATCTCTCGCTGCTGGCGCGGCGAGCGGCCACGAACGGCTCCGAGCAGTTCGAATGGTATCCGGTCGGCCGGCTCGTGCTGTGGGCGGCTTTGCTGGGCGGGCTGATCGTAACGGCGGCGATCCCGCAATTCGGCAGCGACGCGGAGAGTTTCCGCGCCACGCTGAAGAGCGCTTTTGAGCGGTTGTTCAGGGCGCAGAGCGGGACGCCGACGAATGAACCGCTCAAGCTGCCGGGCGTTTCCGATCCGGACTCGGCGTTTGCGTTTTTCGCGGTGATCATCCCGCCGGCGGCGGCGGCGCTGACGACGGCGACGCTCCTGCTCAATCTATGGCTCGCCGCGCGCGTGGTCGATCTATCGGGCCGGCTGCGGCGTCCGTGGCCCAAACTCTCCGCGCTCGCCCTGCCGACCTATGCGGCGGCCATCTTCGCGCTTGCGATCGCGGGCTCGTTCCTGCCCGGGCTGATCGGCATCGTCTCCGGACTGTTCGCGGCCAGCCTCGCCGTCGCCTATACCGCGCACGGGCTCGCCGTCGTGCACGCCCTGACGGCCCCTCTAAAAGGCCGCGCCATCGTCCTGACGGGCGTCTATGTGGCGATCCTTGTGTTCGGCTGGCCGCTGCTCGCGATCGCCTTGCTCGGCCTTGCCGATGGGTCGCTCGATTTGCGCGGGCGCGTCGCCCGCAAACGCGGTCCGCCCGCCGGCCCGCTCGTCTGAACCCATCCGTCGCATCGCGGAATCGAAAACGGAGCCAAAGACATGGAAGTAATCCTGCTGGAGCGTATCGCCAAGCTCGGCCAAATGGGCGACGTGGTCCGCGTCAAGGACGGCTATGCGCGCAATTTCCTGTTGCCCGGGGGCAAGGCGCTGCGCGCCACCAAGGAGAATCGCGCCAAGTTCGAGACGATGAAATCCCAGCTCGAGGCGCGCGATCTCGGGCTGAAAACGGAGGCGGACAAAGTCGCCGGGAAACTCAACGGCCAGAGCTTCGTGGTGCTGCGGCAAGCCTCCGACACCGGACAGCTCTACGGCTCGGTGACCGCGCGCGATCTCGCCACGGTAATCGGCGAGGGCGGATTCATCGTCAGCCGCAGCCAGATCATACTCAACACGCCGATCAAGATGATCGGGCTGCACAAGGTGCCGATCGCGCTGCATCCGGACGTCGAAGTGACCGTCACGGTAAGCGTGGCGCGCAACGCGGACGAAGCCGAACGAATCGCCCGAGGCGAGGACGTCACAGCACGACGCGAGGAGGTCGAGGAACCGACGGAGTTTGCGGCGGAGGACTTCTTCGAGCCGGAGGCCGCCCCCCAACCTGCGACCGAAGAACAACCGGAAGCCAAGGAATAGCGGGAACCCGCCCGCCGAGCGCGAATTCCGTTCCGGTGGAATCGGGATTCGCTCTCGTTATCCTTTAGTAGGCGTGTTTTCTGCGGCGAACCGGTTCCCACTTCGTCGGAAAACGCACTTGCCGCTCAGTCTGTCTTCTCCTCACCGCCGTAGACCTGCACGGGATCGAACACCTTCTCGGCGTCGCGCGGGGTGAGAACGAGCGTGCGGCCTGCCGGTTCGCGCAACGTGAGCGCACGATAGAAGCACGACGCGCGCCCGGTATGGCACGCGCCTTTTTCCTTCTGCTCGACCTTGACCAGGAGCGCGTCCTGGTCGCAATCGACCCGGATCTCGAATATCCGCAGGGTGTGGCCGGAGGTCTCGCCCTTCTTCCACAACCCTTTGCGCGAGCGGCTGTAGAACCACGCCTCGCCGCTTTCGATCGACCGGGCGAGCGCCTCCTCGTCCATATAGGCGAACATCAACACCTCGCCCGACCAGGCGTCGGCGACGATCGCCGGGATGAGCCCGTCGTCATCGAATTTGGGCGAGAAAACGCGGCCTTCCTCGATCTGTTCGGTCGAGCTGCGCGGCGCAAAACGGTGGGGCGCCATGATCAGCGTATGCCGTTGCGCACGAGCTGAATGAAGCGAATCTGCTCGTTGACGTCGTTGCGAAACAAGCCCGCAAACTGCGTCGTCACCGTCCGGGTCCCCGCCTTCTCGACGCCGCGCAACGACATGCAGGTGTGCTCGGCCTCCATCATGACGGCGACGCCGCGCGGCTTGAGCTCTTCGTTGATCGCGTTGACCACCTGCGAACTCAACCGCTCCTGCGTCTGCAGGCGGCGCGCAAAGATGTCGATCAAGCGCGCGATCTTCGAGAGCCCGACCACCCGGTCGACCGGAAGGTAGGCCACATGCGCCACGCCGAAAAACGGCATCATGTGGTGCTCGCAATGCGAATTGAAGGGAATGTCGCGAATGAGAACGAGATCGTCATAGGTGCCGATTTCAGAAAAGGTGCGGTCGAGCACATCGGTCGCGCTCACCTCATAGCCGCTGTACAGTTCCCTGTACGCCGAGACCACCCGCCGCGGCGTATCCAAAAGTCCCTCGCGATTAGGATCATCGCCGACGAAAGCAATCAGCGTACGAATCGCTTCCTCCGCCTGCTCGCGCGTCGGGCGCGCGGCGCCGGCGGCGGGTTCTGGACGGCTATCCGGACGGGATGCGGGCGTCAGTTTCTTAATGACATTGTCCATCGCGAGCGTCTGCTCCGTTCGACCGGGGTCGCAAGAACCGCCCCGGATGTGTCACCGGTCACGCCGCACACGCCGCGAGGGCGTCGCACCTCGCGCGCGGGACGGACATTGCCTTACCAATTGGCGTCGCCCATGTGGGAAGCGCCTTACCGAAGCGCAAGCAATCCTCGCCCGATCCGGCGGAGGAACATATATTATCTCGGTTCGAAACTGACAATCGACGGTATGATCCGCCGACCGGCCAAAGTGCCATGCTGAATGACGTCTACAACCGGCGCATCTTGGAACTCGCCGGAAATATTCCACGCCTCGGCCGCCTGCCGAACCCGGACGCGAGCGCGACCGCCCATTCCCGGTTGTGCGGCTCGACCGTGACGGTCGACCTCAAAATGGATGGCGAGACCGTCGTCGATTTCGCTCACGAGGTAAAAGCCTGCGCGCTCGGCCAGGCCTCCTCCTCGATCATGGCGCGCAACGTGATCGGCGCCCGGGCGGCCGAATTGCGCGACCTGCGCGAGACCGTAAGGCGCATGCTCAAGGAACACGGGCCACCCCCGAGCGCGACGCGTTGGTCCGACATTGCGGTGCTCGAGCCGGTGCGCGACTACAAGGCGCGGCATGCCTCGACCATGCTCACCTTCGATGCGGTCGTTTCGGCAATCGATCAAATCGAAGCCAAGCGGCGGTAAAGCGTCAGTCGACCCAGAGTAGGCCCAAGCGACCCGCTATCGGCGGCCTGCCGATAAAGGCAGGGCCCAAGCAATAGCAATGCGCTCAGCGACGCGGATCGAAGTGAGCATGCGCGTCGACGCGCGGCCGCGATTGCTCGTCGCACGCTGCCTCGAACTGCGGAAAGCTCTTGGCGAATCCGTTGTTACCGATCCGAATCATCGTCGCCGGTTGGCCGACGCTGCGCGTCTGCACGGCAAGCGACCGGCTCGCCGTTGCGGCGAAGGCGCGCAATTGCGACGCACCGATGGTCGTGGTGGCGACGGTGTCGACGCGCCGCGACTTCTTCTTCGCGTCCGAGGACGTGACCCGCAACACGAGATCGGCATCGTCGATCCAGAGGCGAACCTGCTCCACTTTCGGCGGCAAGGGCGCGGACGCCGATCCAACGCGCTGCTCCGTATAGGTGAGCGTGTAGGTTCCCGGCGTGTCTCCGCATCCCAGGGTGAGATCGAAGCTGCCAAATTGCTCGCCTTCATAAGTCAGCGGGTGGCGCCGCGCCAACACGGCCGGGACACCCTCTCGGTCGAGCAAGGTCCAGCCGCGCGCATTGGTCGTGGCCGTACGGTCGGCGCTCAGGGTAGAGACCGGGGTCGGGATCGGCGCTGCCGCGGCCGATGACCCGGTTCGATCGACTTCGCCACCGAGGCCGCTGCGCTGGATCTCGTCGCGCGAAAGAGCCCGCATCGGTTCCCATGGCGGTATCCGCAGCGCAAGTTCGACCAGTTCCGCGCCGCCGCCCATGTCGGCCGTGTAACGCACGATGTTGCCGATGTCCCGCTGCACCAGGACAAGATCCTCGGCGGAGTAGGTCGCCGCCACCGCGTCGTCGCGCCGATCGCCCAACCAGATTTGATGCACCAGCACGCGCGACTTCGCCGGCACCTCACGGCGGAGACCGCCGAGCAGGACGAAAGCGCACATCGATTCGCAGCTTGCCGGCGCCAACGCGACCCCAGCCGCTCCGCGATCCAACTTGCGCCCGACTGTCGTATCGAGTCCGAGCTTGCGGATGGCGCGGCCGAGCGCGAGGGCGCCGCGCACCGAGCCGCCGTCGGAATCGAACGCCATTGTTGCGCCCGCGAGGTCGTGCTCGCGCGCGAACGCTTCGAAATGGCGCGGCGTGTCCGCAGTGATCATGCCGCTCGCGAAGACGAGGACGCGACAATTCGCGCCGCAGGCTTCCGCCTGGCCTTCCTGCGTGCGCGTGAAATGCATCGGCTGCGCCCGGAGATGCGCTGCTGACTCCAGAGTTCCCGCCTTGACCGGAAATATGCAGGCCGCGAGCACCAGAGCGCTGAATAGCGGTCGTCGCATTCTCTCAACCCCGTGCTAGGGGCGCGCTTGATCGCGCGTCTTTTACTGATTTTTCGGTCGCCTCATACGAGCTTTGGCATGATCTTGTTCAAATGCGGAACTACGCCGCAACTGTGTTTCTACGTACGTTTTCATGCGGAGCTTAGTCTATCCGATTAATATTCATCGCTTTTCTGGACAGATCGGCTTCCATTCAGGAAGATGCTTACGCGGCGGCGAACACGAATGCGCGGGAAGTCCGAAACACACACGAGAACGATGACGCAGACTTTCCGCTTCGACGCGTTTCGCCACCTACCGCGCTTACTCGGTCGCGCGTTAATTCTGGGTTACCGACTGACCTTGTCGCCGCTGATCGGCTCCGATTGCCGTCACCTGCCGACCTGCTCGGCCTATGGCGATGAGGCGATCACGCGGTTCGGCCTTTGGGCAGGCGGTTGGATGACGCTCGCACGGTTGTGCCGATGCCATCCGTTCGGAACGCGCGGACTTGATTTCGTGCCGCGGACGCTGCCGCCGGCTGCGCGCTGGTACACGCCGTGGCGTTACGGCTATTGGCGACGCGCGAACGCCGTGCCGCCCGAGGACCCAGCTCTTGGCGACACCGGCGACGCGAGCGATCAGCGCGCTCCCTGCGCGAGCGGTTCGAGCCGGCGCACGGCTTCGGCCGATCCGAGATCTGCCGCGCGCTGATACCAGGCGCGCGCCTGGACCGGGTCGGGAGCCGATCCGAGCACCTTCAGCCGTTCGAATGTCGCCGGATCAAAGGTCGAACCGAGCAGGAGAGCCGCCTGCGCATTGCCGCCTTCCGCGGCTCGCCGCAAAACGAGACGGGCGGATGCGAGATCGCCATTGGCGATGAAATCCTGTCCGCGTTTGACGAGGGTGGCGATTTCCTCGGGATCGAGCGTCAGGTTGCCCGATCCCGCTGGCGAGGCCACAGAGCGCGGCGTCGGGTCTGAGCTTGGCTGCGCCGGCAAGGAAGCGGATGGCGCATCGATCGCCGGCGTCCATTCGATCTGCATCGTGCTCCTGTCCATCGTCGCGCCGTCGGCCGAACGCAGCTCGACGGTAAGCTCCATCACGCCGGCAAAATCGCGCGGCGGTGCGAGGCTGGTCCGCGCCAGATCGGCGAGCGGCACGCGCCAACTCCGACCCTCCAAAGCGAGGCCGGCGGAAAGTTGCGCTCCCTCCACGAGCCCGCTCACGACCACTGCGCCGTCGTCAAGACCGCCGGTGAGCGTCACCGCGAGCGGAACAGATTCATTGACCGTGGCGCGGCGGCTCTCCACGAGGGCGAGCCGCACCGGCGACGCCCGGTCTCGCAGGAGGCTCGTGGCCCGATCGGTCTCCTTGCTCACAAGCGTCGACTTGAGCGCTCCATCCGGCTCACCCACCATCGTCTTCTGATCGGGAAATCCGAAGAGAACGACGGCATAGGCGGCGCCGGCGGCAAGACCCATGATCGCGACCAACCTGACCAGTCGACGCAGAACGGAACGGCGCCGCGACGGTTGCGGCGGCTCGGGGACGAGGTGCGGGTCAAGCGCCATGCGCGTTCTGAGCTCGTGCACGGCGCGGTCGCCTTCAAACACCCTTGCCGGCGCACGCAACCAGACATCCGGCTGATCGATCGTGTCCGGCGCCGTCGTCGGTCCGTCTGCGACCGTAAGTCGCCCCGCTTCGGGGAGATCGCGTTCGCTAGGATCGGCGGCGCGATCAGTCGCATGCCGCGCCTTGCTGGATTGTTCGGCTGAACGCGACCTCGCATCCCCCTTGGGCGCCGGCCGGCGGGCCCAGGGAGGAGCGTATATCAGTCGATCATTGAAATCGTCATCGGTTGGGGAATTCATCCGCTCACCCCCGCTGGAATTCACGGGGACGTCGGTCCCCATCGCCACGCACAGGGAGCTTGCCTCTCGTATCCGTCCGTCCTCGCGTTCTCACCTGCAACCCCACGACAATCCGCGTGCTCCTGCGGCGCGTCAGCGGCGCTCGCCCGTTCCGCTCCACTTCAGGAACTCTTGAAACAATTGTTCGCGATCGGAAGGCGAGATCGGCTTGCTTGACGCCTGCGGCCGCATTTCGAGAAACCGTTCGAACTGCTCACGCTGGCTCGCAGCGTGTGCGGTCGCGTTGTTGCGCTGGAGCCATTCCTGCGCCGCCGGGAACCGGGTCCAGCCGGGCACCGTCGCCGCCAGATTGGCCTCCGCCCATTTCGGATGACGTGGCGGCTTCTGGAACTCGGCGAGCCGCGGAAAGAACCGCTCCACGAATTTCGCGATCCGCTGGTAACGGTCGCTGTCGCGCGGCCAGTTGTAGGCGACAAGCACGGCGCCCACCGCAATGGTCTCAACGGAT
>Ga0075351_1000062_pt1 | contig 13523 bp, 15 predicted proteins | sample Sandmound_ThreeS_3_FD_120091 | JGI IMG/M metagenome (GOLD analysis project Ga0075351, IMG submission 120091) | Natural and restored wetland microbial communities from the San Francisco Bay, California, USA, that impact long-term carbon... | ecosystem: Environmental > Terrestrial > Soil >... | reverse complement strand
GGCCGGCAACCGCGTCAGCTCTTGTTCAATGATTTCAAGAACTTGTGCCTGCTCGAAGCGCGCGGCCGGCGATTCCTGCAGGTTCGACTCGTCGGCTGCCTCGAGCGTCTCGAGCGGGTCGGAATCCTCGTCCTCGCCGCGTCCCGGGGAGAGCGAGGAAAGCAGCGTGGTCCACAGCGAGCGCACCTTCTGCCGCCGGAACCAGTCGCGGATCGCGTTCTGCACGATGCGATGGAACAGCAGCGGCAGCTCCGCCGCCGGCCGGTGGCCGTATTTTTCGGCGAGCCTGAGCATCGCGTCCTGCACGATGTCGAGCGCGGCTTCCTCGTCGCGGACCGCGAACACCGCCTGCTTGAACGCCCGCCGCTCGATGCTTTTCAGGAACGCCTCGAGCTCGCTGCGAGATGCCAGGGTGAAGCCCTCCGTGGTTCGCGTTGTGGTCGGGCAAGACGATGTTACCATCATGGTTTACAAAGGTTTTTGCCCCCCATGGACCGCGTCAGGACGAGCACGCTGACTGGAGCCGAGATCGTGATTCGCTGCCTTCAGGAAGAGGGCGTCGAATACGTATTCGGCTATCCGGGCGGCGCGGTGCTGTTCATCTACGACGAGTTGTTCAAGCAGGACAAGGTCAAGCACGTGCTGGTGCGCCACGAGCAGGGCGCGGTGCACGCGGCCGACGGCTACTCGCGCTCATCGAAAAAGATCGGCGTCGCGCTCGTGACCTCCGGGCCCGGCGTGACCAACGCGGTGACCGGCATCGCCACCGCGTACATGGATTCCATCCCGATGGTGGTGCTCACCGGCCAGGTGCCGACGCACGCGATCGGCCTCGACGCTTTCCAGGAGTGCGACACGGTCGGCATCACGCGCCCGATCGTGAAGCACAACATGCTGGTGAAGGACGTCAAGGATCTCGCCACGGCGATCAAGAAGGCCTTCCATATCGCCGCCACCGGGCGCCCGGGTCCCGTGGTGGTCGACATTCCGAAGGACGTGACCACCGCGACCTGCGAGTTCGCCTACCCGGAAAGCATCTCGATGCGCTCCTACAACCCGGTGCGCAAGGGCCACGCCGGCCAGATCAAGAAGGCGGTGCAGCTCCTGCTCGAGGCGGAGCGGCCGATGGTCTATACGGGTGGCGGCGTTGTCCTCTCCGACTCTTCAAGTCAATTGAGAGAATTGGCCCAGCGCCTTGGCTTCCCCTGCACCAACACGCTGATGGGCCTCGGCGCCTATCCCGCGACCGACAAGCAGTTCCTCGGCATGCTCGGCATGCACGGGACGTACGAGGCGAACATGGCGATGCAGCACTGCGACGTGCTGCTCGCGATCGGCGCGCGCTTCGACGATCGGGTGATCGGCAATCCGGCCCACTTCGCGCAGAACCCGCGCAAGATCATCCACATCGACATCGACCCGTCGTCGATCTCCAAGCGGGTGAAGGTCGACGTGCCGATCGTCGGCAATATTCCGGACGTGCTCGATGACCTTTTGGTTCTTTTGAAGAATGGAAAAACAAAGGATCTGAAAGCCTGGTGGCAGCAGATCGAGCAATGGCGCGCGAAGAACTGCCTCAACTACGACCGCAAGTCGGCGATCATCAAGCCGCAGTTCGTGCTGGAGAAGCTCTACGAGGTGACCAAGGGCAAGGCTTTCGTCACCTCGGACGTCGGCCAGCACCAGATGTGGGCGGCGCAGTTCTACAAGTTCGACGAGCCGCGGCGCTGGATCAATTCCGGCGGCCTCGGCACCATGGGCTTCGGCCTGCCGGCGGCGATGGGCGTGCAGATGGCCAACCCGGGCGCGACGGTCGCCTGCGTCACCGGCGAGTCCTCGATCCAGATGTGCCTGCAGGAGCTCTCGACCTGCAAGCAGTACCGCCTGCCGATCAAGATCATCAACCTCAACAACAAGTACATGGGCATGGTGCGCCAGTGGCAGCAGTTCTTCCACGGCAACCGCTACTCCGAGTCCTACATGGACGCGCTGCCCGACTTCGTCAAGGTCACGGAAGGCTATGGCCATCGCGGCGTGCTGATCGAGAAGCCCGCCGACGTCGAGGGCGCGCTGAAGGACGCGTTCGCCCGCAAGGACGAGCTGGTGTTCCTCGACTTCATCACCGACCAGAAAGAGAACGTCTACCCGATGATCCCCGGCGGCAAGGGGATCACCGAGATGATCCTCTACGAGGATCTGTGAGCCGTCACATCATCTCCGTCCTCGTGGAAAACGAGGCTGGAGCACTCTCCCGCATCTCCGGACTTTTCTCGGCCCGCGGCTACAACATCGAGACGCTGACGGTGGCGCCGACCGAGGACGCGTCGATGTCGCGCATGACCATCGTCACCACCGGCTCGCAGGACGTGGTCGAGCAGATCACCAAGCAGCTGAACAAGCTGATCGAGGTGGTGAAAGTGGTCGACCTGTCGGAAGCCGAGCACATCGAGCGCGAGCTGATGCTGATCAAGGTGCGCGCCGGCCAGAAGGAGCGCGACGACATGAAGCGCATGGCCGACATCTTCCGCGGCCGCATCATCGACGTCTCGGACAACACCTACACCATCGAGCTGACCGGCGACGGCGCCAAGCTCGACGCATTCATCAAGTCGCTGGATCAGGGCTCGATCATCGAGACGGTGAGAACCGGGGCAAGCGGCATCGGACGCGGCAACCGCGTCCTGCGCGTTTAGTTTTTTCAGGGGACATCCATGAAGGTTTACTACGACAAAGACGCAGACCTTTCGCTCGTCAAGGGCAAGAAGGTCACCATCATCGGCTACGGCTCGCAGGGCCACGCGCACGCGCAGAACCTGAAGGATTCCGGCGTCAAGGTCACCGTGGCGCTGCGCAAGGGCGGCGCCTCGTGGGACAAGGCCAAGAAGAGCGGCATCAAGGTCGCCGGGATGGCCGAGGCGATCAAGGGCGCGGACATCGTCATGGTGCTGCTGCCCGACGAGCACCACGCCGCGGTCTACAAGGAATTCATCGAGCCGAACATCAAGAAGGGCGCGTCGCTCGCCTTCGCCCACGGCTTCAACATCCACTACGGCCTGATCCAGCCGCGCGCCGACCTCGACGTGTGGATGGTGGCGCCCAAGGCGCCCGGCCACACCGTGCGCTCCACCTATGCCGGCGGCGGCGGCGTGCCGATGCTGATCGCCGTGCACCGCAATCCCTCCAAGAAGGCGCGCGACGTGGCGCTCTCGTACGCCGCGGCGATCGGCGGCGGCAAGGCCGGCATCATCGAGACCAATTTCAAGGAGGAGACCGAGACCGATCTCTTCGGCGAGCAGACCGTGCTCTGCGGCGGCTGCGTCGAGCTGGTGAAGGCGGGCTTCGACACGCTGGTCGAGGCGGGCTACGCGCCCGAGATGGCGTACTTCGAGTGCCTGCACGAGCTGAAGCTGATCGTCGACCTGATGTACGAGGGCGGCATCGGCACCATGAACTACTCGATCTCCAACAACGCCGAGTACGGCGAGTACGTGACCGGGCCGAAGATCATCGACGAGGGCGTGCGCAAGCGCATGAAGGAGGCGTTGCACCGCATCCAGAACGGCGAGTATGCCAAGGACTTCGTGCTGGAGAACCGCGCTGGCGCGCCGGGCCTGCTCAGCCAGCGGCGCATGACCGCCGAGCTGCCGATCGAGAAGGTCGGCGCGCGCCTGCGCGAGATGATGCCGTGGATCAGGAAGAACCGTCTTGTCGATACTTCTAAGAACTAGCCTGGCTCTTGTGTTCCTCTGGGGCTGCAGCCCGGAGCAATCGAAGAACATCGGACAGCAGCCGAAAAAGAGCGTGGACAGCGTTTCTTCCAAAGTCGGCGGCCTGATGCAGCAGGGGCAGGGCTCGGAGCGCCTGAAAGAGGAATCGAAGTAGGGTGCGCCCGCCGTACCCGCACCCGATCATCGCCCGCGAGGGCTGGCCGTTCCTGGGAATTGCTTTTGCCCTTTCCCTCCTGATTCTTTTTCTTGCGGGGTGGGCGTGGTCGCTGCCGTTCTGGCTCGCGACCCTCTTCGTCCTGCAGTTCTTCCGCGATCCGCCGCGCGACGTGCCCGACGAGCCGCGCGCACTGGTATCGCCCGCCGACGGCCGCATCGTGTTCGTCGGCCGCGCCGAAGATCCGTATCTCAAGCGCGAGGCGCTGAAGATCAGCGTGTTCATGAACGTCTTCAATGTGCATTCCAACCGCTCGCCGGTCGACGGCACCGTCAAGGAGAAGTGGTACTTTCCCGGCGCGTTCGTCAACGCCGCGCTCGACAAGGCGTCGCTCGAGAACGAGCGCAGCGCCTTGTGGCTGCGCACGCGCGAAGGCCAGGACGTGACCTGCGTGCAGGTCGCGGGCCTGATCGCGCGGCGCATCCTCTGTTACGTCGGTTCCGGCGCCGAGCTGGTGCGCGGTCAGCGCTACGGCTTCATCCGCTTCGGCTCGCGCGTCGACGTCTACCTGCCGCCGGACGCCCAGCCGAAGGCGGCGATCGGCGACAAGGTGTACGCTGCGGAAACGGTGCTCGCATGGCTGACGGCTTCGAAAACGAACCCGAAGTAGCGGCGGCGCCTCCTCCGCCGGGCGGCCTGCGGCGGCGGGGGATCTACCTGCTGCCGAACCTCTTCACCACCGGCGTGCTGTTCGCCGGCTTCTTCGCCATCGTCCAGGCCATGAACGGCCGCTTCGAGACCGCCGCCATCGCCATCTTCATCGCCATGGTGCTCGACGGCATGGACGGCCGGGTCGCGCGCTGGACCAACACCCAGAGCGAGTTCGGCGCGCAATACGACTCGATCGCCGACATGGTCGCGTTCGGCGCCGCGCCGGCGCTGATCGCCTACACCTGGGCGCTGACCGAGCTCGGCACCGCGGGCTGGATCGGCGCTTTCATCTACTGCGCCGGCGCCGGCATCCGGCTCGCCCGCTTCAACGCCAACATCGGCGTGGTCGACAAGCGCTACTTCCAGGGGCTGCCGAGCCCCTCCGGCGCCGCGGTGCTGTGCGGCTTCGTCTGGGTGCTGGTCGATTTCGGCATCGATCCGGAGGGCGCGGCCTGGCTCGCGCCGCTCACCTGGGCGGTCGCCGTTTTCGCCGGCGTGACCATGGTCTCCAACGTGCCCTTCTGGAGCTTCAAGGAAGTGAACTGGAGGAAGCGCGTGCCGCTGTGGGTGATCGTCGCCAGCGTGCTGGTCATCTCGCTCGTCGCCTCGCGTCCGCCGCTGGTCCTGTTCGCGCTCATCATGGCCTACGCTCTTTCCGGCTACGTCATGTGGGCGATGGGCCACCGCGCCCGGCCGGTGCTTCCCGAGGAATAGCCGCCTATTTCTTGAACGCGTCCGTCACCACCAGGTCCGGCAGCCAGGTGGCGAGTTCCGGGACGAAGATGATCAGGAGAAGTACGACGAGGTCGGCGGCGAAGAAGGGGATGGTGCCCCTGACGACCTGCGGCAGCGGAATCTTCGAAGTGCCGCAGACCGCGAACAGGTTGAGGCCGACCGGCGGCGTCACCACGCCCATCTCGATGTTCAGCGTGAGCAGGATCCCCAGGTGCACCGGGTCGACCTTGAGGGCGAGGGCGACCGGGAAGATCACCGGGACGGTGAGCAGGATCATGGCCACCCCGTCCACGAAGCAGCCGAGGATCAGCAGCACCAGCATGTAGGCGAAGATGAAGCCGGTGGGCGTGAGCCCCATTCCGACGATCGCGTCGGTGATCTTCTGCGGCCAGTACATGTTGGCGGCGAGGAACTGGAATACGCCGACGCTGCCGATCAGGAACATGATCACGCCGGTGAGGCTCATGGCGCGCATTGCCGTTGGCAGCAACTCGCGCAGGAACCGCGTCCTGCCGACGATCACTCCGTAGGCCATCGCGTAGCCGCAGGCCGCAGCCGCCGCCTCGGTGGGCGTGAACAGGCCGCCGTAAAGGCCGCCGAGGATCAGCACTGGCATGCCGAACGCGGGCAGCGCGCCCTTCGACTCGCGCCACACGCGCGCCGCCTCGAACCTGGTGCCGCTGCGCGGCAGCTTCACCCACAGCGCGATGACGATGATGCTGAGGATGTAGGCGCCGGCGAGGAGCAGCCCCGGCACCACGCCGGCGAAGAACAGGCTCACCACCGAGGTCTCGGTGACGATGCCGTAGATGAGCAGCGGGATGCTGGGTGGAATGAGAATGGCGATGCCGCCCGCCGTGGCGACGATGCCGCCGGCGATCCAGTCGGGGTAGCCGCGCTTCCTCATCTCCGGGATGGCGATGACGCTCATTGCCGCCGCCATGGCGACGCTCGAGCCGGAGATCGCGCCGAACAGCACGCAGGCCACCACCGTGGCGATGCCGAAGCCGCCCGGCAGGTGGCCGACCAGCGAGTCGGCGAAGCGGAACAGCTGGGAGATGAGCCCGGTCTTCTCCATCAGGAAGCCGGCGAAGATGAAGAGCGGGATGGCGGTGAGCGAGTAGCGCGAGATGAAGCTGAAGAACTGCCGGAAGATGACCGTCGGTTCGAGCAGCGGGTCGACCAGGATGTAGGCGGCCGCAGCCGAGCTGAGCGCGATGCCGATCGGCACCGCGAGCAGCAGGAGCGCGAACAGGACGACGGCGACGATCGCCATCAGTGCGTCGCGTCCCCGGCGTCGTGCGGCTCCTCGAGGACGGTGATGCCGCGCAGCGCCTGCACCGCCCGGTACACCTGGAACGCCATGGTGATCGCCATGAAGGCGAACGAGACGATCAGGATGGCGAGGAAAGGCCACATCGGGAACGCCAGGCTCTCGCTGCGCGACTCGTACTTGATCGCGTCCTCGATCTCCGGGATGCCCCACCACACCACCGCGACGAGGAAGACGAACGAGAACACGCGGGCGAAGAGGCGGATCGCCACGTCGACTTTGCGCCAGCCGAAATGGCTCAGCAGCTCGGGCACCAGCGTGACCGCCAGGTGCGCGTCACGCCGCTGCGAAATGCCAAAGTAGAGGAATACCCCGGAGAGGATGAAATAGGTGACCGCGTCCTGCTGCCACTCGAACGACACCCCGAGCAGGTAGCGCCGCATGACCTCGACCAGCGCGAGCAGCGTCGAGCCGACGAACAGCAGCGCCGCGGCGGGCCCCAGGAACCGGTCCTGGAAGGCACGCCACGCGGCGTAGGCCTTCTCCACCTAGCGGATGATGATCTTCGCGGCGTGCTTCGAGCAGTCGACTTTCTCGACCCAAGATGAGCCGACCGGGTTCGCCCGGGAAAGCTCCGCGCCCTCCTTGCGGAAGGTATCGACCCAGGGCTGTGCCGCCGCGGGCACCTTGCTCTTCACCCAGCGCGTCGGGCCGTCGCCGAGGGCGGCGGTGAGCTGCGCCGACTCCTGCGGCGACATCCAGTACACGCCCGGCTTGGAAGGATCCTTGGTGCCGTACTTCTCGTAGGTCAGCTTGTCGACGCACCAGTTGAGCTCTTTCTCGAGCTGGATCGTTTCCATCACCAGCTTCTCCACCGCCTCCTGCGTCGGCTTCGGCAGCCGGTCCCACCAGCGGCGGCTTGCCGCGACCATGTAGTAGTCGCCCGTCACCACGCCCGCGCCGCCGGTCGTGTAGTAGGGCGATTGCTGCTTCACCGCCAGCCAGCCGCCGATGCTGGTCATCAGACCGTCGATCACCCCGGACTCGAGCGCGGTCGGCACCTCGCCGAAAGCCATGACCACCGGGCTCGCCTTCCACGACTCGAGCACGGGATTCTCCGCCGGCCCCATGCTGCGCACCTTGCGGCCGGTGAAGTCCTCGGGCTTGAGGTAGCGCTTCTTGCCGCCCACCCCCATGCCGAAGCTCATGTGCGCGGCGCCGAAGACCTTGATCGCCTGGCTCTTCTGCAGCCGGTCGACCAGCATCTGGTAGGTCTTGGTCTTCTCGAAGTTGTCCACCGCGCCCGGCGTGGTGAGGATGCCCGGCCCGACCACCGTCATCATCCACGGGTCGACCGGCGCGGCCTTGCCCATCTGCATCCACGCCATCTCGAGGTTGCCCGCGCGCATCGCCTCGAACGCCTCGGGGATGCTGTAGAGCGCCCCGGCGTAGTAGATGCGCGCCTCGCTTCCGGCAATCACCTGCGGCAGCCGGTCGTGGAAGTGCTTGAGCGCCAGGCCCGCGGGATGCGGCGGCGGCGAAAAGTCGGCGGCGAAGCGCAGCACGACGGGCTTGGCCTGGGCGAGCGCCGCGAGCGGCGCGGCCGCGGCGACCGCACAGGCGAGCGCGGCCAGCAGCAAACGTTTTTGTGTCATTTCATCCTCCTCCTCAAGAGGCTTCCGCTGATCCGCGGAAACGAGTAGATTCTAAACGGAGGAGGCTTATGAAAAATCTCAATCTACCGGCGGCGCTCGCCGCCGTCGCGTTTCTTGCTGCGTGCCAGTCCATGTCGGGCGACGCGCCACGGGCGACTGCTGCACTGCAACCGACGAAGGGCAACAAGGCCTTCGGCGAGGTGACCTTCGAGCAGGAGGGCGCCAACAAGGTGCGCATCCTTGCCAACGTGCAGGGCTTGAAGCCCGGCCAGGAGCACGGCTTCCATATCCACGAGGTGGGCGACTGCAGCTCCGGCGACGGCATGAGCGCCAAGGGGCACTTCAACCCCCACGGCAAGCCGCATGGCAATCCGTCGGGCGCCGAGCACCATGCCGGCGACCTGCCGGCGCTGAAAGCGGACAAGGGTGGCCGCGCCAAGCTCGATGCGCTGATCGACGGCGTCACCCTCGAGCCGGGGCCGCAAAGCATCGTCGGCCGCGGGCTGATCATCCACGCCGATCCCGACGACTTCAAGACGCAGCCCACCGGCAACTCCGGGGCGCGCATCGCCTGCGGCGTGATCAAGGGCGCCTAAGTTTCACTCCAGGTCGCGGGCGACGAGCTGCCGCGCGATGAGCAGCAGCGCGCGGGGTCATGGCGGGGTCCTTGCTCAATCCCGCCAGATTCCGCTATAGTCTGAAGCCATGCATCAGGCCATTCTTGCTTCGCTCCTGTCCCTGGCGCTTCTCGCGCTGGGCGGCCTGCTGCTGCGCCTCGCGCGCTAAATTCCCCTACCCACAACTCGTGCTTCGACCGACCCGCCCACAAGGCGGGAAGGGAAAAGTCCATCCTTATCCAGGGAAAGTGCCATGCAAAACGACAACTTGATCATCTTCGACACCACCATGCGCGACGGCGAGCAGAGCCCGGGCGCGTCCATGACCCGGGACGAGAAGCTGCGCATCGCCCGCGCCCTGGAACGCATGAAGGTCGACGTGATCGAGGCCGGCTTCCCGGCATCCTCGAACGGCGACTTCGAGGCGGTCAAGGCGATCGCCGGCGTGGTGAGGGACTCCACGGTCTGCGGCCTGTGCCGCGCCAACGACAGGGACATCCAGCGCGGCATCGACGCGCTGAAGGAGGCAAAGGGCAACTGGCGCATCCACACTTTCATCGCCACCAGCGCGCTGCACATGGAGAAGAAGCTGCGCATGAGCCCCGAGCAGGTGTTCGAGCAGGCGAAGCTCTCGGTGCGCTTCGCGAAGAACGCCTGCCCCGACGTCGAGTTCTCGCCCGAGGACGGCAGCCGTTCCGACCCGGACTTCCTCTGCCGCGTGCTCGAGGCGGTGATCAAGGAAGGCGCCACCACGATCAACATCCCGGACACGGTCGGGTATGCGGTCCCGCAACAATTCGGCGAGTTCATCAAATCGTTGAGAGCGAGGATCCCGAACTCGGACAAGGCCGTCTGGTCGGTGCACTGCCACAACGACCTCGGCATGGCGGTCGCCAACTCGCTCGCGGCGGTGATGATCGGCGGCGCGCGCCAGATCGAGTGCACCGTCAACGGTCTTGGCGAGCGCGCCGGCAACACGTCGCTCGAGGAGGTGGTGATGGCCTTGAGAACGAGAAAGGATTTTTTTGCGTTGAACACGAGAATCGATACGACGCACATCGTTCCGACCTCGCGCCTGGTTTCGCAGATCACCGGCTTCGTCGTGCAGCCGAACAAGGCGGTGGTCGGCGCGAATGCCTTCGCGCATGCCTCCGGCATCCATCAGGACGGCGTGCTCAAGGCGCGCGATACCTACGAGATCATGCGCGCCGAGGATGTGGGCTGGAGCACCAACAAGATCGTGCTCGGCAAGCTCTCGGGCAGGAATGCGTTCAAGCAGCGCCTGAAGGAGCTCGGCGTCGAGCTCGAGAGCGACGACGCGGCCAACAAGGCGTTCCAGCGCTTCAAGGACCTCGCCGACAAGAAGGCCGAGATCTTCGACGAGGACCTGCTCGCGCTGGTCGCGCAGGAAGCGGGCGTGCCCTCGGAGGAGCACTGGCAGCTCGTGACCATGAAGCAAGCGAGCGGGATGGGCGAGAAGCCGCACGCCAGCGTTGTTCTCAAGGAATTGAATGTGGAAAAGCGATCGGACTCCCAGGGCGACGGCCCGGTCGACGCCACCTTCAAGGCGATCGAGAGCCTGGCGAAGAGCGGCGCCGAGCTGCTTCTCTACTCGGTGAACGCGGTGACGCAGGGCACCGAGTCGCAGGGCGAAGTGACGGTACGGCTGGCGAAAGGCGGCCGGATCGTCAACGGCGTCGGCGCCGACACCGATATCGTCGTCGCCTCGGCCAAAGCGTATATCAGCGCGCTCAACAAGCTGGCGAGCAAGGTCGAGCGGCTGAATCCGCAACATCAGCTCTAGACCCGGCGGGAGTATTAGGATTGCAGGCGGGAGGAGTTCATGGTCATGGAACAGACCGACGCGGTGCGGCGCAAGATCAACCGGACGGCCGAGGCCGTCGGCAGCCTGCTGGTCGACGGCTTCCACTACCTGGCGCTGTTCGCCATCGGCGCCTCGATCGTCTGGTCGGGGGTCTACGCCTTCATCGGCATGACCGCGAAGGGCCACGCCGCCATCGACGACATCCTGCTGCTCTTCATCTACCTCGAGCTCGGCGCGATGGTCGGCATCTACTTCAAGACCAACCACATGCCGGTGCGCTTTCTCATCTACGTCGGCATCACGGCGCTGACCCGGCTGCTGGTCGGCGACATCGCCACGCACCACACGCTCGACTGGGGGATCGTCATGGTGGCGGGCGCGATCCTGCTGCTCGCCCTGGCGAATCTGGTAGTGCGCTATGGCTCGGCGCGATTCCCGTCGACGCCGACGTCGGAGCGCGGATAATGGCGCTGCATCGAGGGAGGAATGCCATGAGAGTGCTCGCCTGCCTGCTCCTGCTGCTCGTCGCGCCGGTCGCGCAGGCGCAGATGTACAAGTGCACCGAGGGCGGTCGCACGCGTTACGCGGACAAGCCGATCACCGACTGCAAGAACGTCCAGGTGACGGGACAACCGAAGGCCCCGGCGGCCGCGGCGGACGAGCCCAAGGCGGCCAAGAAGGGGAAGGTGTCGAAGGAACGGGTCGAGTTCGACCGGAAATGCGCGAGCTTGCGCCAGGAGCGCGCCAGGCTGCAGCGCGCCCCCGACAGCGCCGACCGTGAGCAGCGGATGCAGCAGCTGCGCGGCTCCTACAACGCCTGCAATTGAGACGCTCGGCTAAGTGGCTGTTCGCGTCAGGCGCGCGTAGCTGACTGCGGTAGCGAAGAAGGCGAGGCTGAGCCCGGTTTCCGCGAGCGCGAGCTGGCCAGACAGCCCGGTGTCGCTCCAGGCGCGCGTCACCCCCTCGGCAAGATAGGCGAGAACGAGCAGGCTCGACCATTGGTAGGTGTAACGCCGTCCCTGCGCGATCCCGGCGAGCGGCAGCGCGAGCGGCAACGCCTTCAGCGCGAGGAACGAGCCTCCGGGTCGCAGCGGCGCGAGCCAGATCTCCCAGGCCAGGCACAGCACGATCAGCAGGAGGAGGATGAGCGACGCCGCGACGCGCAGCTTCGCCGTCACGGGGACAGCTTCGCGGCGAGCTCTGCCAGCCGCCGGCCCTGCGCGATGGCCAGCGCTCTTTCGACGTCGCTGACGGGCCGATCATCGGCCAGGCCCGAGACATGAGTCGCGCCATAGGGCGTGCCGCCGCTCCTGGTCGCGTGCAGTCCCACCTCGGTGTACGGAATACCCATGACCAGCATGCCGTGATGCAGGAGCGGCAGCATCATCGACACGAGCGTCGTTTCCTGGCCGCCGTGCAGGCTGGCGCTGGAGGTGAAGACGCAGGCCGGCTTGCCGGCGAGCGCGCCGCGGCGCCAGAGCTCGCCGGTGCCGTCGAGGAAGTGCTTGAGCGGCGCGGCCATGTTGCCGAAGCGCGTCGGGCTGCCGAGCGCCAGGCCGGCGCAGGCTTCGAGGTCGGAAAGCTCCGCGTACGGCGGGCCGGCCTCGGGATTGGCAGTCTTTTCCGCAGCCGCGATCCTGGGAACCGTCCGCACCCGCGCCGACACGCCCGGCACCCGCTCGATGCCCTGGACGAGGAGCTCGGCCAGCTCGCGCACCGAGCCGCCGACGGAGTAGTACAGGACGAGAATCTCCCTCACGTCCGTATGATAGAAGGGGAGCGATGAACCGCAACTCCCTTCGTGCGGCAGTGCGCGAATTCGTCGCCTTCTGCGTCGCCGTGGCGCGGCGCTTCGACGAGGAGCGCGCGACACAGACCGCGGGCAGCCTGGCCTATACGACGCTGCTCTCGATGGTGCCGCTATTCACGGTCGCGCTGGCGGTCGCGCTGGCGGTCGCGAGCTCGTTCCCGGCGTTCAATGACTCGATGGAGTCGCTGCGGAACTTCGTGTTCGAGAACGCGCTGCCCGACACCCCCGGGCGCCGTCGGATCACCGAGCAGATCGACTCCTTCATGCGCAACGCCGGCCGCCTGACCGCGATCGGCATCGTCGGCTTCACGGTGACTGCGATGATGCTGATGCTGACCATCGACAATGCGCTCAACCGCATCTTCCGCGTACCGCGCCGCCGCCCGCTGTTGCAGAACATCTTCGTCTACCTGGCGATCGTGACGCTCGCTCCTGTCCTGATCGGCGTCAGCCTCTCCTTGACCACGGTCGCCCTCACGGCGTCGGTCGGCTCGGCCTATATCGTGCCGTTTTTTTTCACCTGCATGGCGCTCTCCCTTCTTTACGGCGTGGTTCCGGCGCGGCGCGTCGCGCTACGCCATGCCCTCGCCGGGGGCATCGTCGCCGGCATCGCTTTCGAGGTCGCAAAGCGCGCCTTTGCGCTCTATCTACAGCACGTGCCGACCTACGCGCTGATCTACGGCGCCTTCGCCACCATCCCGCTCTTTCTCATCTGGCTGTACGTCTCCTGGCTGGTGGTGCTCGCGGGCGCGGTGTTCACCGCGATGCTGCCCGAGTACCGCGCGAAGCCCGAGCGCACGCCGGCCGCGGAGGCCGAACTCGGGTTATCTTTGCCGCAACACCCAGCCAGGGAGAAGGAATGACGGGGATTGCCCGCGAGGAACGCCTGATCGTGGCGCTCGACCTGCCGACGCCGCGGGAGGCGCGGGCGCTGGTCGAGAAGCTGGCGGGCGCGGCGCGCTTCTACAAGGTCGGGCTCGAGCTGTTCTCGACCGAGGGCTGCTTCGAGCTCATC
>Ga0075351_1000061_pt1 | contig 13538 bp, 13 predicted proteins | sample Sandmound_ThreeS_3_FD_120091 | JGI IMG/M metagenome (GOLD analysis project Ga0075351, IMG submission 120091) | Natural and restored wetland microbial communities from the San Francisco Bay, California, USA, that impact long-term carbon... | ecosystem: Environmental > Terrestrial > Soil >... | reverse complement strand
GCCGAGATCGCGGAGCGCCTGCAGTACGCCCCGTTCGCCCGTGGCGACGTGATCACCAAGCAGGGCAATACCGCGCACTGGCTCTACATCGTCGCCTACGGCGATGGCGAGGTCCTCTACGAGCCGCCGCAAGGCATGCCGCAGGTGATCGGCAAGGTCGGCCCGGGCGAGATCTTCGGCGAGATGGCGCTCATCTCCGGCGAAGCGCGCAGCGCGACCGTCGTCGCCAAGAGCGACGTCGAGTGCTACCGCCTCGACCGCGCCTCGTTCCAGGAACTGATCGCCAGCCGGCCCGAGATCGCCGAGGAGGTGAAGCGCGTCATGGGCGTTCGCCGCACCGACCTCGAGCAGGCGCGCGCCGCGTTCGCCGTGGCCGGCAACGGCGGGCAGGAGACCGAGGAGCGCACGCTCATCAGCCGCCTGCAGCGCTTCCTGCGCCTGCGCGCCTAGAGGCTTCGCGCGAGCATGTAGCCGCCGAGGCCGATCAGCCCGGCGAAGAACCAGCGGCGGAACACTTCCGGGTTGAGGCGCCGCCTCAGTCGTTGTCCGGCGTACATGCCGGCGAGCGCCGGCAGCAGCGCGCCAATCGAGCTGGCCGCGAGCCCGGTGTGGAACTCCCCTTGCAGGGCCAGCGCACAACCGAGCGCGAGCGGACAGACCAAAGCGTGGATGCCTATTACCTGGATCAACTCTTCCCGTTCGAGCCTTAGCGAGTTGAGGTACGGCACCGACGGAAAGACGAACACTCCAGTCGCGCCGTTGATCATGCCATTGACAAGCCCGATTGGTGGCGAGAGCCAGCGCTCGGTGCGCGGCGCGATTTCGAACCGGCCGGGGAAGAAGCCGAGCACGCCGTAGGCGACGAGCACAGCGCCGAGCGCCGCAGTCGCAAGCGCGGTCGATCTCGTGAGAAGCCCGACGGTGGCGAAAGTGCCGACCGCCACGCCGAGCATCATGACCGCGAAGCGCCGCGCAAGCGCGAGCAGCGCCGGCCCTGCAAGTATCTGCCAAACGTTGGTTGCGACGGCAGGAATGACGATCGCGGCGGCGGCCTGCGCGGGCGGCATGGCGATCGAGAGCAGACCCATGGCGACGGTCGGCAGACCCAGGCCGATGACGCCTTTGACGAAGCCGCCAAGGAAAAAGACCCCGCACAACACCGCTACGAAAGCGGCGTCGGGCACCTAGTGCTCCTTGAGCTCGCCGGCGACGACGAACACCGCGCTCGCGCGCACGATGCGGCTCTCGCCGACGCTGATGTAGCAGTTGGCGAACGCCAGGCGGCTGCCCTTCTTCTGCACGTCGACGCGCGCCTCCAGCCAGTCGCCGATGTTCGCCGTGCCGGCGAAATCGAGGCTGAGGCTGGCGGTGATGAGGCTCGTCGGCGGCTTGGTGGAGAAGGCGATCGCGTAGCCGAGCGCCACGTCGGCAAGCGTGGCGAGGATGCCACCGTGGATGCTGCCGCGCATGTTGCAGTGCTTGGCCTCGGTGCGCAGGCCGAGCACCAGCTCGGCGCCCTCGCCTTTCGAATACACCGGCCCGATGAGGTCGATGACCGGGCTGGAGCGGAACAGCGGCTCGAAGCCTTGCGGTGCGCCGCTCACTCGATGCGGAAAGCGAGCTCGTCGCGAACGCGCTTCAGGGCTTCGGCGTCGGCGCGCAGATGCGCCGATGACCAGGCAATTTCCCCTTGCGAAGCGATGTAGCGCGCCGACGTGACGTCCATCCTCTCGTGGATCGGCACCACGTGCGCATGCGCGTGGGCGACGTCGGTGCCGGTGAAGAAGAACGCCACCCGCTCCACCTTGTAGAGCGCCTTCATGCGTCGCGCCAGCTGCTGGCCGACGCCGAGGATGCGGCCGGCGAGCGCCGACGGCAGCACCTCGAAGGTGGCGTGGTGGGCCTTCGGCAGGATGACCGTGTGGCCGGGGCGGATCGGTGCGATGTCGAGGATAGCGATGAGCTCGCCGTCTTCATGCACCGCAACGGAGGGGATCTCCTTGCGCGCGATCCTGCAGAAGATGCAGCCGGGGTCGCTCAGGCGGCGAGGAACTGCTCGTCGGAAAGCGCCATCACGCCGCTGCCGCCCTTGACGACGGTGTCGCGCAGGCCGGGCGCCTGGACGAGGACATGCTCGCCGTAGAAACGCGCCGTGGCGATCTTGGCCTCGAGGAACGGCTTGTCTGCATTCCCGGTCGCAAGCAATTTTTGCGAGGCCAAAGAAGCAAGAGCCATTTGCCAGCCTCCGGCGACGATTCCCATCAGCTCGAGGAACGGCACCGCGCCGGCGAAGGTCGCGCGCGGATCCTTGCTGCCGACGATGAAGTCGACGCAGTCGGATACCGCGCGGACCCCGGCGTCCAGCTGCGGGAGGGTCTTGGCAACCTTTCCGACTTCGTCGAGCCAGGCGCGCGCCGTCCGGCCGCCATCGCGGCCGATCTTGCGGCCGACGAGGTCCATGGCCTGGATGCCGGTCGTACCCTCGTAAATGGTGGTGATGCGCGCGTCCCTCAGGTACTGCGCGGCGCCGGTCTCCTCGACAAAGCCCATGCCGCCATGCACCTGCACGCCCAGCGACGCCACGTCGATGCCGGTCTCGGTCGACCAGCCCTTGACCACGGGAATCATGAGATCGACGAACGCCTGGTGCTTCTTGTCATTTCCCCTGTGCGCAAAGTCGAGCGAGGCCGCGGTCACATACGCCAGCGCGCGCATCGCCTCGGTCTGCGACTTCATCAGCATCAGCATGCGCCGCACGTCCGGGTGGCGGATGATGGGCACCGTCTTGCCCTCGACCAGGTCCCTTCCCTGCATGCGGTCGCGCGCGTAGGCGAGCGCGCGCTGGAACGCGCGCTCGCTGATTGCCACGCCCTCGAGGCCGACGGCAAAGCGCGCGGCGTTCATCATGATGAACATGTACTCGAGGCCGCGGTTTTCCTCGCCCACCAGGTAGCCGACGGCCTTGTCGAAGACCATCACGGCGGTCGGGCTGGCGTGGATGCCGAGCTTGTGCTCGATCGAGGCGCAGCGCGCGCTGTTGCGCTTGCCGCCGGCCAGCACCTTGGGCACCACGAACAGCGAAATGCCCTTCACCCCTTCGGGCGCATCCGGCGTGCGCGCCAGCACGAGATGGACGATATTCTCCGCCATGTCGTGCTCGCCGTAGGTGATGAAGATCTTCTGGCCGGAGATGAGGTAATGATCGCCAGATCGTTCTGCTCTTGTTCTTACCAGACTCAAATCACTTCCAGCCTGGGGCTCAGTGAGATTCATGGTCCCGGTCCACTTGCCTTCGACCATCGGCGGGACGTAGGCCTTCTTCACGGCGTCGGACCCCTTGAAGAGCAGCGCTTCGATCGCCCCCTGGGTCAGGAGCGGGCACAGGGAGAAGCTCATGTTCGAGCTCTTCCACATCTCCTGGACCGGGGTGGAAACGAGCTTCGGCAGGCCCTGCCCGCCCCACTCGGCGGCGAACGGCAGGGCGTTCCAGCCGCCGGCGCAAAACTGCTTGTAGGCGTCGCGGAATCCCTTGGGGGTGCGGACCTCTCCGTCGCTCCATTTGGAGCCTTCCTGATCTCCTGAATAGTTCAGAGGATCAAGGACTTCAGAGGCGAACTTCGAGGCTTCCTCGAGGATTGCGTCGACCGTATCCGGCGTCGCCTCCTCGTAACCCGGGAGCTTCGCCACCTCCCCCAGGCCAGCAAGCTCGTTGAGCACGAACCGCATGTCCTTCAGGGGGGCGATGTAGCTCATTTCTTCAGCTCCTCCACGAGTTGCGGGACGATCTGGAACAGGTCGCCGACGATGCCGTAGTCGGCGACCTGGAAGATCGGCGCTTCCTCGTCCTTGTTGATGGCGACGATGACCCGGCTGTCCTTCATCCCGGCGAGGTGCTGGATCGCCCCCGAGATGCCGACCGCGACGTAGAGGTCCGGGGCGACGATCTTGCCGGTCTGCCCCACCTGCCAGTCGTTGGGCACGAAACCCGCGTCGACCGCGGCCCGCGAGGCGCCCATGCCGGCGCCGAGCTTGTCGGCGAGCGGCTCGAGCACCTTCTTGAAATTCTCGCCGTTGGCCATGCCGCGGCCGCCCGAGACGATGATCTTCGCGGCGGTGAGCTCCGGCCTTTCGGATTTGGAGACTTCTCTTGAAACGAATTGGGACAAACCGCTGTCCGCAGGAACCTGCACATTCTGTATTTCTGCATTAGAACCCGAAGAACCAGCGGCATCGAAGGCCGTGGTGCGGACGGTGATCACCTTGATCGCGTCCTTGGACTTCACCGTGGCCATCGCGTTGCCGGCGTAGATCGGACGCACGAAGGTGTCCGCCGACTCCACCGCCGTGATGTCCGAGATCTGCTGCACGTCGAGCAGCGCCGCGACGCGCGGCATGATGTTCTTGCCGTTCGAGGTCGCGGGAGCAAGCAGGTGGCTGTAGTTCTTGCCAAGAGAAACGAGGAGCGAAGAAACGTTCTCAGCGAGGAAGTCCTTGAGGTGCGCCGCATCAGCATGCAGCACCTTCTTCACGCCGGCGATCTGCGCCGCGGCCTTCGCCGCCTCCCCTGCCTGATGCCCGGCGACCAGCACGTGCACCTCGCCGAGCTTCTGCGCCGCGCTGACGGCGTTGAGCGTCGCCTTCCTGACGGTCTTGTGGTCGTGCTCGGCGAGAACCAGGACGGCCATCAGAGCACCTTCGCTTCGTTGCGCAGCTTGTCGACCAGCGCTTTCGCGTCGGCGACCTTGGTGCCCGCCTTGCGCTTCGAGGGCTCGACCACCTTCAAGGTGTTGAGTCTTGGCGAAACATCCACCCCCAGCGCGTCGGGTTTCAGCGCCTCGAGGGTCTTCTTCTTCGCCTTCATGATGTTCGGCAGGGTGACGTAGCGCGGCTCGTTCAGGCGCAGGTCGGTGGTGACGACCGCCGGCAGCTTGATGGAGAGGGTCTCGAGGCCGCCGTCCACCTCCCGGGTCACGGATGCCTTTTCGTTTTCAAGCACCAATTTCGAGGCAAATGTGGCTTGCGGCCAGTTAAGGAGCGCGGCCAGCATCTGGCCGGTCTGGTTGGAGTCGTCGTCGATCGCCTGCTTGCCGAGGATGACCAGCCTGGGGTTTTCCTTTTCAACCAATTTTTTGAAGAGTTTCGCGACTGCCAGCGGCTGCAGCTCTACGTCCGTTTCCACCAGGATGGCGCGATCGGCGCCGATCGCGAGCGCGGTGCGCAGCGTCTCCTGGCAGGCCTGCACGCCGCACGACACGGCGACGATCTCGGTCGCGGCGCCCTTCTCCTTGAGCCGCACCGCCTCCTCGATCGCGATCTCGTCGAAGGGGTTCATGGACATCTTGACGTTGGCGGTCTCGACGCCGCTGCCGTCGCCCTTCACGCGCACCTTGACGTTGAAGTCGATGACGCGCTTGACCGCGACCAGGATTTTCATCGGCAAATTATAGCTAGGCCTTGGCGAGGAACAGCGGCGCGGCGAGGATGCCGAGCACCACGCCGGCGAGGCCGTACAGCAACCCGGTCGCGAATGCCTGATCGGCCGGCACGCCCGCGATGGCGAGCACCGCCACCGCCGCCGCCTCGCGCGCGCCGAAGCCGCCGACGCCGAGCGGCAGGGACGCCATGATGAAGATCGGCGCCGCCGCGGCGAGCATCACGGCGTATGAAACGCTGACGTCCACCGAAAGGCCGCAAAGCCAGAGCACCATGGCGGCAAGGAACTGCACGGCGCAGGAGTAACCCGTGGAGGCGAGCAGCACCGGCTGCGCCCGCCGCAGGCTGAGCGCGAAATGGCGCAGCTTTCCCGTGCCTGGCAGCGGCAACGGCGCGAGCGGCAGGAGGAACGCGGCAGCGAGAAGCGCTGCATAACCCCAATAACCGAGCCAGGCCGCGGCAAGCGCGGACATCGCGCACAGCACCCACAGGCCGCTGAAGCGGTCCAGGAACACCGACCACGCCGACGCGGCGAGCGGGTTGCCGAGCCGCGAGAGCTGGTAGCTGCGCAGGACGTCCCCCGACACCATGGCACCCGGCAGCATGATGCTCGCCGTCACGCTGCGCGCGCTGAGGATGAGCGCCGGCTTGACCGGGGCGTTCAGGCCGAGGTCGCGCGCCATCGAGCCCCAGCGCAGCGCGGCGACCAGGTTCCTGCCGATGGCGACGACGACCGCGAGGCCGAACAGCCACAGGTCAACGTCGGAAAGCGAGCGCATCAGCGCCGCCGGATCGGCGTACCAGATCGCGAGAACGAGCAGCGCCGCGCCGCCGACGACGCGCAGCGCGCGTTTCACGGCATCGGCCTCGGCGGCTGTTGAGGCTCGCGCAGCACATACAGCTGGCGGCCTTGCGGCTCATGGTAGATGCGGATCAGCAGCTCGCCGATCAGCCCTGTGGCGATCACCTGCCCGCCCATCAGCATGAGCAGCACGCCGAGCAGCAGGAGCGGCCGGCCGCCGATGTCGTGGCCGAGCGCGAGCTTCTCCCAGGCGAGCCAGGCGAGGATGGCGAAGCCGCCGGCGAGCAGCGCCATGCCGACGCCGCCGAAGGCGTGCATCGGCCGCAGCAGGAAGCGCATCAGGAACTTCACCCACAGGAGGTCGAGCACCACGCGCAGCGTGCGGCCGATGCCGTACTTGGAAGTGCCGCGCGTGCGCGCGTGGTGCTGCACCGGCACCTCCATGATCCGCGCCCCCACCTCGGCGGCGAGCGCCGGGATGAAGCGGTGCATCTCGCCGTACAGGCGGATGCCCTGGATTACCCGGGCCCGGTAGACCTTCAGCGCGCAGCCGTAGTCGTGCAGGTGCACGCCCGTCGCCGACGAGATGATCGCGTTGGCGATCCGGGAGGGCAGCTTGCGCGACACGGCCTTGTCCTTGCGGTCCTTGCGCCATCCCGAGATCACGTCGATGTGCGGCCGCTCGTGCATCAGGGTCAGCAGCCCGGGAATGTCGGCCGGATCGTTCTGCAGGTCGCCGTCGAGCGTGACGACGAAATCGCCGCGCGCGTGGTCGAAGCCCGCCTGCAGAGCGACCGACTGGCCGTAGTTGCGGATCAGCTTCAGCGGCACCAGCCAGGGCCGATCGGCCGCCAGCTCGTCGAGGATCCGCTCCGAGCCGTCGCGCGAGCCGTCGTCGACCAGGATCAGCTCGAAATCGACGCCGCTCGGCGTCATCGCCGCGGCGACGCGCTCGACGAGCTCGCTCAGGTTCGCCTCCTCGTTGTAGACCGGGATGACGATCGACACCCGGTTCCCCGCCAGGACGGCGGGATTCAGCGCGGGCAGTTCGGCGGTTTCCATGGCGGCTCCACGGCGAAAGACGAAGGTTACGGCGAAGCCGGCGAGCGCGCAGAAGCCGATCACGCGGGCGAGCCAGGCGGCCTCGGGGTAGCGGCCGTCGTACCCGCCCAGCAGCAGGATGGCGGCGGCCAGGAAAACCAGCGTCGCGAGCGCCTGCACGCCGGGGCGCAGACCGAACTGCCAGCGCTCGGCGGCGACGATGCCCAGCAACGCCGCGACCCAGCCGCCGAAAGCGCCGGCGAGCACGTCGATCGGCCAGTGTGCTCCGACCACGACGCGCGAGAGCGCGACCAACGCAGCGATTCCAGTCAGGAACAATCCCCAGGCGAAGCCTAGTCGCAGCCCGAGAATGCACACCGCTGCCGCGGTGAACGCGGTGGTCGCATGGCCGGAGGGGAAGGATCCATAGCGCAGCTCCGGGCCAATGACCTGGACTTCGCTCCGCTCCAGCGTCGCGAGCGGCCGCCGCTCGTCGTAGGCCTGCTTGCCGCCGTGCACCCAGGCGGTCGCGATCAGCGCCGCCGGGATCATCGCCCACAGGAGCCGCGGCATCCGGCGCGCCGCGAGCAGGCCGAGCGCGAGCGCCACGGCAGTGTCGCCGAGGAAGGTGACCGAGGACCAGAACACCGGATGGTCCTTCCCCAGGGAATTCAAGACGCGAAAGGCGGGCAAGTTGCCTTGCGTCGTGACGAGCAGCGCCATCGCGGCGAGCAGCAATGCCGGCAGCGCCCAGACCGCCGGGTGGCGCAGCGGCAGCGTCCTCCCTTCAGCCCCGGATTCGGACCAGCGCAATTCCCTGCCTCGCATAGACGGTGTCGTAGGCGGGCAGCTCTTTCAGCCGCCTCGTTCTTGTAATCACCACGTCCCCGGCCCGCGGCGTGCGGCTCGCGGTCGGCCGGCCGTAGTAGACGCTGAAGCTGGGCGCGTTGATCCCCCACATCACCACGTCGTACTTGCGCTCGCGCGCGAGCTGCGCCGCCTCCTTCACCGGCTTCTGCACCACGCCCAGCGTCGGAACGACGAACGCGGCGAGCGTCGCCGCCGCAAGCGCGCCGCTCGCGGCGAGCTTGTGCGGCGCCTCGATGCGCGGCTGCGCGACCAGCCAGAGCAGGAACAGGGCGGTCGCGGCGACATAGGTGTAGTAGAGGGTGGAGAAACGGATCCCGGCGAGCGCCTCGCGGTAGTAGGCGTCGCTCGTCCTCGCCGCGGCCGTCTCGAGCGCCCACGGCAACGCAAGCAGGAAAGCGAACAGCAGCGCCACCGGCACCGCCAGCCACCAGCGCGAAGGCGCCTCGATCGCCTGCAGGCTCATGAGGACGAACATGCCGCTCATGCCGTAGAGCACGTAGTGCGGCAGCTTGGTGCCCGAGAGCGAGAAGAAAACGAACACGAACGCGAACCAGAGGAGCAGATAGCATTTCAGGTCGTCGGCCCACAAAGATTTCAACCGGGTGAAAATTCTTACGAACAACCCCGTGTGGGGGAGCGATGCAAGCAGGACGACCGGAAAGTAGTAGACCAGGCTGCCGCCGTGGCTCTGCAGCGGCTGGCCGAAGCGCTGCACGTTGTGCTTGAGGATGAAGCCCTCGACGAACGCCCAGCCTTCCTTGTTGAGAATCACCACGTACCAGGGCGCGGCGATGAGAACGAAGAGCGCCAGTCCCCGCCAGTCGAAGATCATTCGCAGCCATGTCTTGAAATCTTTTCTGATTAGACAAAACAGGAATGTCACGGCGCCAGGTATCAGGATCGCCACCGGCCCCTTGGCCAGCACCCCCAGCCCGATTGCGACGAACGCCGCGTAGAGCCACTTGCGCTCGCCGCGCTGCAGGTAGAGCCAGGCGCTGAACATCGTCGCGGCGATGAGGAGGTTGAGGAGCGCGTCGGCGGTGGCCGCGCGGCCGATGATGAACACGCCCAGGCTGGTGGCCGCGCAAGCGGCGGCGGCCAGGCCCACGCTCACTCCGTAGAAGGTTCTCGTGAATAGGAACAGCAAGAAACACCAGAGGGTGGCGCAGATCGCCGAAGGCAGGCGGAACGCCCATTCGTTCGGCCCGAGGGCGAGGACGCTCGCCGCCTGCAGCCAGTAGACGAGGATCGGCTTGTCGTAGCGCGGCACGCCGTTCAGGTAGGTCGACAGGAAGTCGCCGCGCTGGAACATCTCCATCGTCGCCTGGCTGAACGCGCCCTCGTCGACGTCGAACAGCGGCGCGCTCCCCAGGCAGAGGAACAGGCTCGCGAGCACGGCGGCGATGGAAAGTGCTGCGAGCGAGCGCGTCTGCATCCGCGGGCTATCGTATCATTCGGGAATGAGTGACCTCTCTCAGCTGCAGGTTCCGTCCATGAGAGACCGGGTGTCGCGCGAGGAATGGCAGACGCGCGTCGACCTCGCGGCGTGCTACCGCCTCGTCCACCACTACCGCATGGACGATCTCGTCTACAACCACGTCTCGGCGCGCGTGCCCGGCGAGGAAGGCCACTTCCTCATCAACGCCTACGGCATGACCTACGACGAGATCACCGCCTCGAGCCTGGTGAAGATCGACTTCGACGGCAAGGTCGTGCAGGACTCGGGCACGGGCTACGGCATCAACCTCGCCGGCTTCGTCATCCACAGCGCGGTCCACCGCGCGCGCGGCGACGTCGCCTGCGTGATCCACACGCACACGCCCGCCGGCATGGCGGTCTCGGCGATGGATTGCGGCCTGCTGCCGCTCACCCAGAACGCGATGTTCTTCTCCAGCGTCGGCAGCCACGCCTACGAGGGGCCGGCGGTGGACCTCGACGAGCAGAAGCGGCTCGTCGCCGACCTCGGCGAGCGCGTCGCCATGATCCTGCGCAACCACGGCCTGCTCGCGGTGGGGGCGACGATTCCCGAGGCGTTCATCACCATGTACTGGCTGGAAAGAGCCTGTCAGGCGCAGGTTTTTGCTCTTTCAACAAAGACAACCCTCCCCGCCCCTCAGACGATAAAAACCACCAACGACCGCTACAAGCCGGGCCAGCGGCGCAAGATCGGCGAGCTGGAGTGGGCGGGCCTGCTGCGCCTGCTCGAGCGGCGCTACCCGGGATTCCGGGACTGATGCTGGAAGGCAAAGTCGCTCTCGTCACCGGCGCGGGTGGCGGGATCGGGCGGGATTTCGCGCTCGCCATGGCCGCCGCGGGCGCAGGCGTGGTGGTCAACGACCTCGGCACCTCGGTGAAGGGCGAAGGCGCCGACGCCAGTCCTGCTTTTGAAGTAGTTCAGACAATAAAAAGCAAAGGCGGAAGCGCCGTGGCGAACACCGACAGCGTCGCCGACTGGACTTCTGCCAACAAGATCGTCCAGTGCGCGCTCGATTCGTTTGGACGGGTCGATGTCGTCGTCAATAACGCCGGCATCCTCAGGGACCGCTTCTTCTTCAACATGTCGATCGAGGAGTGGCGCGCGGTCATCGACGTGCACCTGAACGGCTCGTTCTACGTCGCCCGCGCCGCGGCGCCGCACTTCAAGTCGCAGGAATCGGGCTGCTACGTCCACATGACCTCGACCTCGGGGCTGGTCGGCAACCTCGGCCAGGCCAACTATTCGGCGGCGAAGCTCGGCATCGTCGGCCTGTCGAAGTCGATCGCGCTCGACATGGCGAAGTACCACGTGCGCTCGAACTGCATCGCGCCCTTTGCCTGGAGCCGCATGATCGGCTCGATCCCGACCGAGACCGAGGAGCAGAAGGAGCGGGTCGCGAAGCTGAAGTCGCTCGAGACAGCGAAGATCGCGCCGCTCGCGGTATTCCTCGCTTCCGATCAAGCAAAGGACGTCACAGGCCAGATCTTCGCCGTGCGTGCCAACGAGATCTTCCTCATGTCGCAGAACCGGCCGCTGCGCTCGGTGCACCGCGCCGAGGGCTGGACGCCCGAGACGGTCGCCGCGCACGCCATCCCTGCCCTGCGCGCGCACTTCTACCCGCTCGACCGCTCGCAGGACGTCTTTTCCTGGGATCCGCTCTGAACCGCGTCCTCCTCAGCGACTCGATCGCGCCGGCCGGCGAGGAGCTGCTCGCGCGCGCCGCCGAGGTGGTGCGTGCCCCGGACAGCGATCCGGCGACGCTGAAGCGCTACGCCGCCGACGTCGACGGCATCATCATCCGCAGCAAGCTTCCCGACGACATCTTCGACGCCGCGCCGCGGCTGCGCGGCGTGGTCGTGCACGGCACCGGCACCGACCTCGTGCCGCTCGCCGCCGCCACGGCGCATGGCGTCGCGGTGGCCAACCTGCCGGGCATCAACGCGCAGTCGGTCGCCGAATACTGCGCCATGGCGATGCTCATGCTTGCGCGCAGGATTCCTCTAATTCTTGAATCTTTAAGAAAAGAAACCTGGGACATCGCTCGCCGGCACGGCGCGAACGCGCACGAGATCGCCAGCCTGACGCTCGGCATCGTCGGCGTGGGCGAGATCGGCACCCGCCTCGCGCGCATCGCCCATCACGGCTTCGGCATGCGCGTGCTCGGGCACCAGCGCCGCCTTGACCGCCTGCCCGCCGAGGCGCGGGCCGCCGGCCTCGACGAGCTGCTGCGCGAAAGCGATTTCGTCGTGCTCGCCTGCCCGCTGACGCCCGAGACGCGCTACCTCATGAACTCCCGCACGCTCTCGCTGATGAAGCCCGGCGCCTGGCTGATCAACATCGGCCGCGGTGCGGTGGTGCAGGAAGAAGCCCTGATCGGCGTGTTGAAGGAAAGACGGATTGCCGGGGCGATGCTCGATGTCTACGAGCACTACCGTCTCGCCCCGGGGCACCCGCTCTTCTCGCTGGACAACGTCATCCTCACCCCGCATCTCGCTGCGGTAACGAAGGAATCGCGGGCGCGGGCGAGCGTCGCCGCGGCCGACGAGATGCTGCGCATCCTTGCCGGCGAGCGGCCGCGCAACCTGGTGAACCCCGAGGCCTGGGGCAAGGTGAGATCATTGCAGCCATGAAGAAGAAAGAGATCCGCAGCGACCTCGGCTGGTCGACCGTCGACAGGATCGTCGTGCGCGGCAAGGACCTGCCGAACGAGATCCTCGGCCACCTCAACCTCGGCGACATGGCCTTCCTCGAGATCATGGGACGGGTTCCCAACGAGAAGGAATCGAAGCTCTTCAACGCCATGGCCGTGACGCTGGTCGAGCACGGCGTCACGCCGAGCGCCATGGTCGCGCGCCTCACCTACCTCGGCGCTCCCGAGGCGATGCAGGCGGCCGTGGGCGCGGGCCTGCTCGGCCTCGGCAGCGTCTTCGTAGGCTCGATGGAAGGCGTGGCAAGGATGCTCTCCGAGAACGCCGACGTCGAAAGCATGAAGCGCATCCCCGGTCTGGGACACCCGGTCCACAAGCCGGTGGATCCCCGCACCAGGCGGCTGTTCGAGATCGCGCGCGAAACCGGCTTCTACGGCAAGTTCTGCCAGCGCATGGAGGAGATCGGCCGCAAGAAGAACATGGTGGTGAACGCCACCGGCGCGATCGGCGCCCTCGCCTGCGAGCTCGGCATGGACTGGCGCGCGGTGCGCGGCATCGGCGTGCTGGCGCGGGCGATCGGCCTGGTCGGCCACATCCTCGAGGAAGCGAAGCAGCCGATGGCGCTCGAGCTCTGGGAACGCACCGAGGAAGAAGCCTCCGCGCACCTCAAGCCGAAGAAGAAATGAACCTCGCGCGCGAGAACTTTCCCGAGCTGCGCGAAGCCGTCGCGGCGCTGTGCAAGCAGTTCGACTCCGCCTACTGGCAGGCGATCGACGAGAAGCGCGCCTACCCCGAGAAGTTCGTCGACGCGCTCACCAAGGCCGGCTGGATGTCGGCCCTCATCCCCGAGGAGTTCGGCGGCTCCGGCCTCTCCCTCACCGAGGCGACGGTGATCATGGAGGAAGTGACCCGCTCCGGCGGCAACGCCGGCTGCTGCCACGGCCAGATGTACAACATGAACACCCTGCTCAGAAACGGTTCTGCTTCTCAAAAACAGAAATATCTTCCCAAGATCGCCACCGGCGAGCTTCGCCTGCAGGCGATGGGCGTCACCGAGCCCGGCGCCGGCACCGACACCACCAAGATCAAGACCTTCGCCGTGAAGAAGGGCGACCGCTACGTCGTCAACGGCCAGAAGGTCTGGACTTCGCGCCTGCAGCACTCCGAGCTGATGATCCTCCTGGCGAGAACCGCCCCACCCTCGGCGAAGAAGACCGAGGGCATGTCCGTGTTCCTCGTCGAGACCAAGAGCAAGGGCATCGACGTC
>Ga0075351_1000060_pt1 | contig 13544 bp, 9 predicted proteins | sample Sandmound_ThreeS_3_FD_120091 | JGI IMG/M metagenome (GOLD analysis project Ga0075351, IMG submission 120091) | Natural and restored wetland microbial communities from the San Francisco Bay, California, USA, that impact long-term carbon... | ecosystem: Environmental > Terrestrial > Soil > Wetlands... | reverse complement strand
TTCGCCTGCCGGGAAAACGCGCCCGCTCGCTGGGCCGGTGATTTCCCTCTCCACGGCCCGACCGGCCGAAGAGGATGACGTCCTCCTTGGCGGCGGAAAATCGAGCCAAACGCCTGCTCCGGACGCGGTGGCGTCAAAGGTGCTGGTGAACGGCGAATCGGTGCCGGTTCCGGCGGGGAGAGCCGACGATTTCGCTTGGCCGCGGCGGGAAATTGCGCCCGTCGGCTCCGACCCTGCGGTTACCGTTGCGACCCTGCCGATGACCCCCATGAAGTCGGAGCAGCGCGCCGCGACCCAGCCGGAGGGCCCGGCGGCGCCTGCCGCGACCGAACAAGCGCGTCCGGCGGCGCCCGGGCAAAGCCCCGTCACCGCGACGCGACAAAGCGCCCCACGCCAACAACAATCGGGTTGGTTCGGAGGAAACTGGGGCGGATGGCAGCAGCAGCAACCACAGCAGCAATACCGACAGGCGCCGCAGCAACGCAGCCAGCCGGGCTTCTTCCCGTTCCTGTTCCGGCGATAGGAGGAGTGGTCGCATTTTCTGCGACGAAACGATTCCTACTTCGCTGGAAGATGATGCTTTGATCGTCGGATCCGTCGCGGCGCGGGTGAAGCGGGCGTTGCAAATCAGCGGCGCCCCTCTCTTTGCGACCACGCGTTACCGGGGCAGCGCCGAGCTTCCCATCAAAAACGTGTCGACCGCTTGCGCAGCCTGGCGGCCTTCGCGGATCGCCCAGACGACGAGGGATTGGCCGCGCCGCATGTCGCCGGCGGCGAACACTTTATCGATTGAGCTGCGATAGTCGCTCACGTCGGCCCGCACATTGCCGCGCTGGTCGAGTTCGACGCCAATCGCCTTGATCATGCCCTCGTGCACGGGGTGCACGAAACCCATGGCGAGCAGCACCAGATCGGCTTCGATCGCGAACTCGGAACCCGGCACCGGCTGGAACTTGTCGTCAACCTGCACGCAATGCAGCTGCTTGACCACGCCGTTCTCGCCGGACAAACGCTGCGTCAACACCGAGAATTCGCGGGCAACGCCCTCCTCTTGACTTGACGACGTCCGAAACTTAAGTGGCCAGTTCGGCCAAGTGAGGAGCTTGTTTTCCTTGTCGGGCGGGCGCGGCAGGATCTCGAGCTGCGTGATCGAACGGGCGCCCTGGCGCGTCGACGTGCCGATGCAGTCCGACCCGGTGTCCCCGCCGCCGATCACCACCACATGCTTGTCGGTGGCGAGAATGGGTTCGACGCCCTCCTGCGACTCGTGGCTGACGCGCCGATTTTGCTGCGGCAGGAAATCCATGGCGAAATGGATGCCCTTTAGCTCGCGGCCGGGGATTGGCAGGTCGCGCGGCTTTTCGGCTCCGCCCGCGAGAACGATCGCGTCGTAATCGCGAAGTAAGTCTTCCGCCGGGACGTTGACCCCGACATGCGCGCCGTAGTGAAAGGTGACGCCCTCCGCCTCCATCTGGATGATGCGCCGGTCGACCAGATGCTTCTCCATCTTGAAGTCGGGAATGCCGTAGCGCAGAAGCCCGCCGGCCTTGGCATGTTTCTCGAACACATGCACGTCATGACCCGCCCGGGCGAGTTGCTGGGCGCAGGCAAGCCCGGCGGGTCCTGATCCAATGATCGCGACGGTCTTGCCGGTCTTGTGCGTCGGCGGCTCGGGCCCGACCCAACCTTCTTCGAAGGCCTTGTCGACGATCGCGCATTCGATCGTCTTGATGGTCACCGGCGCATCTTCGAGGTTGAGCGTGCAGGCTGCCTCGCACGGCGCCGGGCACACACGCCCAGTGACCTCGGGGAAATTGTTGGTCGAATGGAGATTGCGCGCAGCCTCTTTCCAATCGCCCAAATAGACGAGGTCGTTCCAGTCGGGGATCTGGTTATTCACCGGACATCCCGTATGGCAGTAAGGGATGCCGCAATTCATGCAACGCGCCGCCTGCTCGCGCAGTTCGGTCTGCGGAAGCGGGACGACGAATTCATGAAAGTGCCGGACTCGCTCCTCTACCGGCGCGTAATGGCGGTCCGTGCGCTCGAACTCAAGAAAACCGGTGACCTTGCCCACGACGTTTCACACTCACGCTGGAATGAATGGAAGGAGTACCAGTAGCTGAACCCGGTCACAGTCCCGCGAACGGCTCAAGCTTCGCCTACCATCGATCGGCCCGATCGCCAACGGCAAGGTAAGCCGACGACGATCGAACCGAGCCATGCAGGTCGGCGATCCTGCGGACACCTCGCTACTCGGCCGCCTGCATCGCCGCCGCTTGGTCCTTCGCCATCTCTTTCAGAGCGCGGCGATATTCGAGCGGCATCACCTTGCGGAACTTGGGCAGGTACTCGCTCCAATTCTCAAGAATGTGCGCGGCGCGGCGCGAGCCGGCGAAGCGCGCGTGACGGGCGATGAACAGATACAGCCGCCGCGCGTCGAAGCGGCTCATATCGCTCATCACCTCGACCCGGCCATGCCCGTCGAGATCGCCGGCGTGGCCATAGAAGCGCGCATTGATGTCCTCTTCGTCCGGCACCGGCTCGAGTTCCACCATCGCCATGTTGCAGCGGCTCGGGAAAGTGCCGTCCTCGTCGAGCACATAGGCGATGCCGCCCGACATGCCGGCGGCGAAGTTGCGGCCGGTCCTGCCGAGCACGACCACGACGCCGCCCGTCATGTATTCGCAGCAGTGATCGCCCGCGCCCTCGACCACGGCGACCGCGCCGGAGTTGCGCACGGCGAACCGCTCGCCCGCGACGCCGCGGAAATAGCATTCGCCGCTGATTGCGCCATACAGCACCGTGTTGCCGACGACGATCGACTCCTCCGGCACAATGCCGGCGTCATGGGGCGGCCGCACGACAATGCGGCCGCCGGACAGGCCCTTGCCGACATAGTCGTTGGCGTCGCCCTCGAGATCGAGCGTCACGCCATGGGCGAGCCAGGCGCCGAAGCTCTGGCCGGCGGTGCCGGCCAACCGGATATGGATGGTGTTGTCGGGCAGCCCGGCATGGCCGTAACGTTTGGCGATTTCGCCCGAGAGCATCGCGCCCACCGTGCGGTCGGTGTTCTTGATCGCGCTGGTGATCTCGACCGGCGCCCCGCGGTCGAGCGCGGCCTGCGCCTGCGCGATAAGTTTGCGATCGAGGATGCGGTCGATGCGGTGATCCTGCGGCTCGCACTTGTAGACGTTGACGCCGCGCGGGGCGTGCGGCTTGGTGAACAGGCGCGAGAAGTCGAGCCCCTTCGCCTTCCAGTGTTCGAGCAGGCGGTGCTGGTCGAGCATCTGCACCTGTCCGATCATTTCGTCGAAGGTGCGATAACCCATCTCGGCCATCAGTTCCCGCACCTCTTCGGCGACGAAGAAGAAGTAGTTGATGATGTGCTCCGGCTGGCCCTTGAAGCGCCGGCGCAGCACCGGGTCTTGCGTCGCCACGCCGACCGGGCAGGTGTTGAGGTGACACTTGCGCATCATGATGCAGCCCGCCGCGATCAACGGGGCGGTGGCAAAGCCGAACTCATCGGCGCCGAGCAGCGCGCCGACGACGACGTCGCGTCCGGTGCGGATGCCGCCGTCGACCTGCACGGCGATGCGGCCGCGCAGGCGCTGCGCGACCAGCGTCTGGTGCGTTTCGGCAAGCCCGATCTCCCACGGACTGCCGGCATGTTTGATCGAGGTGAGCGGCGAAGCGCCGGTCCCGCCCTCGTATCCGGCGATCGTCACGTGGTCCGCGCGCGCCTTGGATACGCCGGCCGCGACCGTACCCACGCCGACTTCCGACACCAGTTTCACCGAAACGTCGCCGGCGGGATTGACGTTCTTCAGATCGAAGATGAGCTGGGCGAGGTCTTCGATGGAATAGATGTCGTGGTGCGGCGGCGGCGAAATCAGGCCGACGCCCGGCGTCGAGTGGCGCACGCGCGCGATGGTCTTGTCGACCTTATGGCCGGGCAACTGGCCGCCCTCGCCGGGCTTTGCGCCCTGCGCCATCTTGATCTGCATCACGTCGGAATTGACGAGATACTCGGTGGTGACGCCGAACCGCCCCGAGGCGACCTGCTTGATCGACGAGCGCATGGAGTCGCCGTTCGGCAGGGGCTTGAAGCGGTCGGATTCTTCGCCGCCCTCGCCGGTGTTGGAGCGGCCGCCGATGCGGTTCATCGCGATTGCGAGCGTGGTGTGCGCCTCGCGCGAGATCGAGCCGAAGCTCATCGCGCCGGTCGCAAAGCGCCGCACGATGTTCTTTGCTGGCTCCACCTCTTCGAGCGGGACCTTCGGCCGGCCGTCTTCCTCCGCCGGTTTGAGGCGGAACAGGCCGCGGATGGTCAGCAGCCGCTCGGACTGCTCATTGACCATCTCGGCAAAGGCCCGGTAGCGCTCGTACGAATTGCCGCGCGCCGCATGTTGGAGCAGCGCGACGGTCGGCGCGGTCCACACATGGTCTTCGCCGCGCACGCGATAGGCGTATTCGCCGCCGACATCGAGCGCGTTGCGGTACACGGGCGCGTCGCCGAAGGCGTCGCGATGACGGCGCACGGTTTCCTCGGCGATCTCCTCGACGCCGACGCCCTCGATGCGCGTCGCGGTCCCGGTGAAGAACTCGGAGACGAACTCGCTCTTGAGGCCGACCGCGTCGAAAATCTGAGCGCCGCAATAGGATTGATAAGTCGAGATGCCCATCTTGGACATCACCTTCAGAAGGCCCTTGTCGACCGACTTGATGTAGCGCTTGACGACTTCCTTCTCGTCGAGCTTGCGTACCGCTTCTTCCTGCATGGACAGCAGCGTCTCGAAGGCGAGGTACGGATTGATCGCTTCGGCGCCATAGCCGGCGAGGCAGGAGAAGTGGTGCACTTCGCGCGGCTCGCCGGATTCGACGACGAGGCCGACCGACGTGCGCAATCCTTTCCGGATCAGGTGGTGATGAACGGCGGCGCAGGCGAGCAACGACGGAATAGGAATCCGCTCTGCGCTCGCGGCGCGGTCCGAAATGATGATGATGTTGACGCCGTCGCGCACCGCCTCCTCCGCCTCGCGGCAGAGTTCGCCGATGGCGGGCCGCATTCCGGCGGCGCCGTGCTCGGCGGGCCAAACGCCGTGCAACGTGACCGACTTGAAATGCGGGTCGCCGACCTCGGAAATCCACCGGATCTTTTCCAGATCCGTATTGGTGAGAATCGGCTGGCGCGCCTCCAGGCGCTTGAGGTGAGAGAGCCCCTCGAGATCGAACAGGTTCGGACGCGGCCCAATGATCGAAACGAGGCTCATCACCAGTTCTTCGCGGATCGGGTCGATCGGCGGGTTCGTCACCTGGGCGAAGTTCTGCTTGAAATAGGTGAACAGCAGCTTCGGCCGATCCGACAACGCCGAAATCGGCGTGTCGTTGCCCATCGAGCCGACCGGCTCGTCGCCGGTCGAAGCCATCGGAGTCATCAGGATCTTGATGTCTTCTTGCGTGAAGCCGAACGCCTGCTGGCGATCGAGCAGCGAGAGATTCGACAAAGCCAACTGGCTTTTCGCCGGAGGCAGGTCTTCGAGAATGACCTGCGTGCGCTGCAGCCACTCGTGATACGGGTTTCTGCGCGCGAGCGTCGCCTTGATCTCCTCGTCGGGGATCAGGCGGCCTTCCTCCAGGTCGACGAGCAGCATCTTGCCCGGCTGCAGTCGCCACTTGGTGACGATGTCCTTCTCCGCGATCGGCAGGACGCCCATCTCCGACGCCATGATGATGCGATCGTCGCGGGTGACGAAATAGCGGGCCGGACGCAGGCCGTTGCGGTCGAGCGTGGCGCCGATTTGGCGCCCGTCGGTGAAGGCGATCGCGGCCGGGCCGTCCCACGGCTCCATCAGCGCGGCGTTGTATTCGTAGAAGGCGCGGCGCTCCGCATCCATGAGCTGATTACCGGCCCACGCCTCGGGGATCATCATCATCACCGCATGGGCGAGCGAATAGCCGCCCTGCACCAGGAATTCGAGCGCATTGTCGAAACAGGCGGTGTCGGACTGTCCCTCGTAGGAGATCGGCCAAAGCTTGTGGATGTCCTCGCCGAACAAGGGAGACCGCGCCGAGGCTTGGCGCGCCGCCATCCAATTGAGATTGCCGCGCAGCGTGTTGATCTCGCCGTTGTGGGCGATATAGCGGTACGGGTGCGCGAGCGACCACGCCGGAAAAGTGTTGGTGGAGAAGCGCTGATGAATCAGGGCGAGCGCGCTCTCGAAATCGGGATCGTGCAGATCGGGATAATAGGTGGGCAGCTGATCCGCGAGGAACATGCCCTTGTAGATCACCGTTCGACAGGACGACGAGACCGGGTAATAAACCGCGGTATTGCGCCCGCGCCGCTCATAGAGCAGGCCGGAAATCGACTTGCGCAAAATGTAAATGCGGCGCTCGAAGTCGTCCTCTGACAGGTCGTTCTCGCCCTGCCCGATGAAGAGCTGGCGATGGGTGGGTTCGGTCGGCTTCACCGACTCGCCCAAGGTGGAGTTGTCGGTCGGAACATCGCGCCAGCCGAGCAGTTCCATGCCGACGCGGGCGCTCTGCTCGGCATAGAGGTCCATGATCTCTTGCCGCAAGCCATCATCATCATGCGGCAGGAACAGCACGACAACGGCGTAACGGCCGGGCTCCGGAAGCGTGAAACCGAGTTCGCGGGCCTTCTTGGCGAAGAACTTGTGGGGAATCTGAACGAGAATACCGGCGCCGTCGCCGGCGCGCGGGTCGGCCCCGACAGCGCCGCGATGCTCGAGATTCTGCACAATCGTCAGCGCGTCCTGCACGATGGCATGCGACTTCCGGCCCTTGATGTCGGCGATGAAGCCGACCCCGCAGGAAGCCTTCGCCAAGGCCGGATCGTAAAGTCCGCGCGCCTCTCCTGCCGCCTCGAATCCCGCCGCCTCGAATTCGTCGGACCGGATGCCGAACTTTGTCGTGCTCATCCTCAAATCCTCGCCTCGCTCGGCCGGCATACTCAAATCTGCCGGCGCACCCGCCTCGTTCGCAGCACCGGCTAGCGCCGCGACGCGAAGGGCTCCTTGTATGGCGGGCAGCCTTCACGCCGGGCCACCGACCGGCCGTGGCTGCTCCAGTTGGGCGCGCGCCCCTCCCGCAAGCGCCGGGCGGATAGCGACTCCGGGACGGAAGTCGCGATCGCCAACAGGACAGCAATGCTGTCCTAAATGAGAATGCCAAAGTCTGGCGCCGCGTTCAAGCTTTGAAAGGCTCGAAACTGCCGGCCGACCGCTGTCCTTTCTTATTCAAATCCTAGGCCACTGAAGGCTCAAAGCAAGCCCGGCGAGACTTGTTCGGCGGCGCGGATTCGCTCCGGTGCCGAGTTCGCACCGCGGACAAGCACTTAACGCCACCAATAGCCCCGGCCTCGCCCCATTCGCACACTATTTGTTAACCTTCCTAGTGGGGGAGTGGGGTCATGACAACCGGGCGCGTTCTTCTATTTGCGGCGGCGGTGCTCATTTTTGCGCCGATCACTGCCGCGCAAGCGTGGCAGCCGCCAGCGCCGGATGTCCCGCCAGGGGTGCTGCCGCCACACGAAATCATCACCAGTATCCGCTCCGGCGGCTTCGATCCGGTCGGCCGGCCGGTGCGGAGAGGATCGCGCTATGAAGTCGCGGCGGTCGATCCCTACCAGCTGGACGTGCGGGTGATTGTCGATGCGCAGACCGGAGAGATCCTTGCGGTTCGTCATGATCCTGAGATCGGACGCATTCCGCCGCCCGCGGTGCGATCCTACGCCCAATGGCCCTTCCGGCCGTGGCGCGAAGGCCGGCCAGTGCCGCCGCGCACTATTCCTTCGGCACATTCGGCGGAATTGGAAAGGGCTAAGACGCCGCTGCCGCGGCCCCGTCCTGACGAAATCACTGGCTCGATAAAAATCGTGCCGGTCGCTCCGCTGGAGTAAAGCCGCATCGCCTTAACTGGCGGTCCCGCCTCGCAAAAAAGCGCTCCCTTGCGGGAGCGCTTCAGAACTCGCAAGGCCTCCGATCAGGCGGCCTTGGAATTAATCACGTTGTCCTCGCCGGAAGACGCGATCTTGATCTGACGCGGTTTCATCTTTTCCGGAATCTCGCGCGCCAAGTCGACATGCAGGAGGCCATTCTCCAGAGTCGCGCCCTTCACCTCGACGAAATCGGCGAGTTGGAACACCCGCTCGAATGCGCGTGCGGCAATGCCCTGATAGAGCACCTCGCCCTGCTTCTCCTCGACCTTCGTCTGCGGTTTCTCGCCGCGGACGGTCAGGGTGTTTTCCTTGACCTCGATCGACAGCTCAGGCTCGGCAAAGCCGGCGACGGCGAGCGTTATGCGGTAGCTGTTTTCGCCGGTGCGCTCGATATTGTAGGGCGGGTAAGCCGAACCTTGGCCATCATAACCCGCCATCTGGTCGAGCAGCGAAACCAGACGGTCGAAACCAACGGTAGAACGATAGAGGGGCGTAAGATCGAAAGTCGTGCGCATAGCATATCCTCCTAGGGTTGAGCGACATGCGAAACGGTCCGCCCAAGGGCCAGACCACCTCGTCGCGCCGCACTTTGGCCGGCGCATAAGTGATATGGGCAAGGGGCCTTGATGCTGCAAGATCGACAGCGGGTCTCCAAGCCGTGGCCGGGCTTCCCTGTCGCTCGGGTTGAGCGGGCCTCGCCGACTGATATAAGCGGGCTTTTGCCGCGCGGACCCTCGCAATGAACCTCGTCTCCATCCCTGCCAATCCGGCCCCCGCCGATGGGGTCGTCGGCGTGATCAAGACGCCCGACGGCGTCGCCCTCCGCTTTGCGCGTTGGCCGCCTCCGCCCGGACGCAAAGGCACGGTCTGCCTGTTTCAGGATCGCGCCGAGTTCATCGAAAAGTACTTTGAAGTCGCACGCGACCTACGAGCCCGCGGGTTCGCCGTCGCCACCCTCGACTGGCGTGGCCAGGGCCTGTCGCAGCGCCTCACGCGCGACCCGCACAAGGGTCATGTGCGCCGGTTCGCGGACTACCTCACCGACCTCGAAACATTCATGAAAGACGTTGTGCTGCCCGACTGCCCGCCGCCGTTTTTCGCGCTGGGCCAGGGGATGGGCGCGACGGTGCTGATCCAATCGGCCGGGAGCGGCCATCGCTGGTTCGAGCGCTCGGTGCTGAGCGCCCCGATGATCGGACTCGGGCAAAGCTCGCTCTTGGGCGCCGGCCCCGCTATTGCGCGCGCCATGCGACTGCTCGGCCTCGGCCGCCTCTATGTGCCGGGTGGGGGCCCGACGCCGTCCGCCGCTGCTCCCTTTGCCGGCAATGTAATGACATCCGATCCAGTCCGGTATGCGCGGACCGCCGCCATCCTCGAAGCCGAACCGGCCCTCGGCGTGGGAGCTCCGACGATCGGTTGGGTCAGCGCGGCGTTCCGCACGATGGCGGCTATGCAACAGCCATCCTACGCCGCCCGATTACGCCAGCCGATGCTCCTGCTTGCGGCCGCCAATGATCATCTGATGTCGCTTGCGGCGATCGAGGATTTCACCTGGAACCTGCGCGCCGGCTCCCATCTCATTGTCCCGGGCGCGATGCACGAGCTCCTGATGGAGCAAGACCAGTATCGGCAGTTGTTCTGGGCCGCGTTCGACGCCTTCGTTCCCGGCACGCCGCTTTTTAGTTGACCTCCAGATTAGTTGACCTCCAGACCGATGTCGGTATGGCGATCATGACCCGGCGCGGCCGGGCACGCAGTGCGATTATTCCTCTTGCTTGCCCTCTTGCTTGCCGCCGATCTTCTTGAGGCGCGCGAGCACCGCCTCGACGTCGAGTTCCTCGGCGGGTTTTTTCTCTGATTCTTCAGGCGCTTCCGCAGTCGGCGCGGCGGTAGTCACGTCCGCCGGGAGCAACGTGACCGCCTGTTCGGCCGGAAGCGGCTTCTCCTTGGCCGCGCGGCTGACTTCGAGGTCGAGATCGATCTGCGAACACAGGCCGAGCGTCACCGGGTCCAGCGGGGTAAGGTTCGGCGCGTTCCAATGGGTGCGCTCCCGGATCGCCGCAATCGTCGCCTTGGTCGTGCCGACGAGGCGCATGATCTGGCTGTCCTTCAGTTCCGGATGGTTGCGCACGAGCCAGAGAATGGCGTTGGGGCGGTCTTGCCGCCGGGACACCGGCGTGTAACGCGGCCCGCGCTTGCGCTTGGCCTCGGGGACACGCAGCTTGGATTGGGCAAGCCGCAGTCGCCCATGCGCGTCGCCTTCGACGCGTTCAATTTCCTCGCGGGTGAGCTGGCCGGTGAGGATCGGGTCGAGGCCCTTGATGCCTTGGGCCGCGTCGCCGTCGGCGATTGCCTTCACTTCGAGCGGATGCAGCTTGCAGAAATCCGCGATCTGATCGAACGACAGAGCCGTATTTTCGACCAACCACACGGCGGTGGCTTTGGGCATCAGCGGTTGGTCCGACATGGTAAAGCCTCCTTGGCGCCCCGCCCGCCGTCCGACGGCGAAGCCTTTTCTTGTCTGAGAAAGAGGAAGTTGCACTCTATATAGGCGACGAGCCGCAACCGAGGCAACCCGTGACCAGCTTGACAGCCGCTGGACCGAAGCTCAAGACCGACCGGCGCGAGAGACGCCAGAACCGCAAGGCCAGCCATGACCGCACACCCCATGCCCGGCGGAAAGCCGCCGCTCAAGGTCCTTCTTTGTTCGCCCCGCGGCTTCTGCGCCGGGGTCGTGCGGGCGGTTGAGACGGTTGAGCGCGCCCTCGCGCTATATGGGGCGCCGGTCTATGTGCGGCACGAGATCGTGCACAACCGCTATGTCGTCGAGAGCCTCAAAGCCAAGGGGGCGATATTTGTCGAAGAGCTGGATGAAGTTCCCGATACGCAGGCGCCGGTCGTGTTCTCGGCCCATGGTGTGCCGAAATCGGTCCCGGAGGAGGCCGCCAAGCGCAACTTCTTCGCCCTCGACGCGACCTGCCCCCTGGTCACCAAGGTGCACCGCGAGGCCGAAATTCATTTCCACCGCGGACGCGAGATCGTGCTGGTGGGCCATGCAGGCCATCCGGAGGTCGCCGGGACAATCGGCCAATTGCCCGCCGGCGCGATCACGTTGATCGAGACGGCGGCGGATGCGGGCCGCTTCATGCCCAAAGACCCGACAAAACTCGCCTACGTTACGCAGACCACGCTGTCGGTCGATGACTGCGCCGAAATCATCGCCGTCCTGACCGAGCGATTCCCGGCCATCGTCGGACCGCAGAAGGAAGACATCTGCTACGCCACCACCAATCGGCAAGAGGCGGTCAAGCGAGTCGCGCCGATCGTCGACGCGCTGATCGTGGTCGGGGCGCCCAACTCCTCGAATTCGCAACGCCTGAAGGAAGTGGCGGAGCGCAACGGATGTTCCCAGGCGCAACTGGTGCAGCGCGCCGATGAAATCGATTGGTCGCGGCTCGCCGGGATTGCGCGCTTGGGCATCACCGCGGGCGCGTCGGCGCCGGAGGTGATCGTGGAGGAGATCATCGACGCTTTCGCCGCCCATTACGAGATCAGCGTGGAAACCGTCTCGGCGGTGGAGGAGAGCATGTTCTTTCCCTTGCCCCGCCACCTCAGGGACCTCGACAAGGCGGCCGGCACGGCGGCTGAATAAAGCCGCCCGGGGGGCGGGATGGCGGTCTATACGGATATCGCTGTCGAGGAGCTGCAGGCCTATCTCGGCGACTACGAACTGGGCGAACTCCTCGCTTGTAAGGGGATCGCCGAGGGGGTCGAGAACTCCAACTATCTCCTGCATACGTCCCGCGGCAATTTCATCCTGACCTTGTATGAGAAGCGCGTTGCGGCGGCCGACGTGCCGTTCTTCCTCAGCCTGCTGGAGCATCTCGCGGCGCGCGGGCTCACCTGTCCGCAGCCGATCAAGACGCGCAAAGGGGCGGCTCTCGGCCGTCTCGCCGGCCGTCCGGCGGCGATCTTCACCTTCCTTGACGGGATGTGGATCAGGCGGCCGAATGTCGCCCATTGCCAAGGCGTGGGTGAAGCGCTCGCGCAGCTGCATCTTGCCGGCCTCGATTTTCCGCTGCGGCGGCGCAACACGCTCTCCGTCGACGGTTGGCGGGCGCTCTACCGAAGCGCCCAGGGGCGCGCCGATACGGTGATCGCCGGTCTTGCGGAAACGATCGAGACCGAGCTGGCGCAGCTCGAGACGTCATGGCCGCGCGACCTGCCGGACGGCGTGATCCATGGCGACCTGTTTCCCGACAATGTGTTCTTCCTCGACACGCGCATTTCGGGCCTGATCGATTTCTATTTCGCCTGCACCGACATGCTTGCCTATGACGTGGCGATCTGCCTCAACGCGTGGTGCTTCGAGCCCGACCATTCGTACAACGTGACCAAGGGACGCGCGCTGCTGCTCGGCTATCTTCGCAAGCGGCCATTCTCGGACCGCGAGACCGCCGCCCTGCCGCTGCTTTGCCGCGGCGCGGCGCTGCGTTTTCTGTTGACCCGGCTCGTCGACTGGTTCGCGACCCCCCCAGGCGCGCTCGTGCGGCCGAAAGACCCGTTCGAATACTACCGCAAGCTCCGCTTTCATCAGATGGTCGCCGACGCGCGCGATTACGGCATCGACTGAGCGAGGGTCTCGTGTCGGAAGGCTACGTCACCATCCACACCGACGGTGCATGTTCCGGAAATCCCGGACCCGGCGGCTGGGGTGCGATTCTCGAATGGAACGGGCGCCGCAAGGAGATCAAGGGGGGCGATCCGCAGACGACCAATAATCGCATGGAGCTGACCGCGGCGATCATGGCGCTCGAGGCCCTCAGGCGGCCGTGCACGGTCGAGGTCTACACCGACAGCCAGTATTTGCGGCAAGGCATCACGAGCTGGATTACGTCCTGGAAACGCAACGGCTGGCGCACCGCTGACAGAAAGCCGGTGAAGAACGTCGATCTGTGGCAACGCCTCGACGCCGCGCTCACGCAACATAAGGTGCGCTGGCATTGGGTGCGCGGCCATGCCGGCCACGATCTCAACGAGCGCGCCGACGAACTCGCCCGTGAAGCGATCAAGGAAATGCGTGCCGCCAATGCAGCCAACGACTCGCCATGAGAACGCATTGCCTCGCCACGCATTCCGGGCGCGGCGGATGCGGCATCCGCGCCGGCGCGTCTACATCTGCTTTAGCAGGTTCTCGGCGCTCGAAACCTCGGCCTTTCCCGGCTCGCTCTCGACGCTGAGCTTTTTGACCACCCCGTCCTCGACCAGCATGGCATAGCGTCGCGAGCGCAGCCCGAGGCCGGCGCCGCTGGCGTCGAGCGCGAGGTCGATCGCTTTGGCGAAATCGCCGTTGCCGTCGGCGAGGAACTCGATTTTTCCCTCAGCGCCGGTCGCCTTCTTCCAGGCATCCATGACGAATACGTCGTTCACGCCGGTGACGGCGATCGTGTCGACGCCCTTCGCCTTGATCGCGTCGGCGTTCTTGAGGAACCCGGGAAGGTGGTTGATGTGGCACGTGGGCGTAAAGGCGCCGGGCACGGCGAACAGCACCACCTTCTTTCCTTTGAAAACTTCGTCGGTC